>Ga0307378_10000166_pt1 | contig 123129 bp, 121 predicted proteins | sample UN1MG_FD_202238 | JGI IMG/M metagenome (GOLD analysis project Ga0307378, IMG submission 202238) | Soil microbial communities from Risofladan, Vaasa, Finland - UN-1 | ecosystem: Environmental > Terrestrial > Soil > Coastal area > Acid sulfate soil | place: Finland: Risofladan, Vaasa...
ACGACTCCCTTGAATGAAATGATGCCATGAGTATACACTATAAATGCTATAGTATCAATAAAATTATAATAAAATATAATAATTTAAAATAAATCAAATATAAAAGAAGGATTTGGGCAACAGCCTGGCAAGACCTGACCCCACTCCCCCTTGTTGTGATCTTCCTGACCATTTGCTTCATTTTCGGTTTCAATGGCGGACCCTCCGTGATGAATCTGTGCGACTAACGGGCTCTTCAGCCGCAGCGGATAGTTGTCGGCTGCAAGAGCATGGTTAGGCGAAAACGCCCCATGTCAAAGCCTAGCCGCGTTCTCATACACAAGAGTCAAACGGTGACCCCTTCACAGACAGTGTGCAGCAGATAGGTTCAAGTAAGCCGCTTACGCGGCAGTTTAGCCATGAAGTAGACCCTACCTGATAGTAATTCCCAGTAAGTTGCAAGGCTCCCAATTCTCTGTCATAGCTTCATATATTGGACCCCCATCCAATAAACCCTTCAAATGAAAGGAGAGAAGCTATGATGAAAGACTATTACCAACAGTCCATGAGAGCCCTGCAACTTGCCGGTATGAGCGAGCGCACTCAGGAGTGTTACACCCGTGCCGTGCGTCAGCTCGTCGATTTTTATGGCAGAACCCCGGATCTGATCTCCGAAAAAGAACTTCAGGACTACTTCCTACACCGTAAAAACGTCGATAAATGGTCGGCCGCGACTATGCGAATCTGCTACAGCGGCATTAAGTTCTTTTTTATCAACGTGCTAAAGCGTGATTGGCACACTCTGGAGCTCATCTATGCCAAACGGGAACAGCGACTGCCCACCGTATTGAGCATCAACGAAGTTTGGGCCATCATCAATGGGGTTCGAACACCACAGAACAAAGCCTATCTTACCACCGTTTACACCTGTGGCCTCAGACTGCATGAAGCCTTGTACCTTCAGGTGACGGACATTGACAAAGAACGGATGCGCATCCACGTGCATCGCGGCAAAGGTGCCAAAGATCGCTATGTTCCTTTGCCCACGGCTACGCTTATCATGTTGCGTCATTACTGGAAACGCCATTGCAACCCGCTTTGGATCTTTCCACGACTCGGCCGCGGCGGCAATGAGGGGCCAACCGCCCAAGAACCCATGAGCTATACCTCTGTGCAGGGTGCGTTGAGACGCGTACTTAAACAGCTTAAACTCACAAAACGTATCTCCATTCATACCCTCAGGCACAGCTATGCTACTCATCTGCTGGAAGCCGGGGTCAACATCCGTCGCATCCAACAATATCTGGGCCATAACAGCTTGAACTCCACCATGGTCTATCTCCACCTCACTACACAGGGCCATGAGCATGCCTATGGCATCATCAATGAACTGATGAAAGGAGATGACCATGACGACGATAAATGAGATCTTCAAAACTCATGCTCCGGAATATATCCGCCGCTTTGGAGAGCACATGCCAAAGCTCCATTTAAAAGCCATCAATGCCATCAAATCATGCCGTACGTCTGCCTGCGGACTGCTCATGTATCGCTGCACACGTTGCGGCACATCCCACAAAATGTATCGATCTTGCGGTAATAGACACTGCCCGGTGTGTCAAAACCATAAGACTCGGCAGTGGCTTCAAAGCCAGCTTCAACGGCAACTCCCCGGCCATCACTTCATGGTCACCTTTACCGTGAATCAGCAGCTAAGGCGGTTTATCCGCAGCAACCCCAAAAAGGCCTATTCGGCGTTATTTGCTGCATCTGCGGATACGCTTAAAGCCGTGGTTAAAAACAAACGATTTATCGGCGGTGATCTGCCGGGCTTTTTTGGCGTGCTTCACACCTGGGGCCGACAGCTTCAGTATCATCCCCATATCCACTACATAGTCCCTGGTGGCGCCGTATCAAAATCAGACGGCACATGGCATCCATCACAGGTGAGCTTTTTTGCCCCCGTTAAAGGTATGTCAAAGATCTTCAAAGCCAAACTCCGTGATGAGTTCACACGCATCGGGCTGATCGATAAAATTGATCATCAACTGTGGCGAAAGAACTGTAATGTCAATTGTCAGGCTCTGAACAACTGCCATGAATCGATCCGATATCTGGCCCCTTACGTCTTTAAAGTGGCCATAGCAAATAGCCGAATTATCAAAGTTGAAGACGGCAAAGTCTTTTTCCGTTACAAAAAACCTCACAGCCGAAGATGGCGCACCATGGAGCTAGATGCCATGGAGTTCATGAGACGTTTTCTCCAGCATGTGCTCCCAACAGGATTTATGAAGGTCAGATATTATGGCTTCATGAGCCCGGCCTCATCTGTCGATCTCGAAAAAGTAAGATCATTGATCGAACTGGCTTATGGATTTGATGTTGCAGTGCCAGTGCTCCATCAGCAAGACGAAGTATACCCGAGATGCCCGGATTGTGGGGGTAAACTGGAGTTTCGGTGCTGGATACATCCGTTAATCGCCCGGATTGCCGAGTACGGATGATGATCCCGTTGTAGCTTGAAATTAAATCACATCTTTTTACATGCCAGCTTTAAAGGCATTCCGGATTGGTGCGCTGTTTTTCTGCTAATTTTCTCCAATTTTTCAAAGAACAGCCATATGCATGGGTCAATTTAAAGCATTTTGTATGCGGAATCGCTCTGTTCTTAACTATCTTTTCTCTTTTTGAAGGATTAACGTCCTTCTCACAGCTCAGACCTTCCTACCAATACCCTAAATACAAACCGGGCTTCTTGAACAATAGATTGAAAACGACCTTTCAGGTCGTGTCAATCCTTATAGGTTAGAATCTTAATAGTTCGGTTAAATGTTTAAAACATGGCAATAGAGGCCTTGAGGGGTATCCTCAAATCTCATGCCAAAGTTTTCCATAAATCCTTTTATTAGTTCATAACCGTCGATCAGGTTAGAATCGCCTAGTTCAAATCTTTTTCGGTAAAAGTCAATTAATGAAATTGTCTTGGCATTAATGAATTTAGATTTCATGATAAAAGATTCGAGCTTCTTAAGTTTTAAACAATGATCTGTATATGAGTACGTATAAATGATAGATTTTGAAATTTCATCAAAACAGGGATCAATATCTTTCAAAAAACGGTCAACATCACTATGACATAGGCGGAATTTAAGAATCTCATTAGAAATCTTTCTAAAATATTTTGAGTCCTCCACTAGGGATTTAACGAAAGATTTCAAGTACCTCCTGTTATTCAGTTTATATCTATGTGATACTTTCGGAAATAGGCTTTCAGTGATTTCAAATGATTTCCTGTTAGCGTCATATTCATCAAACAGGGTGTAAAGATTTGACAAATACACATATCTAGAAGGCGATTCTGTTTCCAGAGAAGGAAATCGTAATTTATTATACGCATGAACAAACTCATGGACGTAAAACTGAAACCTTGTAATATTGTCATGCTCGTCAGCATATAGCAATTTAGAAAAGACTAAATACACCCCATCATTAGTAATTACATTCTTCGCAACAGCAACATGGCCGCCCCTATAGGACTGATAATGATTCGTGCCTTGGATTTCATTAACTTTTTCATCAAAATCATTTGGCACAATTACGCATTTTATAGGTGGCGGCGGGTCAAAATGCCCAGCCATTATTTCAATTGTTCTTAATTCACTTTCAATAAGTCGTCTTTGTTCTTCAGTGCCTATTTCTACAATGATCTCCAAATTAAACATTCTCCATAAGATTTCTAACGCGCTGTGTAAAATGTGTAGGTCTGACCCTTATTTACTCCCCCAAGATCTTCATCAAGGTAGTCGCCTATGAGCTTGGCAGCGCACTCCTTGATGCTTTCATACTCTTGGCCCAAAGAATAGGATCTCTCAAAGTTTATTTCCGACAAAGGATTTCCTTTAGATCTTCAGTGTTATCTATGTCGCAGAGTTGTGGGTAAAAAAGACATAATCGCCAGCGTCACGGGCGGCATGGTCCTCGCCGTCCCGTGAACACAGAGGTTAGAATTTATTTCATTTGAAGTACATCAAAATGGGCTAATTTTTCCATATAGTTAATTTCCTTTACTGCCACTCTATATTCTATTGGGCCGATACTTACATAATAGAACTCGCCAGGTGAGAGACTCTTGAAATTACCGTTTATATAGCAGGTAACCCAGCCATCATAGATAGTCTTAATGCCAATTACCAACTTTTCATCAAAAAGACTATCCGATGCCCCCTCTTTGACAGTCGTTTGCTCTCTTTGAGAATACATTTTCTGTAAAGAAAGAACATCTTCATTTAGTTTTGTAATTTGTATTTTCAATTCTGTGCTTTCGTTCTGAATGGCGTGTAGCCTTTCTTTTAATTCAACATTTACTGATCTTAGCTTGTCTACTGTTTCAAATTGATCAAGATGTTCCATTAGTTTTTTAGTGGCTTTTTCAGATGCCGTAATAGCTTCAGGCAATTTCCACTTTTCCACCTTCTCGTAGCTTTTAATCGTCTCACGCAAATTATCATTAAATTGTAAGCTTACTGTCCATGTGGCAGCGGCGACAATCCCGGTCCAAGTTGCGACTGCAGCAATTAATGTTTTTGCAGATAAATTCATTATGTATCCTTATTTTCAAATTCTAACTTGGCTAACTTGCCAGCGTCGACTTTACACAAGACCTTGAAAAAGAACTGAATGTCAATAGAGCACTAAACTCGAAAATCGCGCTAGGCTAGCTGGCCAAGTTGAGCCAAATGTTATGTGCTTACTTGCCACAATTCTTTTTGAATTAAGTACAATAAAACTGTCAAACTACGACAGGTTCCACAGATATAGTCTGCTGATGAGGCCGTTTCTTGAGAAAAACCTGTAAACCTTGGAGTAATAGAAGAATCACTATGAACCAGTAGTTGTTCGATAGTTGAACCGTGTATGAGATTGGAACTTTCCTTGAACAGAACGTATCCAAAATCAATATCAGAATCTTCCGCCCGCTTTCTTACGTTATTTGTATTTTCATCCAAGAGTGAATAAAAAGACGGCCTGATTCGGTTCTTTTTCAGATATTTTATTCTCTTGAGCCACGGCTGAAGTTTAGGATGTTCCATCCAGCTTTTTATTCGTTCTAGTGTCTCTTCAGCTCTCTCTTTTTGCTTCTGTTTTTCCCAGGCTAGCTTATGTTCAGATTGAAGATTCAACTTGCCAAAGACGCTTTCAAATGCGTTTCGCATTTTTGGATTGAGGGCGATGTCATTAGTCGGCGATGACGACCATATCTTATCGAGGTTGTCAAGGACTTCAGTAAAAACTTGTCGGTCATTCCACAGACACCAAGCAACATAAGCGCACAATTTATCATTTACGTCCCAATCATCTTGGTCGTGTTCCAATAACATTTGACCGTGAAGTGAATCTTCAAAAACCGCTCTCGAGATTATTCTCAAAGTATATTCAGAGTTTTTGTTAACTGCCAGTAAGGCTGCTTCAAGTGAGGAGAAAAGTCTAGTCCAAAGTGTCGTCCAAGCAAGCCGTTCAGGCGTCAAGGTAAAATCGTCAATACCTTTCAAGAGCCGAGCTGCACCAAATTGCACTTTTAGGATTTCTTTGCTAATTCCTTCGGCGTCTGAAATAGCTTCGTCCCAATCCTTTTCCCAAAGCTGTGGAATATTTAACTTGAAGTCGCCGAAATTTGCCATAGTTAGTTTCGTTGTTTAACCTGTAGTTCATTCACCACATAACGATGGAACTCACCCCGCTTGGCCAAGTGTGCCATGAGGCCGTAGGCCGAATTCGCACACGCAGGCCAAGTCAGTGGGTGCAGTGACTGGTTGGTTTGACATTGCAATTTTTTCTCCGAAACCAGGGATGGTGAAGGCGATTTAAGAACTGTATGGTATATTTCGTTCTTTTCGTTTGCGGACATGAGATATTCCTTCCCTATCTGTAAGGATTTCACCATTGGGATGTTTCAAAGTGAAGGATTTATTGCATGCTGAACAACGATAATTTCCTTTTTTCTCTTGAGTAACATATGGGGCATGGCAACAATGAGAATACATTCTGAAGTTATCGTCCCAAAAGCAGTGCAAATATTCGACAGCGCCATTTGGCAAAGGCTGTTTGGTTTTAATCTGCTTTTTTAATTCGTTGTATTTTGACAGGAGGTTCCACATTGCCAATAAAATCAACAATAATAGGAAGCATGATAATCGCAGCACTGTCAGTGGCTTTTGAGAAGTTGGATACGTGGCAAAGAAATTCAGAATGGGTTTCGCACCTAGAGCGTAAAGGGCAGATGGTATCCCAACCACGGCGATGGTTATCAGCGTGTTTATTATTTGTTTTTTCATTTCTGTTTTTTTATCAATTGATTACCATTGTTGAATATGTATTCATCCCTAATTGCCACACAGGACGTGTGGCTGACATCACGCAATGTCAAACCAACGCTGGGCATAAGGGGCGCGATGTTTAGGAGCGTCCCTCTTCATGCCCTTGTTCGGCACAGAGTGCCGCGAATACTTGGTCTATAGCCTCATGGGCTTTTGGTCCGAAATCCTTGACCATGAACTGCATATCAAACAACTCGAATGCGTAGAAGTTTAACAACTTCTGATATCTAGAAATTAATTCTTCTATTTCATCAAAACTGCAAACGTTATCTTCAAAGAAGGCAGCATGTTCATCATGCAAAGTATAATGTGCAACTACGCGATTTCGCCAGTTCGCAACCTTGTCTTTAGCTCTAAGAGCATCGAGCTCGCCCTCGTGGTCATCTATTTTTGACACAGGGGCGGCCTGCGGTTCCAAGTATTTTCTGATTTGTTTGAATAATCGTGGAAACCCTATCGCTTCTTTTCGCTTGTCGGTGCAATGATTTAATTTGAGGAAGAGCGCATCCCAAATAGAATAAGTCAGCGTTGAAACGAAGTGAGCATGTTTGTCGAAAACCTCAGGACAACGTCGGGCATGCCGTTGGAGAGCGCGAAGTGTTGCAATGTAGTTCCAAGCCCAAGCGAGATGATCCCCTATAGTATCCGCTGTGGAAAGAATAGTTTTTCTTTGATCTTCGTTCATCTTATTGTGCCGAACGCTTCGGATGAACCGCTCCGGTGAGGCCATCCGCGGCCTTACCGGAGTCGCGTTCCATCCGGTTGTTGGCATTCCTATCACATGTCCCATCTGTCTTGCCTTGCCTCAACACCGACCTCCTCTTCATCAAGGCGGAGAATATCGAGAGAACGGAAATCGGACCAGTCGCCGTTGACGGTCAGCTTAGCAATACCGGTGACGGTTGCCTGGCCGGATACTCTTTCAGTATGCCATGCTGGCCCGTCCCAGTCGGTTTCATCAAGCTTTGCGTCAATAGAGAATCCGACGTCGGCCTGGAAGGCGACAGACACCTCTTTCTCTCCCATTCCGACGATGTTCAGTTCAGAGAAGTCAACGTCATCCACTTCTACATTGTCCAGTTCTGCACTCTCATCGTCAGTTGGGTAGAAGGCAAGTGATACAAACTCCTCTCGGATGCCTTCCGCAATCATGTCGACATTTGTGTCCAGAATGTCGCGCACCTTCTTGACGTGTTCATCACTCATAAGCAGCGACTCAACGTAGGCCGCCAGCGTCGGGTAGTAGAATAGGCAGTCGTGCAGACCACTGGCATTCTGGAAATCGCCGTCTGCAGAGATGATTGCGACGGCTTGGTCTTCCTTCTTCGCGAAGCTCAGGAGAGAAGACAGGGCGAAAGCATCCGGAAACTCCGCCTTCTTGCTGCCCTTCCCGAATGGTGCTGTGCCTTTGTCATGCCACTCCATCACGTCGCCAACGTCGATGTATGATGTATCCAGCTTCACGACCTGAAAGAGGGCAAGAAAGGTGTCGAGTTCCTTTGTCGCAATCTCGTTCAAGCTGTACGTCAGCCAGAAGTCATGCTTGCCCTTGAGTGGCCAGTCCTTCCATTTCTTTAGAAAAGGCGCTCGATGCTGAGCCTTCCTGAGTGCAGCAAACACCTCATCGGAACGGCCCTTGATGTGGCGACGAATCTCCCGTTCAGTTGGTTCGGGCAAGAGAAGCGTGAGAGGGGTTTTCGAGGCGACATCTATGATGGGCTGCACGGCTGCCGACTCGAAGTTGTACGAACACCCATCCAGCACGCTCGTATCAATGAAGATGTGTCGTGGTATAGCCATATTGTCAAAATGCCAACGTTCCGCGTCAGCCGCTCGTGAAGCGCCAGCGGAGCGAGTCGGCTGCACGCGGTTGTTGGCCGGCGCATTTATTCTGGCCAAGGAATGTACCCAACATCAATCCCGCCTCCCACGACCCTGTCTTCTGGAAAGAAATGATGCGTGAAATACGATCCAAACAGTTCAACTGACATTTTACAGAAGGCAATGCGTGCTCCCAAGCCAGCCAGATTTGGTGCAAAGCCATGGTCCTGAATTACGTGCAGTGCATGCCAGACGAAATTCCTAAACACATTAAATGCTCCCAAGTTGGCACCATTACTAAACCAAAGATAACTTCTCTCATCAACCATCTTCTGAAGCCTATGCCGAACTCTTGCCGGATAGTCCTCTGGTTGAGGCCACTTCTTGAAGTTCTCTTCAATGTCTTCTGATATCTGGAAGGTCTTTCCTGCGGGTGGATACTCACCCGTTTTGGGATCTATCGAATCGTAATGATTCCAAATGTGATACATCACGGGCACAGCAAAACCGCCCTTGATAGTGAACCCGCCCAAGTGAATGACCAGATTAAACTCACTTAAATCTTCATCATGTTCGTAATCTTGCTGAAAGTCCTTCTCGATTTTGTCGCGGAGCATTGTCGCTAACGCGCTTACGTCCGCGAAATTCCGTGTCTCCGCGATAAAGACTCTGAACCATTCATCAAGGGTGTAATCCGCTAGAGTGCCAAGGCCCACAAAGCCGACAACCGCTCGACGACGCGGCCACGACAGCACCTTGGTTGCAGTCGGCTCAACATATTTTCTCTCTTCCAGCGTTGTTTTCGTGATGATCGTTGCATTCTTGTCGGCAACAAAAACGATCCCTTCGGGATAGTATGCGGACAGCAGAATTGACATTGTCAAATCCTTCTTCAATACCTGGCGGTTTGCAGAAGCCGGCTAACGAGTTAGTATATAGTTTCTGGCTAATTACGAATATTTTTAGATTTGCGAGTCCAATTTTGAATTCTTAAGGATTTTCTAGCGAGATAACTCCATATTTGAATACTATCCAGAGGTCTTGAAAATCCCGCATGATACAATTTCCTTACGAAATAAGGCTTCTCTCAAATATCGTTCTTTCATACTTGCACATACGTGCCATTATCGATAATCGAGCAAAATTCATAAGGCACTAGAATTCAATATATTGGCCTGCCTTTTTGCATCATAGACGGAAACAAATGCGCCTCATAATTCTTGAGATCAGCAGTAGATGAGGTTGGGGTGTCAGATCTGAACTTAGTTTGCGATGTAGCGTTTAAGCCTTCGAGCTCTGTGTGATGTGGAGATGTAGAATCGCGGTTTCGCTTCAACTGGAACTGGGAAAATGAATTCAGATTGAGATTAGGTGGTTCTTACCATATTCTTCCAATATGTGCAATAAAGAATGGGATTTCGGCAAGGCTCCGGTAAATTCCGAAACCTGAACATTACTCACCACCCCGGTTAAATAGGCTTCACCCCGATGGGATAAGCTACGCCACAGTTGAATAGAAGAAAGCATTCAACCCCAGTACGATAGTCTCTACCTATGGGAGTGGGGGCAGGCATTCTATGGGGCAAGCATTTAACTGGGCAGGCTGAGGCACCCCAGTTAAATCCGCTGCGCTGTCTTTTGCATGCCCCAGTTAAACAGAAGATATAGAAAGGTTTAACGGGCTAAAAATTTAACGGGGCGGGCAGAGGGGCTTTTATTTTTGCCCGATCGGGAGGCGACGATCGGGCAAAAGAACGCAGCCCTCCGGGCGTTGGCTTAACTGATTCTGAAGAAGGGCCGGCGTGCCTTCGTGTCAGGTGCACTGACAGGTTGGGCGTTTATTATCTCTTTGGAAAGTATTTCACCTCATGATAATCCTTGAAATCCGAATCTTGCGTCCAGATTTTGGCATTAAGTGCCTGCGATGTTGCGAGAATAATGCTGTCTGCCATTGGAAGACGATGTTGCAGGCTGAGTTTTGAGGCAGCAATCGCCAGGGTGGCTGTTAAATCCACAACGATACCCTTTTGCATTGCAGCAGCCGCTTGAAGCGCCTCATTTTCACTGGATTCCCGAAGAACAACCTTGAAGACCTCGTAAATCGTTACTGCGGGAACGATAAGCGAGGCCGTATCCTTCAAAGGAATCAGGAAGTGTTTCGCATTCGGTTCGTCTGCGAAGTATGCGAGCCACCCGGAAGAATCAACGATATTCATACCCTGTCTTCCTCCCGTTCGAATTCCGTGTTTATGCCTTTGAGGAATCCACGAAGTTCTGCGATATCTCGTTCCGGGATAAACTCGATCCGTCCTTCATATTCTACGACCTGCATTTTTTGCCCGGGGCGAAGACCCAAAGATTCCCTTACTGTCCTTGGGATAACGACTTGAAATTTTGGTGATAGAGTGACTACTTGCATGACAATACCTCCATCGATAATAATTCGTATTACAATATCATTATCGATAGGATTTTGTCAATCTTCTTGATTAGTGCCATAAACTATCCCGCTACGAAGCGGGGTGGTCCAAGCTATGCTATGCCTTTATCTCTCGCGCGTCGGAGCGAAGCGTAGATCCCGCTATCGGGGCTCCCTCCGCTCGGGTATTCTGAGGGTTGTTTCACCACAGAGGCACTGAGTGCGCAGAGAGTGTATATTTTTTCGCCCGATCGCGAGACCCGCCTGCCAGCGCCTGAAGCGCAGCTGATGGCGGGCAGGTGCCGATCGGGCAAAAGCCACAGCCCTCCGGGCGCTTCCTATCGAGCTTGCGCATGAGCCATGGCATCGGCAGTTTTAAGGAGTGCATTTTTCCCTTGAATAGCCTAATATCAAGTCTTGTGAGGCTAACAAATGGGCAAGCGCAGTGTTATTACACGACGGCAATTTCTGAGACTATCAGGGTGTGCTATGGGCGCTGCAGCCGTGGGCAGCGGCGCGTCATTTGTTCGGTCGGTGCGGGCCGCAGATGCGGTATTCCCTGAATACAGTTTTGGAGGTGAAAAGACCTTGAACGGCAAAATCCTGGTTGCATATGCCAGCAAATGCGGGTCTACAGCAGGGGTAGCAAAGGCCATTGGGGAGGTGCTGCACGAGAAGGGAGCCGCAGTGGACGTGCACCTGGCCAAGAAGGTAAGGGACATAAGCTCCTACCGGGCGATTGTTGTTGGAAGCGCCATACGCATGGGCAAGTGGCTGCCGGAGGCGGTGAGCTTTGTGGAGGCCCATCGCGAAGTGCTGGGTCATATACCGGTGGCGTATTTCCTGGTCTGTTATACCATGCGCGATCCGACCGAGGAGAACCGGCGGGAGGCGCTCTCCTATCTGAAGCCTCTGCGTGACGCAGTACCTGGGGTGCGGCCGGTGGACGCGGGCCTCTTCGCAGGAGCGGTGGATTACAGTAAGCTTTCGTGGATATTCAAGCGGGTGTTGAAGAAGAAAGGGCTGCAGGAAGGGGACTTCCGTGATTGGGATGCCATTCGCTCCTGGGCCGCCGGCGTTGCGCCAAGGCTTTTGAGTGTATAGGCAGGTGCATATGAGGGGGCACTCTTTGTATCAGGACGAGGTACGTGAAAAGATTGTGTTGATATCCTCTCGCGGGCAGCGGGACTGAGGATTTTGATTTGTCCCGCAACCTTTGGGGACAAATCAAAAAATCAATCCCCTCTCTGTGACCTCTGTGTCTCAGTGGTGAATTCCAGAGCCAAGGGCGCAATACCTACCCCGCAAGCTTTGAATAGACCGACTCAGTGACGGGGGTTGGAACGCCCAGGTCCTTGCCGAGCCTGATGATGGTGCCGCCGAACAGCTCCCCCTCGTTGCGGCTGCTTTTAGCCTCAATGTCCCTCTGAAAAGAGGTTTTGGTTTCAGGGGGGAAATTGTTACCCGTCTGCAATGAGTCGGCCACAACTGTATCGGCCAGTTTTACTCCTTTTTTCTTTGCAACCGCTGCAATCTCCTCCATCACCTTCTGCGTCATCTCCTTTGCCTCTGGGTCTGCAAGCACCTGGCCGAGCGTCTTGGCAGTATAGGCGGTAACCAGGCCGTAGCCGGCGATAAAAACATATTTTTGCCACAGGGCAGGGGAGGGGTCTTCGTTCCACGTGAACTTTATGCCCATATCGTTGAAAAAACCAATTACCCTTTGGGGATCGAAATCGGGGATGTTCGGGTCTTTTCCGCATATGATCAGCCCCGGGCCCCCCACGTGGGTAGCGACCCCGGGTTTCTCTACAACCGCACCGATATACACGCACCCGGGCAGCAAAATCCCTGTATCCAAGTTTTTCCTGATCCTCTCGTGGATATCGACACCGTTGAGGAGCGGTATGATCAGGGTGTTATCTCCGATATTCTTTTTGATAGTAAGGGTTGCAGCATCCAGGTCATAGCCCTTGACGCACAGAAGGCACAGATCGGGCTGGGGGATGTCTCCGATGTTATCCGTGGCCAGGGCGGGTTTGCACAGGATGCCTCGTTCTTCAGGGGTGTTTAGGATGAGGCCGTTCTTCTTAATCTCCTCCAGGTGGGCACCCCGGGCAATGAAATACACCTTTCTGACGCTATCCTTATTTTGGGCTAGTGCGTGGGCTATCTTGCCGCCGAATACGCCGCCTACTCCGCCGGTACCGAAGATGCAGATGTTGTTGATTTGGTATTTGGGTTGAGGATTCACGGTTTCTCCTTTCGGTTTTATCTCTCGCCCGCTCCCTGGGGTCGCTCAAGCCCACAGAGTTCACAGAGAGGGTTTTATGGTTGGCCTGATTCTTTGAGTTGGAAGAATCAGGCCAAAACCAGCCCCTGACGGGGCGGTTGTTGTACATTCAAACCGTGCGCGAATAGACTCCTCAGCGGACTCTGCCTGCCCCGTTAAATGTTTACCCCGTGGAATCTGTATCTGTATTCCACCGGGGCGCAGCCTATTTAACTTGGGGTGAGAGAACAGAGTTTTGTCAATTGGAAGCCTTGATGAGGCGATCCGTCTCGAAACCGAGTGCTTGAGCGCGTCGGACAAGCTGCTGATACATTTGTTCTTCGAGTTGTGGGGTTCGGGCCAGTATCCATAGGTATTTTCTGTCCGGCGTTCCCACGATTACCGTCTGGTATTCGGTATCGAGATACAGAATCCAGTACTTACCCTTTGTCAGGAAGGGAAAAAGCCGCGAAAACCAGTTGTCGAACACGACTTCCAATTTTGCATTTGACTGTTTGTCCACAACGGAAGCGGTGCCAAAGGCAACCTTGGGTTTACCCGTGGTTGTGAGACACTCGTTCAGCACGGCCACATCTCCCGATTCAAGGAGTTTGTAGATGGCCTTGGATTGGGTGCATCCCTTCTGGAACCAGTTAGGGAGACGGGCGATCTCGTACCAGGTGCCCTGGTAGCGGGTGAGGTCCACCGAGGTGGCGGTTGGGAGCTCAGGCGCGGATTGGCTCGCTGCGCATGATGCGCAGACGAGGCAGAGTAAAACGGTAATTGCAGGTTTCATAGTCTCACCTTAGGAAGATTCTTTTCTCACACCCGCTCCCCTTCGACTCGGCTCAGGTTCGCTTGAGGCACAGAGTGCACACAGAGGGTTTTATGGTTGGCCTGATTCTTTGAGTTGGAAGAATCAGGCCAAAACCAGCCCCTCACGGGGCGGGTATTCCTTACGTGAAGCACGGCAGAGCTTATTTAATCATGGTCAGGAATTCAACTGAAAACTGCTCCGTAGGTGCCGTGCATCGTACCTGAGTGGGAGACAAAACGTACAGCTCGCACATCTAATAGTCTACCTTACAGCCGTGAAATGTACCAGCAATTCCTGGCCGGCTCATCGAGTCTTGGGGCAAAGATGCCTCAGGCAATCATGAGATGGATGGTAACAACAGCCTGAATGAGTGAGACGATGAGGGTAGCCACAAGGATAAGTAATGAAAGGGGTGCCTTGAACTCATTGTGGCCTTTTTTGATGAAATAGGTATGGGTTGGCTGAATCGATTTCATGGTTAATCAAAAGCACTGAATTAATCAGGTAGAGCCAAAAGAGCATCCCGTCCATTGGTTATTCCTCCTGTGCTCAGTGTGCGGAGCACAAAACAATCTGCATTGTAACAAACACCTGCTATGAAACCCTTTGTTTCGTTCCAAGGGTTGTCGACCCCAAACCAAGGCGCATCGTGGATTAGAGAACCTTGAAACCAACCTGACTTCTATGTTTATGGCTCCAAGAGCCCCAAGCCATTGTAGTAGGTTCTGATGAGATCTTTGCTGGATTCAAGAACGCTTTGGGCGACCATCAGGGCAATGTCAATGTAAGGCCCGAAAAAGTAAAGCAGGCATCTCTGATGAGGGTTAGGTTTTTGAGGCTTCTTACAATCCCTCTGCAAATTGCTATTAATAGGATCGTGATTGCGGCCTGACGTACAAATTGTCCGTTAAGTGTACTTTCTGTTTCCTCTGACAAAGGTATCTCAGTTCCTTACAGTAGGGAGTGAAGACTTGAAGCGGGTTTCAGGCCTGTGTAGTATTTGGCTTTTCCTTGCATCTGCAGAGTGCAGGACAGATCAGGCAGAGATCGATGGAGTTCGACACACGCAAGGCTGCCGACGAGAGCCCTGGGTTTCTTCTATTAGACCTGGACTCGTATCTCAGACATTTATCTGGCATGCCTAAAGGTTAAGGGCAAATGTAATGGCTTGGCGCACGTCTCCCAGTTTTTGTTCAGAAAGCGTTGCGATGAGTGAGCCGATTTTTGCCTTAGACACCGTCTGAATGTGATCGCAGTTGATGGCGCAATCTCTTGGCATACCGTCATCCTTTGACAGAGACACCTCGCTCGGTATTTCGCGGATTGTCGATGTTACCGGTGCTACAGTGACTTCACCCAGGTATTCCAAGATTGAATCACGTGTCAGAATTAATATGGGCCGCTGCTTATCAGGGGCTTTGAACTTATACCATCTGATCTCTCCTCTTTTCATTCATCCCCCCAATCCTGTTCTCCCTCCCACACGCCGAACTCGTCTTTTCTTACGGGATGCCACTGATAACCTTTACGGTGTTTCTCTTCAAGGAGAGTTGCGTTGAGTTGATTAATCGCATCTCGCAGGGCGTTGCGCGTAAAAGCTGACCGAGTGGTATTGAGCTCTTTCACCACTTTGTCGACTGATTCAACAAGCTCATCATCCAGGGTCATCTGTATCGTCCTCATAGATATCCCTCCTAATCATGTTGATAGATATAGCTATAGTACCCTATATCTATTCTTATGTCAAGGAATTGACCGCATTCTCTAAAAATGATCTGGAGGGCTCGAACAACGATATTGCCGGAGGGGAGCTGGGCTTACAACAATGCTTGCTCCCCGCTTGACATGATGGTGCGCTTTTCCTGATTTTGAGCTTTGGGTCCGCTCATTCGGCTTAGGTTAACCGCTCTTCACCTTACTGAGTATGCTGGTGAGTTGGACGACGTGCTTGCGCTCTTCCTTGATGATGTCCTCGATCTTCTCCTGCCCGTACTTGGGCGGCACCATGTCCTTCATGCCCAGGTAGAACAGGATCGACTCCTTCTCCAGCCCAAGGGCGGTGTTAATGATATCCTCGAGGGTCTCACTTCCGGTGAGGGCATCCGCAGCAGAGGGGCTGCCTTCACCGCCGTGGGTGTCTGCCATGGCAGCTAAATACTGGGAGAGTTCACCGTAAGGATCGAACACCTTTCCTCCCTTGTCCTTGTCGGGCAGTTCCTTTCTCATCTTCTCGAATATTTCCTGGTGTTTGTCCTCCACGCTGGCCAGGCTTTCCAGAAACGTGCGATTTTCAGCATCGCTCTGAAGGCCCGCTGCTTTGCGATAGAAGGCGGCGCCGTTCATCTCGATCTGAATTGCCATTTCAAATACTTCATCCGCGTTAAATCCTACAGGCATAGTGTGTCCTCCTTTCTGAAATGAGCGATATTCTTACGTTATAAACACTTTGATTTGGAGAGTCAATTGGCACGAGGAGCTGCTTTCACGCCGGCACTGGTTATGGCTTAGGTCATATGAATGGTAAAGAATCTTGATTGAGGTGATACGGCAGGGATCTTTACTATCTTAGTCTCTTTTCGCGTCCCCGAAAAGGGAGATGATCGGCTCAACCCCGCCGATTACGAGCCACACGATTATAGCGGCCAAAAGACCGCGCGTTAGGCCCGAAGTAATCCAGAAGATGATCCCTGCGATGACCCCTCCGGCACAGGCTATCAGGAGCCAGGTGCGGGAAAGAGCTGAAGACCCATCCTTTGCTCCCTCCCTTTTCATTCTAGGCGACTAGCTTTTTCGACGTGCCGCCAAACCTGAAACGCTCTTATAGTACAGGGATCGCGGCAGTAGTCTATGTGTTGCGAAGAGTAGTATCTTGTTCCAGAAACCCGGCACGCATATCACCTGATTTTTTTTCAGGCACCTGAGGGATATGTCGACCACTTTTTCCGGGGGCATCCATCTGATGATGCCCACGTTTTTCTGTTTGGACTTATCCATCCCTATTCTCTCGTGAAAATCAGTTCTCGTAAATCCGGGACACAGTGCCTGAACCTTCACATTGGTGCCGGCAAGCTCCATGCGGAGCGATTTGGTGAAGACGGCCAGAAAGGCCTTTGTTCCGCTGTAGGTGGCGGTTTTAGGAAGTGGGGTAAATGCACCGAGCGATGATACATTGATAATGGTGCCTCTTCCCCTTGCAATCATGTTGGGCAGGGCCGCGTATATCAGTTTCATGGGGGCCAGTACGTGAACCTGTACCATGTTCTGCTGGCCTTCGAGATCTTCATGTAGGAAATAGCTCTTGGTAGTAAAACCGGCGTTGTTGACAAGTATGTCGAGATTCTCCGTGTCTCTTACCTTTTGTGCCAGGGCATCTACATCTCCCTGATTCGAAAACTCGGCGATGACGACCTCAACATCTACGGCGCAGGTCTGTGCAAGCTCATCGGCAAGGCGATTGATTTTTTCCTTTCTTCTTCCCGTGATGATCAGGTTATATCCTTGAGGTGCAAATCTTCTGGCATAGGCCTCGCCGATTCCGCTAGTGGCTCCGGTGATAAGGGCTCGTGGCTTTTCTTTGCCGGTCATGGTGCAACTCCGCTCTTGTGATTAAACGCTTTTTTAACGGCCATGCGCGGCAAGGGCAAAACCCTATCGTGCCGCGGAGAGATTTATCTCCTTGATGACATAATTCGCGATGCCCTTTGGAAGCCCCTCGTCGATGACCAGGTAGTCGAGGAGCTTGAAATAGTGGAATTGGTTGTTCAGGGATACGAGCGACGCAAAACGGTCATCACGAGGCAGGCCCAGGTTTTTGATGGTCTGGGGGGTCAATACGATCTCTTGGGTGTTTTCCAGGTCTTGTGCGGGGATCAGGAGAATCGAGATATAATCGAGGCTGGCAAGTTGCGCGCCCTTGCAGGCGTAAACCTTTTTTATAAGCATGCTTCCGATGTTCCGATAGGGATTGGCGTCATCAATCCCTGGTTCGGTCTTTTTGTCAATCTCAGCGGAATTTACAACCCAGCTCTCTCCCTCAGCACCATAGGTAATGGTCCTGACTGTTTCGGTCTCATCAGTTCTCTTGAACTCGCCCTTCAAAAATGCCTCGAGCGATATGCTTGCATCAAGGCCCAGATACTTGATTACCTTTGATGCCATTTTTCCGGCCAGGAAACTGGTGGGATCAATTGAGACGCCGACCTTTGTCTGGAGGTAGCCCTGTATCTCGGTAAAGAGCTTTTCACTATCCCTCGTTATGTTTCTCTCGCTGCACGCGGTCGATAATTCGTGCTGAAAGGCCTCCTTGAACCGGTAGTTTGCCGACATGGTGTCAAGAAAGGTTATGTAACCGAGCTCTTCAATGCTTCTTCCGTCTCTTTTTTTCGGTAGGTAGCCTTCCTCCGGACCTAAGGCGGGCGCAAAGGCCATCCTGACCTTGTATTTGTCTTCCGAAGCCTCAAGGACTTTCCCTGCATTCCGTGCGTACAGAGCGAACCAGCCGTGCCCTTCGTCGAGTTCCGAGAACTTATTCCAGATATCCGGAAAGGCCTCCAGTTCCCTGCAGAAGGGGATTCTCCTGTTGATGACAAAGTCGAAGTCAGCAAGTGCTGAATTGGTAAACCGGATGGAATCCTTGAGGATGAGAGCTTGAATACCGTCTTGTGTTGCTACCAAGCGGTAGGCCCTCTTCGGTCCGTCTGAGAAAGGCGCTGTGCCCACGAGCACATCCTCTTCACCCATGCTGTATACGGGGGTCATGCCCGGCACGTAGAGGAAGATTTGCCTCTTGTCATGGGGGTTGAGGGCGAATGTGCCTTCTCGCAAGTAACCGTCGTATGCACCGACCGTGGAAAGAGAGCAAAGAGAAACCATGATCATTACAGAGCAACACAAGAGAAAAGGCCTTGAGCAGCGCTCAGTTTTTCGAGGCATGATTATGTTCTTCATGGTTCCTTCTCCTTTTCCCTGTTCGCTTAAACTGGGGGTTCTGTAAAATCCTTAATCAAAAGCCGCCGGCCGATTTCTTTCTCTGAGATGGGCCTGAACCTCCGCGAGATGTCTCTCATTGGTACGATGGGAAGAGAGCGGAGGGAGCCCGTCAAAGCCGAAAAATTCCACGGCCATTGTTTCGTCGCTTGGGCGGGCCTGACCGCCGGTTATTTCGCACAAAAAAACGATCTTGTAAGCATGGAAGAACTCCATGGGCTCGGGGCCCCGGTTGGCGTCATACACCCCGATGACCTTTCTGGGGGCGACCTCGAACCCGCTTTCTTCCAACACTTCGCGGACTACCATATCGGAGGGGAATTCCCCCACATCGGCCCAGCCTCCGGGCATGCACCAGCGCTGGTCGGTGCGCTCCTGAACGAGCAGGATCTTTCCGTCGCGGATCATAGCGCCGCGGACATCCACCTTTACCGTTGCATAACCGGGCTGTGCGAGGAAGTGCTGAAGCACCGGTTCCTTAGGGAGGCCGGTGTGCTCGTGAACGATCTCGGCGGCGATCTCGGTGAGTCGCTCGTAGCGTTTGGTGTCATAGTCAGTGGTGGCATGGGCAAGGCCGGTTTGGCTCAGGGACTGGATCTCCCGTGCCCACCTGAGCCATCTCGGTGTGCTGGTTCCTGCCATAGTTTGGTCCTTTTCCGCTCCAGTTTCCTCTCGCCCGCACTCCTGCGAGCAGGAGTGCTAGAGCCCACAGAGAGCACAGAGAGGTTTTTGGTTGGCCTGATTCTTTGACTTGGAAGAATCAGGCCAAAACCAGCCCCTCACGGGGCGGTTACTTTGTAGATGAAACCCCTCACATTCCCTCCTGGGTTTGAACACACTCCAGTGAAATATGAGTTGCATTTCGCTAAGGGGGCAGCACCTGACGGTCCACAGCACCTGTATACCTATCCATATCCCGCGAAGCGGGATGTGGATTTAGTTGAATTCACCCCTCAGGAATTCAACTAAAAACTCAGCGACTCTGTGAACTCTGCGAGAGATAAGAATTCTACCTATCGCCTACCCCGCAGTTTGGCCAAAAGCCTGAGGAACTCGATGTAAAGCCAGATCAGGGTTACCATTAGGGCAAATGCCCCATACCACTCCATGTATTTGGGTGCCCCGTACGCTGCCCCGTTTTCGATAAAGTCGAAGTCCAGCACCAGATTGAGCGCCGCAATAATAACCACAAAGAGGCTGAATGCAATGCCGATTGCGCCGCTTTCGTGAATAAAGGGCATGCGGATCCCAAAAAAGCCAAGCAAGATGGTTGCCATATAGATGAGCGCAATCCCGCCGGTTGCGGCAACCACCCCAAGCCTGAAGTTCTGTGTCACCTTAATAACCCCGGATCTATAGGCGAGCAACAGGCAGAACAGGGTGCCGAAGGTCAAGGTCACTGCCTGAATGACGATTCCGGGATACTTGGCCTCGAACATGGCGGAAAACCCCCCGAGAAACAACCCCTCAAGGAGCGCATAGATCGGGGCTGTAAAGGCTGCCCATTGTTTCTTGAAGATCGTAATCAATGCAACAACAAAGCCGCCGATGGCTCCTCCGATTATCCACGGCACCACAGCAGAGGGATCCCAGGCGGTGTAATACATACGCCACGTATAGGTTGCCGGGATGAGGGTCAACACAGCAAGCAGCGCAGTCTTGTTTACGGTTCCGTTGATAGTCATTGCGTCAGCGGTATCCACAGCGCGGCCTACGCCGGTGAAGCTCTTTGCGCTCAGCGCTGGATTGGCTGTCCTCATGACTTTCGTCTCCTTTCCCAGAATCTATTGACTGGCATATTCGGTTTTCATGTTCATACTATCATACCTTCAGCTTTTCTCGAATCCCTTTCCAACGTGCCATGCCCTGGCAAGGCGTTCCCCGAGTTGCCAATAGCTCTTATCATTCATAGCGAAGAGAATTGGCTGAACCTTTGAGAAGTCCACGATGCCGTCAGTGAGGCAGGTCTCGGCACAATAGGTTTCCACGATCTCACCGATGAAGATATCGTGTCTTGGGAAATCTACCGTTTGGACGAGCCTGCACTCCATATTGATGGGGCATTCCTCTATCATGGGTGCCGTTTTAAGGTTTCCGTAGAACACCTCAAAGAGGGCAGTCTTATCAACGTTTTTGCCTGAAACCAGCCCACAGTAATCCGTTTCTTTAACCATTTCAATGGATGGGATATTGACGCTGAAGGTCCCGTTTTCCTTAATCCCCGCATTCGTGTAATGCATCTTGTTCATGCCGAGCGAGATGGAGCCCGGGTCCATGATGCCTACGTGGGCTATGGTGATAAAGGTAGGCTTTCCTTCTACCATGGCGCCGACCAGGGTTGTGGGCAGAGGATAGAGACAGTTCTTTGCCCCAAGTTTTGTCTTCATGGTAGCCTCCTTTTAGTCCCTTAAGAATAAGATTCATGCTTTTTCCGGCAGGAAATATTTTCATACCTAGAGCATCCCATGATAATCGGAATGTTAAATTCGAAATCCGAATTTCGAAATCCCTGGCCCAGGCCTGGCTTACAAGCTTATTGTTCTGTTCCAAGCACATGGCTCATTATAGACCCAGCGGGCTGATTAGAGTATATAGCGCCAGGGCGGGCCGAAACAAATTTTCAATTTTCAAAAATGAACCACCCTGCAGCAAGCTGCAGGGTATCCAATGGCAAAGTCCCCTCCCTTAATGGGAGGGGATAAACCCGCCAGGGTTCAGGCGGGTAAAGGGGAGGGTGACCAAACATTTTATCACCCCCACTTCACCCTGTTAAATAAAGATGGCGAAGAATTTGTAACCTATCTATTTATCTATTCTATGAGTATCTATTTTCCTTATGACAGCTTCTACCACCCCATTTAACAGGGCAGGCCTCCCCCATCAAGGGGGAGGAACTATGTTGTCACCCTGCAGCCCCGATTTGACGGGATCTACACTTCGCTTCGACAAGCTGCAGGGAATTATCAAGTTCAAATGACCAAAACTGAATGTAAATGAGGGATATCACACGTGACCTAAATCCATTGTTTTGAACATTCGAGCATTATTATTTTGGATTTGTTTCGTGCTTCGAAATTCCTGTTATCGGGGTTAGCTAACGATATCAAGAAACCGGTTTTCAGCAAATAAGGTGCTCGTTACCTACCTGAGGATTCGCTCCACCACTGCATCTCCCATTTCCGAGGTTCCAACAGCTTTACTTTTGTCGAGGGCTATGTCGGCGGTACGGATGCCGGCCTCCAATACCCCGGCAACAGCCCCCTCTATGGCGTCGGCAGCTTCTGCCAGATCGAGGCTGTACCGCAAGAGCATGGCCGCCGACAGGATCTGGGCGATGGGGTTGGCAATCCCCCTGCCGGCTATATCAGGGGCCGAACCGCCGGCCGGCTCATAGAGCCCGAATCTGCTCTCGTTGACGCTGGCGGAGGACAACAGGCCGATTGAACCGGTGAGCATGGCGCATTCGTCGGAGATGATATCTCCGAACATGTTCCCGCACAGGAGCACATCGAACTGGTGTGGGTCTTTGATAAGCTGCATGGTGGCGTTATCCACGTAGATATGATTGAGCTCAATATCCCCATATTCTTCGCCGATCTCGCTGACCACCTCTCTCCAGAATACCATGGTTGACAGTACGTTTGCCTTGTCCACAGAGGTGACCCTTTTCCTCCTGCCCCGGGCGAAGGCGAAGCCCATCCTGGCAATTCGCTCTATCTCCTGCCTGGTATACACCATCGTATCGAATGCCCTCTCGCCTGGGCCGCTGCCTTGTCTGCCCTTCGGTTGTCCGAAATAGATACCGCCGGTAAGCTCCCTGACCACGAGAATATCGAACCCCTCTTTTATTATAACAGGATGCAGCGGGCTAGCGCCGGCCAGGGCCTTAAACACCCTGGCAGGCCGCAGGTTACAAAACAGGTCAAAATGTTTTCGCACATGCAGGAGCGCGGCCCTCTCCGGCTGTTTGTCGGGCGGCAGGCCCTCCCATTGAGGGCCTCCCACGGACCCGAAGAGAATAGCATCACTTGATTCGCAGAGGCGCAAGGTTTGTTGGGGCAAGGCTTCTCCGTACTTGTCGATGGCGCATCCGCCCACATCGGCCAACTCGTAGGCCAGTTCAAACGAAAACCTCTCCTGCGCTGCATCGAGCACCTTGACCGCTTCGTGCATGACTTCCGGACCGATGCCGTCGCCGGGGAGTATGGCGATCCTCTTCACGCTTCAAACTCCTCTCCGTCATTGTATAATCAGTATTGCTTCAGGGAATGCTGGATCTTCAAGGGGATGGTGGTGAAATTTAGTAATCTTCCAATCCCGACCCACGATAATCTCAGGGTTGAATCCTGCCGAACATGTAACGAGGCTATTCCAGGGCGGAAGGTTATCAGGTGAGGATTTCTTTTGCAAACGAAAAGAATCAGACCCTCGGGATTGGAGGTCGGTTGGCTCGGCCCGTAAATGGGGGGCAGCGTCACAGGGCCATGAAGTTATGGTCCCTGCTGAGCAAGGGGTTTTCGACGGTCTGATCTGGACAGTGAGGGCCCTTTTCTATCCCCAGTCATAGGCTGAAATGGGGGCGGGATATCTCCCCCTGTTAGTCTGCGCGCTGTCCGTGATGGGTCGTTAGGATGTAAGTGAATCGCTTTATCTCATGCCCGTTGAGCATGAGGGTGAATTTGACCGTGTCGAGGTCTACCTTCTTAAAGGTGCCAAAATCCCCGGACTTGGTAAGGTCCCACGATGAGGTACCGAAGTTCCGCGTCACCTCTACCTTTATCGGGATATCGCGGGTATTCTTGACTTCCACCTCGAAGGTTCGGATCTCATCCCAGCCGCTGATGTTGCCGTTGTCGTGAAAGAGATATCGATCGGTCTTAAAATCCATGAGCGTGGGCTTTAGGATCACGTTGGCAACGGGGCCGAGGCTCAACTCAACATCCTCATTCACGGGAATATACTTGAAACTGGACTGTCCTTCATAGGACAGATGAGCCGATTCGTCTAACGTGCGGTAGACCTTCAAGGTGCCGCCCGGAATGGGCGTGTCTCCCAGGTTGTGCTCTGTATCGTTCTTGAAACTCAGAAAGCGCACGACCTGATTGCCGTACCGCTCCTCTTCATATTTGTAAAGGTTGACAACGGGAACCTCATCAACGGCAAAGCTGGGCAGTCGCTTGGACCACCCGTGGGGAATGGTTTCGGTTCCCTCGATCGTGTACAAGAAGTATTCGCTGAGCCCCTCCTTTTTGATCTCCTTGGGCCTGGCTAAGGCTACCTTCTCAGCTTGCACGTACGCGCGTTTGACCTCTGCCGTTTCCTCCTCAGCTGCGGCTATTCTCCCTTTTGGCATTGCCGCGGCGGGGCCGGGGCGATCATATGGATATTGCCTGCGCCCCAGATCGACGATCCTGTCGATGAGATGAATCTTGCCGACAATCATACGAACCTGGGCGTTTTCATAATCTTCACCGCTGTTATTAGTAACGCGCACGTAGCCCTGCAGGCGCATGACCTTTTCATCGGTGCTCAGGGTTCCCATGTAGAAGGCGCGCCATGAGAGACCGCTTGTCAGATAGTTGATTTCCACGGGCACCTTGCCGCTGATCCGGCTTTTGACATGCCACAGACCGAGATTACGCACCCGGGGAGGGAAGGTAAGATCAAGGATATCGATCTGATCGGCATGCATTGAGGGCAGCATGTCCAGGCTGGTGGGATCAATGAGCGTATTGGCCCAGGAGAACTGGAGGCTATTGAGGCCGCTCTTCAGGGTGAGGGCCCTTCTTTCCCTTACTAAGGTCAGGTCCGCTGAGTTATATATGGTAAGCTGCACGGTGTCGCGTTTTGGGAGGATAACCAGGTCCACCTTGGCCGAGGCAAGGTCATATCCCAGCAGTAATGCGATTGTCGCGAACAGTATAAGCTTCCGTGTCATGGTATCACCTCCTATGGACGAACGTTTCGGCGATGAAAGTGCATGGAGAGCTCGGTCTTGCCATGACCAGGCAAGGCGATCTCGAATTCCAGGGTGGAGGCGTCCTTGCGCTTGTATGGGAGGGTGCTCTCCTCCATGTCCCATTGCCCGGGGATATGTTGAATCATGGTAAGCCTTGCCGGCCTGTCCTTGAAGTTCTCTATGGTCGCCTTGATCAGCTCGTCGGTGTCGTAAAGGGCGACTTGGTTTTTCTTGTTTCTGCGGACATTAATCCGTTCATCTCGCATCTTGCGCTGCGTTACGACAATATCACGGCTGTCGCCGATATATACGTCCATGTCTTCGCCAACAGGTACCACCGTGGTGGCGTCTTCTCCCAGGAAGATGGTGCTCTCGTATCCGTCCTCCTGAAAGACCCGCACCTTCCCCTCCGAAAGGGCAAACTGACCAAGGCTGGCTGTTGTAGCGTTCTTTATTCTGTAGATTACAGGGATGCCCACGTTAGTATCAATCTTCTCCGGATCCCATGGAAGCTTCCCGGCATCAAAGGTCCAGATCTTCTCGATGGGTACACCGTCCCTGTCCAGGAAAAGCAATTGCTTGGTCTCTTCGTGGCTGATGCTTTCCTCGGAAGACTGACCGCTACCCAAGAGCACCGAGGCGTTATCGAAATCCTCGCCCGAGAAATTACGGAGCACCAGAAAGCTCTTCAGGTTGACCTTTGTCTCTTTCTTGTCGGCTACTGCCTTGTAGGTGGTCAGCCGATCGATAAACGAGAGCAGATAGCTGATGCGCACCGTAACCTCCGAGGCATCGACACTTGAAATCTCCCACACCAGGGCGGCTTCATTGGGGGGATAACTCACGCTGAGCAGGTTGACCTTGTCGGGATTGGAGAGGACGGTGAGCCTGATGGAGTCGGCATCGATACTCACCCCTTTCCACGAAAAGTCCACTTGATTGGGCCCCTTCTGAAGGGTAAGGACCCGTTCCTCCTCGATCAGGGTAGCCTGGGGATTATCGAGACGGATAATGGTTTTACCCCGTTCGGGGAGCGCAACCATCTTGATTCGGCCCTCAGCGCTGCTCATCAGCAGTAACAGGACTGCACCCACGATGGACACGACTTTAAGCGGGGTTTTTGTGTTTACCATGGTTAGCACCTCATGTCTTGCTGTTTCATGTCTCGTTGGCTGTAACACCTCTTTTCCGCGGGACCAACCTTGAAGCTACGGGGCGAGCCAATCAAAGGGCTGCCGAATAATCGTTTTGAGCTTTGGTGGGGCAGTTCTCCTGGGATCGCTCAAATAGATCTCATGATGCCTGCCTCGCAGCCGGTGGCCTTGCTCCATGATGAAACGGTGGATCCGTTCGATGGTTGGGCCCTCATCGGAGTATGGACCAAAATACAGAATTTGTGCTGCCTGACCCTCGTGAAAACATTCAAATCTCATGCCAGAGAGCGCGGGAAGTGCCTTCTTTTTTTTCACCTGTCTGAGTGCCTCTTGAAATAACTCCGCTGTGATATACTCCGGCTGCATAATCATCGATGTCCACTTCCAGGCATCTTTGTCGCTCATGGTGAACTGGGTCATATCGTCAACCCACCAAAGGCCTTCAAGGGGCATCACGCCATAATCAACGGCCGGTTCACCCTTCTTAACCATGAATTTAAGGGTATACGACACGGCGAAGAGGGCCTCCACCGCATTTCGATATGCCACCGAGGTATTGGGGTCTCCCGTGCCGTCGATCATGAGAAAATTCATCTCGGGGACGTCCACGATAGCAATCTGCTTTGAGGACGGATTATAGAGATGCTTGAGTTCTTTTCTTAAATCGATTTTCGTTGCCATCCCTCAGACCTCCTGGTCGAAATTATGAGGCCATTCGCGCAAGACCTATGAGTGCCCAACCTTTTTAACCAATGATTATGTCATCCAAGTCCCGTTTGGGCACATGATGGACAGCTTGCTCGTCACGCCAATACTTGATATCCCCGTCGGGCCCCACCGCTTCGATTTGTACCTTCTCCTTTGGCTTACCCAGGGCCAAAACCAGGGGTATTTCATAGCGCTCGGGTATGGTGAGAGCCTCCTGGAGTTTTTTTCGGTTGACACCGTAAATGATGCAGCCACCCAAACCTCTTTCAGTCGCACCAAGGAGCATGCTCTGACACGCAATTCCACAGTCATATTCAGTGAGTGGCGATTTGATTTCTGTGTCCTTGAGGATGATGATATAGGCGGACGGCCTTTCTCCTTCAACAGGACCGGGCCAATCCTTCAGATACCCGGCCCATGTGAGATTGGGAAATATCAGCGCGTTCGTCTGGGGATCACAAGAGATGATGTATTTGAGCGGCTGCAAATTCCCTCCCGATGCGGAGAGTCTGGCCAGGTTAACGAGTTCCCTGAGTGTATCAAGATCAATGGCAGTATCTTGATAAAACCGGCGATAACTCCTGTTTTTGAGAATCAATTCGTCTATCATTTCAACTCCTCCTGAATAACAGTTCCGTATTGCTTTGATTTTCGTCTAACTCAATTCATACGCCCATGAGCGCATACAACACCGGTAAGCAGTTGGGCGTAGAGCTCCAAACCAGAATCTTTTAGAGTTGCTCAATCCATGTCTTTGGGCGACCCATTAGAGCAGGAGAATCAAAAAGCATGCTTATTCTTACTGTAACCGCTTGACTTTTTCCAGGCAACGTTTTTTGACGGCTGTATAAGAAACTTCGTGCCGGAGCAAGTAATCATGTCGAGACGATCTGTCGGGCAGGGAAGGGATGCGGTCACTTCTCTTCCTTGTCCTGTATCATAAAGCCGGAGGTGGTCGCATAGAGATAAAAGGCCTTGGATTCAGAGGGGAAGGTGTATGTGGCATTGCCGTAAACCGCCTTTACGAAGGGCAGGCGCGAACCATGCTGATAGAGCCACATCCAGAAGGGATCTTCTTCCTTGGGGACCAAGCTGTAAGCTGTGGATGGCATGCTGGCCTCATCCTCGGCTTTGAGGTAGCGACCGCGCACCCGTGTCAGCTTGTACATGGTAGGCAATCCCAGGAAATTGAGCCAGTTGTCCCACTTTAGAATGTGACCCTCGATGACCCACTGTTGACCGAGCACCCGGTACTCTCGAATGCGGCCGCCAGTGGACGAGTTAACCATGACGATCCTGAGTACCATATCGTTCTTTGAGTCGGGCACCGGCGTGCAGTAAACCGTTGCGATTCGTTCGAGCTGGGTGAAGGAGGTGTACGATTGAAGGAAGGCTAGCAGGAATAGGGTTGCTACCGAGATAGCTATCACCAGCAGGATGATGAGCAGCCGAAGTGTGCTGGTAATTAAACCGACGTCTTCCACAGGTCTGCGGCGCAAACGGTCAATGAGACGGGAAACCCGTCGATAGACAAACCATATGAGGAGCAAGAGGCCGAGGATCAATACCCCGAGCGCAATATAAAGGGCAGTGGACCCGGAAAACGGGGGATTGACTATGGGGATCCGCTCAAACATTACGTTGGTCGCCTTTCGTTAGCTGGTTTTCTTGAAACAGAAAACCGGGCATGTTTAGGTTTTGCCTGTTAATCTTGTGCCCGTCGCAAGGGGCAAAATGATAGTCACGGGGTTATCGATACCTATTATCTTATACTGTACGGGGGGCAATAATCAAATGTTTAACTCCCCTGCTCAGCTTTTTACGAAAAACCACGCAAAAAGACAATACAACTTTACCCGAATCTCAGCGCGAGGTATCGTAGCGGTGAACTTTACGTACTCAGGGAAAGTATGGAGATCATCGATTCGCATACCCACTGGGGGCCTTCGGTTACACTCGGGATGAACGTGAAAACCGAAGAGCTGTTGCACCAGGCACAAAGCTGCGGCATAGACAGGGTTGTCATCTTCCCCTTTCCCTCCCAAGCCCTGGCCGATGAGGGGATTAATGAGGAGGTTTTGGGGGAGTGCAAAAGGATCGACCAGTTTATACCCTACTACTACATACCGGATGATCTCCGCGCCATCCCCCCTGGCAGAGGATTCCGCGGCGCCAAGTGGCACTGGGTTAAAGGTGTGCAGGATTGCTCATCCAACTATGACGTTTTAAAGGACCCCCGGATAGACGAGTTCATTGAGGAATCTGAGGCAATCGATTCGCCCATCATTGTGGAGGAGGAGCTGGAGTTCACCGAGACCTTTGTAGGGCTAATCAAAACCCTGAAGGTTATCGTTCCCCATATGGGGATGCTCGGGGGCAATCCAATGGATTTCCTGAGGATCTTCAGGAGCCGGGAAAACGTGTATTTCGATACTGCCCTTCAGAGCCAGCGTATCATCTCCGAATTCGTAAAACAGGTGGGTGCGGAAAGGGTTCTCTTTGGGTCGGATATCCCGTTTGGGAACATGAAGAGTGAGCTTAACAAGGTGCTGTCTTTGCGAATAGGGGATGACGATAAAGCACTGATCCTTTCTGGCAATTTAAAGCGGTTGACCGGGTTGGTGTGATAAAGTGAGCTCCGAATATCAGCTTCAGAGCCTCAATGGTAATTCCCTGGATCGGGGAGAAGGGATTGGCCGGATTTACGTCACAGAATAGTATTATGATGAAAAAAGGAATTTTTGGCTCCTGTCTAGTGAAAGGTAGGCCGATGAATGTTGCCGACTGGATCAGAAAGTGGTCACTGCTGCTCCCCGGGAGGGCTGCTCATTGTTAGTAATGCTACCGCAACCTCACAGGAGCTAAAGCTGAAAATAGATACCCCTTTTTGCTCTCCTTCGCCAGAATGCCCCGTCCTTTAGGACGGGGATGATCAGCCTCCGCCAAAGGCTACTGCTCGACAGAGATGGCGAGGAGAGCCCTCCGAAGCTTTAGCGAAGGACGGCTAAAGGCTATGGAGAGTTCCGCCATCCATTATGAGGATGCCCCGCTCTTCAGAGCGGGGGGGAGGCTTCACTGTCTGATGATATCAGTCGTAAGCAGGGCTCCCCGAGAACGCAGCGGGCAAGATCATACGGGACAAACTGAGTGATTCATCAGCTCCCAAAAACCCTCTTGAGTAAATCAGTAACCCGAGCTGCAGGATCGCGGCGGATCTCGGCTTCCTCCTCAGCCAGCATCAAGAAAAGGCCATCCAGTGCCCCCTCGGTGACGTACTGATCCAGATCAAAACTCAGTCGCTCGGCAAAAGGTATGCTTCTAACCTTGGCATCCAGGTCCTGATAGGCGCGAGTGACACCCACCTGGTGCATGGTACCGTGGACGATGGGCTTGAAGATCTCGTGGAGTCTATCGAATGTTTTTTCCCTGAAGTAAAGCGTTGCCTCATTATCTCGGCCTTTAAGGATCTTCTTGGCGTCGGAAAAGGACATCCCCTTGATGGCATCCCAAAACAGGGTTTTGGCCTTGGGGGCAGCGTTCTCCGCTGCACGATTCATGCTCAGCTCAAAGGCGTCCACCTTTGCGCCATACCCTGCACCCCTTAGGAGCTTCTCGACCTTTTGAACGGATCCGGGAAGGGGAATCTTGATCTTTTGGTTTTTGTAGAAGCCATTGATCTTAGAGACTCCTTTTATTGCTTCAGCCGTTCCAATGTGCAAGGCCTCCTTGAGACCCTGGATGATTTCGGCTTCAGTGATAGACTTTCCGCCACCAAGGGCCTTTTGAACATCTTTCATGAAGTCTCCCCAACCGCCGGCCACCAATGGTACGGCGACGGCGGAAAGAGCAAACAAGCAGAGCATTGCTGACAAAACTCTGGTTTTGACGGAAGCCATTTTTTTCCTCTATGAAGTGACAAGGAGGTCTTTGTAGCAATCGTATTACTTATCGGACAATAGTAGCTTTTCAACAATAGCAGTTTCTTCTAAATGGAAAAAAAGTACATCAGTCTCGTACCGAAAACTCAGCCCACAGCGGGTAGTGATCGGAGATGCGCCACGAGAGTTGCGCCTTGGTCAGATTGAGTGATCTGAGGACAAGCCTGGTGAAATCGAAATTGCCTCCGCGGGTATACTTCATGGAAAGCCCCGGTCTGTGCTCATCACCCGTAAACCAGGCGATCTGGTCATAGAACTTGTTGAGATCCGGCCGATTGGGATCGCTGAAGATGGACCGTGGAACTCTGTTGAGATTCTCCGGCACATAGAGGCCCGTGGAGGTAAAGGCATCATAAAGTTTGTCACCTCTTCGGTCGATATTGAAATCGCCCAGGGCGATGAGCTGGTGATCCCACGCGTTGATGTCTCTGGCCCATTCGGCGATCCAATCTGCGATTGCCTTGAGTTCAGGTGTACGCTCATCGGCTTTTTCACCGTAGATGACATGGAGGGTTACGAGTATGAAGGTTTTTCCCGCCGACCGAAAGCTCACGGCATAAGGAGTGCGGGCAAACTGGCGATCTAGGGCGTCGGGGCGTATTTGGCTCAACTGCTCTTCGGGGACGACGAGTTCGCAGGCCAGTCCCGACAGTTGTACCTTTCTGGTGTCAAATAAGAATACCAGACGTTCCCCGTTTCCTTTGTCGCCCTTTGTTACATCGGTAAGAATCAATCCCCAGTTGGGGCCGAGGACCTTGAGCATGTGCCGGAGGGCCTTGAGGTTGGCTTGCACCTCCTGCAGCGCAATAACGTCAAAACGAGAGACAATTTCGGCTATACAGCGGAGGGCGTGGAGGTCTCGCTTCGGATTGTCGGTGGGTGCGGCCTCCCATTTGACGGTAAGATCACCAAAGGCACGGAGGTTCCACGTTGCGATGAGCAGGTTGGCATCGAGGATCTTGGCCGGGATTTCCTCGTCTAACGCAGCTCGCAGATCACTGAGTTCGGCAGCGATCTGTGCGGGTGGTGGATCGGTGATTTTGTCCATGTGACTCTCCTGTTGCGGTTAGAGCAATAATCAAACCCCGGTAATGAAGGCAACCTGAGGCGGATTCGCGCCTTTTCCTTTATTGCACCGGAAAGGAGAAAATGATGCTGGAGCACGTCATTCCCGCCTCTGCCTTTAGAAGCTCTGAGATATCGATCGTTGTAACCGAGAACCCTAGCCTTACCAGTGAGTCAATCGTCTTTTGATGCCCCGAGTGCATGCATATGGTGGTATTAATCCGAAGCGAGTTGACCGCAGCCGGTTCATCCTCGGGCACAGGGATGATACGAAAATCCCTGAGGGGCTGGAGATCAAGCCAATGAGGATTCACCAGTAATGTGTGATCGCCAACTGCGATGCAGGCGGACTTGAGATGCAGGCAACCATTAACGGCTATGGGAATCACCTCGTAACCAAAAGGCTCTAGAATTTCCTTTATGCTCTCAAACCCAGGTATATTGGTGCGCGGGGAAATCCCCACGAAGATCTTTTTCCCGATACGGAGCACATCACCACCTTCAAGGGTTGCCGGGAGCCGAATGTGTTGCATGTCTCGATAATAGCCCAACACGGATTCAATACCCGGTACTTCTCCCCGTCGTGACTCGACACCCATGCTTGCCATAATGGCAAGTTCGTCAACAACCACGGCCGTATCCTCAACAAACGTGGAATCGGGGAAATCGCGATTCACGGATAGCTCGATTACCTCAAGGCCGCAGTCTCTGAGCAGTTCGCAATATTGCTCGTGTTGCTCCACAGCCCTATCGTAGTTGACCGGATCTCTTTCCAGAAAGCTGAGCTCACACCGGTCGATGTTTTGCGATATCACATGTGTTAAGGCAATCATTGTATTGCGTACTGCTCAGTTGCTCGTTTCACATAGCAGCTCTTCACTTGTCCGGTTGCACAATCAGGGTAAGTCCTCGAATACCCCGGACCCGTATACCCTTTCCGCTCTCAACAGGTGGACCACCTTCCATCACCTCTGCCTGCCATAATTCACCGTGCACCTCGACGTAGCCCGAAGGCGCTAAACGATCCTTTGCAACGCCGTGCAGTCCAACCATTGAATTGGCATCAGCGAGGGGGTTTTGGTCATACGCGCGCCAGACAAAAAAGAATAGAACCACGTCCTTGACGACCCACAAGGCGATAATCCCCCAGATCAGCCAAGCCGGTATTTCTACCCATTGCCGAATAACATGAAGAATAAGGGCCAGAAATACCAAAGCCGGCAACTGGAGTAAGGTATACTTAATAACGACTCGTCGCGACCAACGCCGTTTGCCCATATTTTCGTGTGAGACCTCTCATCTCTGTGAGGCAGTATCATTTGCCGGAAGGTAGGTGCTCTTCGAAGCCTGTATGTCCCCCCTTCAAACTAATACTACTGAGACTCCAGTACGTAGTCAACCCGGAAACACCGCCCTTCTTTCGCTCTACGGGCAGCGCTTTTTTTCTTTGTAATGATGCAATGCCTATTGAATAATAGCAACCGCTCTAATCGGTGAGCCGTCTGCGTCCTCTATCTTGAGGGGAAAACAGGAGAGTTTGGTTTAGCTGACCCGCACTATGATTCGGGACCGGCCAGTCGCAGCTTCACAAAGACCCATGGAGCGCCGAGCGCACCCCAGAGGCCCACCAATCCGTAGCGAAGAAAGCAATAGAGAGATTCTGGTTGCAGACCGAAAAATGTAGACCGCAACCCCTGCCAAAGCGTGAATGCGACAGCTGCTCCCAGTAGAAACCGCGCTACTTGTTTCCACCAGATACCGCCTGATTGGAATTTTACGAAATGCTGCTCCACTACGAAACCCGCGCCCATTCCCATCAGTGTTGCCCCGGCGATGAGGCCGTTTTTTTCGTCGCTCGGAAAGAGGAGTATCATAAGGGCGGGTAGCGCGAGGGCTATACTCAGCTGCCAGTTCAAGCCTTTACTTTTGAGCCACACTGCGGCGCCAGGTTCAAGCCACCGGTAAAGCAAAAGAAGTGAAAAACCCAGCAGATAGCCCCCGACAAGGTCCGTGGGAAAGTGGAGCCCCAGGTAGACCCGTGAAATGGGTACGAATACCATGAGGAGTAACGTGATTATCCACAACCACACCTTGCGAAACCGGGAGGCCAGTTCGCCCCAAATAACAACGGTGTTTTGGGTATGGCCGCTTGGAAGCCCTCCGCCGCCGGCCTCAAACAACTTGCGAACCTGGGAGTCGTACTGAAATGGCCTGGGCTGGCCTGCGAGCACCTTTGCCACCGTGTTGATATATCCTGAAAGCAGGAAGAGGATGGTGAGCCTAACGCCGGTGCTGCGGTCTATGCACCAGTAGACAGAAAATATGACCAAGGTGAAGAATACTTCTTCTCCCATAAGGGTGAAGGCCTTGAATGGTAGATCGAGCGTTGGGCTGAATTGTTGGAACCAACGGATAACCGTTATGCCCCAGTCGAGCAGGGCTTCCATGCTCATCTCCTAGCTGGAATTCCTGAGAACTATGACAAATGCCGGCGCGGCGGGGGAATCAGACCTGTAACAACAAAAGAAATCTTGCTGGAGTTGGTGAAATACGTGTGAATCACGAGTTTGAATTCATTAGTGACCGAGGTTGATCCACCAATAAGGCTAGCCTTCAATATCTTCATTATCTCCCGTGGATTTGACCTGTTTCGCCACAAACCAGTCGATCAATTGCCGGGCGATGCTAATCGTACTGGGAATCGTGGGCAAGTTGTCAGCTGTAAACCATCCGGCGTCTGCAATTTCCGCGTCGTCAAGGGTGATCTCACCGCCTTGATAGGTGGCAGTAAACCCAATCATGAGGGAATCGGGGAATGGCCAGGGCTGGCTCCCAAAGTAGCGTATCTTCCCGATGGAAAGACCTACCTCCTCCTGTACTTCCCGTACCACTGCCGTTTCCAATGTTTCACCCGGTTCTACAAAGCCGGCAATAACACTGTAGAGCCCGGGCGGAAAGTGGTGAGCGCGTGCCAGTAATAGTTCGCGGCCCCGTTCAACAAGCACAATAATCGCAGGGGATAGGCGCGGGTATTTGAGCAGGCCACACAGGTCGCATTCTTTAGCCCGCTCGGTTGACCGTAAGTGCATGGGATTGCCACACCGACTGCAGAACCGGTTTGCCCTGTCCCATTCGACAATCTGCACTGCACGGCCAGCTATCTGAAACAGGTTTTCGTCTACCTGACCATAGAGCCGGCGTAATCCCAGAAAAGCCATCCCGGGCGGTGGTGACGTACCTTCATCCAGGTCCACTGCATAACAGGGGCAGGCTCCCAGTTGGCCCAGATAATGTCGTCCTTTGGTCTCCAAATTAAACTCATTGATATCAGGCAGGCAAGGGACGGTTACGGAAGAAGCTCGGGAATAAACGAGAAGCTTAGAATCCTGAAAGGCAAACCACCACGCCGGTTTCACATGCTCCTGTGGTGGCAGTACACCTGAAATGAATGTCTCTCTTTCGTTCATGACTACGTCAGAGGATGGGGCTTCTCGGGGCCCAATCGGGCTCACACTGCCAATCTCTTCTTTCCCCAGTAAGGCATTGGAGTCACAATCAGTCTCTAATTCTGCTGGCGCACGATGGCTGAGTTTAACTTGATAATTCCCTGCAGCTTGCTGCAGGGTTACAACATAGTGCCTCCCCCTTGATGGGGGAGGTTAGGTGGGGGTGATAAAATGTTTGGTCACCCTCCCCTTTATCCCCTCCCATTAAGGGAGGGGACTTTGACATTGGATACCCTGCAGCTTGCTGCAGGGTGGTTCATTAGAGGTGAAAATACCTCTATGAGTAGACACCCGATGCCGCCTCAAGTCCGCCCGGGGTAACCTTGACCCCTTCAGCCTTCAATATCGTCCCCAGAGCAGTGAGGAACAACATTACGTTTTTCCTGGATGAGGAGTGGCCCATCAAACCAACGCGCCAGATTTTGCCCGCCAGATCGCCCAAGCCACCGCCAATCTCAATTTCAAAATCGTTCAGCAGTGCCTTGCGGATTTTCGCATCTTCTACGCCTTCAGGAATGCAGACAGTGTTGAGCATTGGTAGACGCTCGCCTTCGGGAACAAGCATCGAAAGACCCATTGCCTCTACGCCGGCAACAAGGGCTTTGTGATTTAATTGATGCCTGGCAAAACGCGGTTCGAGACCTTCCTCTGCAACCAGGTGGAGAGCTTCAGCGAGAGCGTAGACCATATTAATAGGAGCAGTATGGTGATATTTTCTTTCTGCACCCCAGTATTTGTTAACCATACTCATATCCAGATACAAACTCAGCACCGGGGTCTTGCGGTTTTCGAGTGCCTTCATGGCAGCAGGGCTGAATGAGATGGGGGACAGACCCGGGGGGCATGATATGCATTTTTGTGATCCGCTATAGGCAGCGTCGATTCCCATCTTATCCACACTTACTTCCATGCCTCCCAGGGATGTAACCATATCTACGAGAAGCAGCGCACCTGCTTCGCGGGCGATATTTGCTATGTCATCGAGAGGTTGGCATACCCCGGTGGAGGTCTCCGCATGCACCAGAGCGATAATCTTTGGATTTCTTCCTTGGACGTCTTTTCGCACAGCCTCCGGATCGATTGCTCTGCCCCACTGACCATCAACCCTGACGAGCCGTCCGCCCACACGGCCGACGATATCGGCCATTCGGGAACCAAAAAATCCGTTTATGCATACGACCACCTCATCTCCCGGTTCTATCAGGTTGACCAAACACGTTTCCATACCCGCGCTGCCGGTACCGGATACGGGAATGGTGAAAGGATTTTCTGTTTGAAACAGAAATCTGAGAAGACGCTGGGTTTCATCCATTACCGATAGAAAATAGGGGTCTAAATGGCCAATGCATGGCGCAGACATGGCCTGTAACACGCGGGCGGGCACATTGCTTGGTCCCGGCCCCATGAGTATGCGTTCTCCTGGGTCAATAACTCTTAAATCATTTGTGTTGATCTTCATGTGAGTTTCCTCCTCTCTTATTATCAGTATATAAATCGTAAGGATTTGGGACCAACCCTTTATACGCAGGCTTTTGTCATTAAGCAAAGAGAAATTCGGCTATGATACGGGGTCAGCAGATCTCATCCTTATGACCGGGTCATCGCTCGAAAGGCCTTTGAATAAAACTCGGAACAGGGAAGGATCACTGAGTACGTCCTTAGCAACTTCGCCCACTCTTCCAATCGAACGCCGGTCGCCACCTTTAAGCTTTTCCAGGATATCCTTCATTACAGCCGCCCTCATCCATCCGATTGGAGTAGTTAGGTTTTATCGCAATCGCTTTGACCTGAGGCCCGGTGACCAAGAGTTTTGATGAAGGAATCGCCTGAGACCGGTTTCCCGTAGAGGTGCATGCCTGCTTGGGGGCCGGCCTGTGGGGTTAGCTGGAGTCTCTCTATGCGACAATAATGAGGGTAGCCATAGAGTCACCTATTCGCATACCTCCGCTACTTGCCCGGATGTCATTTGAATGGTAGATTCTATTACGCGGTATTTTTCCGAAAGATATCGGTTTATCCTTTCAATCAAATTGTACTGGTTTACCAGATTGCCCTGTTCTTGATCGACAACCACATGGGCTGAGAATACCAGCATGTCCGCGGTGATGGTCCAGAGATGCACATTAAATAATTCTTTGATCTCAGGGAAATGCGATTTCAGATCATCGGAGATAATATCGGTATTGAGTCCTCTTGGGGCCATCTCGAGGAGGATTATGGTGGAATCCTTTAAGATGCCCCATGCCCAATAGATAATAACGGCCGAAATTCCTAAACTCACCAAGGGGTCGATGATATTCCATCCCGTGAGAAAGATGACAATCGCTGCGATCACGATGCCCACCGACGATGCAGCGTCTGCAACCATATGATAGAACACGCTCCTCACATTCATGTCCTCTTTGTGGCTGCCATGGAGAATGCCTATGCTGACCAGATTCGCAACGAGCCCGACAAAGGCGATCATCAACATGTGGAGGCTTAAGACCTCCTCAGGGTGAATGATCCTGAGGATGGCCTCGTAAATTATTATGGCAACCACGAAAAGGAGAAATAATCCATTTACGAACGCGGCTACTATCTCCGCTCGGTACAAACCAAAGGTCCTGTGATGACACAGCGGTTTCCTTGCAATCATAATGGCCGCCAGGCTTATCCCTAACGCGAAACAGTGAGTAAACATGTGGCCTGCATCACTTATAAGTGCAATGCTGTGAGTTAGAAAACCGCCAACGACTTCCACAATCATAACTATTGAAGTTATCGACAGTGAAAGTATGAGCTTTCTCTTTTCCACCGACCGATAATCAAATAACCGTTCGGAGAAGGCGTTTTTGGCACTGTGTTCATGCATTGATTTTGCTCCTCGGCCATTTCTCTGATATGGATTCAGCTTTTCGGATGGGTTGCGTCAACTCCCCGGGGTCTCGCTATTTTTAGCGCTATATGACTATATCCTAATTACTGTCATCGCCAGACGCAAGTCATGGCCCCTTGGTTACCGGAGTCGTAGCGAGGAAACGACGGTAATAGGCCAGCAGCAAGCACGTCATCGGGAGGGCGATGAGGAGCCCGAAGACACCCAACAGCTTCCCCCATATTGATAGAGAAAGCAGGATCATGGCAGGACTTAAACCGGTAATACGGCCCATGATCCTAGGTACCAGAATGCCGTCCTGGATTGCCTGGACCACCACAAAGACCAGGCCTGTCAGCCCCACGGTTGTCCATACACTGCCGGCTGTCTCCAATCCGTGGACCAGGGCCAGCAAAAAGGCGGGTATGAGCCCAATAATCTGCAAGTAGGGGACCATATTCAGGAGCCCGATAGACAGGCCCAGCAGGATGCCCATGGGCAGGCCAATAAGCCAGAAGCCGATGGCGAATAATACCCCTACAATAGATGCAACTAAGGCCTGAGCTCGGAAATAGCGGTTCATGCCGGCGTTAAAGTCGTTCAGAAAGGCTATGAGCGTTTCCCGGTAGGCAGGTGGGATCAGATCCTTCCAGCCCTCTTTTACTTTCTGGTAGTCCAAAAGCAAGAATACAAGATAGAGCCCGATGACAGCCAGCCCTATGAGGCCCATGAGAAAACTTGCCGTGCCGGTGATGAGTCCCCAGACCCCGGGCAAGACCTTGCGGGCTAAAGCCGCAGCGATTTTCCAGAAATTCTCGGTTCTGAAGAATTCTTGAACCTCCTTTCTCGCTGCGTAGTCCTTAAGGGCCTGCCAGAGATCAGGCGGCAAACGTTTGGCGGCCTGTTCGGCTAAATCCGTATTGCTGACGAGTCTGGACAAAATCTGGCCCATTTGCCCTATCTCTCGTACGATTACGGGGATAAAAAGCCAAGCCACCAGTGCCACAAAAACTGTGACAGCAAAAAGGCTGATAACCACGGCAATGAGCCGGCTATGGATCTTCTTTTGTACTAACTGTACCAGCGGATTAATGAGATATGCTAAAAGGAGGGCTACTGCAAAAGGGATAAGCACGTCGCTCAAATACCCCAGGAGCCAGATGAAGCCCCATAACAGCCCCACGGTTATGCCGATCCGTATAATGCGATCGAATGTGTATGGTTTGCCGTCGAAAAGCATGCTAACCCAAGAAAGGCTATGATCTATGTCCCATGCTGATGACTATGAGGTGTGTTGTTCGAGGTGTTAGCACCAGCACGTCATTGTTGCCGCGACCTCATCCTGCGACGCTGTGTACGAATCCGTGCACAATTTCGTCCAATATCACGGGGCATGAGGCCTCCGTCATGCAATTGATAGGAATCTTTCCTTATAGGGTACTTATAAAGGCAAATAGGGGCAAGATCAATAGAATTTCGTGAATATGATTCCATGAAACCACTGAAGATCTTTGAAAAGGGGAAGAGTAAATATTTTAAGAGGGAGGATATCAATGTCTGAGATGAGAGTTGGTATGAAAGGTGTCAAGGAGATGGTGGTAGGTCCTCAGGATCTGGCCAGCGTTTTGGGAAACATCGGTGCAGACGCGCTTTCGACACACCGAGTTGTTTTGCTCATGGAACAGGCATCCCGTAACGCTATCGAGAAGTGTGTACCTGGTAAATCGATGACCGTTGGCACCATGATCAATATCAGGCACCTGGCTGCCACGCCGTTAGGGAGCACGGTTCGGGCAGAGGCCTATCTGAAGCGTGTTGACGGTCGGCGGATGCTCTTTGACGTGACGGCGTACGACGAGTTTGAGAAGATAGCCGAAGGTGAAAACGAACACCTTCTCGTTTCAGTCGATGGATTCCTAGACCGGATTCGCGAGAAAATAAGGAAGGCACAATCTAAGGTAAAGGGGAACTTCATTCATGGATAGATTGCCGGTATTTGAATCTTGTCTCAGGCAACAGGGCGATGAGGGAGATGGTCAGGCACGGTATGATCGCCAGAAACAGGAGAACACCCTGTATCGAAAAGATGTCTGCAAGCTTACCCGTTAGTGGCATCATTATTCCCCCGAGCCCGAAGGCAAAGCCCATCATGAGGCTGGAAACCATTGCTCTGCCCTTGGGGGCTAGCTCCTGTGCCATGGCCACACCCAGTGGCAGAGTAGCCATCGAAAAAAATCCAGCAAAAAAGGCACCGCAGAAAACCCAATTCCCCTTGAGGTAAAGTAGGAGAAACAGGCTGGGGGTCGTAAGACCATGTGCAAGATAAAAGATGGGTTTATAACCCACTCTATCTGAAAGGAGGCCTGCTAGAAGCCCGCTGACAGTACCTGCCACGGTGAACAAAGATACTACTGCCCCGATAGCCACCAAAGAATACCCTTCCTGCGCGTATAAAACGGGGATGAATGTTCTGAAAGAGTGACCGACAAAGGCTCTCAAAACCATAACGACCCAAATCAAGATAATAGCTTTCCAAACCGAGCCCAAAACCTCTTTGAGAGAACCGATAAAGCCAAGATGGGCCAATCCCTCTCCCTGGGGAGACGGCACAACCTTAAGGAGCACTACCATCACAGCCAGGCCCAAAACCATGGAGATTGGTGAAACCTCCAGGCCGTAGGTGCCCACAAGATACGTAATGAAAAGCGGACCCACACCAAAGGCAAAGGTACCGCCTGTATTGAAGACAGACATGGAAAGGCCGAAATGTCTGCCCGAATAGTTAGAAATCATTCCAGCAGTTGCAGGGTGAAACATGGCGACGCCTGCGGAGCCTATTGATATGAAAATAAGCAGCACTAGATAATTGTGGGCTGCCCCGACGAGAGAGATGAAGACAATAGCCAGTAATGGACCGCCCAGGACGAACAAACGCGTCCGGTGACGATCAGCGAGGTATCCTACGGTTGGTTGAACGATAAATGCCAGAAAGCCACTCAAACCTGCGAGAATGCCGACCTCCGTTAAGGTGAGGGCGAACTTTTCGGCAAACACAGGAAGCAGAGGGTTGATAAAAGAGGAATAAAAATCGCCGATGAAATGGACGAGCGTCAATCCGACGATTACTTTTATATCAGCGTTTTTCGTGTATTCGGTCATGGCTAAAAAATAAGAAAGCCACCTCTTGGTATTTTCTATCGGTTATATCCCACCACCACAAATCCGGGACTCTGAAATAAATATATCGAAAGAGAAAAGTCAAGAGCATTTCTGGTTTAAGGAGGGAAGGCCTTTCCTAATTGACATATTGCAGACAGTAACATACAAACTTTGGTGATTGAGACGGTGCCATAGTCATGGACCAGGTGAGGGGAGGGGCTGATAAGAAGGTTTTTCGTAGCAGAGTGAAGACATGATACATTTAACTATACCGGGAAGGGGTACCTATACCCTGGAGCATTTGATCTTAGATCTTAACGGGACAATTGCGCTTGATGGAGAGATTATCGGAGGTGTCAGGGAGAGATTGACGAAGCTCAGCCAGAGCCTGGAAATAACTGTTGTTACAGCAGATACCAACAAGAATGTTGAAAGCCTTCTAAAGGAATTGCCGGTATCGATTTACAGGATAAATGAGGGACTGGAAGATGAACAGAAGCTGGCTGTGGTTTTAAGAAAGGGAAGGGATAAGACCATAAGCATAGGCAACGGTTGCAATGATGTTTCCATGCTGAGAGAATCGTGTATTGGAATCTGTGTGGTTGGAAGAGAAGGGGCATCGCCAGAGGCCATGATGGCCTCTGATGTGGTAGTGCCCACCATTAACAACGCCCTCGACCTTTTACTGAAGCCACACCGGTTGCGGGCTTCACTGAGGAGGTAGGTGGTAACTGCCGGTCAGACAATGCCAATTCCCTCACGGTGATATCCATGAGCCTCAAGGGAGGTGGCCAAATAAGTGACGGGCTTAGGGCTCAAGGCGAAAGGCATAAGGAAGAAATCAGGGAAAGTTGTATGACCATAAGCCTTCGGCCTTATGGTCTGGTATAGATATCACCTCTCGGAACCACCTATTTTCCTCATGAGGGCAACATTTCGAAAGGAAGCGAGAGCATCATAAACATCTATTCTTCAACCTCTGGAGGATGCTGATGATTTACCTTGATTATAATGCCACGACCCCCATAGCAGCGGAGGTCGCAGAGGCAATGAAGCCCTTCTTGCTAGAGGAATTCGGGAACCCGAGTAGCGCCCATCCCATGGGCAAAAGGCCAAAGGAGGCCCTGGAGAGGGCAAGGGGCCGGATTTCCGCATTGCTGGGGTGCGAGGGCAACGAGATCATCTTTACCAGTGGTGGAACCGAGTCCAACAATATGGTTCTGAAATCTATGGCATGGACGATGCGCAACAGAGGTCGCCATATCATTACTACCAGGATCGAGCATCCAGCCATACTCAATACGGCCCTCTTTCTCATGGAGACGGGGCTGGATGTGACATTCCTTCCCGTAGACAAATACGGCCAGGTGGACCCAGATGAGGTGAAGAGGGCGATACGAAAGGATACGATTCTCATCACCGTGATGCATGCGAACAATGAAACGGGAACGATCCAGCTCCTCGCCGATATAAGCTCTATTGCCAGGGAGTATGGAATTCTGTTTCACACAGATGCGGCGCAGGCCGTTGGCAAAATAGAAACAAAGGTAGATGATCTTGGAGTGGATTTCTTGACCATTGCCGGCCACAAGTTGTATGCGCCAAAAGGTGTGGGAGCACTTTATGTCAGAAGGGGGGTAGCGATTGAGCCCTTTATGCATGGTGGCGGTCAGGAGATGGGATTGCGGTCGGGCACGGAAAACGTGATGCTCAATGTCGGTTTGGGCATGGCATGTGAGTTGGTGCAAGGGGATCTCTCGGACGAGATGTATCGCATAAGGCGACTCAGGGATAGATTACATGATCAGATCTGTTCAGCCATTCCGGATGCCGTGCTGAATGGACATCCGGAAATGAGACTCCCGAATACGCTCTTTATCTCCTTTCCGGGAATGATCGGGGAGGAAATCCTTGGGGAAATCCCCGAACTGTGCGCCTCCACAGGTGCCGCTTGCCACGACCGATCGGTAAGCCTCTCTCATGTGCTCGCTGCTATGGGCGTTAGTAAGGAATTGGGGATGGGGGCGATTCGGCTGAGCCTCGGCAGGCCTACTACTGAGGAGGAGGTAGATCGCGCAGTAGAGATGCTGATTAGAACAGTGAAACGAAAAAGGCCTTAGCGAGGCCCACAGCAGCATGCCCTGTGCCTGCGGATCTTTTCAAATGCCCACTGCCTGAGTCAAAAAAGAGAGCAAGAAAATCTCCTTGACTTTGATATTGACTTTAGCACGGATTATGGTACAGGAATAAAAAGAGAGCTTTTTTTTGAATCTTCGCCTTGATGTGGCCAAGACGGTTTTAAAGTGACCTAAAAGAGGTGAAGCCTTCCGTGAGAACCATTTTGTTAGATCAGGAAGGAGGTGAGAGTAGTCACTCAATTGATGAAGTCTTAGGGAGAGTAACCATTCATATGAACATGGAGGTGACAAAATGAAAAAGAAGTCCATATGGGCGATCATTGTGGTAGTCGTGATCATAGCGGCTATTGTTGTTTACTATGTCACTCGCCCGCCTAAGATTGTGCGCGCCATAAAGGTTGGTATCATAGACTGTTATAGCGGTCCGGCGGCGGTTTTCGGAAACGACGCGCTCAACGGCTTCAAGCTTGCCCTGAATGAGATAAACAAAGAAGGTGTTCTCGGCTCAAAGATAGAGTTTACTACTCGAGACACGAAGTTCAAGGTTGATATTGGCCTGAGCATGGCTAAAGAGCTGGTCATGAGGGAGAAGGTAGACATTCTTGCCGGAACCATTAGTAGCGGTGTTGCGCTGGCCGTATCCGACTATGTTAAGGGTGAGAAGGTCCCATTTTTTGTCTGGATATCAAAGACTGAACAGCTGACCATGGCAAAGGGGCACCGCTATGTTTTCTCCACCGGTGAAAATACATACATGGCCGGCAAGGCTGGAGCAGTTGCCCTGGCAAAAAAACCGTACATAAAATACTGGATCGCAGGAGACGATTACTCATATGGGCATGATATCGGAAACGCCGCGTGGCGAAATCTGAAGCAATTGAAGCCAGAGGTGGAGAAGATTGGAGAGTCGTGGTGGAAGGTTGGGGAGCCCGATCTCATACCGTACATCACCTCAATTGTGGCAGCCAAACCTGATGCAGTTATATTCTGCACGGGGGGTGCCAGCATGACAAATGTCTTGAAGGCCATCAAGGCAACCGGTATGGCCGAGAAGGTCCCCATCTGGATACACACGGCCACCGATCATGCTGTGCTTAAGCCACTGGGCGCCGAAGCCCCCGAAGGTGTCATGGGTACCATGGACTATCACTTCTACTATCCGGATACACCGGCCAATAAAGCATTTGTGAAGGCCTTTCAGGATGCCTATGGAGTTCCACCCGGTTTCCCGGCTTTACATGGGTATATAACCGCTCATTTCATTGCAGAAGGATATAGAAAGGCCGGCGCTCTGGACAAGGAGAAGTTCATTGATGCCGTCGAGGGGCTCCAGCTAGACAGCCCTGTTGGCACGATTGAGATGAGGGCTTGCGATCACCAGGCCACACTCCCCATGTACCTGGGTGTTACCAAGAAGGTGCCTCAATATGATTTCGTTATCTCTACCGACATCATTACCATGACTGGTGCTGAGGTAATGCCAACGTGCGAGGAGGTTAAGGAGGCACGGGGTAAGTGATGAATTGAGATTCGAGGGGCCAGTCATCTGGCCCCTTTTTTTGGGGAAGGCACATACAATGGACAGCGGGCAGTTAGTTAACTTTTCTGCGTTGGGTGCCCAATTTCTTGTCGGGTTGAGCAGGGCCATGATTCTGTTTATTGTATGCTCGGGGATGAGCTTTGTTCTCGGTGTGCTTAGGGTTCCGAATGTTGCGCACGGATCCCTGTACATGATCGGGGCATTCTCCGCATTCAGTATCTCCACATTCCTTGGCGGCAGCACTGCGGGGTTTTGGTTGGCGTTACTCTTGGCACCATTTGTGGTTGCCCTGGTGAGTTTGATAGCGGAAAGGGCGCTGTTTTGCCATCTGTACGAAAGAGAACACCTCATGCTCCTCTTGTTCACCTTTGCCTTGATGCTGATCTTCGGAGATTTGGTAAAACTCACCTGGGGTGCCGAGTATCGATCGATTATGGCGCCTCCCTTCCTGAGGGGTTCGATTCCGATTCTGGGCTCAGCTTTCCCCCGGTATAATCTGTTTCTGCTTATGATTGGACCTCTGGTAGCCATCAGCCTGTGGCTCTTTACCAATAAGACCAAGATCGGCAAGATTTCCCGGGCGGCGGCGGTTGACCGAGAAATGGTGGGTGCGGTAGGCATAAACGTGAGCTGGGTGTTTGCAGTTGCATTTGTTATCGGTTGTTTTCTTGCCGGGCTCGGTGGGGCCTTGGTAGCCCCTACGGTGAGCGTTACCCTGGGGATGGATCACGACATCATTATCGAGGCCTTTCTGATCGTAACGATTGGGGGGTTGGGTAACATGTGGGGGGCACTTGTGGGCTCCCTTATCTTTGGTCTGACTCAGGCCTTTGGTATTTTGTTCTGGCCCCAATTCGCTATCGTCTTTCCTTACGCTGCTGTGGTGATTATTTTGATCTTGCGGCCAAGAGGTCTTCTCAAGGCTGTGTGGTAGATATAGCTGATAGCTCATAGTCTAACGGTTCGCAGGATTACTGAGAACCGAGAGTTAATCTCTGAGGAGTTAACGTTGTTCAGAGAAATTTCTAACCTGAAATCATTTGGGCCTATTGCTGCTATCTTCATTATTTTGCTTATATTGCCGCCAATACTCCCCCGGTTTTATACGTACATCCTTGCCCTCATGTTTGTGACGGGGCTGCTGGCCATGAGCCTCAACATGGTTGTGGGCCATGGGGGCATGTTTCAATTTCATCATGCCGCATTTTATGGGGTAGGTGCCTACGCCTTCGGCCTCATACTGAAGAAGACATCGTTGCCTTTCTGGATGGCCTTTGGGGCTGGTCCTATAGCTGCGGCAGCATGTGGCCTGCTCATCGGCTCGTTTTGCGTGAGGCTCACCAGGTTGTATTTCGGGATGCTTCAGATTTCATTGGGCTCATTGCTTTGGGCCATTGTCTTTCGCTGGTATGCCTTTACAGGTGGAGGTGATGGCATCTACGGCATCCCCATGCCGTCAACGCTTTCTTCCGCTAAGAGCTCCTATTACTTTATCCTCATCATAGTGGCGATCTCTTTAGCGGTTATATACCTCATCTTCAAATCACCCTTTGGGGCCACCCTCCTGGCAATAAGGGATAATCCCGAAAGGTGCGAAGCGATAGGTATTAACGTCAGGCGGCACCAGGTTGCCGGAATAGTAATAGCAACCTTTTTTGCAGGAGTTGCGGGCGTCCTCTTTGTTGCGCTGGAGCGGTCGGTTTTTCCCGACCTGCTATTCTGGGTCCTGTCTCTTGAGATCTTCATTATGTGTCTTCTGGGAGGCTGGTTCACCTTTTTGGGCCCGCTTTTGGGGGCTGCAATAACCGTGGCGCTCAGGACGTTTGTGGGTATATACACCGAATACTGGACGCTGATTTTGGGCGTTATATTGATATTACTTATCTTTTTTCTCCCTGAGGGGGTCATGGGGTATGTTATGGAGAAATTCGGCTCTCAAAGCTATGAATCCGGAGACAGGGGTTAAATGCTCAAGATAACGGATATCTATAAATCATTTGACGAATTCATGGCGGTTGACGGAGCCGACCTGACTGTAGGAGAGGGCGAGTTGGTTGCGGTGATAGGCCCCAATGGGGCGGGAAAGACCACCTTATTTAATCTCATTACCGGTCAACTGAAGCCAGATGGGGGTAGGGTGGTCTTCAGGGAGGAGGATATCACAAACCTGCCTCCACATCAGATCTGTAGAAAGGGAATTGCACGATCGTTTCAGATCGCCAATATTTTTCCCAGGCTCAGCGTTTTCGCTAATGTCCAGGTGGCGGTGATTTCCCAGCAGAGAGGGAGCAGACGACTTTTTCATCCTGCTCAGAGTATTGCCGTTGAGGAAACGAGTGCCATTCTTGAGAGCGTAGGTCTTTTAGATAAGGCCGGGAACACGGCAGGCTCATTGTCTCACGGAGACCAGAGAATTCTGGAAATAGCCATTGCGTTAGGTAATGATCCTAAACTGCTAATCCTTGATGAACCGACGGCGGGCATGTCTCCGGAGGAAACAAGCGCAACCATGGACCTCATCAGGCGTTTGGCCGAATCCAGAGGGCTAACCATCTTGTTCTGTGAACACGATATGGACGTGGTGTTTAGTGCCGCCCAGAGCATTATGGTAATGCACCAGGGAAGAACCCTTATTCAAGGAAAGCCCGAACAGGTAAGGGAAAACGAGGAAGTCGTGCAGGCCTATCTGGGAGGTGAGTGATGCTTGAAGTAGAGCACATTCATACCTACTACGGTTTGAGCCATATCCTTTTCGGGGTTTCCCTCACCATTGAGGCGGGAAAGGTGGTTTGTCTCCTGGGAAGAAACGGTGCCGGAAAGAGTACTACCTTGAAGAGCATCATGGGGCTCACGCCTCCAAAGCAAGGCGTCATCAGATTCAAGGACCAGGAGATTACCGGCCAACAGCCGTACCTGCTTGTTCGGAAGGGAATTAGCTATGTTCCCGATACCAGAAGAATTTTTGCTGACCTCACCGTTTATGAAAACCTTGAAATAGCCGAGAGGAAGGTAGAGAGGGCCGACAGATGGGATATGGATAGGGTGTACGAGGTTTTTCCGGTCCTGAAAAACATCGCCGCTCGAAGAGGCGGATGTCTCAGCGGCGGTGAACAAAAGATGTTGGCCATTGCTCGAGCCCTGATGTGTAACCCTGAGCTCATGCTTTTGGATGAGCCTACCGAAGGGCTTGCGCCGGTGATGGTGAAGGTTTTGGAGGAACGAATCGGAAAACTGAAGGAGACAGGTTTAACGGTTCTCCTGGCTGAGCAGAACGTGAGGACGACCCTGAGGCTGAGTGATTATGGATATATAATCGATAATGGCAAGATTAGATACCATGGAAGCGTGGAGGAGTTAAAGGAAAACGAGGAGGTAAGGAAGAAGTACCTCCTGATATAGTCCTACATCCCGGAATTTCTACGATTAATTGTTATTGTTGGTTTTTGATAGCATCCGATTTATGCCGGCCCGATGGAATAATGGAACGCTGGAGTAATGGAGCATAGTGGATAGGATAAAAAAGCGGAAAGTATCGTTCCATCACCGCAGCATTCCATTGCTCTAATACTCTAATCGGGGCGAAGCCCCAATGCTCAATTTCCTGTCATTGCCCGCAGCCTTTTGATCCTCTCTTCTGTTGACGGATGTGTGCTGAACAGGCCGGCAAGGGACCTGCCCGAAAGGGGATTTACGATAAACATATGTGCCGTAGCCTGAGCCGTCGGGGAATCGGTCTGTAATGGGAGCTTCTTAGAAGCCAAGCTGAGTTTTTCCAGAGCCCTTGCTAGTCCGAGTGGGTTATTCGATAACCTTGCACCGCTTGAGTCTGCCTGATACTCCCGAGATCGCGAAATGGCAAATTGGATGAGCATCGCGGCAACGGGCGCCAGGATAGACATGGCTATGAGCCCGAAAATACCGCCTCCATCCTCATCGTCGTTTCTGCCGAATCCACCAAAGAGAGCAGTCCATCTGGCCATACTGGCAAGCATCATGATGACTCCGGCCAGGGTTGCAGCGATCGAGCCGATGAGTATATCCCTGTTCTTGACATGAGCGAGCTCATGAGCCAGGACACCCTCTAATTCTTCCGTATTGAGTAGCCTCAAAATTCCTTCTGTTACCGCTACCACGGCATGATCGGGATTCCTTCCCGTTGCAAAGGCATTCGGGTTCTGCGAGGGAATCAGATAAACCCTGGGCTTGGGGATACCTGCCTGGCGCGATAAGGATTCAATCACTCTGTGAAGATCCGGTGCATCTTCGTATTTCAACTCCCGAGCCCGGTACAAGGAGAGGACGATCTTATCGGAAAACCAATAACTACCACCGTTCATGATAAGCGCGAAAACAAATGCTATGATAAGGCCCTGCCGGCCTCCCAAAACCTGTCCTACTATGAGTATAAGCGCTGTTAGCGCGCTCAGCAGAATAGCTGTTTTGAATGAATTAAACATGGTGCTTTTTCGTTTACCCCCTTCATCTTTTAGGATGTGGCTTTTACAATATTTAAGAAAATTAACTACGGTTGCTTATCTTGTCAACAGAGGCCTGGCCCGTCTGATCGATTGCGTTTTCTTTGACAACAACCCGTATTTCATGAGAATAACGGTTATCTCGGATCAAAAAACAGTGGAGCCAAGGATGAATGAGCCCATGGCCCGGGTTTCCGGGAACATCGTAGACATAGTGCAGGGCAGGATCTATCCCGGAACAATAGAGATCGCTGATGGAAAGATAGCACGGATCGTACGTGAATCCGAGGAATATCCAACCTATATTATCCCGGGATTCGTTGACTCACATATCCACATTGAAAGCAGCATGCTTACGCCTTCTGAGTTTGCTCGGGTCGCCGTAATTCACGGAACCGTGGGTGCCGTATGCGATCCACATGAGATTGCAAACGTCATGGGAGTCGATGGAATCAGGTATATGATTGCAGACGGTGATCGGGTGCCGTTCAAATTCTTTTGGGGAGTTCCCTCGTGTGTGCCTGCCACAAATTTCGAGACTGCCGGTGCACGTGTCGAAGTCAGCCATGTAGAGGATCTTATGAAAATGGAAAAGGTGGTATGCCTGAGCGAGGTGATGAACGTTCCGGGGGTACTGCAAAACGATCCGGCGCTTATCGCCAAGATCAGGGTAGCGCAGTCGTATCATAAGCCAGTTGATGGTCATGCCCCTGGTCTCGGAGGTGAGGAGCTCATGCGGTATATTCGAGCCGGCATATCAACAGATCATGAATCTCTTTCGAAAGAGGAGGCTCTTGAGAAGATACACTTAGGCATGAAGATTCAGATCCGGGAGGGTTCTGCTGCCAGGAACTTCGATGAAATGATTCCCCTGGCCCGGGAGCATGCGGAAAGCTGCATGTTTTGCAGCGACGACAAACATCCCGACGATTTGATGGATGGTCATATTGATGCAATGGTCAGGCGTGCCATTGGATACGGCATAGAGAGGATAGATGCCTCGCGAATGGCATCGCTCAACCCTATCAGGCACTACGGATTAGGTGTGGGCCTGCTGCAGGTAGGTGATGCTGCTGATTTTCTGATCATCGACGGCTTTTCAAGGCTGAACATCTTGAAGACCTTTGTCAAAGGCAGTCTGGTGGCACAAAACGGGACGACATTCATAGGGGAGTCAAAGAAGGGCACAATGAATAATTTCAACACCAGAGAGAAAAGAGTTCACGACTTCGCCATTAACGGCGGAAATCACAAGGTGCATATCATTCAGGCACATGACGGCCAGCTCGTAACCGGTCACCTGGTGGACATGCCAAAGGTTGTTGACGGCCATCTCGTTTCCGATACAGAGAGGGACATACTAAAAATGACCGTAGTCAACAGATATGAAGATGCGCCTCCTTCGCTGGGCTTCATCAGGGGTTTCGGGTTAAAAAAGGGGGCCATCGCTTCGAGCGTTGCCCATGACTCTCACAATATAATCTCAGTCGGTGCAAATGATAAAGACATGTGCAGGGCAATTAACAGTATTATCAGGAGCAAGGGCGGGATTAGCGTTGTTAACGGTGATATCGAAGAGGCTCTGCCCCTGCCGATAGCCGGGATCATGAGTGATTCGAGTTATAAAGAGGTAGCAAGAAGATATACTGAGATGGACAGGCTTTCAAAAGCATTGGGCTCCCCTTTAAAGGCCCCCTTTATGACACTCTCCTTTATGGCGCTCTTGGTCATACCCGAGATTAAGTTGGGTGATAGGGGATTGTTCGATGTGGGGAGGTTTGAGTTTATCGATCTCTTTGCTTCTTCCTAGTTCCCGCCTCTATCTATCCTACCGAAATCATCCTCGAGCCTTTCGATATCATCCTCACCGAAGTAGTCTCCTTGCTGTATCTCGATAAAAACCAGATTGCCGGTTCCCGTACTCTTAATCCTGTGGTGCGCGCCGACAGTGACATCGCACGACATTCCCTTTTTCAGTGGGAATTCCCTATCGTCTATGGTAACGAGGGCCTCTCCGCTGACAATATTCCAATGTTCGGATCTGTGCCCGTGTCTCTGGAGACTCAGCCTCTTGCCCGGATATACGACAATCCTTTTTACCTTATGATCAGGCTCGTCTGAAAGGACAGTATAGAAGCCCCACGGGCGATGTTCTTCTGTCTTGTTTTCTTGAGCGCTCATCATCGTGCCCCTTATGCCTGGTGTGTATCGATTTGAAATCCCCTGTGTGATTATAGTGGAAAAGAGGGCAATGTCAATTGGCGTTCATTTTCACTTGTTATCGTACCTTATTTGGTTTAGTAAATGTACCCGGGCTCTCCTCGCCATTCATCCCCGTCCTAAAGGACGGGGCATTCTGGCGAAGGAGAGCAAGATTAGTTGTTAGTCAGTACCGGTTCTTTGACCTAAGGAGGGGAGGTTGCAAGATATGAACATCAAACTCAGCAATATGGAGACACTCTTTAGACCGGATTCGATTGCGGTGATCGGAGCATCGGATAAGTCTACCAAGCTTGGCTTTCATGTGATGCTGAGCCTGACCAAGGGCGGTTTTCCGGGTATGATTATTCCGATCAATCCCGGTTCCACTGAGATAATGGGACTCAGGACCATGCCCTCCATATCCGATGTCCCGGGGAAAATAGATCTGGCCATCGTTGTACTGCCGGCTGCCCTTGTTCCCGCTATATTTGAAGAATGCCTGGCGAAGGGCGTGAAAGCTATCGTTCTCATTACTGCCGGATTCAAGGAGATTGATGATCCACACGGTGGAGAACTCCATGAACAGCTTGCCGGCATCATGGACAAAACGCCGGTGCCGGTGATCGGCCCTAATACCTTTGGTATGATCAATCTGCGGGCCAGCCTCAATGCATCCTTTACACCGGAATTCTCTCTCATGAGGAACGGTGTCATCGGGCTGGTAAGCCAGAGCGGCGGCATGTGTCATCTCATTTCTTTCCTGGCACTAAGGGACGATATCGGCTTCAGCAAGATAGTGGGAATCGGAAACAGATTGAATGTTGATTTTCGGGAGATGGTTGAATATTTGGTACAGGACACCGACACGGAGGTAATAGCCCTGTATATGGAGGGCGTAGACAGGCCACGGGAGCTTATCGAAACGGCCAAAGCGCACAGAGGTACGAAACCGATTATTGCCTATAAAACGGGCGTAGGTGACATAGGAAATCAGGCGTCTCGCTCCCATACCGGCTCGTTGGCAGGAAACGAGGAGATTTATTCAGGGGCGTTTAGCCAGGCAGGCATACTGGGAGTAGACAGCGTGGAGAGCCTTCTGGATACGGCTAAGGCCATGGCCGTAGCACCTCCGCTAAGAGGAGCGGGCGTTGCCATACTTTCCTCCCAAGCTGGTCCGGGTTTGGCTGGGGCTGATATCTGTCAGAGGGCTGGGCTTCGTATAGAACCTTTTAGCGGAAAGACCCAGAGAGAGATCAATGCTATTCTTCCCCCTCTGGCAATGAGGATTAATCCAGTGGACATGGGTCCGGCTTGGTATAACTCAGAGGCCACAGTCGGGATTCTGCAAGCCGTTCTGAAAGACGAAAACGTGTCAGGCATTCTTCTGTTTATGATGTTTGCTTCCGCTAATGTGGATTCCATTAAAGCCTTGAGCTTCCTGTTGGAAAGAAGAAAACAGGAAAAACCTATAATCACCTGCCTTTCTGCTCCTCCCGGGATTTGGGATGAGTACATAAGAAGGTACGAAGAAGCCGGTATTCTCGTTAATTTCCCCACCCCGGAAAGGGCAGCCGGAGTCATGGTAAATCTCAACAGATATCGAGACCTCGTACAGTAAGGCAAGCTGGGTTAGCCCGGCGAACGGGGAATTACAGAGTAATTGTTTTTTGTTCGGAAGAGGATCGAAGGTGGGAATGGAGGTTATTCGTCTTCCTTATTCCTGTCTTTTACCAGTTCTATGAAATCCTCAAGATTCTGTTGAGAACCAAATGCGGTATTATACAGCTTTTCACTCCATACACTCAGGCCCAATTTAAATATCTGATGAATTACACCGTCAGCCCCCTGGGCCCCTTTGAGTTTCAACATCTGGTAAAGGAAATCATCCGGTATCTTGATAGGATAGACAGTGGTATACTCATCTGAGTCTGACTTCAGATATTCCTGAGTACTTTTTAGAATTCTGAGATTTACATATTTGTTGGAGTATTCTTTTTCATCCATGTTTTGAGCCAATCTGCCAAGGCCATAGAGGTTTATCTGTATCTGGTATTTTTAACCAAACTCGGCAAAATGTCAAGGTGCGAATGCGAATGCCGTGCGGTCCATCATATGATATTTTCCCGGTGGGCTAAAATTAAAGTTGAAAAATGGAGCAGATGTGATATATAGTCGCAAGTACAGAGATATGGTGCGAATATGATAACAGGTCTTGTAATTTTACATGTATTGATTTGTATTGGATTGATAATCGGGATACTTCTGCAGTCCGGAAAAGGGTCTGACTTGGGAGCAGCTTTTGGTGGCAGTAGCCAGACCTTATTCGGGAGCACCGGAGCCATGCCGTTTCTCAATAAAATGACAGCAGGCGTGGCTATTGCCTTTATGGTAACTTCTCTCTCCCTTGCCTTTATAGCATCGAGACCTTCCAAATCCTCGGTTATGGAGGGAAAAGGTAAGACTCAGCAGGAGATGCCTGTTCAGGCGGGAGAGCAAACCGGTGTTCCCTCCGGTGCACCTCCTGAGAAATAGTAATTTAGCAATGCCGAAGTGGTGGAATCTGGTAGACACGCTATCTTGAGGGGGTAGTGGGTTACGCCCGTGCGGGTTCAAGTCCCGCCTTCGGCACCATAATAATATCAAGCATCTTCGTATCATATTAAATTTTTGTCCCAACAAATAAAGGCTTTCAGAATGGTATGGCGTTGAAAGCCTTTTCATTAGTGCATTCCATAACCCAGGTCAGGTTCATGATCTCCCCCGGCGCTTTCCCGTGTAATAGCCTGTGCAATGGATTTCTGCTCCAGACCCTGGCGCGCATCCTCCAGCAGGAGCGCTAGGTCGTCCCTGGTATAAGTGAGATCCAGCAGCGCCAGGGCATTGCTGTGTAATCTCTTAAGTGACTCCTTCCCCTTACTTTATCATTACATCCTGATCATTCATGATGTTCTTGACATTTCTAATGCTAACGCTAGACATTTGCTGCCAGTAGGGGATTTTGCGCAGGGCTACGTCAGCCACAGTAGTGTGGTAGATGGGCAATTCGTCGTCCAGCACCAAAACTTCCACGATCTCGCCCTCCAGAGGGCGAATGTAGAGGTGGAGATCCCTAACCTTCTTGTGCTTAAGATCGGTCATGTCGAGAAGTTCCTGGGTGCGTACCTTGTCCAACCATCGCTTTCCGGGAGGCTCTCTGATTGTGGCAACGAGTTTTTGCAAAAGTCTATCGAGCTTGATTTTTGCTTTTAGATTCTCTTTAAAGGACATGACGACAAGCGCCTCGTAAGCAAGTTTGTGACAAGGTCAAAACCTCTCCGGGACGTCTATTGGATCAAACCCCAGCTTTCACATACGACTTGAAGTCTGCATATGTCTTAAGGTTCAGCCGGAGATTGTTCCTGTATGAGAAATTGCCCACCAAGCTGATCAGCGGTTTGCGGCGTTGCCACAAGCTGCTCCAAATCCTGCGCAGAATGCGCGGCATGGAATAGAAGTCCCGGTCGCAGGAGATCATCTCTCCGATAATGCCCTCCAGAGACAGATTCTTATACCGGGCCACCGGGAAGGTCAGCGTGTAATATTTCCAGTCCTCCGGGAACGTATCGAGGGCGATGCGGTCCTCCGATTTCATCTGGTCCCACAGGCGCGTGCCGGGCAGGGGAGTCAGAAACAGCGCGTTGAGATTGTCCACGCCGTACCGGCTGGCCACCTCGGCGATACGTTTGCCGATGCCCGGTTCGTCTATGTCCAGACCGATGATAAAGGAACCCACGACCAGTATGCCGTGCCGCTGTATGCGCCGCACGGAGGCGCAAAAGTCCCGGCCCTTCAGAAGGTTGAATTTCTTGCCGAGTTCCAGAAGCCCTTCCGGTGTGGGGGATTCAAAGCCGATGAAGACGCCGCTGCACCCGGCCTTCGCAGCCAACGCCAGGAGCTCTTCGTCATCGGCGAAGTTAATGCTGGCTTGGGCAACCCATTGCTTTCGCACGTTCGCCTGTGCCATGGCACGGAACAGGTCCTTGGCGCGGGCGATGTGTTCAGGGCGCGTGCCGATGAGGTTGTCGTCCACCACCAGCACATGCTTTTCACGGATCGACTGGAATTCCCGCATAACATCCGCAATGGGTCGGTGTCGGTAGCGGGACCCGTTGAAGGCCGTCACGCTGCAAAAGCTGCAGTTCAATGGACAGCCGCGTGTGGTCTGAATGGCCCCGCAGGCATATCCCGTAGCCAGCAAATCATGACGGGCGATCGGCACATCGCTTATCTCGGCGAGCCCTCCGTCATACCGGCGCTTCAGGCTGCCATTCCGTGCGTCCTCCAGGACCTGCGGCCAGATGCCCTCCGCCTCCCCCGTGACGACCGAGTCCACACGCTCCATGACCTCCTCCAGGCACATGGTTGCGTGAATGCCGCCCATGACGACGGGTACGCCCAGACGCCGGAAGTGAGTGGCCACTTCATAGGCGCGGTTCGCCTGGGAGGTGCAAGCGGTAATGCCCACCAGGTCCGGCCGGGGCATGGCCGGATAGTCCGGCGCGCCGAGGTTCTCGTCCACGATCGAGATTTCCCACTCCGGTGGGGTCAGGCCCGCGAGAACCATAAGGCTGAGCGGTTTCCACACGCGGTAGCGGTTCCAGCGGCTCTCCTTGATTTTGACGATGCTGACAAGCGGGTTGGAGGGGTTGATCAGATATAGTCGCATGCCGTGCAGTCACTCCTGGATAGGGTTTTCATTTTTGTCCTTCTTTTCCTCAATGCTGGTTTAATGAATGGAATGCCGCAATGACTATTGGTTAGGTATCAATTTTAACCTTCTTGATCCTACTTTCAATCGCCTGACGAACCGCCATTTCATCCTGCCGAAGAGATTCGAATTCTCTATCAGCAATTTCCAGTAATCCAGCGAGACACGCAAATCTCCTTCGAAGCCGGAATGGGATGTCTTCTGGAGCTTTGTAAACAATGTCGTGCTCAATCTCAGCCCATGCATGTTGTAGAATTGTTCTGACCTGGATTTCACACTTCATTTTGTTAAAGAGGGCATACTCAGGAAGTTTAAGCATTTCGGGTCTGAATTCTACCACAAAGTGAACCGATGCATATCCGAAAATTGCAGGATCTGAAGACAATCTTTTATCCATTGAATGCTTAGAATCGATATTAAACTCCTTTTCGATCAGGGGTACTATCTTATCCACATCACTCGGGAAGTATGCAATTATTCTTACACCCGCCAAGTCAGTGATGTTATTAGGCAGGTTATCATAGACCTCCCCTTCTCTAGTTATCTTTTCTCTAAGTTCCTCTGGGTCTTTTTCTCTGCTTGCGATCGAATGTGGGACAATACCCTTAGAACTGAGAATAGACGAAAGGAATTCCTTCGTTTTTTCTGATAGAAGCCTGTAAGTACCCCTCTGTTCTGAAGCATATTTTTTTATGACTTCATCAAGGTTCATGACCACAGCCTTCATATATTTGGGCAAAAGACGGCCAACACCTGAAAAAAATTGTTTCTTGGAGTTTTGAGAAATTGAAACACTGACTACCAAAAGCACTTCAAGGACTCAGCCCAGAGGCCTTGAGGTCATCTTGCCAATACCCTTAATCTCCATGATTTTGTGACATCAGAACAGTATCCAAGACCTTTTGTGTTTTACCCGCCTACGCAGAAAGCCACGGGCTTGCCCGTGGATGAATGCTCGGCAGGGTAATCCGCCGTAGTCCTATTGGGACGCAGGCGGATATGCTTCGGCGGGTTCCGCCGAAGAATGTGGATGTGCCACGCGCTTGCGCGTGGGGCTCCACAGGTTGCGACGTTTCGTTACATAAAAGCGCGGAGACTATGGATATCACCGTCATAGTTGTAGGTTCTTTGGAATTGATATATAGAAGGTTATTCCTCTTTCCCGGCCAAGCACTAACCATACATCTCCGCCATGTTTTTCGGCTATTTCCCTTATGATAGCCAACCCCAGCCCCGATCCTTGAATCCCCTTAGATGTTTTCCTTCTGATGAAAGGGGCAAAAATATCTTGATGAGAATCTTGCTCTTTTAGACCAATGCCATTATCCTTGATAGAAAGAATGTGGGATTCACCAGATCCCTTATATTTGATAACAATTTCACTTAATGCTTCACCACCGTATTTTAGTGCATTGTCTACAAGATTCCTTAAGGCCCTTATTATGCACAATCTATCTGCTTCGATTTCAGGGATGTAATCAGGCTCCGACCACTTTATTTCTCGAATGCTAAGTTGAGAGGAAAACTCTTCTTTAATCATCTGAAGAACCTCTTTTAGCGCTAATCTTTCAATAGTCAAAGGTGCTTCCTTGGTTGAAATGAAAACATTGATCTGCTCAACAAGTGCAGCAATCTGCTCGGCAGTTTTCAAAATCTGCTCGCAGTACCTCTGCCCTTTCTCATCAAGAATATCCGCATAATCTTTTTGCAACCGTTTTGTAAGGCCATAGAGACCTATGGCTGGACTTTTAAGATCATGCGATATTGAATAAGCAAAGAATTTTATTTTTTCAGAACTTTCTTTTAATGCTTTCTCCATCTGCTTGCGGTCGGTGATATCAACAAACGAGGCCATCCTTCCCACATCATGTTCCTCGTTGTCAGTAATACTTGAGGTGGAAACCTCTACATGGAATATGGTGCCGTCCTTGCGAAGTGCTTGGAATTCCTCTGTTTCCCCCTTTGATTTGTCGATAATAGCCCCTATATCAACGAATCTGCGTCCTTCTTGAGTAGCAAACAATTCAGCCGCATATTTCCCCGTAACCTCTTTTTGGAATTCATACTCGAACATCCTAAGGAAAGCAGGGTTGGCATATTTGATACGCCCTTTTTTGTCCGTTATTATGACCCCACTTGCAGCAGAGTTTAATGCAGCACGAACTGTATTCAATTCTTCCTCGACCAGCCTTCGCTCGGTGGATTCTTTATTTACCTCCTTAACCTTTTTTTCCAGCTCTTCATGGGTTGATTTTCTAGTCATCAGAAAATCCTCCAGTTTTTTAGAAACGAAAAGGCCCATACGACAGTCAGAGCCCACATGCCTTCTCCAACACAAAGTTTGAAGGGCTGCCAGCCGAAGAATCGGTCGAAGATTTGATCCGCCTCACGTCTAAGTCGAGTCAGTTCGCTGTGTTGACTCCATAGAACTAGATCTCTAAATTGCTTAATTGCCTCCTATGATTATTTTGTTTTTGGTGATTGGGGCGTTCCTCTTAGAACACGCCCCGTTGAAGATCATTTCAAATAACGTTTTCCTTAAATCTCCTTAAACACTCGGTAGTAACCCAATGCAGAACTTAGGGGCTTCGCCCCAATTGGAATATTGGAACGATGGAATAATGGACTCTGAGAAAATGGAAAAATGGGACGTTGAGGAAAACCGTCTTGACAGGGAAGTCGATATACTTAATAAATGAATCACTTCCTTTTCAAATCAACATTTCAATATTCCACCATTCCATTATTCCACGTGCGGGACAGAAATTAAGGCATCAAAAAACTCCTTTGTTCTCAACTAATTATAAAATTTCCGAGACGTTTAATTAATACATATCCTCTGATGGCATGGTGGGTGCCGAGGATTTCTCTTTTTTAGGCTTTTCAGCAACCATTGCCTCCGTGGTCATGAGAAGGCCGGCCAGGGATGCAGCATTTTGAAGCGCAAATCGCGTTACCTTGGTCGGGTCCACAATACCGGCCTTCATAAGATCTTCATACGTCCCTGTTTCGGCATTGAATCCAAAACTCCCTTCACCTTCCATAACGTGCTGAACCACCACAGATCCCTCAAAACCGGCATTGTTGGCTATCTGTCTTGTAGGCTCTTCAAGGGCACGTATAATGAGATTAGCACCAAGTTGCTCTTCGCCCAGGAATTTGGCCTTTTTAAGAACCTTCAGGGTGCGCATATAGGCAACGCCACCACCGGGAACAATCCCTTCCTCTACGGCTGCGCGAGTCGCATTGAGGGCATCTTCAACCCTGTCCTTTTTCTCCTTCATTTCAGACTCAGTGGCAGCGCCTACATTGATAACGGCCACGCCCCCAATCAATTTTGCCAGGCGTTCCTGAAGCTTTTCCCTGTCATAGTCGCTGGTCGTCTGTTCGATTTGAACCCTGATCTGTTTTACGCGACCTTCCAGTTCCTTACGGTCGCAACCCCCATCAATGATCGTTGTGTTATCCTTGTCCAGAGTAATCCGTTTCGCAGTGCCCAGGTCTTTCAGGGTTACCGTTTCCAGCTTGACGCCCAGTTCCTCACTGATCACCCGGCCCCCTGTCAGGATGGCGATGTCTTCCAGCATGGCCTTTCGCCTGTCACCAAAGCCCGGAGCCTTAACAGCCGCACAATGCAAGGTCCCTCTCAACTTATTAACCACCAGGGTAGCCAGAGCCTCCCCTTCCACATCCTCTGCAACGATCAAGAGAGGTTTACCGCCTCTTGCAACCTGCTCTAAAATGGGAAGCAGGTCTTTCATGACACTGATCTTCTTCTCGTTTAAAAGGATATAGGGTTCCTCAAGATCAACTTCCATCTTCTCAGGATTTGTCACAAAGTACGGGCTCAGGTAACCCCTATCGAACTGCATCCCCTCAACGACCTTCAGAGTGGTTTCCATGACCTTGGCTTCCTCTACGGTAATCACACCCTCCTTGCCCACCTTTTCCATGGCATCGGCGATAATGTCCCCGATAGTGCGGTCGTTGTTTGCCGATATAGTACCGACCTGAGAGATTTCTTTTCTATCTTCTGTGGGTTTAGACATCTTTTTCAGTTCTTCAACCACCATGCCAACGGCCTTTTCAATGCCTCGCTTGATGGACATGGGGTTGCCACCCGCGGCCAAAAGTTTAACCCCCCCACGATAGATGGCCTGTGCCAGGATTGTCGCCGTGGTGGTGCCATCCCCCGCAACATCGGATGTCCTGGAAGCCACCTCCTTGACCATCTGTGCGCCCATGTTTTCAAACTTGTCTTCCAGTTCAATCTCCTTGGCAACGGTCACCCCATCCTTGCTGATCTTGGGGGAACCCCAGGATTTTTCAAGGAGGACATTTCGCCCTTTCGGTCCAAGGGTCACCTTCACCGCGTCGGCCAGGATGTCCACACCTCTCAGCATCTTCTCTCTTGCCTTTGCGCCATATGTAATCTCTTTTGCCGCCATTGCTTAAGACCTCCTTCAATCACTTTTCTATGATACCCAGGATATCATCCTCTCTCATAATGAGATGTTCCACCCCATCGATCTTGATTTCATTTCCCGCATATTTACCGAAAAGTACGCGATCATCCTTTTTGACTTCAGGCGGGATCCGTTTTCCGTTTTCATCCCATTTTCCGGGACCAACCGCTACGACCTTCCCCTCTTGTGGTTTTTCCTTGGCCGTGTCCGGAATGATGATCCCGCCGGTGGTCTTCTCCTTCTCCTCAATTCCGACAACAAGCACCCTGTCGTTTAAAGGTTTTATTTTCATTTCTATCCTCCGATTTAAAATGGTTATGGGAAACTGAGCGGCGTGCGGTGCTACTCCGCAGGGGTTTTGCCCAGCATCTTTCTAAGCTCCTCCCCCTGTACAACTTCCTTCTGCGAAAGGAGATGGGCCAAATCATCCAGAACGTTCCGCCGCTCCGAGAGGATTTTTAGCACCCTCTGATGGGCTTCCTCGACGAATCGGGTGACCTCCTCGTCAATTTGGCCGGCCTTCTCTTCACTGTAGGTTTTACCGGGAGCAAAACTTTCCGGGAGGAACATAGGCTGACGAGCGCGCTCATAGGTCACCAGTCCCAGGCGATCGCTCATGCCATATTCCGTGACCATGGACCGGGCAATGTCTGTGGCCCGCTGCAAGTCGTTTTGGGCCCCTGTGGAGGTTTCTCCGAAAACCAGCTCCTCCGCTACCCTGCCTCCTAAGAGAACAGCCAGCCGGTCCAGTAACTCCGAGCGGGTCATTAAGTAGCGGTCCTCCGTGGGTTGCTGCTGGGTATATCCGAGGGCCGCGATCCCCCGGGGAATAACGGAGATTTTGTGCACCGGGTCGGCATGGTCAACAGACTCGGCCACAATCGCATGTCCGGACTCATGAAAGGCGACAATCTCTTTCTCCTGCGGATTCATCACCCGGTTCTTTTTCTGTAGGCCCGCAACCACCCGGTCGATGGCCTCGTCGAAATCCGCCGGCTCTACCACTTCCTTATTTTTCCGGGCAGCCAACAGGGCGGCCTCATTAACGAGGTTGGCCAGGTCGGCTCCCACAAAGCCGGGGGTGCGGCCGGCGAGCTTACGGAGATCCACATTGCGAGCTAGAAGAACATTCTTGGAATGGATTTTCAGGATGGCTTCCCGCCCGTTGATATCCGGGCGGTCTACCAGGACCTGCCGATCAAATCGGCCCGGGCGCAACAAGGCAGGATCCAGGATTTCCGGCCTGTTGGTGGCGGCCATGATGATGACCCCTTTATTCGTTTCGAATCCATCCATCTCCACCAGGAGCTGGTTGAGGGTTTGCTCTCGTTCATCATGCCCACCCATGACATTCATTCCCCGGGCTTTGCCCAACGCATCCAGTTCGTCGATGAAGATGATGCAGGGGGCCTGTCTCGTGGCCTGAGAGAAAAGATCGCGCACGCGGGCTGCTCCCACGCCGACGAACATCTCCACAAACTCAGACCCGCTGATGCTGAAGAACGGGACCCTTGCCTCCCCGGCCACGGCCCTGGCCAGAAGGGTTTTGCCGGTTCCCGGCGGGCCGACCAGAAGCACCCCTTTGGGAATCCTTCCCCCCAGTTTCTGGAATTTCCCCGGATTGCTCAAAAATTCCACGACTTCCTCGAGCTCTTCTTTGGCCTCATCGATTCCGGCTACATCGGCGAACGTGACCTTCGTCTCACTCTCAGCAAACATCTTGGCCTTGCTCTTGCCGAAAGACATGACCCCCATCCCCGGCCCCATCTTTTTCATGGCGAACCGCCAGATCAGGAAAAAAATGCCAATGGGGATGACCCAGGAGAGAATGCTGCTCAGGAATTTACTCTCATAGTGTCCTGAGTAACTGACCTTGTGATCATCCAGATCCTTCACCAGGTCGGAATCATTCACCCGAACCGTGGTGAACTCCTGGTCCTGGCCCGGCTTTTTTCCTTGGCCTTTTATCGTTCCGGTGATATTTTCCGGGCCGATGGTCAATTTACCCAATGTGCCTTCGGCTATGTATTGCTTAAACTGGCTGTAAGGAATCGTCTCCACTCTTGCGGAAAAAAAGTATTGTTGCAGGTAGGAAAATAAAAGGAAGGCCATCAGGAAATACCAGATGCTGAAATGAGCCTTAGGGGGCAAGGCATTCTTTTTTTTCTGGGGGTCCTTGGGACTGAAGATTGAACGAAACTTATCTTTCAAAATTTCCACCGGTTCTTTTTTTCCATTGGATGGCATTTTTCTTTTCCTCCTTCGGAATTCGATTCAAGTCGAATAGGGAACCGGGTGAAGACGTGAGCGTAGGAAATGGACACAAAGTTTTTCCCGTTTATAATTCTCCCAAGGATGACTAAAGTTGCGATTCCCAGCAGAATATGCTGGCTATACTATATCCCAATGGAACCTATCACGATCAGATAATCGCAACAATGTAATTCGATAACCTTGGCTTCATAAGAATGACGCCCCCGGCACAAAGCGCGGGCACATCTTTAAAACCAAAATCAAGCTGGAGATTCATGATATTTATCCCTGCTCCTTTATACACAGCGCCATAAGCTCGCATCGCTGTGTTTCTCCTTGTCTCGTCGCTGCGACGTACCGGCATTAACACCGTATCCATTTATTGAAAAAGGTGACCCATATAAAACAACCTATGAGTCACCTTTGACAGCAAAACTCATTTTTTGATAAGAAATTCAAGTCCATCGGCGCATGCTCGGGCTACAGCATAGTCAGCCTTTTCCTGCCCGGGCATTTTATCCCAGCCCCCTTTTTCAATGAATTCAGCTCTCTTCCAGGAACTTAATTTCCCTAATTCTTTGAGTTTCTCTTCATGGTTCGGGTCCTGCATAAATTGGGCGACGCAGATCGCCGCCTGACTCGCCAAGACCGCTTCTTCGGTCATCGTTTTGGTCGTGCCGGAGGTTGACCAACCCCCCCACGCAAAACCGATGATCATTGCGATGACTGCCCCAACAATAAGACCCCAAACTCCATACTTAATTTTCCCTTCAGTTTCTGGTTTCATTGATAATACCTCCTTGAATTATGTTGTGATATTTTTGCTTACGATGACCTTGCGACCAATGAGTTGGATGAGGTCATCGGCCCCGGCCAGTACCTGACCGTTTTTCCCATATGAAGATCATTTCCACGATATTTCCTTTCCGGTGGGTGCTCGCCTGTCATTTCATGAAATATTCGAGCCGGGGTTCTTCCGGCAATAAACACCGTCATTTTCCCCCGGAGAGCGCTTTAATGCCTAACATTTCGATTAGCCCGTTGATGTCGGTGGTCTTCAAATTCATCCCGCCCTCTGAGACCGGCAGCAGCATGATACACTTTCCCTGAATCGCCTCGGCGATTCTCAGTTTCACAATCGCCTCGCCGCCCGATCCGGCAAGGGCGTTGTTCATCTCCTGGATCCCGTTCGCTTCCGCAATGCCTTCGGCTTGGATGGCTTTGGCAAGTAGCTGTTGCTGTTCCTGGTATACACCTTTTCTGGCTTACTGTGTGATATTCAATTTGCAGATTTTGCGGAAATGATGGCCATAGATCGCAAGTGTAATATTCAGCGGGAGCAGTTGAGGTCGGCGAAAAAGAGTCCAGAACAAGATCTTCCAATATTGGAATCGCTCCTCGCCGAAAATACCCAGGCGGATGCTTGAACGCAAGACTGCCAGCAGACGTTGAAAATCCAGGGGGGTCCTAACCTTTGGTCTCTTATACTCCCGGAGGAAGGTCATCGCTCGTTTATAGTAATGCTCGGGTGAGTAAATGTGCTGCATTAAGTTTGCGTATCCTTCGCGCAATACATCAAGCCCCATTCTAGGAAGGATGTTGGTTGTGCCATCTGCGTTATCTCCAGAGACGAAGTCGATCAGGCGGCCTTCCTCTCTCATTCGTTTGTAAAGCCTTGTGCCGGGAGGAGCGTTTAGTAAGCCCACCATAGCCGTCACGATGCCGCTCTTTTGGATAAACTCAATCTGCCGCTGGAAGATGGAAGGCGTGTCACTGTCAAAGCCGACAATGAAGCCTCCTGTCACTTGCAGTCCGGCCCGCTGCACGCGCTTTACACTCTCCAGCAGGTTCCGGTTCTTGTTCTGCTGTTTGTTGCATTCAGCCAGACTTTCTTCATTGGGCGTTTCGATTCCGATGAAGACCGCATCAAAACCCGCTTGGACCATCATCTCCATCAGCGGCTCGTCATCGGCCAGATTGACCGTGGCCTCTGTGTTAAAAGGAATTTGCTTCCTGCCTTTCTGCCATTGGATGAGTGCGGGCAGAAGATGCTTCTTCAGATAGCCTTTGTTGCCGATAAAGTTGTCATCCACAAAAAAGACCTGTCCACGCCACCCCAAGTTGTAAAGCCCGTTCAGCTCGGCAATAATCTGCTCGGCTGTTTTGATGCGTGGCCGATGCCCGAACAATGCGGTTACGTTACAGAACTCACAATCGAATGGACAGCCACGCGAAAACTGGATGCTCATCGAGGCATAATGTTTCAAATCCATCAACTCCCACAGAGGAGCAGGTGTTTTTCGAATGTCGCAAAACTCGGGTGTCTCGTAGATGTGCCTGGCGTACCCCTTCTCCAGATCCGCCAGAAAGGGGGGAAGGGTCAGTTCGGCCTCATTGAGTACAAAATGGTCCACATCCTCAAATTGATCGTATTCGCTGGTGAAGAGCGGCCCGCCAGCAACGATCTTAAGGCCTGCCTCCTTACACCGGGCAATGATTTCACGTGCTGACTCTCTTTGCACAACCATGCCGCTGATAAAAGCGTAATCAGCCCACGCCAGGTCTTTTTCAGTGAGCTTTGCCACATTCACATCAACCAACTTCTTGGGCCATTCTTTGGGCAGCATTGCTCCTATTGTCAGAAGGCCCAGGGGAGGCAAGGCCGCCCGTTTGCGAATGAATTCAATGGCGTACTTGAAACTCCAAAAGGTAGCCGGGTACTCCGGATAAATCAGCAGGGTGTTCATAGGCTCTCCCTTCGCATATCAAAATTATCCTTGCTCATTTCGGGATGGTCTTCAGGAACCGGTAATAGTCGGAGTCGGTTCCAAGAATAACAAAGGCGTTCTTATAGGCGGCCCCTTTGTAAGTCTCCAGCGTCTTAAAAAAGGCATAGAAGGCCGGATCCTGACCGTAAGCGTCTCCATAGATCCTGGTCGCCTCGGCATCCGCCTCTCCGCGGATCTCCTCGGCCGTCCGGTATGCTCCCGAGATGATGGATTTCAGCTCCTTCTCCATCTGGCCGAGGATCTCTGCCTTTTTGCCCTCTCCCTCCGATCGGAACTGGGCAGCCTTGCGTTTTCTTTCCGATACCATCCGCTCGTAAACCTTCTTACGGACTTGCTCGACATAGTTAATCCGCTTGATGCGCACATCAACCAGTTCCATACCAAAGGCGGGCATGGCCTTTGACGCCTCGGCCAGAATCGCCCGGGTGATCTTCTCTCTGCCCAGGCGAACGGTTTCCGGGGCGGTTGCTTCGTCCTGGAACGGGGAGAGGACCTTGCCTTCCACATTCTCCACGCTCGGCATCTCGTTTGTGGTCCGGACGAGCTCCACCAGAGGATTCGCCGAAACATAATCCCGGAGAACAGCGTCAATGATGTCATCCAGCTTGGCGTATGCCTGACTGTAAGTGCCAAGAACTTCCAGGAATTTCTGCGCATCCACGATTCGCCACCGGGCCGTTGTATCCACGTAGATAAACCGCTTGTCTCGGGTGGGTATCTCTTTGGGGTCTCCATCCCACCTCATAATCCGCTTCTCATAGCGATGGATCTCCTGAATGAAGGGGATCTTGAATCTGAGGCCCGCCTCGGTCTTTGGTTTTCCAATCGGTTTTCCAAACTGGGTGATCACCACCTGGTCCCATTCGCGAACCGTATAGAAAGCGCCTGAAATCAAGAGGATCAGAAATATAGCGATAACAACACCTATGAAAGCTCCTATTCGTCTCATTGGACCTCACCCCCCTTCGTGACCTGCTGATTCAGTTGGAGAAGCGGCAAAAGGCCTTTCTGTTCACTGTCGATAATGTAGATCTGCTTGGCGTTGGGCAGGATCGTCTGATAGGCCTCCAGATAGAGGCGCTGTTTGGTGACTTCTTTCGCGTTTCGGTATTCTTTGAGAACGGCCGAGAACCTGGCCACATCACCCTTGGCGTGGTTCACCCGCTCGAGCGCGAACCCCCGGGCGCCGTTGATTGCTCTTTCCGCTTCTCCCTTGGCCTGTGGAATCTGTCTGTTATACGTCTCCTGGGCCTCGTTAATGAGTTTCTCCTTTTCCTGCTGGGCCTCGTTTACCTCGTTGAAGGCGCCTTTTACAGGATCGGGTGGCACCACGTTCTGGAGTCTCACGTTGACGACGCGAATTCCGGTTTCATACTCATCGAGAATCTTCTGAAGCTCTTCCTGAGCCATCTTGTTCACCTCTTCACGGTTTTGGAGTACATAGTCAAAGCTCCTGTTCCCCACGATGCGCCGATTCACCGATTCGCTGATATCCCTGATTGTCATAATAGGGTCTTGTACGTTAAAAAGGTATTTCCGGGGGTCTTCCCTCCGGAACTGGATGATCCACTCCACATCGATGACGTTCAGGTCCCCGGTGAGCATGAGAGATTCTCGCTCCGTCGCGGCGCTCTTTTCATACTGGGTCCGAATACCGGGGCGGACGCTTTTGAAACCAAAGGTCTCCGTGTCCACTTGTGCCGTATGCACCTTGAAAACCGTGTCGACCCCAAAGGGGACCTTGAAGTGAAGCCCCGGCAGGACCATACCAGAATACCTGCCAAATCGCAGAATGACCCCCTGGTTGCCGGGTGCAATGGTGTAAAATGCGGTGTAACCCAAAATGATCGCGAGAACAATGACGATCACAACGGGCCAAAGCGGCTTTCTTCCCTTCCCGAAGCTCAGCGAATCTCCCACTTTCTTGATTATTTCGGAAAGATCTGGGGGACCCTCTTGCCGGCCTCCTGGATTATTATCCCAAGACATAAATATTCTCCTTTCTTTTTAGAAGTTCTTTTTAGAGGTTCCCTTGCCCCTGAGGGCATTGACGACCTCCACCCCTTCCGAATGGGAGACCGTATAGATGTTAATTTCCGACGGTTTGGCTAAAAGGCTCTTTGTCCCGAGCAAAACACTGAATCTTTCAGACCCTATATGACGGTCCAAGTCCTCACGGGTTTCCCACTCCTCGATCAGACTGAAAACGTGGTTGTCTTCCATATCACAAAAAACGTCATAGCTCAGACAACCCTTCTCCTTTCCCACCGGCTCAATCATGGAGAGAAGCGTTTGCATAATCTCCGTTCGTTTTTCCATGAGTGCCTTCATTGTAATCCTCACGATAATCACGGAAGCCCTCCTCTCCGGCTAAGTCCCATCAAAGGTTTAGGTCACGGTATATGCCCAAATCCAGAAATCTCTCCGTCCTGTCTGCCGTCTAAAAAAATCAAACGTTGCATTATTATATGTCCAAACTTCGTGCCAGACTGGGTAAATGCAACCTTATTTGATCCAACATATTGATTTATCAATGAATATTCAAACTCGAAAGGTTGATCGAGGAGGGCCAGGTTGACGCGAAATAGTGATCATATATGGCAAATGGTCAAATATGACCACGACCTTGGCATCTTTTAGGTAAAGTGAGTGATGCTTGGAGAGGGTATATGAACGGACAAAGAATGGCTTGAAACTGGTCACAAAAAACAGGCGAGTATTCAGGAAAATCGTCCCCGGCTTTCTATCTTCGGCAGTCGGTGCATGACCTGGTTTTATATTTCCACGTAGGTCATGGATCGGATGAAAAAACAGAATTCCCAGGCTTTATGGCTTGAGGATACCGAGTTTTCGCATTCGGGCCCGCAACGTGCTGCGGTTGAGCCCAAGGATCTCGGCCGCCCCGTTTTTTCCACTGACTTTCCATTGAGTTTGCTCGAGGATGCGCACAATATGTTCGCGCTCAACCGCTTCGAGCGTTTTTTGTGCAGTCGATAAATCCTTTTGCGGCTTTTTCAGTTCATCCACCAGACGCAGTTTGGGTCCCGAGGAGTTAATCACCGCACGTTCGAGGACGTTTTCCAGTTCCCGGACATTGCCGGGCCAGTGATAATTCTGCAAGGCATTCATGACTCTCGTCGGAATGATTTCAATGGACTTGCCCATTCGCTTGGAGATCTTTTTGACGTAAAAGTCCACAAGAAGTGGAATGTCATCCAACCGATCCCGGAGCGGCGGCATGGTAATAGGGAAAATATTTAAACGGTACCAGAGATCGTCACGGAACCGGCCCCTGCGGACTTCCTCTTCCAGATTGCGATTTGTGGCCGCAATAATCCGCACATCGACCTTGATCGTATGGGAGCTGCCCAACCTTTCAAACTCACCATCCTCGATCACTCTGAGCAGCTTGGCTTGCAATTCCAGCGGCAACTCACCAATCTCATCCAGAAAAATGGTAGCGCCGTTGGCGACCTCAAATCGCCCAAGGTGTCTGGAATGAGAACCGGTGAAAGCACCTTTTTCATGACCAAACAGCTCGCTTTCGATAAGGTTTGAAGGCAGTGTGGCGCAATTCACTTTCACCAAGGCTCGCTCTTTGCGCAAGCTCAAGCCGTGAATGGCCCGGGCGACCAGCTCTTTGCCGGTTCCAGTCTCGCCAAGAACCAGGACGATTGTATTGCTGCGGGCAATTTGTTCAACCTTATAGAGCACGTAATTGATCCCATCACTCTGACCAATAATGTTCTCATGGTTGTATTCCAGCTTGATTTCTTCTTGTAGATACGCTCTCTCAGCTTCAAGTTGGTCTTTTAACTTCTTTATTTCGAAAAGTGCGGCTTCAGCGATTTGTTTGCCTTTTTCCGCTTCTTCCCTTGCTACTGTGATTTCGGCCGTTCGCTTTTCAACAAGCTCCTCAAGATGTCTTTTATAATATTCACGCTCAGTCACATCCTCGATGGATAGGAGGATCATCTGGGTTTGCTTCGACTCTCTGTAAATCCGTCTTGCGTTCAGATGCATTATCTTTCGGCCTATGGTCTCGAAGTTATGTTCCACCTCAAAGTCATTAAATGTGGAATTCTGAGGAAGGATATCTTCAAGTAATTCTCTAAGCTTTGGGATGTCCCATTGCCGGTTGCCAAGATCATATATTAATATCCCCTCTGTTCCCTCTGGTTTAACCTTGAAGGTCTGGTAAAAGGAATGATTGGCCTTTACAACCTTCAAATCAGAATCAAGCACCACTAAGGGTGCACGAACCGAACCTAAGATGTTATCAAAAATTTCTATAAAGGCTTGTAACTTCCGTTTATCGTATCCTAACGCCTTCACTTTAAAACCATCTATCGGTTTGAATTTATTCAAATATTGATATGGCAGTCATAACAATCAAGTCAAGATCTTGGCCCAGGGTTTTTAATATCATAAAATCCGGAAAAACAAAAGCATTCCGCTGGGATTAAAAGGTCAGTTTAGGTGATTTCACCGGATTTTTATCTTGAGGGAGTAGTGGGTTATGCCCGTGCGGGCTCAAGTCCCGCCTTCGGCACCATGAGAAGGTTAGAGGATTAGTCGAATGTAGGCTAATCCTCTTTTTGGTTCTGGAAATGGCGCTCTGTTGAAATTATTTGCAGACATCCACCCATTGGGCGCCGGTGATCCGGCAGAGCTCATCTGGGGTGATTTCATACCAAGTTGCAATCATGTCATTGCGAGGAGCAAAGCGACGTGGCAATCTATCCTATGGAGATTGCGTCACATTCGTTCGCAATGACGTCTATAAATAGTAGCCTTTTGAATGCAACTTGGTATCAATACATGCGTTTCGGGAACCCGCCACCTCAAAGTGCTGACATTAGGTTAGGGCGAACTTTTCCTGTCTCCTCGGTTCCCAGTCGATGGAGCTAAAGCAATACGCTGAATGCCGAGGCCCAGGGCTTTCTTCACCGCACAAATTCCCGACAAACCGGCCCTGAGGACTCGATTCGCTGTTCTTATCCCTGTTTTTCCTGAAAAAGATTCCTGATCCGGAGATTTACTAGTGGGACCTTTTTGAGGCTTTGAGAGGATTTAACTTGTGGTTCTCAGCTGCCTTTTGAATCTTGACGTGAGTTGCCATATTGCAGACCCCTCTTTTCCATTTCAGTGAAGGGTCAGGGAAACTCATGCAGAACGTTCCAGTGGGGTACTCGGCGATCCTCTGGCAGCCGTTGCACTGTTCAACAATGGGGTGGCAGCTGCCGCCGTTAAACTGGCATCCTTTCTTGGTCATGAAGATGCACTCATGCCCCTCTCTTAAAGTTGTACAAACCATGGTTATCACATCCTTTCTTTATAGATTTAAAAACAAGAGCGGTTAACTCTTGTTCTGTTTAGCTGATTGAACCGAGATCATAGCCAAACGGATTCGGAAAAGCGCCTTTCTATATCTTTTATGGGATTTTTTTGTCAAGAAAAAAAAGAAGGCTCATTTGGCTCAGAAGGTAAACATGTTTTTTAGTATGTCCAGCCCACAACATACAGTCTGTTTCCTCAATTCCTGATCGGTGACAAAGACGGAGAGTATCATGACAGCCTTTTGAGGTCTCCGGGGTCTGTTGGGTTAGCATTTCTATTATCGGTGGCAGGGAGCTTCACTCGAATAGGCCCATCAGCCCTTTCAGTCTCTTTACTGCCTTGGGGAGCACCACGCCAATGCCTTCATGAAATCTCAAGTGGGCATGATTATCAAAGGGGGTTTCACCCTGATTGATAATAACCAGTTTTGCTCCGGAGCGAAGGGCTTCAGCGGGCATGTCTGCGGCTGGCGTTACTACAAGACTTGAGCCAACAACTACTAAAAGGTCGCATTTTCGTGAATGCTCGAAGGAAAGCATGAGATCCATTTCCGGAAGGGATTCGCCAAAATCCACCACACTGCGAACGAGACTGCCTCCACATGAGCATACAGTCATGTTGGCAGCCTTATCCACCTTTGTGCCGCACCTCGTGCAGTGCAGTTTTGCTATATTTCCGTGAAGCTCGGCCAGCAAATCGGGGCGTATGCCGGATTTGAGATGCAGGTTATCCACGTTTTGGGAAACGAGGAATGCCAGTTTGCCCAGTTCTTGGAGATCAACAATAGCCATATGACCGCTATTGGGTCCCACGGAGTCCCAGGGACGGGTCATCGGCCTGGGTGGGAGACCCTTGTCTCTCCGAGTCCACATGCCATTGGGCCCTCTAAAATCGGGCAGCCCTGACTCAGTGCTGATACCGGCACCGGTAAAAACAACGAGGTGTCGTGCCTCATAGAGCCATTGAGCAAGAGTCTGAATTCTAATATCAAGATCCTCGTTCATGTCTATTTTGCGTCCCTTTTGGTACGTTGCATCCTGCTAGAATGTGTTTCCAACATTCTGGTGAAGTCCACAACAACCCCAAAAGAGGGTGACTTGGTTTGGACCCTAAAAGGCTCTTTAATTTCTCACAGAGCTCACGGAGCGCTCAGAGAAAAGCATTGGATCGCTTAAAAACCCCGCATAGCGGGGGACCCGATGACTTACATCGGGAGAATGGAGAGCCTTCACGGGTATAAATAAGCTCGCTTATTTCTCGCCGTGGCAGCCTCTCCAAATACTTTTAAGCGATCTATCACCATTAACTGATTCATTTTCTTAACTCTGAGTCCTCTGCGGGCTCGAGCACTCCTGCCTTCAGGAGTGCGGGCGAGAGATAAAAACCAAAGCCTACGTACCTGCATAGCATAGCTTGGACCAGCACGCTTTGTAGCGGGATGATTTATGGTATGAGCCAAAGCGGTAAGCATGGTTCATCTCCCGGCCATGCGCTGGATAGACATCCTCGCCCATATGCCCTTATTCTCCAATGATCTTCACCAGCACCCTCTTGCGTCTCCGGCCGTCGAACTCTCCGTAAAATATCTGTTCCCAGGGGCCGAAGTCCAGCTTACCGTCGGTCACTGCAACGACCACTTCACGGCCCATGATCTGCCGTTTCATGTGGGCATCTGCGTTATCCTCACCTACGTTGTGCCTGTATCCGGATACAGGCTCGTGGGGCGCAAGCTTTTCCAGCCACAGGTCGTAATCGTGGTGAAGGCCTGGTTCATCGTCATTTATGAAAACGCTTGCGGTAATGTGCATGGCGTTACAGAGAACCAGTCCGTCTCTAATCCCGCTTTCCCTTAGACACTCTTCTACCTGAGGAGTGATGTTAACCAGAGCCCTCCTCGTAGGTATCTGAAACCAGAGCTCTTTGCGGTAGGTTTTCATGCATGCCTCCTTCGACTGTCGCTACGGCGATATTTGGCCTCGGAGTCAGTTTTCTACTGAACTCCATAGCTATGATTGTGTATTTTTTCGTTGGACTTGATGCCCTCTATTTCCAGTTTCTTCAACGTTAACTGAGCATATCCTAATGAGGATAAATGGCTCAGAAGGAAAAGTCTAGGAGTTATTTTGTCTTGATTTGGAGGCCGGTTGTTGATACATGCCTATGGGCGATAAAATGATTTGAGAGGATCTGCAGAAAACGGTGCTATCATGGAAGGGTTTAAGATTCAGTATAAGAACTCCACCTTTTCGGGTGAGAAAATCGAGCTGGACGGCAAATCTTTCAGGCATTGCACCTTCAAGGACTGCATGGTTGTGCTCGAGAAGGGGGAAACGGAGATCGTTAATTGCCGAATTGAGAATTGTAAATTGTTGCTGAGAGGCAATGCCTATACGGTTGGAAAGACTATTGCACTTTTCACGGGCAAGAGCCCTCTCAAGGTGCTGGATTTCGATGAGCCGTTGTTTGAAAAGCCGGTATAGCGCAATCCTAAAGCCCGATCGTCTTTCTGCATCTCAGACAGTTGGCATTGTTGTTATTATGATCCAGTAACGATAGATAACCCATGTTGCGATAGGCCTTTTCCCGAGCACCCTCAAGGGTTGAGTCACCGGCGATTATGTGCAGTACTCTTCCCCCGTCAGAGACCAGGCCTTTTTCCGGATCTTCCCTGACCCCTGAGAAATAGATGGCTATTCCCCTTTCAAGCCTATCTAAGCCGGTGAGTTGGTGGCCTTTGCCGTAACGCCCGGGGTAGCCCTTGTTCCATCCCTTACTGGCCTTTGAACGGCCTTCCATAGCAACGACGTCCACGTAGTATTGATTATTCCAGACGGGGGTGATCTGATCTAGCCTGCCTTCCCAGACCGCCATACCGATTTCGAAAAGGTCGGTACTCAACTTTCGGGATAAAACCTCCCACTCGGGATCTCCGTGTCTTACGTTGATTTCAAAGACATCCAGGCTATTGTAAGGGTCGAGATTGAGGCCGAAGTACAAGACCCCTTTATAATCCCATCCCAAACCGAGATCGCCCCGATTGTAAATCGCATTTACCGTGGGGTTTACGATCTCTTTCACGATTCTATTAACCAGCCATGGTGTCACCAGTTTATGGGGTAAATAGCAGCCTGTTCCGCCGGTATTGAGGTTTCCGTCGAACTCCTTGACAGATTCCTCATCATCCGCATCGAAGGCCCTTTTATAGTCCTGGACCAACATCCTGAGAGGCAATACATGCTCGCCGTCCAAATAGACGAAAAACGAGATCTCTGTGCCATATTTTCTCTCTTCGATAACGACCTTATCTCCGGATTTTCCGAATATCTTCTGGACCATTATCTTGTCGATTGCCTCCTCGGCTTGCGCGACGTCATCACATCCTATGGCACCCTTTCCCGCTGCCAGGCCATTAGCCTTTACAAATACCTGGTAACCGATATTTCTGACGTATTTCTTGGCTTCTTCCGGATTATCAAAGACGCGGTATTCGGGCTTACCGACGCCAATGTCCCTCAGAATGTTATCGGTGAATTGCCGGTCACACTCCAGCCTGACGTATTCCTTTTTCGGTCCTATAGTTCTAATTCCTTTTTCATTGAGTACATCCACAAGGCCCTCTTCAAGTGGGTTTTCTGAACCGATGTCAACCAGGTCGACCTTGTTTTCGAAGCAGAACTTAGCAACCTCGTTAAAATCCCTGAGATCGTAACATTCTATCAAGCCTCTCTTCCCCTTTGCCGTATGAGGTACGCCGTCGTTTCCGGGGCAAAAGTAGACCTTTTCGACATGCTGGCTGTCTCCGTATTTATCAGCAAGGGAGTGGTCCCTTCCTCCCGTACCGTATACGAGAACGTTCATCTTCTCCCTCCCGTTAAGGCAGTAAGTGGCTGAGTGCTATGTGGACAATCCATCGGCCCGGGTGTCATGGTGCCCGAGTATAGGTTGATTGCCAGACCATGTCAACGCCAATTGCCCGATTGCTGAACCCATTTAAACTTGTCTTTCTTTTCGCTATTTTGTTATACTCCGTCACTTAACAGGCAGAAAGCGACCTGCGCGTTTCATGAGATCCCGTAAGATGAAAATCGGCGTTATTTCGGACACGCACCTCCAAGAGGTGACCTCACAGTTAGTAAGGATATACGAAGAGCATTTCTCAGACGTTGATATGATTCTTCATGCAGGCGATCTCGTTTCCATGGATATCGTTGATTTTCTGAGCCAAAAGCCCTTTCATGTAGTGCAGGGCAACATGGATGGCCGGGCGATAAGAGATCGGTTTGCTGAAAAGGAGGTGATCCAGGTAAACGGGTTTCGCCTCGGACTGATACACGGATGGGGATCGCCGTTCGGCATAGAAAATAGGATTAGGCCCGAATTTGGCAAAGTACACGCCATTGTCTATGGCCATTCTCACCGATCGGCAAATCACAGTCGCGGGGGCGTTCTGTTTTTCAATCCTGGAACGGCCTCTGGTTTTGGCGTATCCGGGTCACATTCGGTCGGAATTCTGCATATCGTAGAGGACATAAAGGGAACTATCATTGGCGTTTGAGGTTTTGCGATGAAGGTTGTTTGGGCGCCTTGGCGCATGGAATATGTTGGCTCAGATCAGGCAAGCGAAGGGTGCATATTTTGTCCCGGTGATGACCGGACTCAGGATGAAAAGAGATTAATACTTTACCGAGGCGAATGGAGCATCGTCCTTATGAACAGGTTTCCCTACAGTAACGGCCACCTGTTGATTGCCCCATTGCGGCATATTTCTTCTTTTGATTCCCTTTCACCGGATGAGAAGCTTGACCTCTTAAACATGGTGGAAAGGTCCATGAGTGTCTTAAAGAAGGTCATGAATCCGGCCGGATTCAACATAGGCATGAACTTGGGAAAGGTGGCAGGGGCCGGAGTGGAAGATCATATGCATTTTCATATCGTCCCGCGATGGAGCGGAGACACTAATTATATGACTGTTCTCGGGGAAGTCAGGATTATTCCGGAGCATATTCGGGCTACCTATGAGAAGCTGTTGCCGTTTTTCAAACAAAGCTAGGCGCTGCAAGTTTTCGGGCAGAATAGGAGGACCCTATGAGGCACGTAAAGGCTATCGTAAGTATTTTGGTTATGTTATTTGTTGTAATAATCGTCGTTGAGAATCTTGGGGAGTTATCCAAGACGCTGACGCTTCGGGTAGATCTGCTTTTTTGGGGTGTCAAGACCCCGCCAATGGCGTTCTACCTGGTGGTGATAATTGCATTTCTCATCGGTGTTTTTGTGGCAGGATTTTTGGGAATATTCGAACGGTTCCGGCTCAAGAAGGAGATAAAGCGACTTTCAAAGGAAAATAAGGAAAAAGATAAAGAGTTGAATTCGTACAGGAACTTACCCATTGTTGAGGAAAAGATAGAGGATGCTTCGGCAGTTGTATCGACAAACGGTGAAAGTGCCTTATCAAATAACGATAGGACCGTATGATTCAAGGGATAGGAGGCAGGTAACTCTTTGTTATTTGAAATACCAGGATTGAGCTTCGCCTTTTGGATACTCCTTGCCTTTGTAGCAGGTCTCGTTGCAAATCGGCTTATTAGGTCAAGAAGCGCTGAAAAGATCAGAAGGAGACTGGATAGGGGGGATAAGGCCTTTTTCAAGGGTGTGCAACATATCCTATCGAATGAGCCGGATCAGGCTATCGAGCAGTTCACAAAATCAGTTCAGATTAATTCAGAAACCATAGAGACCTACGTTGCTTTAGCCAATCTGTATAGCTCTAAAGGGGATATTGAGAGGGCAATCAGGATACGGCAGGGGATCATTCTCCGGCCCAATCTGGACAGTGCCATAAGGTTGAGAGCCATCTTCGATCTCGGGTCGGATTATAAACGGGGAGGTTTTGTAGATCGTGCTCTCTCTGCTTTTCAAAAGGTTATCGAGAGCGAGCCCAACAATCTGGAAGCCCATGAGCAGGTCGAGCGAATCTATGAAGATCTGCATGATTGGGATAGGGCCTTTGAGACCAGGCAGGCTGTCTCAAAGCTGGTAAAGGGGGATCATCGCCATATCTTGGCCCACCACAAGACCGAGGTTGGAAAGGTCCGTGAGAAGGATGGCGATGAAGTGGGTGCAGAGAAGGCTTACAAAGAGGCTATCTCCATCTTTGACCGGTGCGTCGATGCCTACCTTCACCTTGGCGATCTCTATCTCTCTCAGCAGGAGCATAAGGCCGCTCTTGCCAAATGGAAAAAGGTGGTTGATGTGGCCCCGGAGTTCACCTTTCTCGCTTATCAGAGACTTGAGAGGGCTTATCCAAAGATGGAGAACCCCAGGCTTGTAGGAGATTTTTTGAAGGAAGTTGCCCGGCAGAATATGGATGTGTCTACCCAGTTAGCCCTGGCCCGGTACCTTTACAACGAGGGAGAGATAGACGCTGCTGTTGAGCAAGTGAGGCAGGCAATTGAATCCGCACCCTCTTTTTTGGATGCCAGGAAATTCGTGGGTGAAGTGCTGCTGAAGGAAGGGAGAAATGAAGAGGCCCTCGCGGCCTATAAGGAGCTCCTGTTGAGTTTGGACTTTCCGTTCTTGCAGTTTCGATGTAACAACTGCGGATACCGTCCGGAAAAGCTTGCTTGGAAGTGTCCGCAGTGTATGAAATGGGATTCAATTAACATAATAGAACCCCCTTCTCTTGGCTTGTCAAACAGGCATCCGCCTTCGTGATTTTCACCGAATCCCCTTTATTGCGGGTACTATGCTACATGATACGTGGCGGCAAAGGTATTAGATGACCGACAAAGTAACCGTTAACCACATGGTTAAGGCTTCCGTTCTTTCCTTTGTAGTTTTCCTTCTCTTTGTTTCCTTTCAGCAAGAGGTTTATGCCTCATCTAATTCGGCCGGTGGTCTCTTGCAGAAGGCGAGGGCTTGCAAACAGCAGCTCTATCGGTCTGCGGCAAAGAAGAAGTACCGACATAACTGGGAGAGATGCATTATAAGCTACGAAAAGGTCTACAAAGGATTCCCAACCACGGATGAGGCGGTGCATGCTATGCTGGGGGCTGGTGAGCTGTGGACTTACCTCTATAGGTATTCATCGAAGAACTCTGACATCGACAAGGCAATATCGCTCTATCGAGAACTGGTGCAGCACCATCGAGATCATCATCTGGCTGATGATGCCCAGTATCGGCTCGGGGAGATCTTTTACAAGGACAAAAAGGACCCCATGCAGGCCTATGTCGAATTCCTGAAGGTGGAGGTGAAGTTCCCAAAGGGGGATGCGCGGGCTAAGGCCTCCAAAATGATGAACGAACTTGAACGTGTTTTAGGCAAAAGGCTCGTAGACGAAGAACAAGGCAAAGAGGAAACGGCAAAGGAACAGCAGCTGGTGCTGGTAAAAGATATCAGGCACTGGTCGACCCCTTCGTACACGAGGGTTGTTGTAGATTTGGGAAGCCAGGTTACTTACAAAGAGCACCTCCTCAAGAGGGATCCGAGCCTCAAAAAGCCCAGAAGGCTTTTCGTGGATTTGCTCAATGCCCGCATTAGCAAGGACATAGGGAGCTCCATACCCATAAAGGACGGGCTGCTGCGAACGGCCCGCGCTGCCCAGTACGACAAAAGGACCGTGAGGGTTGTGCTGGATATAGACAATATGGAAGGCTACAAGATTTTTCATCTCTATGACCCCTTCAGGATTGTTGTTGATGTGCAGGGTGAAGATCGGCTGTCGAAACCGGAAGAGCAGATAATTGCACAGGAGGCACCTGAACAACCAGAAAAATCGAAAAAAGGTCAAAAGAGAATCTCCTTGGCCAAGCAATTGGGGCTGGGAGTAAAGAGGATCATAATCGATCCGGGCCACGGCGGCAAAGATCCGGGGGCAGTGGGAAAGAACGGCATAAGAGAGAAAGATGTGATGTTGAGCCTTGCGAAAATAGTGGCGGAGAAGGTCAGTAGCGAGCTGAAGTGCGAGGCGATTCTAACGAGAAGCGATGATACTTTCTTGCCCCTGGAGGATCGAACTGCAATTGCCAATATGAAGAAGGGCGATCTGTTTATCTCACTTCACATGAACGCCCACAGGGACGAACGTGTTAGCGGCATAGAGACCTATATCCTCAATATTGCCTTAGACGAAGATGCCATGAATCTGGCTGCACGGGAAAATGCCACTTCAACCAAGAACATAGGCGATCTCCAGATGATCCTCAATGACCTTATGCTCAACACGAAAATCAATGAATCCGGCCGGCTCGCAGAATTTGTGCATAAGGGTCTCCTGAAGGAGTTGCGCAAGGGCTACAATCGGGTTCACTGCAGGGGTGTAAGACAGGCTCCGTTTTATGTCCTGATCGGTGCTGAAATGCCCGCGATCTTGGTGGAGGTCGGATATATTACCAATAACACTGAAAATGGCCGGCTCTGCTCTACTGCCTATCTGAACAGAACTGCTGACGGCATAGTGAAGGGCATCGGTTCGTATATTAAGGACATGGAATTAACCTACAAGGGAGGATAGTCATCTTAGAGAAGGAATGATTTTCCAGATGACTTTTTGATACGTGCATCTGGGGAAGGAGATGATAGTCGTTTCTGTGTGTGTGGGTAGATTAGAGAAGAGTGGTCTTGATACCTGCAACCTTCGAAGATCTTCTGCAGATGTTGTGATATAGAGCTGATCCTAGAATGAGGTAAACATGTTAGAGAACGAGCCCAGTTTTGACAACAAAAAATATATCAGTGAGCAGACGGCTGCAATCCTGGAACGGGTTGAGAGGTTTGATAACAAACTGTATCTCGAATTTGGCGGCAAGCTTCTGTATGATTACCATGCCGCACGGGTTCTGCCCGGCTATGATCCGAATGTAAAAATGAGGCTGTTGCAGCAACTGAAAGACAGAGCGGATATACTGCTCTGCATATATGCCGGCGATATCGAGAGAAAGAAAATTAGGGCAGATTTTGGCATTACGTACGACTCCGATGCCCTCAAGCTCATTGACGATTTAAGGGAATGGGGGATCGACGTGCTCGGTGTGGTCATAACGCGATTCGATAACCAACCGGCTGCCATGTTGTTCAAAAACAAGCTTGAACGGCGGAACATACTAGTATACACCCATTCTTACACAAAGGGGTATCCTACCGATGTAGATCTGATAGCCAGCGATGACGGCTATGGGGCAAACCGGTATATTGAAACCGAAAAGCCCCTCGTCATTGTCACCGGCCCCGGCCCGGGGAGCGGGAAACTGGCAACCTGTCTCTCTCAACTCTATCACGACTACCGCAGAGGGATGAGGTGCGGATATGCCAAGTTTGAGACCTTTCCGATCTGGAATTTACCCCTGAAGCATCCGGTCAACGTTGCATACGAGGCAGCTACAGCCGATATCGGAGATTTCAACCTTATAGATCCTTTTCATCTGGACGCATACGGACAGTCAACAGTAAACTATAATCGAGATGTGGCAATATTTCCCGTGCTCAAGAGAATACTGGAAAAGATAACAGGGGGCGAGCCGTCTTACCGGTCTCCCACGGACATGGGTGTTAATCAAGCGGGATTTGCCATCATCGAGGATGATAGAACCTGTGAGGCTGCCAAACAGGAGCTTATCAGACGGTATTTTCGGTACCAATGCGAATATTTGATGGGATTTGCGGAAAAGGAGACCGTTCAGAGGGTAGAGCTTTTCATAAAGGATTTTAACCTTGAACTGAAATCAAGAACGGTGGTTGAACCCGCGCGTCAGGCAGCCAGAGAGGCTCAGGAGAAAGACAAGGGCCATAAAGGCATCTATTGCGGTGCTGCAATAGCCCTACGGGACGGTACGATCGTAACCGGGAATAACTCTCCGCTCCTTCATGCCGCATCAAGTCTTGTATTGCATGCCATAAAGCACCTGGCTGAGATTCCCCCTAAGATCAAGTTGCTACCGGCAAACATAACGGATTCGGTTAAGAGACTTAAAACAGAGATACTCAATGAGAAGAGTGTCAGTTTGGATCTGGAAGAGACGTTGATCGCCCTCAGCATCAGTACAGCGACTAACTCTGCCGCTCAGCTCGCCATCGAGAAGCTGAAAGAAATGAGGGGCTGCGAGGTGCATATGACCCATATACCTACCCCGGGCGACGAAGCAGGTCTGAGGCGTTTGGGCGTGAATCTGACTAGTGATCCAAATTTTTCATCGAGAAATCTGTTTATCTCGTAATACATGGAGTTCTGCCCACGCGCTCCTTTCGATTTGCTGATGCCCAGTGGCTATTCGTAACGGAACCCAGGGGACCGAGCATGGAGATATCTTTTTTTGCTCTGCCCTCTTAACAAGGCCCCGTACAGGGCCGTTTCAAACCGGCGCACCGCCCCATAAGCCTTAGCACTAAGGTACCAGCCTGTGTGCGCCGTTTTGAAACGCCCACTCCTCTGAACGATGGGAGGACAGAGTCAAAAAAAGACATCTCCATGCTCACCAAAGCGCTTATTTCAGGTATAGCCCTGAAGGGAATCGGAGGGCTCAGGTACTAAAGTGTTACGGCGTTTTCAATTCTGGAGCCACTTGAGGTAGGCCTCGATAAATACGTCGATATCACCATTCATCACCCTTTCAATATTTCCGACCTCAAGATTGGTCCTATGGTCCTTCACGAGCTGGTAAGGGTTGAATGTATATGACCGTATCTGGTTTCCCCAAGCTATGTCTCTTTGCGATTGATGTCTGAGCTGTTTTTCCTTTTCCTGTTTCTCCTTTTCTAATCCATAGAGGCGGGCCTTTAAGATCTTCATGGCCAGGTCTCTGTTTCTGTGTTGCGACTTTTCATTCTGGCACTGGACAACTATATTGGTTGGAAGATGGGTAATCCTTACAGCGGAACTGGTTTTATTTACATGCTGTCCACCCGGTCCGCTTGCCCTAAAGGTCTCGACCCTTATATCCTTTTCATTGATCTCTACGGTGATGTCATCCTCAATCTCCGGAAGCACGGAAACCGATGCAAAAGAGGTGTGCCTCCGTGCATTGGCATCAAAGGGCGAGATCCGTACCATCCGATGAATCCCATCTTCGGATTTAAGGTAACCATACGCGTGCGGGCCGCTAACAGTGAAGGTCACGTTTTTGATTCCTGCCTCATCTCCGGGCAAATGGTCAACAATTTGGGTTTTCATCCCTCTGGACTCAGCCCACCTCAGGTAGAGCCGTAGAAGCATTTCCACCCAATCTTGTGCCTCTGTTCCCCCTGCACCCGCATTTACCGCGACGATTGCGTTCTTTTTGTCGTCTTTATCCCCGAGCAGTGACTGAAGTTCATACCGCTCTATTTGCTTTTCTAGCTCCAGAAGGTCCTTGTTAAGATCCTTCAGGGAGCTGTGGTCGTTCTCCTCCAGTGCAACCTTAGTTAAGATATCAAGCTCTTCCAACTCGTTTTTGTATCGATGCCACTGTTCCAGTTGATTAATCAGCGCTCCTCTTTCCTGGCTCAGTTCCGTTGCCTCGCTGTGGTCTTTTTGCCAAAAATCGGCGTTGGATAGGGTTTTTTCGATTCTTTTCAACCGTTCTTCACTGTTAGCCAGGTCAAAGATGGTCCCAGAGATCATCGAGTTTCCTGTTCAATAGATCAGTCTTTTCGGTGGTGTCAATATCGTACATACTCCTATCTCCTCTTTTGCGTAAATTTCCATACAAGCCCAAGCAGGGTCAGCAGCGTAAGCAGTATAGCAAAAATGTCACCGAATTGTGAATAAAATGTTTTTGCATGATCCAGGCTCAATTCCTCGCATAATACCTCTCTTACAAAGAGCCCGCCTCTGGCTATGATCTTGCCAGTCGGGAGAATAATGGCGCTGATCCCGGTGTTTGCGGCCCTTGCCATTGGTAAGGCGGTTTCTACGCATCGAAAAACAGCCATACTGAGATGTTGATAGGGGGCGCTGGTTCGACCAAACCAGGCGTCATTAGTGAGATTCACCAAGAGTCGGGCCCCCTGTTTGGCGTTCTTTCGCGATATATCCGGGAAGATGGCCTCGAAACAGATGATTGGTCCTATTCGAAGACCGGCAGCGCTGATTGGTTCCACGTTACCGCCAGATGTAAAGTCTCCTGCTGCCGGCACAAGGCGATTTACAAAAGGAAGGAATCTCTTAAAGGGAACATATTCTCCGAAGGGGACAAGGTGAACCTTATCATAGTAATCATAGATCGTTTTGCCTGATATGAGGTAGGCCCTGTTGTAGTAATGCACTCCTTTGCCATCCTCGGTGTACGCAGGGGAGCCGAAAAGGATGTTTGAATTCATTTTTTCAGCAACCCTGAAGACCTCCCTTGAAAGGGCCGTATTGTTCTGAAAGAAAAATGGAAGAGCAGTTTCAGGCCAAATAATCAGCTTGGGCTTAAAGCCAGCAGATCTTTCCGACAGATTTCTGTAAAGGATCAGCGTCTCTTCTTGTAGCTCAGGGTTCCATTTAAGCGACTGATCAATATTTCCTTGGACAACGGCAATCCTGAGCACGTTTACATCAGAGGCGGTATCTGCCTTTCGCCCAAGGCTGTTGTACCCGTATAAGAGGGTGACGCCTATGAGTAAGATAACGACTCCGATTTCCGTTGCCTTTGCTCTGATGGTATCGGAGCGCGAAAAGAAGACCAGCTTGAATATGGCCACGTTAACCATCACAATCAGAAATGATATGCCGTAGACACCCGCAATGTCCGAGATCTGGATCAGCGGCAATTGCAAGTATTGGCTGTATCCCAGGAGACACCACGGAAAGCCGGTCATAACATGGGTTCTGGTATATTCCAAACCTACCCAGCTGCCTGCCGCCAACACCGGCGCCAGTCGGTCCTTTTGAAGGGTATTCCAGATGAGACCGAAACATGCGATATAGAGCGCCAGATACAGGCTTAGAAGCAAAAGGGCGCCGAGCGCAAAGACGGGATTCAGGCCTCCGTAATAGGAAAGAACCACGATTATCCAGTAAATAAGCGTTATATAGTGTGAAAGACCAGCGATGCCCCCGAGCTTAAAGGAGTCCCGTGGGGATTTATTTTTGAGGCTTACGAAAAGAGGGATGAGAAAGACCCATGCCATCCAGTCCATGTTTAGGGGTGCGAAACTGGCAGTCAACAGCAGCCCGCACAAGATAGCCAGCCCCACATCCTTGAATGTCATGGTTCCCATTGATAAAAACATGTCCCTATGGTCCTTTGGGCACTTCCACCCTTAGCAAGTGCAACAAATGGAGAATCTCTCCCGAGAAAATGGCATGCCGTGGCTGTTACGTGTTTCGATCTCTTTTGGGCAGTGATGTCTACCTTATGTCTTGTCCCTGCACAAGGATCTTTTTCCTTTTATAGTAAAATCTGTCTCAATATGCAATCAGGGCTTTATTCCAGGGTAACGTCAAACTCAACTGTAAAGTGGCTAATTATAGTTATTATTACGACGTTCAAATTCGAAATCCGAATACCGAAATCCCTGGCCCAGACCTGGATTTCAGGCCAGACGCATATGGAAAATAGTTGCGAAATGCCATAACGCGCTCGTTTTATTCGGGAAACGTCGCGCCAGGGCAGGCCGAAACAATATCTAAATTCGAATATAAAATGACAAAACATTGCGCGCACTTGTGTCATACCAAGGTGGAATTTAGATCTTATGCTTTGTTTTGAGTTTTGGATTTTGGGCATTCCTATTTGTTTCGAGTTTCGTGCTTCGAGTTTCGAGTTTTTGAAAAAAAGCACCTCACAAAATATCATGTAGATTCAAGTTCTTACCTCTTAAAATGACAGAGCCCTAGGCTCTATTTGTCTTCGCCAGAATATCCTGCACCTTTTCGAAGCGAAGCGCAGATTTATCCGACGCAGTCATGGCGGATTTATCCGCCATTGGACTTGTCCGCCCGCATGATGGCGGGGTTGTCCGCCTGAACCATGGCGGAGGTTCCGCCTGCGGGGCTGCGGGGAGCTTCATCATCTACAATGGTTCCTAAGACGTGAACAGGCGTGCTTTTTTTATTCTTGACTATCCTGAGGTATTCTATTATAAATCAAAACAATTAATCGGGCGGGCATAGCTCAGTTGGTAGAGTACAAGCTTCCCAAGCTTGGTGTCGCGGGTTCGACCCCCGTTGCCCGCTCCAGATTAGTTAAAATAGAGTTCTGTTCCCTTTTCGAGGTAGGAAGCCGTCGTTCAGCGCAAGGTTAGTACTTTGAAAAGCGGATGAGTCAAATTGAGTATACCTGACACAGGTTGAGGGAGCGGGCTTTAAAGCCCGCTTTTTATGTTAGAGGTTGGCCGGTGAAGTCGGAATCTAAGAGAATCGTTAATGAGGTCTCGCATTTTGCTGAGCCGCTCCTACATTCATGGCTTTTGGAGCTTGTGGATGTGGAGTTCGGTTTTGAGACCGGCAGATGGGTCCTCCGGATCTATATGGATAAGGAAGGGGGGGTGACTCTGGGCGACTGCGCCGAAGTTAGCCGAGAGCTTGGGGATCTGATTGATGGAGAGGATATCATTGACTTTCCGTATGTGCTCGAGGTTTCTTCTCCCGGGTTAAACCGACCCCTTAAGAAGGAGCGTGATTTCGTGCGCTCGATTGGCGAGTTAATAAAAGTGACCATGGTGCAACCGGTTGACAATAGGAGAAACTTCACCGGACGTCTGAGCGATGTCAAGGAGGGGATAGTGCGTCTTTCTCTGGATGATAATCATCTCGTAGAGTTACCCTTGAGGGACGTTGAAAAAGCCAGACTGAAATACGAATTTAACAAGTGATAGCTTGATGGAGAATTGAACATGATTACGGATTTACTGAGGACTATCGAGCAAGTCAGTCGAGATAAAGGCATTGATGCGAAGATTCTGATAGAAGCTCTGGAAGAGGCTGTACGGTCGGCGGTCAGGAAGAAGTTCGGCCTCGAATATGAACTGGAAGTCTCCTTTAATATGGAAATAGGGGAAATTGAGGTCTTCGAGTTCAAAGAGGTCGTTGATGAGGTAACTGATGAGAGAATTCAGGTGCCTTTGGAAAAAGCCAGAGAGCTTGATCCGGAATCGGAAATCGGTGACAGTCTCGGCATGAAGATGGATACCGATGCCCTTGGAAGAATAGCGGCGCAATCAGCCAAACAGGTAATAATGCAGAGGTTAAGAGAAGCTGAGCGAGACGCGGTCTATGGAGACTTTAAGGATAGGAAGGGCGAGATAGTTAATGGCATTGTTCAACGTATCGATAAAGGTGCAATTATCGCCAATCTCGGCAAAGCGGAAGCCGAACTTCCGGTCAGAGAACAAATCCCGAAAGAGGCCTACACGCAGGGTGACAGGGTCAGGGCCTACATCTATGACGTAAAACAATTCAGCAGGGGCCCACAGATTGTCTTATCCCGGACCCACCCTAACTTCTTATCCGCCCTCTTTGAGAGTGAGGTGCCGGAAATATCCGAAGGCATCGTGACTATTATGCAAGTCGCTCGAGAACCGGGTAGTAGGGCTAAGATAGCTGTTGCTTCAAAAGATAAAGATGTTGATCCAGTTGGGGCCTGCGTAGGCATGAAAGGTTCGAGAGTGCAAGCGGTAGTTCAAGAACTGAGGGGCGAAAAGATCGATATCGTACCCTGGGATCCGGACCAGGCCAAGTTTGTTTGCAAAGCATTGGCCCCTGCCGAAATCTTGAGGGTTATTGTAGATGAAGAAAACAGGGCAATGGAGGTCGTTGTACCGGACGACCAATTATCACTTGCCATTGGGAAAAAGGGGCAGAATGTGAGGCTCGCATCCCGGGTTACCAACTGGAAACTGGATGTGAGAAGTGAATCGGAATACAACAGACTCCTGAAGGAGGGTTATAAGTCTTTGCTTATGCTCCCGGGCGTTGGAGAGAAACTAGCCGCTGCTCTTTATGAACTGGGCTATAGATCATCAGATGATATTGCCAAGGCCGAGCTCGCTGATTTGGCGAGCATCAAGGGTATTAGCGAAAAGAAGGCCAAGGAATTGATTGAGGGGGCCCTAAACTACCAACAGTCACCAGGCTTGGATGCCGAGAACGCATTGGATGAAGAGAAGGAAGGAGCGTCTGGAGGATTACATGAGTAATGTAAGGGTATACGAATTAGCCAAAGAACTCAAAATGAATTCTGGCGAACTGGTGGAAAAGCTGAAGGGCGCTGGCCTGTCTATCAATAACTATATGAGTGCGCTCGACAGCGCTGATCTAGCCCGTGCTAAGGGTTATCTTTCGGGGGCAACCAGCGAGGTCTTTGAGGAGAAAAGGATAAAACCAACTGTTATCCGCAGACGAAAGAAGATTATTCCAAAGGTGCTCGAAGAGATGAAGGCAGAAGAAGCGGCTGTTGAGACAGAGGTTGCAGCGTCTCCTGAGGCAGCCGTCCCGGGACCGGAGGAGAAGATTCCCGAGGTTGGAAAAGAACTACAGAAAGAGCTTGAGCAAAGAGAAGAAGAGAGGATAGAGACCGGGCTGGAGGTTAAGGAGGAAGCCAAAGAGGAGCAGTTGCTTACGGTCTCAGAGGAATTGGGGAAAGAACACAAGCTGGAATTGAAAGAAGAAGCGGGTCTCGAGCGCAAGGTCAGGAAGGTTGAGCCTAAGGTTGGAAAGAAAAGGAAGGCGAAGCCTAAGAGTGTTCCCGCAAAGATAATAAAACTGGGAGAAGTGCCGCTACCCGAGGCAAAGGCGCATGAACCAGCTAAGGTAACGCCAGCTGAAATCGTTATTTCTCGCGATGAAAAGGCGGGCAGGGTAAAAGGACCCAAGAAGAGAGGGAAAGAAGAGGTTGAGGAGCCCACCCCCAAGAGGGACTACCATAGGCGAAGGAGAGAGATCTTTGAGCGCAAAGACCTTTATGGCGACCGTGAGGTCGGGTTGGCAGGCAAGAGTAAACTAAAGGCTAAGGGAAAGCTGGACAAAAAGAAATTCAGGCAAACGGAGATAACGGTCCCCAAGGCCATTAAACGTAGGATAAAGGTTCCCAGTGTTATCAGTGTTGCTGAGTTGGCAAAGAGTATGGGAGTGAAGGCAGCGGAGCTCATCAAGAAATTGTTGGAGATTGATATAAGGGTTACCCTCAATCAGACAATTGAGTTCGACTCTGCCTCATTGGTGGCGGGCGAGTTTGGATACGAACTGGAGCTGTCGACCGTTGAAGAGGAGGATTTGCTGGCAGAAGAAGCGGATAAACCTGAAGATCTTGTTTCTCGGCCGCCGGTAATTACCATAATGGGACACGTAGATCACGGTAAAACCTCCCTTTTGGATTATATCAGGAAATCGAGGATTATCGATAAAGAGGCAGGGGGGATAACGCAACACATAGGGGCGTACTACGTAAACACCCCCCATGGTGACCTGGTTTTTCTTGACACACCTGGGCATGAGGCCTTCACCGCTATGAGGGCTCGCGGTGCCAAGGTAACCGATCTCATCGTGTTGGTCGTTGCTGCTGAGGATGGAGTAAAGGAGCAAACCGTAGAGGCCATTAACCATGCAAAAGCGGCTGGCATTCCCATTATTGTTGCCGTGAACAAAATGGATAAGGCGAGTGCCGATCAAGAAAAGGTTCGAAGAGAATTAACAACATATGGTCTGATAGCCGAGGAGTGGGGAGGCGATACGCTTTTTAGCTATGTATCGGCCAAAACAGGAGAGGGCGTAGACGGACTTCTTGAATCAATACTGCTTCAATCTGAGATATTAGAGCTTAAGGCAAACTATCACAGGAATGCGCGAGGAGCCGTTGTTGAGGCTCGGCTTGACAGAAACAGAGGCCCGGTTGCAGCCGTTCTTATTCGCAATGGTACGTTGAAACAAGGCGACTTTTTTGTAAGCGGTGAGAATTACGGCAGAGTAAGGGCCATGCTTGATGATAGGGGGCAGAAGATAAAATCCGCACCCCCCTCCACACCAGTTGAGATATACGGGATTTCCGGCGTGCCCATGGCTGGTGATGATTTTGTCGTTGTTCCTGATGAAAAGAAGGCCAAAATGATTAGCGAGCACAGGAAAACCGGTGCTCGGCTTGAAACAGCCAAAAAACAAGATGCCATCAGCCTTGATAGTCTCTTTGACAGGATCAAAGAAGGCAAGGTCAAGGAACTGAACATTATAGTCAGGGCCGATGTACAGGGTTCGGTAGAGGCACTCACGGATTCTCTGACTCAACTGAGCACCGAGGAGGTCAAGCTTAAGGTCATTCATGGCGCAACAGGGGCAGTTACAGAGAGCGACGTTATGCTGGCCTCGGCCTCCGACGCCATTATTATCTGTTTTAACGTCAGGGCCAATCCGACTGTCAGGACACTGGCAGAGAGAGAAAAGGTTGAAATACGGTTTTTCGATGTCATCTATCAAGTGATAGAGGATATAAAGTCCGCTATGACCGGGCTTCTCGAGCCCATTTACACCGAAAATATCATCGGCCGGGCAGAGGTGAAGGATATATTTCATGTCTCCAAGATTGGCACTATTGCAGGATGTTATGTAACCGATGGCAAGATTGAAAGGAACGCCAAGGTACGGCTCTTGAGAGACGATGTGGTCATATTCGACGGGCAGATTGGTTCATTGAAGCGTTTTAAGGACGATGCCAGAGAGGTTCTCGCGGGTTTTGAATGCGGAGTCGGAATAGAGAACTATAACGACATAAAGCCTGGTGACGTATTGGAGGTCTATGTTTTAGAGGAGACGAAGGCGGAGCTTTGATGTGGTAGTCGGAACCCTCAAGTTGTCGGTATACATCCATAATAACCACTCGCTCAAAGAGAAGAGAAAAGTTGTGAAGAGCGTTGTTGCCAAAGTTCACAACAAATTTAACGTCTCCATTGCCGAGGTCGGGTCCAATGACAAATGGCAAATGATAGAACTCGGAATTGGCGCTGTCGGCAACGACAGAAGATTCGTGAATTCTGCTCTGGACACTATCCTCTCCTACATAGACTCACTCTACCTTGGGGAGATCGTAGATTCATCCATCGAGATTTTAAATGTGTAGCTTTTGAGACTACCATGCTGGCAGGGAACAGATCTCATCGGGTTGGGGACCAGATTCTAAGAGAGATATCGGACCTTCTTTTGAGAAAAGTCAAGGATCCAAGGCTTAAGGACGTTACCCTTACCGATGTCAGTGTGAGTAAGGACCTTAGACGTGCCCACGTTTACTACAGCATTTTCGGTACAGGGGAGCAGAAAAAACAGGCCCGGGAAGGATTTGAAAGCGCAAAGGGTTATATCCGCAGAGAAATAGGCGAGAGGCTGCAGTTGAGATATGTCCCGGATATGCAGTTTAAGTATGATACCTCCCTTGAATATGGACAAAAGATGGAAAGAATTTTGGAGGAATTAAATCCCGAGAAGGATGAATAGCCTGACTGGTGCAACGTATTCGCAATGAGGCAATAGTCTGCGGACGGAAGCTCATGGAAACCAGAAGGAGTTTTGCAGGGCAGATGATTAAGGTGGTGCCTCCCCGTGAGGGGTATGTGCTGCATTTGAAGTCAAAAGAACGAAAAAAACAGGCAAGACCTGATGAAACCAGGCGATTATGTGGTTTGAATAGGTATCTGCGGATAGGGGAATGACTCAGAAGGATGGGATCATAATAGTTGACAAGGAATCTGGCCCGAGCTCGTTTAGAGTGGTCGAAACAATCAAGGGTCTCATGGGCTTCAAGAAGGTTGGGCACGCAGGAACCTTGGATCCTTTTGCCAGTGGCGTCCTGATAATTCTCTTGAACCAGGGGACAAAATTATCGCCTTTTGTAATGGCTCAGGACAAGATCTATCGGGCTGCTCTCAGGCTCGGAATCGAAACGGACACCCAGGACGTAACGGGGCGAATTATTAAAACGAGAGAGATTGGGAAGCTGGATCAAGGAACCATACAAAAGAAGTCACAGGAATTCGTCGGAATCATAAAACAGGTTCCGCCTCTTTATTCTGCCGTGCATTACAAAGGGAAGAGGGCATACGAATTAGCGCGAAATGGTGTCGATGTGAAACTTAAAGAAAGGGAAGTTAGGATTCAGTACATCGAGATCTTGTCCGTGGATCTTCCGACCGTGTGGATAGAGGTATGTTGCAGTTCAGGAACCTATATTAGAACCATTGCGGCAGATTTGGGAAATAGCCTGGGTACGGGGGCCCACGTAACGTTCTTGAGGAGATTACAGAGTGGCCCGTTCCATGTGAATAATGCCTGTACCGTTACACAGCTGGCTAAATATCGATCTGATAGAAGGCTGGACGAGGTGATAATCCCTTTAAGGGAAGCCTTGAAGGGGATGCGGGAGGTGGAAGTATCGGATGCTGTGGCAAGAGAGATCAGGAGTGGTCAAAAACCACGGAGGAGCAAAATAGGTCATCAAGCGCCCTCATCTTCTCCTGCGGGTGCCTCACTCAAGGCAGTCATGAGAGAGGAGTTGGTCGCGATATTAGAAGAAGCAGGGGATGGATATAATATAGTTAGAGTTTTCACCTAATTAAGTAAGGAGGAATTGAAGTGGTCTTAACGAGCAAAGACAAGGTTGAGATTATTGATCAGTTCAAAATTCATGAAAAAGATACGGGTTCATCAAATGTTCAGATTGCACTTTTGACGAAACGCATCAATGATCTTACCAATCATTTTAAGGTGCACCCCAAGGATCATCATTCAAGGAGGGGACTGCTCAAAATGGTTGGTCAAAGAAGGCGCCTTTTGAACTATCTCAAGGTGAAAGATCCTGATCAGTACAAGAATCTCATTCAGGAATTGGGTCTAAGGAAATAGAGAAAACAAAAAAAAGAAGAGGATGACAGACATGATTAAAAACATATCAGCTCATGTCAACGGGAAAAGAATAAACGTTGAGACTGGTAGGATTGCCCGTGAAGCGAGCGGAGCCGTCATCGTAACTATGGGAGAAACAGTTGTTCTGGTGACGGTCGTTTCCACTGATCAGCGGAGAGTGGGCGTTGATTTTCTGCCTTTAACGGTTGATTTTCAAGAAATGTCATATTCGGCAGGGAAGATCCCGGGGAATTTCTTCCGCCGGGATATGGGGCGACCGAGTGAAAAGGAGACTCTGACCTCTCGATTGATAGATAGGCCGCTCAGGCCTCTTTTTCCCGATGGATACAACTTTGAGACTCAGATAATCGCCAGTGTTTTATCTTTTGACAGGGAAAATGATCCTGCGGCATTAGGCATATTTGGCGCATCTGCCGCTATCACAATATCCGATATCCCCTTTGGAGGTCCGGTTGGAAGCGTACAAGTAGGAAGGGTTGACGGCAAACTCATTGCATTTCCAAACCTCGAGGAGCAAGAAGAGAGCGATTTGAATCTGATTGTGGCCGGGACAAAGAGCGACGTGGTCATGGTAGAGGGTGACGCCAAGTTCGCCACTGAAGATGACATGCTCGAGGCCATCTATTTTGGTCACCAAGCGTTACAGTCTACCATCGATATGCAAATAGAACTGAGAAATGCCGTGGGCAAAGAAAAGCGTCCTTTTGTCACCCCGCAGAAAGACGAACAGTTGATTGCAAAAGTGAGGGAGCTCGGAGAACCGCTGATAAAGGAAGCCCTTTCTTGTGGCGAGAAGATGGCCCGGCAATCCAAGGTATCTGAGGCCGTTGATTCTATTATGGAATCCCTGAAAGAAGACGATGAAGATCGGGGCGCAGAGATAAAGGATGCCGTATACGAGTTAGAGAAAAAATTAGTTAGAGATCTGGTTTTGGGCGGAGAAAAGAGGATCGACGGGAGATCATTCACTGAAGTCAGGCCAATTGAGTGTCTGGTGGGCATTTTGCCTCGTGTTCATGGGTCGGCTTTGTTTACCAGAGGTGAGACCCAGGCAATGGTTTTGACTACCCTCGGTACTGAAAGCGATGAACAAAAGATAGAATCAATCTACGGGGATACCTATAGAAGGTTCACCTTTCATTACAACTTTCCTCCCTTCAGTGTAGGCGAAGCAAAGAGGCTCGGGGCACCGGGCAGAAGAGAGATTGGGCATGGTGCACTCGCGAGAAGGGCCCTTCTTCCCGTGTTATTGGAGAAGGAGGATTTTCCGTATGCCGTCAGAGTGGTATCCGAAATTGTGGAATCAAATGGATCGTCATCTATGGCGAGTGTATGTGGAGGGTCTCTTTCACTGATGGATGCCGGTGTTCCTGTTAAGGATCCCGTTGCCGGTGTGGCGATGGGCCTTATCTCAGAGGGCGATAGTGTTGCCATACTCACTGATATTATTGGAGATGAGGATCATTTCGGTGATATGGACTTCAAGGTCACGGGAACAGAGTACGGCATAACGGCACTCCAGATGGATATCAAGATTGATGGGCTCAAAAAGGAAATAATGGCCAAGGCTCTAGGGCAGGCAAGAGATGCACGGTTACATATTCTCAGCGAAATGAAGAAAGCCCTGTCTGGATCCAGGCCGGAGATATCGAAGTATGCACCGAGGATCGTTACCATCACCGTTAAGCCGGAGAAGATCAAGGATATCATTGGCCCCGGAGGAAAGATGATCAGGCACATCACCCTCATAACTGGTACCCAGATCAATATCGATGATGATGGCACGGTAATGATAGCATCGACTGAGAGCGAGGGAACCGACAAGGCCATAGAAATGATAAAAGACATCGTGCGGGAGGCGGAGGTCGGCAAATTGTATCAGGGCAAAGTAACCAAGATTATGGATTTCGGTGCTTTTGTTGAGATTCTGCCGGGCTCTGAAGGTTTGATCCATATCTCTCAGTTGAGTCATGAGCGGGTAGGGAAGGTGACCGATATCCTGAAGGAAGGCGATGAGGTGCTCGTCAAGGTCACCGAAATTGACAGTAACGGAAAGATCAGGCTTTCCAGGAAGGCTGCTCTGGGACGGGACGCAGATGACTTATAAAAAGACCGTTCTTGCCAATGGGATCAAGATAATCACACAACATATACCTCATGCCAAATCGGTCTCACTTGGCATCTGGGTGAACGCGGGATCGAGGGATGAATTCGAGCAAGAAAGGGGGATATTTCATCTTATCGAACATATGCTTTTTAAAGGCACCAAGAGCAGATCCGCCACGCAGATTGCAAAGGATCTCGATACAATTGGCGGATTTTCCAATGCCTTTACCACCAAAGAACAGACATGCTTTCATGCTAGGGTGCTGGATCACCACCTCAAATTCTTGACGGAACTCTTTTCGGATATATTCATCAATTCGCTCTTTTCCGAAGACGACTTGGAATTGGAAAAGGCGGTTGTTCTCCAAGAAATCAGTATGATGGAGGATACCCATGATGAATATGTCCAGATCCTCTCTGACCAATTATTCTGGGCAGGCGAGCCTCTGGGGAGGCCAATTCTGGGCACAAAGGAAACGGTGAAAAGCATCAATAAAAGCCAGATCCATGATTATCTCTCAAGGTTCTATTCCTCGCAAGGCGTTGTCATTGCAGCTGCTGGAAAGGTAAATCACGATCTCCTGGTCAATCATTTCAGGCCCTTCTTTGAGTCCCTTCCTGCGAAAAGTGATGGCATTCCACCGAGACGTACCCCCCCGGTGAACCCGAGCGTATCTTGCTACCCCAAGCAAATAGAACAGGTTCATCTGTGCTTGGGTGCACAGGCTTCATCGCTGTCCGGAAAGGAACGTTTTGCAGAGGCTGTTTTCAACACCATTCTCGGTGGTAACATGAGCAGCAGGCTTTTTCAGGAGATCAGGGAGAAGCGGGGTCTGGCTTATTCTCTTTATTCGTATCTCAGTTCTTATACAGATACAGGGCTCATAAGGATCTATGTGGCTACGGATAAAGATGCAGTTAACCAGGTGTTGGAGTTGATCGGTTCCCTTATTACGGACATACAGAAAGGAGACCCCTTAGAACATGACGTAAGCGGGGCAAAGGATTACCTTGTTGGGGGTCTCATGTTGGCCACGGAGAGTACGAATAACCTGATGATGCGACTGGCGAAAAACGAATATGTTTTCAACCGGTATGTGTCTGACGACGAGTTGATAGCAGAGCTTGAGAGGGTAACCTTGGATGAAGTAATAGATGCATCGAGGAGGATGTTCTCGGCAGATAAGGTTTCAGTGACAGTGCTGGGTCCTGTGGAAAGGGATTCCCTCGCGGTAGACCCACTGCCTTTTTCCTAAAAGGGAGAACCCCAATGGCTCCATCGTCTCCTCTCTTCCTATTTGTCTCTTTGCCCAAACTTTCTCAGTGGCTTTTGTCGAGCAGTCTGGTGATTACGTCGCTATCGTAGATTAAGGAATTCAGGTCGAGGCAGAAAGGCAATTGGGTCAGAATACCTCGTCATACAAAAGCAGGGCTGAGGGTGAAATAGACAAGGTTACCGTAAGGGTGAAGAGATTGGATAATAATCCAGATTTGCCTCTGCCAGCCTATCAATCAGAAGGCTCCTCCGGGCTGGATCTCCGGGCGGCAGTTGACGCGGAAATTACCTTGCAGCCAGGAGAAATAAAGCTTATCCGTACCGGATTATCTATTTCTCTCCCTCCCGGTTATGAGGCCCAGGTTAGGCCAAGGAGCGGCCTGGCCCTACAATACGGGCTGGGACTGGTTAATTCTCCGGGAACGATTGATTCCGATTACCGGGGTGAAATCGGCGTTATTGCTATCAACTGGGGCAAAAGACAAGTTACCGTGAAAAGGGGCGATAGGATAGGGCAGATCATTATCACCAAGGTGTCCCGAGCAATCATTGAAGAGGTCGTAGAGCTGGATTGCACGAAAAGGGGAGATGGGGGGTTCGGTCACAGTGGCGTTTAATGAAGCTCCCTGCAGCAAGCTGTAGGGTATCAATCGGACAAATCAAATGTCACTGCGAGGAGTCACCTATTCCTTCATCGATGTCCTGGGTCTGTGGCTTGTAGTCCTCGCCGACAGGGGTACCGTCGAGCTTGCGGATAGTTTTCTGTTGATGCGCTTTTTCGTGTTGTTCCAATGCCAGTTCCCACCTTGGCTTTGTGGTTTTGTCCAATGAACCCCAGCCGAGCCTTCCCGTGCACTTGGGAAAGGTGGAACAGCTGAGCCAGGGTCCCCGGCTGCCCCGACGAAGGTTTAAGGGGGCCCCACACTTGGGGCATGTGAGATCGGTAATCAAGGGCGGGATCTTTGGCGGGCTGACATGGCCCTTCTTATCAAGATTCGCAATGCCCTTACAATCGGGGTATCTGCTACAGCTTAAGAAGGGTCCGTAACGACCCTTACGCAACAGCATAGGCGCACCGCATTCAGGGCAGGCCACGTCAGTCAGTTCTGGCGAAAGGGGATTTCCCTCTCGGTCAATTGGTGCAGCATACTTGCAGTTAGGGTACTGGGAACAGCTCAGAAAGCGACCGTTTCGACCAAACCGATATACCGTTTGGCTGCCGCATTCCGGACAGGTATGAGGGGCAGGTTGGATTTCGGCCTTGGCGTGCTTCATGTCTTCGTATGCGGCGTCAAGGCTCTTTTTGAAAGGACCGTAGAATCTTTTCAGCATCTGTATCCAATCGGCATGCTTCTCTTCTATGTCATCAAGCTGTTGCTCCATATCGCGCGTGTACCCCACCTCCATGATTTCGGGAAATGCTTCAATGAGTTTATCGGTAACAATCGAGCCCAGATCGGTGGCATGGAACAGGTTCTGGCGTTTCTCCACGTATTTGCGATTTTGAATCACTTGTATGATCTGTGCATAGGTGCTTGGCCTGCCTATTCCCTCTGCTTCGAGCTTTCTAACCAAGGATGCTTCTGTGTATCGGGGCGGGGGCGAGGTAAAGTTCTGGGTGGGGTCCAGGTCAAATGCTGCAAGCTGCTGTTTCTCAACCACCTTCGGCAGCATCACCTCCTCTGACGCAGTGGGAAGGCCCGCCACTTTATAATATCCATCGAAGACAAGCATCCTCCCGGTCGCCCGGAAAACAAACTCATTTCCGTCAGCAAGGCCTGAGATCAAGATGGTTGTGGTGTCCCACTGGGCATCGCTCATCTGAGATGCCACAAATCGCTCCCAGATGATTTTGTATAGCCTGTATTGCCGATCAGTCAGTGATGATCGTATGTGCTCCGGAAAGAGCGTCACATCAGTTGGGCGGATGGCCTCGTGCGCTTCTTGAGCTTTCTTGTTCGAAGAGGCGAAGACATTTGCTTTTGGGGGAAGATACTCACTGCCAAAACTCGAAGCGATGTATGCTCTTGCCGCGGCGATGGCTTCAGGCGCGAGATGAGTTGAATCGGTTCGCATATAGGTTATGAGACCCAGCGAGCCCATTGTGCTGATTTGAACGCCTTCGTAGAGCTCCTGGGCGGTACGCATGGTTACCTGAGCCGGGAAGCCAAGTTGGTTTGCAGCTGTCTGTTGGAGCGTGCTGGTGATAAACGGGGCAAAGGGGTGGCTTTTCACTCTTTTGGTTTGAATAGACTTCACGTGCCACTTCGGCCCTCCGGCCACCGAGCCCTTTAGGCGGGTGATGCGTTGTGCAGGGCCTTTGGCCTTGGGGTTTTCAGTCTCGATCTTCTCCACAAGGCGAAAGCCTGTTGCCTTGATTGCTTCGAGTGCTGATTCGCTGTCCTTAGGTTCAAATTTCTTGGTGTCAATTTCAATCAAATCAGCAGCGAGGCTGTTGTGTTGAGCCAGCCAGGCATTTTTTTCCCGTACCGTGCGACCTTTTACTTTTCTGTTTTTTGGTTCTAACCTAGCCTCGCTCAGCCACATATGCCATTGTTCGCCAATGGCGATAGCATTATCAATGTCGGAGGTAAAATAGGCGGCTAGCTTCCAGTATTCCTTCGGCACAAAGGCTTCGATCTCACGTTCCCGCTCTACCACCAACCGAACCGCCACTGACTGCACGCGGCCTGCGCTCAGCCCGCCTGAGACCTTTTTCCACAAGAGAGGCGAAACCTGATATCCCACGATTCGGTCGAGAATCCGTCGAGCCTGTTGTGCGTTGACCTTGTCTATATCGATGGGACGGGGATTGCGAAAGGCTTTTTCGATCTCACTTTTGGTTATGGCATTGAATACTACCCGTTTGGCATGCTCCGGTTTGACCGCGAGCGCTTCAGCCAGATGCCATGCAATGGCCTCTCCTTCACGATCGAGGTCCGTTGCCAACCAGATTCCAGAAGCCGTTTTCGAAGCGCCTTTCAATTCCGTAACGATCCTTGCCTTCCCCTTGATCACCTCGTAAGTTGGGGTAAAATCATGAGAGAGATCGACCCCGGGAACCGGGTCTTTCACGCCTTTTGGGTTCTTCTCGGGGAGATCACGAACGTGTCCAACTGAGGCAGCAACCACATAATCTGAACCAAGGTATTTGTTTATCGTGCGAGCCTTGGCGGGAGATTCGACGACAACCAGCTGTCTACCCGTTGTATCAGGGATCTTTGTGGATGCCCTGCCAGAGCCTCGTGTCCTTTTCTTCTCCATCTTTTTCAAATTGCCCTATTTGTCTGGTCTTTGGGTTAAAGGCATTCTATTGCTCATCCTATGAAGTATACGTCCTAACAACGTCTAGCACCTCATAGGTAACAACAATATCGGCTTATCTCGTATTTCACGCCGTGGGACAGTCTGGGTCAAAAAAGCGAAGCACAACTACCGGAGGACAAACATCTTTCCCGGCAACTGTTTGGCTATCCCTTTCAGCTCTAGCGCGGTTAAAAGACCAGCAACCATTGCTGAATCCAACTTGATTTGCCTGACTATGTGATCGATGTGAAGGGGATAATGGCTCAGGACTTCATAAACTCTTTTTTCATCCTCTTCGAGAAGAGGTAAGGTCCTAGGTTTGCCTGTACCAATCTGGCTGGGATAGAAAGAATCCAGGCCAAGCTCTTGCGCTATGTCATCTGCATTTTCAACAAGTTTGGCACCTTGTTTGATGAGGAGATGTGTGCCCGTGCTCTTAAAGGAGTCTATGCTACCCGGTACAGCCAGGACTTCTCTGCCCTGCTCCAAAGCGAGAGAGGCTGTGATAAGTGAGCCGCTCCTTTTTGAGGCCTCCACAACCACTACGCCCTTGGACAGGCCGCTGATTATCCTGTTTCTTATTGGAAAATTCTTTGCCTCGGGAGGACTCCCTAAGGCGAATTCGGTAATAACTGCACCTTGTTCTGCGATATAATTAAAAAGCTTCCAGTTTGACTCTGGGTATATAACATCGACACCAGAGCCCAACACTGCCACAGTAAATCCTCCTGCCCTCAGGCACCCCCAGTGGGCGGCTGAATCTATCCCTCTGGCCATGCCGCTGACAACAGCTATATCTCTCATTGCCAGGCCTTGACAAATGTTCTCGGTCACTTTCAGACCGTAGTGACTGGGATTTCTTGATCCGATGACGGAAACCTTCACCTGGTTTTGCGGGATTTCATTTCCTCTTAAATAGAGAAGAGGAGGTGGGTCATGGATTTCTCTCAGATCGACCGGATAAGAAGGATCTGCCATCGTGATGAGCCTGATGCCGCCCTTCTGGAGGGCCGACAATTCCTTCTCCGGTATCCCCTCCCAGGCCCTGTTTATGATCCTCTTCGCCGTCTCAACTCTGAGTCCATCCACCTGGAGGAGATCACCGAGTTCAGCTTCAAACACGGTATCCGGATCACCGAATCTGTCAAGAAGGCGCTTATAGGTAATATTTCCCAAATTGGGTATCATCTTCAGGGCAAGCCAGCTCAATTTGCTATCTGACCATATTGTCATGTGACACACTCAGATATCCATTTCCTGTGGTGGAATATAACCAAAAATGACCATAGTCAAGCCTTTTGTTGTTAGAAAACCAGAAGACCTGTATTTCTAAGTTGAGTATAATGGGCTTCTAAGATGCCCGACCGTCCAATCATCGAAAAGAAAAAGGGATTTGCCCGCTGATAAGTGAAAACAGTGAGGAGATGTTACCCATGTAATGAGGAATCCGTGGTGACTGTAATCCTGATGGCCTAATGGTGAGACATCGTCACGGTTAGGGTGCTATCTGGTGTTTGCTGGTAAGAGGGGGGTATGGTATACAAAATCATTCAGAGCACACCCCATCCTCCGGAGACAGGAAGGGTAATACCGGTAATAAACGAGGCATCCTCTGAGGCCAGAAATGCCACAACCCTCGCTACCTCCTCAGGTTCACCTATCCTTCCGAGCGCTGTATCAGCGATGATTTGCTGTTTGTATTTTTCGGCCATAAACCTCTCTATGGTAGGAGTCCGTATGAGCCCCGGCAGTACGGCATTAACGGTAACACCATCCCGACCACATTCCTTAGCTACTGATTTGGTCAATCCAATGACTCCTGCCTTGGCAGTAGAATAGGCAACTTCCCCTTTGCCCCCGATGAGTCCGTATATGGAGCTTATATTAATGATCCGACCCCATCCTGCTGCCTGCATATCCGGCAGAAAGAGCTGGATTAGCATTAACGGCACAGTGACGTGGATTGTAATAACCTCATCGAATCCCTTTTTGTCAATTTTGGCAGTCGTGCCTGGCCGGTCAAATCCAGCGTTATTCACGAGGATATCAATCGGAACTTTCTTCCAATCCGTTTCTCCTATTTCTTTAAGTCCTTCCAGGTCGGTGAGATCGAACGCGAATTGCGTTACCGTACCCCCGGCTCTGGATACTTCCGAGGCGACATTGGTCAGGCTATCTTGGTTCTTGTCTATCAGTGTCAGATTCGCGCCCCGAGAAGCGAAGGCGAGGGCGCAGGCCTTACCAATACCTTGGCCAGCGCCTGTTATGAAGGCTGTGTGACCGGAGAGCGACATGATAAAAGACTAGGTCTGGGTTTACTTTCTATTGATCGCCGAAAGACTCGATTTTTTCCCATTCTTGCTATTGGATCGGGCAGGTCGGCAGAATGGCCAGTTGTATGGGCTGCTTCTCCCATGAGCAGGATCTGATTTTGGCCGCATTCCCGAAGTCCTTGGAAGCCCAAAAAACAATTCCGATTGCCGTATCCTCTTTTGTTTGCAGGATGAGGATTCTGCCCAGGACAACCGGTGGCAAGGCAACCTTCTCTTTCTTTTGCGGATCGGCGATCGATTCTCTTTCCTGGATGGCCTCAAAGAGATTGCCCGTCATGAGGCCACCGGTGCGACCAGCGTCAATATAGACGACCGAACCCTGTCCGTGTACCGTTAAATCGTCTTTTCCGGCCACAACATGGGCGTATACAGTACCCTGGCAGGGAATGGGGAGGATGCAGGTGGAAACCGGCTCGTAGGGAATGAGGAGATCGCCTTTGCGGATGGTCCTGAACGATTCGGTTATTCTTGCAATATGGTAACCTTGGTCTGCTTTCTCGATTTCCACTATTCCCTTGAAGGAGTGGATGTATCCACTATGTTCACCGGTAATGGGATGGTTTATTGGATTTGAAGTGTTATATATGGTGAATGTATCTCCAGGCTTAACGCCCTCTTTATACATCCTCACGTAGACAATATCGTTCTTGCTAACCAGTATTTTCTCAGTCTCCAGGTCAAAAATCGTTCCCCACGGCTCCTCCTTCTCCTGTTGAAGAAAGCCGAGGGCATTTATGTTCGTAATGCTTGAAACATCGATTCCCAAAGTCTCTCCAGAGGGTTTTGGCTGCTCTTTGGTTGCAGGCATGCTCTGATTGGTTGCAGGCATTCTCTTCTGAGCCTTCGCTTTGAGGGTTTCGTAGTCATAGAGGGTGATAATTTCACCAGGCCTAATCCAGTGAGGGTTGGTTATGAATATATTCATTTCCCATAACTCCGGCCAAATCCACGGATCGTTGTAATATCGTTCACAGATCGACCAGAGGTTATCACCCTTTGAGATAACGTGTTTGGCCTTTGGGCCAGCCACTACGAATGGAGATAAGCTCAGCAAAAGAACGAAAAATAGACTAAGACCGAAATAGAGTCTCTTGGATTTCAACGGTCTCCTCCTTAATAAAGGTTGATTTTTCCAAGAAGATAAATATAACCATTTTTAAAATTTTTCTTCTCACCTTGTCAAGATGTTTTCCTGCTGGCAAACACGCCATAGTGTCGGTTGTTCCAGGGAGGCTTGCCATGCCAACTCGTCCTTGTGAAAGCGATGCCTGGCGGTTTCTTCACGATTGAGGCAGCAAGCCAATGAGACTGATATGCCTTTTTTACGCTCGGGACCGAATTGGCTGTTTGGGATAACTGAAGCAATTTTCATGCCTTTTCAATGTAAGAGAGGCTTGTTGCGCCTAATGAGTGGTTGCAAGTAGCTGATATGGTTAGATATTTTAGCACATAATATTCTGCAGTTTGCGATCGCAGCAGCGAGCCCCAAGTTGTTGTAGCATAAGGGGGGATTTGCTAAAATAGCACGGACTATTAGCAAAATTCGGAGCACCATTTGTGAAAAAGCCAAAAAAAGGAATTCTATGGCTTTGTTAGAATTAAGGGAAGGTTAATTTACCATGTCTATTTCAATCGAACCAAGAGATGCCCTCATCGTTGTTGATATTCAAAATGATTTTATGCCTGGCGGTGCCCTAGCTGTTAAAGATGGAGACAAAATTGTTGCAGGAATAAACAACCTAATGAAAAAGTTTCACACAAACGGAGCAAGAAATGTTCTTACACAAGACTGGCATCCAATAAACCATTTATCTTTTGCCGGTCAACATGAAGGGAAAAAGCCATTTGATCAAATAGATGGAGTTTTGGGATTGGTCCTGTACTTTGGCCTGATCACTGTATCCAAGGCACAAAAGGATCTGAATTCCATAATCAACTGAATGTTACTATGGCACACCTCATTATTCGAAAAGGAATAGATCGAGAAATCGACAGTTATTCGGCTTTTACAGAGAATGACAGGCAAACAGATACCGGACTTGCAGGCTATTTGGGAAACGCAAATTTAAAGAGGATTTTCGTTTGTGGCCTTGCTTTGGATTATTGTGTGTATTGGTCAGCAGTGGATGGCATAAGAAAGGGATTTGAAACACTTGTCATGCCTGAACTATGTAAGGGAATTGCAGAAGAGACAACTAAGAAGGCAATGAAGGATATGACCGAGAAGGGGGTGAAACTCGCAGGACTGAAAGATTTTGAATGAATTCTGTTTTGCAATCGGGCGTTCCGGGTTGTTTCCTTATTCCATGGCTGGACTGCCGGCACTTGCTGGCTCAGCGCATTTCGGATTGACCATTGGACACACAAGAATTCCATTTGTTGTTACTGAAAATGGCAGAATGCCCCGATCGGAATGGAGTGGAGCTTCCCTTAGCCCTCCGATACATAAATTCAATGACGAATTCATTCAGAATACGTGACTGTATTTACGAATCGAAGCATTTAGTTGTTTCACTATAACCGCACAGCAGGTCATATATAGGCAAGCCCTTACAGCAGTAATCCTTCCTCAGGAGTTTTTCTGCTTACACCTCGCCTGATGTCCTCTTATCTACCCATGATCGTGCTGGGTCCCGAGGTAGCCCTCAGGTCATGAGGGTTGAGCCGTCTTTCGCATCTGACTAATAGTGCCCGGCAAAAGCCATAAGGGTCTACCTTAAGAATTATGGGCAATTACGGAGCAACACAAAAAAATGTTGAGATAAATTTCGGTTTGTGTATTATTGATGAACTCGCAAAAAGTCGGTTTTCCCATTTTTCTGTCATTCCGGCGGAAGCCGGAATCCAGTAAATTCAATAGGTTCTGGATGCCGGATCAAGTCCGGCATGACGATAAGAAGACTTTTTACGAAACCATCATTATTGGCCGATCATGTGATGCTATTGATGCTATTTCTAAGAGGGAGGGTTTATGCGAAATGAAAAAGGGATCTTATTTTGGCCCCCATCTTATGCTGGATTTATCCGAATGCGATCCGGAAAGGATCAATGATCTTGCGTTTATCTTTGATTTTCTTAACGCCGTCCCTGATAAGATCGGGATGGAGAAGATTACGCAGCCCTATGTATTTCCGTACAAAGGGATAAGGCCTGAGGATAACGGCATAACTGGATTTGTGGTCATAGCCGAAAGCCACCTTTCAGTCCATACCTTTGTTGAAAAGGGATACGCCTTCGTGGATCTTTTCTCCTGTAAACCCTTTGATACGGATATGGCTCGAGATCTGATCGTCGGGGCATTTGACTCAAAGAGGCCGGAGGTGCATATGATTGAGAGAGGAACGGGGTTTCCGAGAGGAATCCAGTTAGCTCAGGTTACCGCATGACTAACACACCGTTTGGAGGAAAAGACTGCAACTGGACCGATTATCAATCGGCGAAAATCGTGGTATTGCCGATTCCCTACGACTACACGGCCACATGGCAAAAGGGCTCGGATCAAGGGGCGGAGGCAATCATTGAGGCCTCGGCTCATGTGGAATTATACGATATCGAGACCGATAGCGAGGTTCATCTTCATGGGATACACACCTTTGAGTCGCCGCACCTTCCCCGATCTCCAGAAAAGCTGACCCAGATAGTCCGAGAGCGTTTTACCTCCTTTGCCAATGACGGCAAGTTTCCAGTCATGCTTGGGGGCAATCATTCGGTAACTCCAGGTGCTGTGCAGGGGCTCAAAGACCATTTTGCAGATCTCACCGTGCTGCAGCTTGATGCGCATGCAGACCTCAGGGAATCATACCACGGTTCTATGTTCAATCATGCCTGCGTCATGGCCAGAATAGAGGAAACGTGCCAGACGGTACAGGTGGGAATTAGATCGATGAGCAGGGAGGAGTTTAACAGGCTTGATACGGCAAGAGTTTTTCTTGCCAGGGATATCTTTCTACGGAGTGATTGGGTTGAAAAGGTCGTTGAACTGCTTTCGGCCAGTGTGTATGTAACCATAGACTTGGATGTATTTGATCCTTCTACCATGCCCTCCACGGGAACGCCTGAGCCGGGCGGGCTTAGTTGGTATCAGGTTATTGGGCTGTTGAAGGAGGTGGCTGAGAATCGCCATGTTGTTGGCTTTGATGTAGTGGAGCTGTTGCCAAACAAACATAACAAAGCACCTGATTTCATTGCCGCAAAACTGGTTTTCAAGTTCTTGAGTTATATCTTCAAAAATCGGTAGGTACTCGTCTATCCAGATGGGAAAAGGATCACTGTTAAAAGAGACAATTCAGCAGAATCGAGAGACTAAGCTTCTTTGTCGTGAGCAACCCCCCTTGTTCTCAGTCGTGCCGACGAGTTAGAAATTGGCATTATCGATTATTGCCCTAACTCTGAAACTCCGTTGTCCCGAGGGAGATGGATGTCTTTTTTTGACACCGAAGAAGCCCATGCTGTTATGCTCGCTTATGCTGCAGATGAAGGCGGGCGTGCTGCTTCAAAGGTGATTCCAACTCCTCTGCATCTAGAAGTCTGCAATGGGGACGGGCGCCCGCCTGGATCATCGGGAAAGAGCAGGCTCAAAGCGCCTGCCTAGTTCGGTGCAAAAAAAGACATCCATATCCCTCCGCAATACCACATCAAGCAGAATAAATGGCCATCACTGTTTTGCGGAGTTACGGCAATAATCGATTTGGCATTTAATAATGCCACCTAAGGCCCAGGAAAAACATGATTCCCCCCATATCAAGTTCATGCGTCGGATAGGATTGGCCCAATTGAGCATTGATCTCCCGTATCTCCCTGTCGTCAACCTTATCGATTTCGAGCCAGGTATATTGGCATTCAAAAAAGAGGCTAACAGGTGCACTGTAAAAACCGTGTTTTTCCGGGGTCTTGAAAAAGTACCACTCAACCCCGCCAAGCCCGTGTAAGCCAAGGGAGTTAAAACGATCATGGCCGTATTCATACGTGAAAGTAGGACGTGTAACTAGGTGATCCCATTCGGTATTATAATAGTCCACACCTGCGCCCCCGTAGAACACAAAGGACTCACCAACGGGGAAGTAGTATTTGAGAGTGGGGGAGATGTACCAGTTCGTGATGGTAAGATCGGAGCGGGATCGGTACACCTCATTCGATCTGAAAAAACCCCAGGCAACCTCAAGGCCGATTCGTGGACGGAGCATTCGTTCGTAGGCCAGACTCGTGACAAACACGTCGAAATCATTATTGTTCAAACCCCAAAAATCGAACACATCACTGTCTCCATACCATTTATAACCCAACTTTATTGCAAAGGCGTTTTTCTTGTCTAATTGTAAGCTGGTATCTTGTGCGTAAACTGTCGCACTGAGCAAAACGGCACCCACCACTAAAATCAATACCTTTCTCAGATACATAGCTGACTCCTTTCCTTAGAGATTGACGGGCACAATAGTATTGAAGTTATCGTTTCCTGTCAACAATATTAGTTTCTTAGGTAAATTCAGGTCTTAGACATGGAAAACAGCATCAGGTTTCATGCGACAGGATTGAAAGAGTGCTGTATTCTATGTCACTTCAATCGATCATTTGCAAGAAAAGGGCCAAAAAAAGCCAGCCAATAATGGCTGGCACCCGATACTCACCTGGCGCGCCTGGCAGGATTCGAACCTGCGGCCTGCGGATTAGAAGTCCACTGCTCTATCCAACTGAGCTACAGGCGCGCAAACCTTAAGTCTCTTTTGGTTCGGCTTTCTTCGTGAACTCGACGGTTCCGCCCCACGGGGGGAGATCAGGGTTTCCCTGGATTTCGATGCTCACATCATATCGTTTCTCAAGCTCAGCAAGTTCGGCCCTCTTTTTATTGAGGAGATAGTTTGCCACTGTGCTGGGCAAGATTCCTGTTACCTTCTCAATATTTCCTTTTGACGCGCCGAGCCAGATCTGCCGCAAGAAAGAGACCGATGTAGCGCCCACAGACCGAACGATCCCTCTTCCCTGGCAATATTCACAGATCTGGTAACTCTTCGATTCTATTGACGGTCGCAACCTCTGCCGTGAAAGCTCCAACAACCCGAACTTCGATATCTGAGAGACGTTTATCTTTGCCTTGTCCCTTTTGAGCTCATCTCTCAGCAGTTTCACTACCTCCCGTCCATGCTTATGGTCCTTCATGTCGATAAAATCTATTACCACCAGCCCACCGATGTCCCTAAGTCTTAGTTGTTTGGCTATCTCTGGAGTAGCCTCAAGATTTGTCTTAAAGGCCGTACTCTCCACATCCCTACTTCTCTTAGACTTACCGCTGTTCACGTCAATGGCGATCAAGGCCTCGGTAGAGTCAATTACGATTGAACCCCCTGTCGGCAGGGGCACCCTATTACTATAGATTTGTTCGATCTGTTTTTCAATACCGTATTCGGAGAATATGGGTTTCTTCTCGCGATAGAGCCTCACACTTTTCTGATGCCTGGGTGAGATAATCTTCATGAAGTCCCTGATTTCAGCCCAGGTTTCTCGATCATCAACGAGGACCTCGTCTACCTCTGCCGTAAAATAATCTCTGAGGGTCCTGAGTCCGAGATCCTGTTCCTTAAAGATAAGCTGCGGGGCACGTTGGGTTTCGGCCTTTTTCTTGATCTCCTGCCACATGCGCAAAAGATTGCTCAATTCCCGGCCTATTACCCGTTTTTTGTGTCCTTGGGCCGCAGTTCTTAGGATATACCCTATGCCCTCAGGCACCTTGAGATGGCTCATATCGGATTTAAGCCTGTGCCTCTCCTCCTCATCCTCTATCTGATGGGAGACACCTGTCGTGGTCCTACCAGGGGTAAGGACAAGATAGCGACCTGCCAACGAAATATAGGTGGTCAGATAGGCTCCTTTTTTCCCTAACATCTCCTTGGTCACCTGCACGAGGATCTCTTTTCCGGGCCTGATTGCCTTCTCTATCGGTATAGGCGCTTTGGTTTCAGGAATGACGCCCTGAGATTCATAATATTCGGGATGTATTTCCCCCAAGGTCAAGAACCCGTTTTTTTCGGCACCGTAGTTCACAAAGGCGGCCTGCAGCGAGGGCTCAATCCTGGAAATCACGCTCTTGTAAATGTTGCCCTTGGTTTCTTCTTTTGCTGAGGTTTCGATATAGAACTCATCCAGATCGCCATCTTTCAGTATGGCAACCCGGTATTCCTCAGGCTCCACCGCGTTGATAAGCATTTTTGTTGACATTTATGGTCTACCATGACTGTTGAAGTGTTGATAGGCTTGATACATAAAGGTTCTGAGTGCTGCCTCCCTGCCGGGCTGAAAGGAGCCGTCATATGAGACATCGATGTAAGGGACGTTGAGCTTGGCCATCAAGGGTTTGGCAATGGAGGAGGTGAGGTTGCTTGGCATGCAGGTAAAGGGAAAGATGTTGACAATGCCGTTATATCCTTTATGAGCATGTTCCAAGGCTGATGCGATGCTGAGACAGGCCTCGGTGCCTACTTCAAAGGAAAAGCTGTTTCCAGCCTTAAGGGCCCGTTCCAGGTGCCCGATCTTGTGATCATCAATGATGTCGAGACAGGCGCCGGCGGACCGGTAAACCTTACGCTGCACCATGTATTGGTAGAAGAGTTTCAGGTTGTATTTGAGGTATTTCACAAGGGCTTCCTTTAAACCCTTGAGCAGAAGTTTTTTTAGGTTCAATCGAAACGCAATCTTGGCTGTGCGCACCTGTTCATAGGTTGTATAGTTTATCCATTCGCCGATGGAGGCGTTCACCGCCTCGGCACCGTATTTCTCGAGGGTTCGAATGGTATCCTGGTTGGATTTCAGGTGCGACCGTACGTAGATCTCCCCGACCACTGCGATCAGGGGTTTCCGGTGAATCCGGGGGTCAATAATCTCCTTTCCTTGCTCAACGATTCTCAATAAATCATTCAGTATTGCGGAGAAGTTCTTTGTAGCGGAGTGATGAGCGAAGGATGCGGTCATCCGCTCCATTGCGTCATCTATGAAAGAATCGGCCATCCCCGCCTCTCTCTCATAGGGCCTAGTGCGCCACAGTAATCTATCGAGTATGTCACCGACAACAATGGAGAGATACCCGGCCTTGTAAAAATCTTGTAGCTTATCCTGAGGTATCAATCCATCAAGGGCATAGGCGTCATCGGTGCTCAGTGTGACGATCTTGAGCCTATCCAAGTCAGGCTGGGAATCGAGGACCATGCGGTGATATTTGTTATACATTCCGAAACGGCAGGGACCGCTGGCCTCAGGCATGAAATACATATAGTTCTCCGGATTGAATCGGTCTCGGAGCCGATTCTTTTCTTTTTGCATGTGCAGGAGGATGTCCCCCAGCGTGACCACACAGGGAAAACACTCTTTTCCAGAGGTGAATTCCTTTCCCAGGTCCAGACCTTCATAAGTCTCCATGACCACAGCATTGATCCCAAAGCCCCGGAAAACCCCTGCCATGAGATGGCACCCAATCCGGTTCATCTCCGGAATCAAGCATGTCTTTCCCTGAACGTTAAACCTGCCGACACCTTCCGACATAACCCGAAATGTGTCTAATTGCTGTACCTTGTTCATGCCCTTAGGATGCAATAGCGGTGATAGGTGGAGTTTGCGTTTCTGCTGCCTCGATTTTTTGAACTGATTGTATTACGTTTCTGTATGCCTCAAGCCTTGTCATAACCCCTGCTACACCACTGTGCTCATCGAGTTCGAGGATGAGATAAGGCTTGTCTCCCATAATGTATTTGTAAAAATGCTCGTTAAAGGAATCTGGGCCACAGCTGAAATTCGTAAGGTGGAGACCGAAGAAATTATTGGTGGCCTTTATGAGTTTGGCCGTTTTCAGCATCAAGGCGCCGTATGCCCAGTACATGTTTGGGAAGTCTGACAAATCAATTTCACTAATGTCCAGAAAGTCCATAGGAAAGGCTGTTATGCCAATCTTTGCCAGGTTCTGACCCAGTCTCAGGTTCAGCTTTGGGTCGTAAAGATTATAGGGTCTTCCGGTAACAACAACCGCCGGTTCATTGTTTTTGAGGGAAGCAATGATCTCCGCCCCTTTCCGATACATTTCATGTTCGAAGCTACGTTGTCTGCCAGAGGCAGTATCAAGCGCTTCCATAACCTTTCTCAAGCTCAGGCCGAAGGTTTTGCCTATCTGTTCATGGAGTTCCACGCCCAATATATCGGGGTGATATTTAAGATGAACCGTTGGATTTATGATCTCACCGTCCTTAAGCCCCAATGCGGCTTTCAGCATGTATTGGTTGCCTTGAACCAGGGGACAGAGAAAGTTGTTTTTCGTTTCGTCTTGAGAGGGAAGATCAATGATGTTTGGGAGAAAGAGATATCGCGTTTTCCCCAGTAGATCTATGACATGCCCGTGTGAGACCTTGACCGGATAGCAGGTCTCGGTTGTCATTGATTCGATGCCCAGTTTTGAGATGCGATCATTTGTCTCAGGCGTCAAAACGAGGCGCAGCCCGATCTGGTCAAAGAAGCTTGCCCAAAAGAGGGCCATCTGATGTGTATACAAGGCCCTCTGCATTCCGACCGTTGGTCTTCCATCAATCTCGTAGACGGCTCTGCTATCCTCCTGTGCCCCTCGTTTCAATTCTCCCAGATCGTAGTAGAGGCCTTCCATATGCTTTTTCCAAAGAAGGTCTCGGGCTTTAAAATAGTCCTCCTTTTTTTCGCCATAGTGACCCCTCACTTCATAGCGGCCGCATTCACCTCCCCATATGCTTTTCCTGCCGCTAAAGTTATATAGCTTTAATTTACACTCGTTGTGGCATTGTGAGTCTGTATGGCACAGGGCTTCTTTGTAATCGAGCCTGTCTTTAATTGCCTCATCGATGCCACGAAACATCGATTGTGCACCTTTTTCCTTCTCCATCATTTCCTGCACGCTGATAGCGGCCCCGTAGGCACCGAGCACCTCACGGTGTTTCGGTATCAAGATGCCTTTGCCCAATACGGCCTCGAAGGCTGCTACTATGGCCTTATTAAGTGAAGGACCTCCCAGAAACATTATTCTGTTACCTATCTTCTTGTTTCCGACTACCCGGTGCAGGTAGTTGTAGACAATAGCGTAGCAGAGGCCGGCAACGAGGTCGTTCTTTTGAGCACCGTTTTGGGCATACGATACGAGGTCAGATTCCATAAACACGGTACATCGCTCGGTCAGCTTAATGGGATTTGTTGAGGAGAGCGCTATTTCTTGAAATTCCTCAACGATGTTAATGCCGTTCTTGTTTGCCAATTCATGAAGGAAACTCCCTGTTCCGGCTGCGCATACCTTGTTCATGTCAAAGTCGAGGGGATGGGTGTTGGAAACCGATATATACTTGCTATCCTGGCCCCCTATTTCAAAAATGGTATCGATAAGAGGGTCGATTTCAACTGCACCGCGCCCATGCGCTGTGATCTCGTCGATAATCAGGTCTGCGTTGAGAAAATCACCGACGACCATTCTCCCTGAGCCGGTTGTGGCAATGCCCTTGATATCGATCATGGTACCGACTCTATCCTGTAATATGGTCAAGAGGTTTTGGGTTACCTCGATCGGTTTGCCCATGGTCTGACGGTATTCCTTGTCTACTATTTCCCCGTCTTCGCTCATAAGAGCGTACTTGGTGGTTGTTGAACCAATATCGATCCCCAGGTATACAGGAATCTTTCCGCTGGCCTTCTGGACTCTCCGTACCTCATTGTCTGCGGGAAATTCCGTCTTTTCGAGTTGCAGCCTCGGTGCCGAAACAAAGGAGAATGTTCCCTTCTCCGTCAACGATTTGAGCTCGGCCAAATCGGGTTTCCTGGTTATTTCGAGTTGCTTGGCCTGAAGGGCTACCCCTATGGCACCGACAGAAGTGACATGTTCGGGAACAATAAGATCGGGAAAACGATCCGCGAATGCTTTTACCTGGAGCTCGTTCATTGCGAGGCCACCAATGAAAAGTATTGGTTCGGGCAGCACCCGGTTTGAGACGATGGTGCTCAAATAATTGGATGCATTCCCCTCATGGAGGCCTGCGATGATATCTTCCAGTTTTTCGCCCTTATTCTGAAGGTGAATCATGTCCGACTTCGTAAAAACCGTGCAGCGGGAAGCAACACGGGAAGGGTTCTCGCTCTTCCGGCCTAAGGCAATGAAATCTTCCAAGATCTTTGTGATATGGGCCTCTGATACTTCGAACTCCTTACCGTAGATAGACGATGCCAACCTTTCTGCCTGCTGGTCGATAAAAGATCCGGTACCAGAGGCACAAGGGCCATTTGTGTTGAAATCCTCCAACTCCCACTTTTCAGCCCGAAAACTGAGAATGTAGAGAGCAGTGTCCTGCCCACCCATGCTGACAATGGAGCGCACGTCAGGTTGTAGGAAGACGGAGCCCAGGATTTGGGCAATTGATTCAAATTCATAAAATGCCCCGATCCTTTCGCTTATTATGCTCCCGTGATTCCCGGTAAAGGCCAATGCCTTAATCCTGTCCGGGCCGAAATCAGCGAAGAGTTCAGTAACGATCTCAAAGACAGCCGTCTCAACACCACCGAAATGCCTCCGATAAGGGTGTTCGTAAACTAGTTCTTTCTTGTCGTTCATGACAACCGCATTTACGCTAACAGAACCGGCATCGATGCCGATATAGAGATTCTCCATGCTGAGTTCCTCTTCCGCTTCTTTCTCTTGTGACAAAACTACAATCTATGTAACACGTTAGCTCTTTGAAAAGGTAGCGCTCCTGTTCATTTACTGATGTCCAGTGGCTATTCCTAACTGAACCCAGGGGACCGAGCATGGAGATATCTTTTTTTGCTCTGCCCTCTTGACAAGGCCCCGTACAGGGCCGTTTCAAACCGACGCACCTCCCCATAAGCCTTAGCACTAAGGTACCAGCCTGTGTGCGCCGTTTTGAAACGCCCACTCCTCTGGACGATGGGAGGACAGAGGCAAAAAAAGATATCTCCATGCTCGGGTTAAGGTTAATTCCAAAGAGCTAAAGTGTTACCAATCTATGTTGTAGAGTCCAATTGGAGGAGTTGGTATGCCTTGTCGCACCAAGCCAATTCTTTTATCCTTAAAGATAGGGCTTTGTCAAATCTAATGAGCCTCTGCCCAGTTCTTTCCCCAGTTTATGTCCACCTTCAGGGGGATCTTCAAGGGGTAAACACCTTCCATTTCATCTTTTATCAAGGTGTTTGCAAGAGCGAGCTCCCCTTGGGGAACCTCAAAAACTAACTCATCATGGACCTGGAGCAACATCTTCGTTTCCAGTTTCTCACCCTTCAGCTTGTCTGCAATATGTATCATGGCCAGTTTTATCAAATCGGCGGCTGTGCCCTGAATGGGCGTATTAATGGCAGCTCTCTCTGCCTCGCCTCGAAGATTTCCATTCTCATTGGCTATGTTCGGTAGATACCTTCTCCTTTTGAGAAGGGTTGATACATATCCATTATTCTTTGCCTGCGATAGTACTTTCTCTTTATAATTCTTAACCCCTCGATACCTTTTGTAGTAATTATCAAGATATACTTGAGCCACCTTTTTGCTTATGCCGAGCTCCTTGGCTAATTTGATAGGTCCCATGCCATAGATTATCCCGAAATTGATGGTCTTGGCCATTCGGCGCATTTCAGGGGTAACCATTCTTGAATCGACGTCAAATATCTCTGCCGCTGTCCTTGCATGGATGTCCTCTCCCCTCTGAAAGGCCTCCAAAAGAACGGGATCATCAGAGTAGTGGGCGAAAACTCGCAGTTCAATCTGTGAGTAATCAGCAGAGAGGAGAAGCCTATCTCCTTCGGCTATGAAACCCTTTCTGATCTCCCTTCCTTCCTCGGTCCTGATCGGGATATTCTGAAGATTTGGGTTGCTGCTGCTCAACCTCCCCGTTGCCGTCACGGTCTGATTGTAGGAGGTGTGGATCCTACCCGTTACTGGATTTGCGAGGCTTATAAGGGCATCAAGGTAGGTTGATTTGAGCTTACTAAGGGTCCGGAAACGGAGAAGGAGGGATGGTATCTCATGGAGATCTGCGAGCTCAGAGAGCACCTCAACGTCTGTCGAATATCCGGACTTTTTTCGTGTCTTTTTTTTGACGGGTAACCTGAGCTTGTCAAAAAGGATATGCCCAAGTTGCTGGGGGGAGTTGATATTGAATGTCTCTCCGGACAGATGGAGAATCCTGCTCTCGATAGAGGCAAGCTCATCGGCAAACTGTTTCGACATGGTCTTAAAAAAACCAACGTCTATCTTAATCCCGGTCATTTCCATATCCATGATGACCGGAAGAAGCTTCATCTCTAGGTCCTGAAAGAGGGCATGATTATCACTATCTTTGAGTTTCTTCTCCATCAGAGATTTCAAAAGGAGGGTTATCTCTGCATCCTCACAGGAATATTCCTTGGCTCTCCGGATGTCGACGGAGGCAAAGTCCTTGTCCTTTTTGTGGTCCGTTACCTCTTTGTAGCTGACCATTTTGTAGCCCAGGTAGTGTTGGGCCAAATAATCCAGATTATGCTGCCGAAGGGTAGGATCAATAACATAGGAGGCGATCATGGTGTCGAACTGTATTCCTCGCAGATTAATGTCGTATTTCGCGAGCACCTCAGCATCATATTTGATATTCTGACCTATCTTCCCGACACTATCGTCACACAAGATATCCCTCAAGAGGGGCAAGGCTTCATCACTATCTATTTGAGATTCAGAGCCCTCACCCGTATGCCGCAAAGGCACGTAAAAAGCTGTTCCAGGCTCAACGCAGAAGGACAGGCCTACCAGCTCAGCACTGAGGGGATTTTTACTTGTTGTCTCAGTATCAAGGCAGACAATACCCTTCTTGCGTATTGTCTTTATGAGGGAGTTTAGTTCATCTGTATTCAGTATGAGCCGGTAGTCCTTTTTACTCAGTTCGGCGTGTTCGGAAAATCTGTCCATCAGGGATTTGAACTCCAGCCCGCGAAAAATTTCGGCTAGTCTTTTTTTTCGGGGTTGTCTGAGCTTTAGATCTTCAATGCTCACGTCGAGTGGGACTGCACTGTTTATCGTTACGAGTTTCTTGCTCAAAAGGGCCTGGTCCTTGAATTGCTCCAGCTTGTGCCTCAGGGCCGGTTTCGTAATCCGGTGGGTGTTTTCAAAGAGATTCTCTATGGAGGCAAACTGTTGAATGAGAGAGAGGGCGGTTTTCTCTCCCACACCTGGGACACCGGGGATATTATCTGATGTATCTCCTGCGAGTGCCATCACTTCAACTATCTGTTCAGGCTCAACCCCATAGTCCCGTTTTATGGCAGAATAGTCGGTGAGTCTATCGTTCATTGAGTCCCACATCACCGTATGTTCCGATAGCACCTGTCTGAAGTCCTTGTCTCCACTGACGATGACTATATGAAAACCTTGGGCCGTACCTAATCTTGCGATGGTTCCAATAAGATCATCAGCCTCATATCCCGGTTTTTCCAACACCGCAAGATTGAATCCATCAACCACCTCCCTAATGTACGGAATCTGAACTGCCATATCATCCGGCATAGGAGGTCTGGTTGCCTTATAATCCTTAAAGATCTCGTGCCGAAAGGTGGGTCCCTTTACGTCAAATACCAAGGCCACAAACTCGGGAGATTTTTCGTCGAGCAGTTTGATGAGCATCCTTGTAAAACCGAATATGGCATTGGTGGGGAGACCCTGAGAATTGGAGAGATTTCTTATTGCATGGTAAGCCCGGTGAATATAGGAAGTGCCATCAACAAGGTAGATGGTTTTTGTGCCGTTTTTCATTCTTGCGTTTTCGTCAATCGCCTACGGGATACTTAAGAAATGGTGTGCCACTGTTACTGTAGTCAAGAACAGGTGAGAAATCAACACCTATCTTCCCCTCCCTTTTCCCCTGAAAAATAGGTTTTGAGAGGTAAATCTGAAGAGCGAGCCTATTTGGGTCGGGAGGGTATTGAGTAGTATGTATTGGGTACTCTGGGGGAGTTGTTTGGGTGACAGGATCAGACTGACGGGCATAGGGGGCGTCATGCAGGCACGGTTTTCCCTGTGTGCAATCATGGCTCGGATAACTGAGAGCATTGAAAGGTGGACTATTTAGCCTGACCTGGTTGCAGTGGGAGGGCCGCGTTCTGTGGTGCAAGCAGGTATAACGTGTGGGGCCAGCATGGGTTATCTGTGCAGTGCGGTTTTTACGGCGAGACCAAGTTGACCAAAGGTATAGGGTTTTTTTACATAGGCTCCTGCGCCCAATCTCTGTGCCTCTCTCACAAGCTTTGTTTCGGAAAATCCGCTGGCCAGTAGCGCCTTCTGGCCCGGGTGCAGTTTGAGGATTCTCCTGTAGGTCTCGAGACCGTCGATGCCGGGATCCATTATCATATCCAGTATGAGGAGATCTGCCGATCTTTCCTTCATGTAGTCAACAGCCTCTTCCCCGCTTGATACGGATATTACGGAATAACCCAATTGTTTCAGCATGCCCGATGCGATCTCTCTTTGCTCTTTCACATCATCTACAACTAAAACTGAGGCTCCGTTGCCACGGTAATCTTCAATAGATTGAAGAGACTCATCTTTTACCTGCTCTTGTCTGGTTATGGGAAGGTAAAGGGTAAAGGTTGTTCCTTTGCCTTCATTGCTCCGAACGTCAATATAACCCCTATGGTCTTTTACGGTGCCCCACACAACAGCCATGCCTAATCCTGTTCCGCTTCTACCCATTACCTTCTTGGTATAGAAGGGCTCAAATATCTTTTCCACATCCCTTGCCGCGATACCTACTCCCGTATCAGAAACGGTGAGTGTAACATACTCGCCTTCTTCGATGGTTTCAAATCCCTTGAAGTGGCCTTGAATAAACCTGGTCTGTGTAGATATGGAAATTGTCCCCCCATTGGTCATTGCCTCGGCAGCATTGGATACGAGGTTCATTATCGTTTTTGAGAGGTGGACCGGTGAGCCAAGGATCGGAAGCAGGTTCGGTTCTAAGGTGACATCTACCTCAACGTGGGGGTGGTAGAGCCTCAGTTTTTCATGTTCCGGGCTCTTGAAGTATTCAGTGATGATATCGTTGAGATTTGCCACCTCTGCTGTGGGAACCCCTCTGCGTGCAAGAGTCAGCAGATCCTGCACGATAGTCGCTGCCTTTTGCCCGGATTCTTGCATGGTCATGAGAGGTTTTCGAAGGGGGTTGCTTTCGGAAAGTTGCATGAGCAGTAATTCGGGGTAGCCAACGATCCCGCCGAGGATATTGTTGAGGTCATGGGCTACACCGCCAGCGAGGGTGCCGATGGCCTCCATTTTTTGGGCTCGCTGGAGCCGGGCTTCGAGGCTTCTCTTTTGTTCCTCTGCCTGCTTGAGGCTGGAAATGTCTCGATTATAAATCACCGAGCCAACGAATTCCCCATTTCCGTTGTAGATCGCCTTTTCCTTTCTCCATACGGGTATAGCAGAGCCATCACTGGAAACAAGTTCGACCTCACCCTCCACATACCCCGTGTCTTTCAGGACTTGAAACTTTTGTTCAAAAAAGCCCCTCGTATCAGGGGAAAAGAACTCGCTCGTGTGGTTTCCAATGATTTTGTCTTTACTGCGTCTCAGCAAGACCTGATGCGTCTTATTGCAATCTACAACATTCCCCCGAACATCAAGGACCTCAACACCGTCAGGGGCAGCTTCAAATAGGGTCCGGTAATTCTCCTTCTTCTCCAGGCTTTTGCTGATTTCCCTTATCATCTTATACAGGTCAAAGCTCTCCAATGCATTGGAACTATTGAGTAAGATGATAGACAAGAGTGAAAGGGCTGTATCGGGGATATTTGTTGTGTCTTTTTCCATGAGCCCGACGAACATACCTCTCACTCTGGCACTGGTGGCCATTGCGTGGAGCAGGAGCTGGCGTTCATAATCCTTTGTTGAGACAATAACGGACCTTCTCTCCCTCAAAGTCCAGGCAAAGGTTCCATTATCGATCAAAAAGTCCACCTCATTTTGCAGAAAGGTTTTATCGCGCGTAGGCTTGCAGCTTGCGAGGGCAAAGCTGTTATCCGCATCGTCTATGAGGTAGAAGGCCAAGGTTTGGAACGGGATCAGGCGTTGCACCCGAGATCTGGTTTCCTTCAAAATAACAGAAGGTTCTTGAAGCTTATTGATACTGGGCTGGAAATCTCCAAGGGAGGCTGCCATCTCCAGTATGTCAAGCGTGAAGCGGTTGACCTCCTCTAGATACTGAATTCGCTCTTCCAAGTACTTGGTAGAAGTCTTTGTCTGAAGTTTGTTTGTCATCTCAAAACAGTAATTGTATGATTTCCTCGATTTGACGTTCCATCTGTTTGATAGTTGAAGACAGAATATTCGTCGACAGGTCAAGACTTTTCCAGGCATCGGGATTCAGCGCGGGAACGAAGCGTTCACCGCTGGAGCCTCTGCCGATAGCGTTCGTCATGATATCGGCTATATGTATTATTGCTGGTTCAAGTGGATCCTTGGATTTTTGAGGAGAGTGGTGGTACTTGACACTGTTCTCAAGAGAAACCGGGAGCTTCCACTTCTTCAAGAGTAGGCCGCCTATCATTGAATGATCAAAGCCCAAGATCTCATGCTCCGAGTTGTGTAAAAGGTCATCGTTCTGTCTTGCCCTTATGAGGGCATTCCTGGCCTGAATCGGAACATAGCTATACAAGATGAGGCGCCCGATATCGTGAAGTAAGCCGGCTACGAAAACTCGCTCAGTATTCAGGATCTTCTTATAGCTCCCAATAATTCGGGCGCAGATACCGCAGGCAAGACTGTGCTCCCAGAAGGATCGCATGTGGATAAGGTCAGACGGGATTTTCCTGAATACACTGATGATATTCATGCCCAGAGCCAGGGTGGTGAGTTGCCTGGTTCCCACTATGGTTACAGCTCTGGATAAGGTATCTATCTTTGACGGAAAACCATAAAAGGTGCTGTTGACAATCTTCAAAAGGCGAGCGGAGAGACCCGTATCTTTGCTAATGACTTTTGCGATGTCACTGGCTGAGCTATTCGGTCTATTCATAGCCTCGCTGATCTGAACGTACATGGTTGGCAATGATGGAAGTTTTACATCATCTCTAATGAGTTCGTTGGGGTCTATTTTCGCGGTTGTACTCTTGGATATCCTATAAGAAGGGTCTATGCTCTTCTTGTCGGTATCAGGGGTTCTAAGCTTCCGTTTGTTAAGTGCACCTGATCGCTTGCGACCCTCTCTGATACAGCAGATGCGGAATAGCTCTCGAATGGGTGGATGCTCTAGGTCTACATGTTGAAAACGGTCGGCTAATGATTGTTTTACCTCCTCAATGACTGATGGGTCTAGTCGGGATATTGCATCTGCTTCAATGTCTATCCGTGAAACATTTTGAATGTTGGCTTCGATCACACCCCACATTTTGAGGATCAGCAGATTTTTTGGAGTCAGCTTTGTCCCCTTGGCCAGGAGAAAACGGCCATCGAGGTTTGCAAGATCTTCTGCCAGCATCATGTCCGGCTTTAACTCTGCAACATTGATAATACCCATGGTCAGGTCAAAACCTTTTGGTCGGGAGTTATGTATACGGGAAATAGCATCTCCATTCCCTACTTGGTCGTATCGGCTAATTCCTTAGAATTCTTTAGGGCTTATGCTTTTCAGACGGGCCGACGTTCGTTATGAAAAACCCATGAGGATACCGGGCACCGTAATGGCCAACACAGAGAAAAGAGAGGGAACAGCCTCTGTGCCGGTGATGGTGGGGTTGAGAAGCAAGTTTACGTCGGTCATAGCATTTCCTAGTAGACTCATCAGATCAGCAAAACGAGTCAAGGTAAGGCTATCCAAAACAGGCATTTTGTGGTAGGTAGTTAAGGGCACAGCGCACTCGACGAGTGCTTCGTAACAAAGCATTTTCCCTTTGCTTGGCGTATGCTGTGTAATGCGATTAGGTTTTGAATCCTTAAACAGCAAGCGTCGCTTTTACCAGGGGTAGTGTAACTGAACAACCCACGTGTTTTGCTGCGTGAAACTTACCTGATTATTTCAAAAACACTAATTGCTTGTATGGAGGTAGAACGATGGCTCAAAGAAAGCGGAAACTTGCCAGAGGAGTCGCTATGGTTGGGGCCGGAATGTCGGCCTTTGGAATCCGCCCAGATGTGACCAACCGGGAGCTGTTTGCAGAGGCCTTTCTCGATATGAGGAAATCCGTGGACAAGCAGTTTGATCCGCAAGATATCGAGGCCCTGTATGTGGGAAATTGTGGCGCTGAGTTGTGGGAATCGCAGACGGCAATAGGGGCCTTGTGCGCTAATGAAGTGGGCATCAGCCCCCGTCCGGCGCTCAAGGTTGAAGATGCCTGTGCAAGCAGTTCTGTTGCGGTGCGAGAAGGTATCATGGGTATCGGCTCGGGCATGTACGATATGGTCTTGGTGGGGGGCACCGAGAAGATGAGCACCCTGTCGACCAACTGGACGACCATGGCCCTTGCCTGCGGTTCGGATACCTCTTATGAGGGTGCGGCCGGGTTCACGTTTCCGGGTCTCTATGCAGCAATGGCTACGGCGCACATGGAGCGGCACGGAACCACCCACGACGATATGTTGCGCGTAGCCATAAAGAACCACAACAATGGAGCCCTGAACCCGAAGGCCCATTTTCCCATGACCATCAAAGAGGTCATGAAGATGCGCATCGCCAAGGCAAAGGAAAAAGGTGCCCCAGTTCCGAGCTGGGCAGACGAAATGGAATTCCTGAACGATCCCAGATACAATCCGGTGATCGCATGGCCGAACACGCTGTTTGACTGTTGTCCGGTGACCGACGGAGCAGCCTGTATCCTCTTGGTGGCTGAGGAGCTCGCCAAGGACTTCACCGATACTCCCATCTATATCATCGGCTCCGGACAGGCCAGTGGCCAAAATCTCCACGACCGAGACACCCTCACCTCAATACCGGCGGCCACTATAGCGGCGGAGCAGGCCTATGAAATGGCCGGTGTCGGACCCCAGGATATCGATATCGCCGAGGTCCACGACTGTTTCACGATTGCCGAGATCATGGCCATCGCCGACGTGGGCTTCTTTGAGGAGGGAAAGGAGGCGGCCACGGCTGCGGCAGAAGGCAAGACCGCCAGAGACGGTATAAAGCCGGTTAACGTTTCCGGTGGGCTCAAATGCAAGGGACATCCGGTGGGGGCTACCGGTTCTGCGCAGATCGTGGAGATATTCCAGCAGATGAGAGGTTCGGCCGGGGCCCGACAGGTTACGGGCCGAGACATCAAGCTTGCCCTGACCCATAACATCGGTGCTCATGGGACTACCGCCGTTGTCCAAATCTATGAAAGGAGACAGTAGCGATGAAAGAGAAACCGTTTACCATTGCGGGTTTTGAAGACTTCTTGCAGGAAAAGAAACTGATGGGTTCTCGATGCACCCAGTGCGGTGCGCTCTGGCTGCCCCCACGTCCCATATGCCCCAGCTGCAAGCATGACGGAATGGAATGGACTGAGTTCAGCGGCAAGGGAAAGCTCGCTGCATACACGGTCATCGGGGTCGGCCCCATGCCCATGATCGACTCGGGCTATAACCGAGACAACCCTTACTGCGCCGGTATCGTCGAGGTCGAGGAAGGGCCACGGATCAGCGCCCAGATACTCGGCGTTGATGTTGCCCACCCGGAGAACATCAAGATCGGAACCTCTCTTACCGCGGATTACGTAGAACGGGGGAGCTGGCATTTTGTGGAGGAGCTCGCGAAAAACAGAAAGACGTACCTAACGTTTAGGGCCTAGCTCTTTAATGGGACATCCGCTTGTTCGCATTATTCCTCGCTATTTTGTTCGGTGCTTCGTATTATAGTGGGAAGGAGTGATTATCTGCAAAGGCATGGGTTGTTGCTTTGAGGGAATGACCCATGCCCCATTATTCCTATACCGATCCGCTGATCGGGGAGTGCCGCAGATCATACGTGGTGCTATTTTATGATACGGGGCACTGGCATGGCGAAAGCGGGAAGAAGTCGATGAATATCAATGAGGGGAGAGACTTCTACCACGGGTGTAAAGAAGGTAGAGGCAGAGATGCTCCCACCTTCTCCGTTCTCAGGACAGCTTGAGATGTCAAATGCCTGGTTTTTTCATCTGGTGCCTGAGTTTTTGAGAGTCGGCATGGCTTGTTTTCTTTTGCTGAGCTGTGCTGCCCAACCGGCTCAATCGGGCAAAACGAATAACGGAGGGAGGGATTTCAGGAATATCTATCCTAACGACGAACCCGGTTTTCTCGATTTCTTAAAATGGCGTCTGAGCCGGTTGGGGAAAAAGATCCCGCCGCCTGAAGCTTACGATTTTCCCAAAGGAAAGAATAATCCTTTATTTCTGAGATCCAACCGCGAAAAAACCACCCTGACCTGGATAGGTCATGCCACGATTTTGCTGCAGGTAGGTGGAACCAACATCCTCACCGATCCCCATTTTTCCGATCGTGCATCGCCGGTGCAATGGGCAGGGCCCAAAAGGGTGGTAGCCCCCGGATTAGCACTGGAGGACCTGCCACCCATTGATGTGGTTGTTATCTCTCATGAACACTATGACTCATTGGATAAGCACAGCATTGTCGAGCTTTACGAACGGGAAGGAGGCCAGGACACAATCTTTTATGTCCCGTTGGGACTGAAAGGCTGGTTCAGTCGCCTCGGTATCAAGAGGGTTGTCGAGCTTGACTGGTGGGAACGTCATGTCGGCCGGGGCCCAATGGTGATTGCCGTGCCTGTACATCATTGGAGTCAGAGGGGTGTCTTTTCCCGCAACAAAACCCTGTGGGCAGGTTGGGTCGTGCAATCGAAAGATTTTCGCTTTTTCTTTTGTGGCGATTCCGGTTACAGCCCCGTGTTTAAAGATATCGGACAAAAGCTGGGCCCTTTTGATTTGGCGGCGATCCCCATCGGCGCCTATGAGCCGAGATGGTTTATGCGCTATCACCATATTTCGCCTGAAGAAGCCCTGCAAGTACATCTGGATATAGGGTCAAAGAAGTCCGTTGCCATCCACTGGGGCACGTTTATTCTCACCGATGAACCCCTTGATGAGCCTCCAAAGAGAATGAAAAAGGCATTGAAGGAAAAAGGCCTCAGGGAGGGGGATTTCCTGATTCTAAAACACGGCGAAACGGTTGTTTTAGATACGGACTAACCCGTGGGTAGACGTATCTCCAAAAAGGAAGAAAAGGGAGATAAAGGTATTCAGTTTTGAACCTGAGCCGGCGTGTGCCAGGAATCTCGATTGACAGGACGATCTCGTATCTTTGGGAAAGGCCTTTATCAGTATCGAGCCTCATCTGATTTATTTTGACGGCAATTCTTTGGGCCA
>Ga0307378_10000167_pt1 | contig 123006 bp, 134 predicted proteins | sample UN1MG_FD_202238 | JGI IMG/M metagenome (GOLD analysis project Ga0307378, IMG submission 202238) | Soil microbial communities from Risofladan, Vaasa, Finland - UN-1 | ecosystem: Environmental > Terrestrial > Soil > Coastal area > Acid sulfate soil | place: Finland: Risofladan, Vaasa...
GGATATCGACACAAACTGATGTTCGTCTGGATCGAGGGTCATTGTCTGGGGATTGAAGGTGAACCACTCAGCCGGCGGCTTGATATCCGTCTGTCCTGGCATGTAACCTATGTGCACTTCGTAGATACCGCGCCCATCGCCGCTGTTGATGACAGCGATCTCGGGCAGGTCGTAGCTCTCCCCTTGAATCAGCGGGCACTCTAAGACGATCCTGGCAGTATCCGTGGCCACTCCCCAGCTAGCAGCGGAAGCCACCGTACTAACGATGAGAGTCATCGGGGCTGCTGGCACTACCACCGCTGCCAGCGAGAAGATCAGCACAAGTGCTGCTACTATGTAAACCATCTTTGCTTTCATTTCTCTGCTCTTGTTATTGGTTTTGTACTTAGGTACTACTCCGATTAAAATCCCGTCCGAGAAGAATGCGACGAGTTTTAAGCGGAACTTAGAGTGGAGTTTAAATAAGAAAACCTCAAGCGATAGGCTTCTCTGCCCAGCTTAAAGGCTTGTTTTTGGGCAAAACCATAGATTCACCATACTTCCTTATTAGCCGATATTCATTTTTTTTAGTGAATCCTCGGTTTTCCCGTATGTGATTGTGGCTATCTGCAGGAAGTGCCTGGCGAAACGCTCATATAAATAGTAACACAAGATGCGCCATTTGTCTGTAGAGAAACTCTGTATTTTTTGTGGGGAAAGTATGTATCTTTTAGTGTGGGGAAAACCCTTACAAAAATGGGGTTTTTTGTAGGGAGGCCTTGGCACAGGTCAATATCGTAGTGCGGGCCGGCGGGCTCAAGGATGCTGGCTATAAGAGAGGCCACCCATGTTGGCTAGCCCCAGTAATCCGCCTGGCTAGCATATTTGCGCCACTGCCCGTTGTGAAAGCGATAGTACTCCTGGGGGCATAGCAACATTGGTATCACCCTCGATACCTACTCCCACGTGATGCCCAGACTCCAAGAAGCAGCGGCACTTCGCTTCGAGAAAGGGCTACAGGAAGCCTCAGAGCAGCCCTCTCAGGAAATGTTTGCAAATGGTTAGCAATTCTGGCCTAGCCGGTTGACAGCATGTGATTATTGTATGTATATTAGAAAGAGCGCCCGTAGCTCAGCGGACAAGAGCATCGGTCTTCGGAGGATGAGCAAGGCACGACGTCCCATATAGTCTGAGATAGTTACGCTGTCCGCTCCGGCACCCAAAACTACGAGACGACACATTTTACCACAAAAACTACCACCGTCGGGGAGCGTCACGGGGAGCGTCACCCATTCTCGGATAGCCCCCCAATCAATCCAAGTCTAATATTAAAATCGGCTTAGTTTAGGGGGGCAGGTCAGAGATCCATTAGGATGACATAGATACGATGGTATATGGTATAGAAATGAGAAGGGGAAATGCCTAAAGCGAGGGTGAATGGGATCAGCCTCAACTACAATGTAGAGGGACAGGGAGAACCCTTAATCTTGATGATGGGCTGTGGGGGCCCGGGTCGTTTTTGGTTTTTCCAAACCCGTGTTTTCAAAAAGCATTACAAGGTCGTTACCTTTGATGCCAGAGATGCTGCATTCGGAAAAACAGATAATCCAAGCGAACCTTATACTATGAAGACGATGGCGGATGACACGATCGGTTTGATGGATCATCTTGGCATTGATCGAGCTCATATACTGGGATTCTCGATGGGAGGTATGATTGCGCAGGAGCTTACCATCAATTATCCCGAACGGGTACAAAAGCTTGTCTTGGCGTCGACGGTCTCGTCGGCAAGTCAAATTGCCCCAGAGTTGCTGGGACTTTTTGGTCTCCATGAGGATTTCTCTGACGGGGACTGGGCAAGTGTAGATGTTAGGCAGGGCTTCGGCTCGGCAACTTCCCTAGCTTTCAACAGCAGGCTGTACAGGATGCTTGTGGGGCTGCTATTCCCTATCTGCGATAGATTGGGTTGGTTTGAGCGTCTTAAGGGGCAACGTGGGGCAGTTGCAGGTTGCGATACCCTCGACAGGCTGCACACCATTAGAGCTCCAACCTTGGTGATTGTGGGAACTGAAGAAAGGTGTGTGCAAATTCACGTCTCAGAGGTGATGGCAAGCAGGATACCGAATGCTAAGCTGGTCAAAGTTGATGGCGGGTCACATGCACAAGTTTTTGAAATGAGGAGTAGATTTAACAAGGAGGTCTTGGATTTCTTGCGCAGTGGCTGATTGTGATCCAACTACCAATGGGTATTTTGTAGATGCTATTGAGGTAGAATTATTAATGACTGTTTGTGCGTTGCACTATTATAGTACAAGCAAATCAAACATCCCTATGTTCGTGAATTGGTAACCTCTGAAGCTGTGGTAGGTTCAGGAACCATCTGAAGTAGTGACCTCAATTTGGGCTGGACTGTGCTGCAATGACCAGCCCCCGGTTATTATATCACTCCCAGAGTTAGACTTTCCGGTATTTGACCTGCACCCACTATTTTGTCCACTTATCAGTTTAGTATTGCCAGCATTATACCACCACAAGACAAGGAGATTTCTCTACTGCTGAACCGACTCCTGGGTGACGTTAGGTTAATCAAGTAGCCGCCAGTCCCAGGACGAAGCCCGCTCGGGCAAGGCAAGGCTACGCTGGCGTTCAAGTGAGGCAATAAGAAGGGGAGCTATCTTAACATCTCTAGTAGACCGCTGTTCTATTCACTTCAAGCTATCTTGAGAAGAGTTTCAAAAGAGAAGCGAAAATACCACCAGGTAATAATGTAAATAATCCCACAAAAAGAGCACCTAGACCTATAACCGATAGTACAAGGTTAATCGCCCAACCCGTCTCTAGCCAGCTGATTATATAGCCGATTAGAACGGCTACTCCAATCAATGAGAGTCTAGCAATAATGCAAAGGCGATTATCGTCTTCATGAGACTAATAATTTTGACAATACACTGGTTCATCGCCCAAAGTATCACCTGTTGCTACAAGTGTAATACAATATCCTGTACTACTCTGAGAACATGGCACAATATTAACGGTCATATAATAACGATTTCCCGTTGACTGGAACTCATAATCAACATTGCCGTATACGTGCAATGGAGGACATACATAAATAAGATGGGGTTCATCTATGTAAAAATTATCGTTTTTATTGTCATTAATAGTCGCAGAATAGTAGCGTTGACAACACTCAAGGTTGGCGGTGAAATTGCTAAACGTCTTTGTGATTCCTTGACCTGCATCCTCACAACTGAAGACTACAGCCCAAGATTTGTAGTCTGACATGCAAGTTACAGTGCATGGTGTCTGAGTGGGTGTGGGTGTTGGAGTTGGCGTCGGAGTGGGGGTAGGAGTCGGTGTGGGAGTTGGAGTCGGTGTGGGCGTTGGAGTCGGTGTTGGGTACAGTGTAGGTGTAGGTATCGGTATCGGTGTTGGTGTGGGTATGAGTGTTGCCATAGAGGTAGGGGTAGGAGTTGGGGTAGGGATAGGAGTAGGAGTAGGGGTGGCTGTCGGTCCTGCAGTGCCAATTGCAATAATCGAAACTATAGCAATTAGGCATATTGCTATTATTACCACGAGAATTATTTTCATTGGCTCCCCCCAATCCGCCTGGCTGTACTCTTTGCGCCATTATAGCAAAATTGGCATTACCCTTGATACCTACTCCCACGTGATGCCCGGACTCCAAGAAGCAGCGGCACTTCGCTTCGAGAAAGGGCTACAGGAAGCCTCAGAGCAGCCCTCTCAGGAAATGTTTGCAAATGGTTAGCAATTGTGGCCTAGCCGGTTGACAGCATGTGATTATTGTATGTATATTAGAAAGAGCGCCCGTAGCTCAGCGGATCAGAGCATCGGTCTTCGGAACCGAGGGTCGAGGGTTCGAATCCCTCCGGGCGCGTATCTTAGTAAAACTCTCCTACAGACATTTTGCCGACAAACCTTCTACGTACGCTTGCGCCTGAGGTGTTGATCCCAATTATTTTCTACCTGCATCGTCAGTCTCCCACCTAAAGCCCTGCCCTACGGCTGCCGAGTTGCGGTAATCCTCAACCTGACGTCGCTGCTCGTCAGGATTCCACCCTAGTAATCGCCCCATCTCGCGCGCTATAGTATCTGTAGCATCCAGTCCCTGACATGAGCGCATTCCCACGGTACTGCGGCGGAGTAGGAAGTCGCTCAATGTTATTGCTCCCTCATCGATAGAGTACCAAACTTGGGCAAGAATATCCGGGCTATGAGGACAGAGATTCTGGCCTCCCCGTGCATCCTTTTCAACCAGGTCGAGCACACGGCGGAAGCGAGAGCCGTAGAGGTTACCAAGGTGAGTAATAGTATCCATGGAGAGACCGCTTTCAAGCGCAGCTTGCTCCATTGCTTCTTGTGAAGGAGACGGTGCTCCGGGCAGAGGAATTTTTGCCGTGCTGCTGAGAGTTTTTAGGCCAAGCTTGCGACAAACCAGATTCACTGTATCCTCCGCTACAGCACGGTATGCTGTTATCTTGCCACCTAATACCGATATAAAACCACCCACACCATCTTTTTTCTCATGATCTATAACCTGGTATTTCCTGGACAAGTCTCTTGTACTTCGGCTACCCGAATCAGCCAGGGCCCGCAACCCTGCCACGGTATATAATACGTCCCCCAATTCCAAACTAGGGAAGGCTTCACGCACGCCTTCGAGTATATATACCACGTCCTCTTTCTTGGCTTCTACGATATCCAGGTCTCCCGAGTACTCTGTGTCAGTTATCCCAATAAGGGAGTAGTCCAACCATGGAATAATAAAGAAATGCCTCCCTTTGGCGATGGAGAACATAGCAATGGCGTGGCGGGAGATTTGAGGTGTAACGATATGAATACCTTTGCTTCGACGCACTACAGGTGGCGAGCCTGTGCCCATCATCTCGACTACCGACTGTGCCCAGTGACCTGTAGCGTTTACCACGAGGCGTGATCTCACCTTATAAGCTTCCCCTGATAGGACATCGCGGACCTGCACCCCCGAGACAGAGCTGCCTAATCTCTGGAGTCCGGTAACCTCGGCATAATTGACTGGAGAGGCACCGAGTTCTGCAGCTGCGATGACGTTTTCCAGGCAAAGCCGCTCCACAAAGGGAGCCTGGCAGTCATAATAGAGATAAGAGCCCTTCAGCCCCTTCAGTTCCAGGTCTGGCTCCATTTCTATAGTCTCATGACGGGTAAGGCGCTGACGCGAAGGAAGAGACTTATCGAATGAAAGCATATCGTAGAGGGGTAGTCCGAATGCCAGCGCCACCCGCTGCGAGGTACTGTTCATCGGTATAATAAAAGAACGGGGATGCACCAGGTGGCTAGCAATAGAGAGGAGTATCTCCCGCTCCCGGAGACCCTGACGCACCAGACTAAAATCAAGATGTTGCAGGTAGCGCAACCCCCCGTGAATAAGTCTCGACGAGCGGGAAGTCGTGCCAGAGGCGAAATCCTGCTTCTCCAGGAGTAGGGTATGAATACCGCGGAGTGCAGCATCCCGGGCGATACCTGCACCCATAATGCCTCCTCCTACGACAATAAGATCGAAGGTCTCAAATTTAAGACTATCGAAGTCCCTCTTGCTCATATAATCCCCCCCTTCTAATAAATCCAGTTCTAGTATTTTACCTGGACCGATTTTTGGGGTCAGGTCACTTCATAGAGTAGGCTTGCATCGGTCCGTTTCATGTTTTCCACGGAGACTATAACATTCACCAGCAATATGTCAACAGTGTCCCTGAATTGCTCGAGCAGCGAATGGCTGCATTGCACTATGCCAAGTCATGCCTATTTGCTTTCACTGCAATAAAAGTGGCACAGTTCTTGCTACACTACAAAACAGATGTCGTAGTGGCTAAAGAAAGCTTGTCAGGGAAGGGCCTGGATATGCATTTGCTGATGCCGGCGTAGAAACCATACAAACGGAAAATAGGTCTTTGAATGAACTGATGGGCTAAATACTAAGGAACTTGCCTTCAAGCTAGAGGATGATGTTGCCGTAGTCAAATCGTCGAGCCCATTTAAATATCTCAAGCCACAGTATCCTTTGAGACAGTGTCCAGGAACTGTTCAAAGCAGCCATAGACCTAACGTTCAAGATGCGACGTATCGTTCAGGACATTCTCATTAGTTGGTTTCTACGATTAAGATAGCCCGGCAAGGTAGATAAAGGAGCTAGCGAAGAGGAAATCTCAAGTAGTTAACATTATGTCATTTGTCAGGAGCTAGAGAGGAGAATATCGCTTAAAGTTCGATTTTAGGCGACAGTGAGCGGCATTCTGCATTTTCTATTTTGAGTGGCCGTCTATTCCAGCAGCAGCCAGTATATCCGGGACCACTTCCTCTTTGCCGATTGCCATTATATGTACTCCATCGCAGATTGAATTTTTTTTCAGTGTGGCGATCATGCGGCCGGCAATCTCTATACCCTTGTTGAGCGCCTCACCCTTGGGAGCGCTCGCCAGTTCATCGATCAGGTTCTGGGGCACAAATATGCCCGGTACGTTCTCGTTCATATACTTCGCCATTCTGGCTGATACCAGCAGGACTATCCCTGCCAGGATCTTGACGGGGAACTGTCGGGCATAGTCCATGAACTTGCTGAAGTTATCCAGGTCATAGATTGCCTGGGTCTGGATAAACTCGGCTCCGGCCTCCACCTTCTTTTCGAACTTGATCAGCTGGGGTTCGATAGGGTTTGCCTCTGGAGTTACTATGGCCCCGGCACAGAACTCAACCGCACCATCGAGGTCGTTTCCTCCCAGGTCCTTTCCCGATTCCATTTGTCTGATTGTCCTGAGCAGTTGGACCGAGTCGAGTTCGAAAACGCCTTTGGCCTCCTTGTGATCTCCAACCGGTATGGCGTCACCGGTGAGGCAGAGGACATTCCTTATATCCCTGGTGTATGCCAGCAGGAGTTCGGCTTGAAGCGCCATTTGATTACGGTCGCGGCAGGTCATTTGCAGTATAGGTTCGCCACCTCGCTCTCTGATCTCCAGGCAGCCGCCGATAGAGGGAAAGCGCATCACCGAGCTCTGGTGATCGGTAACATTTAAGGCGCTCACCTTGTCCTTGAGGATGTCTATATGGTGGCGCATCTTCTCGATGTTGGTGCCTTTTGGCGGGCCGATCTCGCTGGTCACTATGAACTTACCGGAGTTAAGCGCTTCCTTGAAGCTCATTTTTCTCCTCCTCACTGGATTATGGTGATGCGTGGACGGGGCATCACCTGGGAATTCCTGGGGGGATGGTACTTTTTCATCAGGTCTAGCCTGCCTTGCTGCTTGAGGCGATTGTAGATAAGCGTCCAGGCGCAATCTTTATCAGGGTCGACTTCGCATTTTCCATTGTTTGTGCCGCCGCAGGGCCCGTTCAGCATTCCCTTGTGGCATGCGGTGAGGGGGCAGATACCGGCGGTATAGCCCAGCACACATTGGCCGCACTGGTCACAAACCTCGTGGAAGCAGCCTGGCCCATCCTCGAAGCCGATGAATAGGGTGTCCAGGGCGGGGATGACCGGCTTTTCCATATAGGAGCCTACTCTCTGCACCCCCAGGGCGCAGGACATCACCAGGAGGCAGTCAGCACTCTGAATGGCGCCATTTACTTCGCTCAGGGATACCTCGGTCATCTCATCGCAGGCGGTGGGAATGACCGTCCATCCGCTGACCATCTTGTCCAGGCCCTGCAACCTCTCCTTCATATCCAGGACCTCTTCCCTGCCGCCGGTCCTGGTCATGGTAGCGCAAGTGCCACAGCCAATGATGTAGAGTCTTTTCAGTCCGTCGAGTTGCTGCTCGATCTCCTCAAGAGACTTTTGCCTAGTAATTGATTTCATGCTCTACCTCCGTAGAATAAATCCGAATTTCTAAATTCGGAACGAATTCAAAATCCCCATACTGAATATTTAAAATGCAGATACCAAATGTGACAACCCGAGCATAGATCCCTCAAAATACTTCTGTCACTTCGATTCCTCTGGATAACACCATTTCAGAGGGTACACCGGTTATTAGTGATTTAGAGGTCAATATTTCATGTTTCCAGGTCGCACCTCAGGCAACGCCTGGCTTCTTGCCTGGCTACCTCCTCGGAGAAGCCTCGCTCGATCTCTTCAAAGGTAGTTTTTCTTTCCTGAGCAAGAAGCTTCGGCATCTCTAACCTGGGCTGGATTTCCCAGGATTCCTCGCCCTCTTGGCCGCCTTTTTCTCCGTTGCCCCTCTGCCTTAGATCGTACATTTCCACACGTGAGGTATCGTCCCTAAGATACTTGTCTATTGCAATGGCCACTCTCCTCCCGGCAGCGACGGCGTCTATGATGAAACCTGGCCCGAAGACAAAGTCCCCTCCAGCAAAGACACCGGGAACATTGGTCGACAGAGTATTGCTATCGACAGCTAGCCTCTCCCATCGAGTGCGCTCTAGAGCACTATCGGCGGGTAGAAACGACAGGTCAGGGGCTTGACCTATGGAAACAATAACTGTGTCTGCCTCAACGAAGAACTCGGAACCGTAAATCGGGACAGAGCGTCGCCGTCCGCTCTCGTCCATCTCACCCAACCTCCTCCTGATACATTGAAGTCCGGTTACCCTCCAATTATCGCTGACCATCCGGACGGGGCTAGTTAAGAAATTGACTTTAATGCCCTCAGCCACGGCTTCCTCGTAGTCGGCATCGGTGACAAGCACCTGTTCCCGTGCCATCATTTCATAGGCGTTTACTTCTTCGGCTCCAAGGCGAACAACGGTAAGGCAAACATCTAGTGCCACATTGCCAGCACCGATAACGGCCACTCTTCGTCCAATATTGATCGGCCGTCCGATCTTCACATCGCGCAGGAACTGAAGACCATAGTAGAGTCCCTCTATGCCTTCAACTTCGCCGGGTATACCTACACGCTGGCTTCTCTGAGCCCCAGCGGCGATAAACACTGCATCGAACCCTTCTCTCTTCAGATGATCGATGGTGTAGTTGGTATTGATCGGGGTGTTGTATTTTATTTCCACTCCCTTTTTGGCGATATAATCGATTTCCCTCTGGATAACCTCTCCTGGCAATCGGAATGCTGGGACGGCGACGGAGAGCATCCCTCCACCTAATGGCAGCGCCTCAAAGACTGTAACTGGATAACCTGCCTGAGCCAGAAAGTAAGCGCAACTCAGCCCGGTGGGCCCTGCTCCGACCACAGCTACTCTCTGGCTCTGGGTTTGGGGGAAGGGTTCCGGTGGGGGCAATTCACCCGCGTGGTCGAAATACCAGTCGGCGGCGAAGCGCTTGAGTGGTCTTATAGCTACTGACTCGTCGAGTTCCCCGCGGCGGCAGCGCCCCTCACAGGGATGATGGCAGATGCGGCCACAGATCGAGGGAAAGGGGTTCCGCTCCCTGATTGTTTCAATAGCATCCAAATATTCGCCCGCGGCGATGTGAGCCACATATTTGGGTATGTTGATCCCCGCCGGACATGTATGCTGGCAGGGGGATATCATCAAAGCATCGCAGACTGCACCTGGGCATTTCTTCTCCTTTATGTGGGTCTCATACTCACCGAGGAAGTATTTGAGAGTGGTAAGCACAGGGTTGGGGCAGCTCTGGCCAAGGCCACAGAGCGAGCATTCCTGGACAACCTTGGCGATAGTGATCAAAGTGTCGATGTCTTCATCACGTCCCTTTCCCTGGGTGATCCTGGTCAGGATCTCCAGCATTTGCTTGGTCCCTAAACGGCAAGGGATACATTTCCCGCAGGACTCTGCTTGGGTGAAACTGAGGAAATATCTAGCTATTTCTACCATACAGGTGCTATTGTCCATCACCACCATTCCGCCTGAACCCATGATAGAGCCGAGTTTGGCCAGGGAATCGAACTCCACAGGGACATCCATAAACTGGGTTGGAATGCATCCACCCGAAGGGCCGCCTGTCTGTACCGCCTTAAACTGCTTACCCCGGGGGATACCGCCTCCAATATCGAAGATGATAGAGGCAATGGAGGTGCCCATAGGCACCTCGACCAATCCGCTAATGGCAATCTTCCCGGTGAGGGCGAACACGGCTGTTCCCTCATTCTTCTCCGTGCCCAGGCTGCTGAACCAGTCAGCTCCCTTGCTTATGATCTGCGGGACATAGGCGAAGGTCTTGACATTGTTCAGCACGGTTGGTTTGCCATCCAGCCCCTTTTCCACCGAGCGAGGTGGTGTCTGTCGTGGCATACCTCGTTTGCCCTCAATAGAGCGCATCAGTGCCGTGGACTCCCCACAGACGAAGGCCCCTGCCCCTTCGCGAATCTCAATATCGAAGCTGAAGTCCGAGCCGAAAATATTCTTGCCCAGAAAGCCATGCTGTATCGCTTGGAAGATCGCTATCCTGAGCCGCTCAACCGCCAGGGGGTATTCGGCACGGACATATATGTAGCCCTTGCTGGTTCCCACAGCGTACCCGGCAATAGTTAACCCTTCGATAACTGCATGAGGATCGGCCTCAAGGATGGAACGGTCCATAAATGCACCCGGGTCACCTTCATCACCGTTACAGATGACATACTTGGGCGTGCCCACGGCTCGGCGACATCCCTCCCACTTGCGTCCGGTGGGAAACCCTGCACCACCACGGCCCCTTAGGCCGGACCTCTTGATCTCCTCGATGACCTCCTCAGGCGTCATCTTAACAAGAGCCTTCTCTAAGGCTTGGTAACCGCCATTGGCAATATAGTGATCGATTTTCTCAGGGTTTATGTGTACAATGTTTTGCAGGATAATGCGCTGCTGTTTCTTGTAGAAGTTTATGTCTGAATAGAGAGGTACGGCTTGCCCAGTCACGGGGTCACGGTAGAAAAGACGCTCAACCGGCTTGTCATCGCGAAGATGGGAACTCACAATCTCCGCGACGTCCTCAGTTTCAACATGGGTATATAAGATGCCGTCGGGCTCAACGAGCACATTAGGCGCCTCGGTACAGAAATCATCACAGCCGGTGAACTCCACCTCTGCGTTTGTTAGCCCTTGCCTCTCTACCTCGACCTTGAATGCCTCGTAGATGGTATCAGCTCCTCTGGAGATACTCCCTGTCCCTCGCCAAACGAAGACGGTGCGGTGATTCACCATGCTACCCCCCACCCTTCCTGTTTGCGAAGAGTTGAGCTATCTTCTTGGGATTCATGTTGCCATGGGTGTCCTTTCCAACGACTATGTTGGGTGCCAAGGCACAAACGCCGATGCAGGCAACGGTCTCCAGGGTGTATTCAAAATCGGGACTAGTCTCACCTTCTTCGAGGCCGAGCTGATGCTTTACCAATTTAAGTATGGTCTTTCCGCCACGTACATGGCATGCGGTGCCTCGGCATACCCGGACAATCTTTTTCCCGCGGGGGGTAGTGTAGAGCTGTTCATAGAAGGTGATCACCCCCTGCACCTGTGTTGGGAAAAGGCCGGTACCTCTGGCTATGAGCTCTATTGCCTGGGGGGGAATATATCCGCATTCCTGCTGGATATCCTGAAGCAAGGGGATTAAGGGCCACCCCTGATATCGGTAGCTCTCTATGATCTCGACTATCCGTGTCATGTCGGGTTCAGGCATTTTCTGAAGATTACCCATGATGTTAAATCCTTTTCAGCCTTACGGCACATGCTTTGAGTGCTGGGGTCTTTGCCCGGGGATCAAGAACGATATCAAATAGTTGATTGACAGGTGCCCGCGGGAAGCAAACAGGCATGAAAAGAACCCCTTCAGGTAGCGCATCGGTGAGTCTGGCTACTGCCGTTACCTCACCTGCGGGCGATATAACCCTGACCTGGTCACCCTGGCTTATCCCGACCCGCTTAGCATCAGACTTGCCAAGTTCTACGAATGCCTCTGGCGAGAACTCTCTCAGGCGTGGGGACCTGGAGCTTCTGGAGCCGTTACCGGCATGGTAGAGGATGCTCCCGGTTAGCAGGGTGAGATTATAACTGTCTTTTAATGTCTCCGTTGGCGGCTCATATTGCACCGGGGAGAAGCGGCCGAACCCGCTGGGAAACTGGCCCTTGTACAGGCGCCTTGCTTTAAGCGGGTCACGGTCCAGCTTAGCCCGGGATATAACCTTGGGCTCTCTTTCCTCTGTGACCTGATACAGCGGAACCAGTTCCCGCATTTCATCCATGACCTGCTGGAGTGAGGAATAAGGCATCGGATAGCCCATTTTATTGGCTAGCCTGAGGATTATTTCCCCGTCTGGTAAGCTGTCACCAAGTGGCTGGATAACCCTGCGCACCTGTTGTACCCTTCCCTCGAAATTGGTGAAGGTGCCTTCCTTTTCGGCGAAGCTAACAGCAGGTAGGACTACCTTCGCCAGTTTGGCTGTCTCGGTAAGGAACATGTCCTGAACCACTAGGATATCGAGGGATTCCAGCGATTCCCTTATCAGTGCCGGGTTGGGGAAGCTCAAGAGTGGATTCTCTCCCATGATGTACATACCCTTGAGCTTTCCCTCTCTTGCGCGGTCCATCATTTCTATAGCGGTTAGTCCGGTATCAGCAGGCAGTTCAGTTCCCCAGCGATCTGCGAACTTCTTCCTTGATTGCTTATCCTCCACCGGCTGGTAGCCGGGGAGCAGATCAGGCAAAGCACCCATGTCACACGCGCCTTGCCCGTTGCAGTCCCTTTGTAGCGCAAAAATGCCTCCACTGGGCCCGATGTTCCCGGTCAGCATGGCCAGATCAGCAAGCGCTGTTACGCTATCGGCTCCAGTTATATGCTGGGTGATCCCCTCGCCATAGATAATCGAAGCAGAGTTCGCTCCGGCGAATAGCCGTGCTGCGTTACTCACCTCTTCACAGGGAACACCGGTGACCTCCTCCACGTACTCAGGCGTATATTTAGCTATAGCATTGCTGAGTGCCTCAAAGTTATCTGTTTTTCTGGCAACAAACTCTTCATCTAAAAGGCCCTCATCGATAATAACCCTTGCCATACCATTTATGAGAGCTATATCTGTACCGATATGGGGTCTTAGCCAGAGTTTGGCAAACGAAGCAAGTCTTGTTTGTTGTGGGTCAACCAGTATTAACCTGGCGCCTTTATATTTGACTGCTCGTTTCAATGCATAGCTAACAATAGGGGCAGATGAGGCAGGGTTAGCCCCGATAACCATGAGCACCTGTGATTCTTCAATGGCATCAATATGGTTTGTGGTGCCTGGAAAGCCAACGGCCGATCCCAGGCCGATAATATTTGCTGTGCTATACATACGACTGCCGTTGTCAATGTTGTTGGTGCCCAACACACTGCGAGCCAACCGCTGTAACAGGTAATTTTCCTCGTTGGTGCACTTGGAGGAACTTAGAAAAGCTAGGCTACTGGGGCCATTATTCTGCTTTATCCGGATGAGTTCGGCGGCTACCAGTTCCAACGCATGTTCCCAGGATATCGCCTCAAAGTCTCCGTTTACCTTTACCAGGGGGCTGGTTAGTCTTTCGGGGCTATGCACGAAATCGTAGCCATAGCTTCCCCTGACACAGAGTGTGCCATGGTTGACCGCACTTTCCTTAGCCGGTCTCGATCTTAATATTAGGTTGTCTTTAACCTCAAGGTCGATGCTGCACCCACAGCCGCAAAGCGGACAGATAGTTGATACTGTTTTCGACGCTGTACCGCTGTATGTCCGCTTCTTCTCCATTAGCGCGCCGGTGGGACAAATTGCAACACAGATGCCGCAGAAGGTACACTCTGATTTTTCCAGTGAAACATCTTGCAGTGTCGCTGGCTTTGATGCAAACCCACGGTTCATGTAGTCGATAGCGCCCTCGACAACTAGTTCGTGATCCGCCCGGATGCACTTAGCGCACAGGATACATTTGCTCAGGTCTCTCTCGATGAAAGGGTTAACCTCTTCAATTACGGCTGGCTGGGGTATCTTACAGAGATCCACCAACCCGATTCCCAAATCTGAAGCGATCCTGCGTAGCTCGCAGCGGTTACCCTTATCGCACACCAGGCAGGAGTCGGGATGGCTTGCCAGTATAAGTTTGATAATAGTCTTGCGGCATTCCTCAACCTTGGGTGACTTGGTATTGATTACCATTCCCGGGTTTATGGGGGTTACGCAGGATGCCAGGAGTGCACCTGCGCGTTCGTCTTCAACCAGACAGATGCGACAGGCTCCAATCGGGGTTAGATGGGGATCGTGGCACAGTGTGGGTATTTCTACACCAGATTCTCGCGCTAGTTCCAGTAAAGTCATTCCGGGGTGGCCGCTGACCTCAACTCCATCAAGTGTAATAGTAATAGCTTCCAATAGTAGTCTCCCTGACATTTAGGGGCTAGGCATCTTATAGGTCCGACACGGTTACATGTAGCATAAGGGCTCAGTCCGAAGCTGGAGCAGGCCTTTGCAGACGCTTTCCCACATAATGGACAGCCCTTATAGCATTCACCAGTTGAGCGCTTGCAGCTCGCTTAGGGATGAAACCATAAGCTCCTATCTGCTCGGCGGCAAGGATATTCTCCTCGTCGTCGTATTGAGATAACATCACAACTCTCGTTTGAGGGTATTTGTTATATATCTGCTTGGTCGCTTCTAGACCGTTCATTTCAGGCATCACTATATCCATTATCACAATGTCAGGGGAAAGATTACCTACTTTTTCCAGCGCATCTTTCCCATTCTCAGCTTGACCAATCACTTCAATGTCAGTTTGTAGCTCTAGTACAGATTTGATGCCGTCCCTGACTACCCAATGGTCATCCACTATCAGCACTTTTATGCGCTTGGTTGCCCTTTCCAGAATTGTATGGGCTCTGGAGGCTAACGCACCAGGCTCAACCGGCTTTGAAACATAGTCCTCGGCATCCATCAACGCTGCCTCGTCTCTCCTCCACCCCTTGACGAGTTGCTTTTCAGGGGGTGCATCCATGACTATAATGGGCAAATCCTTGGTCTTGGGATTCTCTCTCAACCATTGATGCAGCGAGAACGCTTCTCCACGGGGGCTCAGTGTTCCCAGAATTACCAGGTCAGGATTTAGCGTCTTGACTGCTTCCTGTGCCTCTGCTTTGCTGGAGGTGGTAACAACCTCACATGCCGCACTCGTCAGAGCGCCTTTTAAAGCTGAGGCAAAATCCGGTTCGTCATCTACGATTAGGATCTCTCTCTTCTCCACCCGCTTCTCTTCCATGAATCTCCTCCCGCTATTTACTATGATATATTTATTATAAATCGCCCGCGTCTATACGTGAATAGGGATTTACCCTCAGATGTGGAAGGATTGCCCCTTGAATCATGGGAAATAACCCCTCAATTGTGAAATGATAAAATAAGGGGCAAACTCGGAGGTTCGCCCCTTATTTGTATCTCTAGCGGGATGAAGGCATGAATCGTCGTGCTTGGGTGAGGTTCACACGGTTATGATTCCTCGCCGTAAAGCATACTTGACCAGCTCTATCGTATTATGAATGCCCAACTTGTTCATTAGACTGGTCTTGTGCCCCTCAACCGTTTTGGGAGTAATAGTCAACATCTCCGCTATCTGTTGGGTCTTGTATCCTTCAACAACTAGTTTGAGTATTTCTCGCTCTCTATCGGTCAGTTGCTCATAATGATCTTTTATATCCTCCTTTAGTGCTACCCGCTGATAGTCTTCAACGAACAGCTTAGCTATAGCAGGAGATAAGTAGGATTCTCCAGCAAATATAGCCCGGATCCCGGAAATAAGCTCTGAAGACGCTGCAGTCTTGCTAATGAATCCATTAGCTCCGGCTTGGATGACTGGGAAAACGTGGTCTTTATCATCATACTGAGTGAGAATCAGGATCTTGATCTCTGAAAATTCCTTTCGTATACGGCGTATGGCTTCCAAGCCACCCATAATGGGCATGGCCATATCCATCAGAATGACATCTGGCAGTAATTGCCGAGCCTTTTCTAGCCCTTCCCTTCCATTAGCTGCCTCGCCCACTACCTCCATATCTCCAGCCAATGCCAACAGGCTGCAAATACCATCTCTAACAATGGCGTGATCATCCACTATCAGCACGTTTATCTTTCGCATCAGCTTTGCTCCAATACACTGGTACTCTTACCAAGATACTAGTGCCTTTTCCTGGCTGTGACTGGATATCACAGGTACCATCAAGGAGGTTCGCTCTCTCTTTCATGCTGAATAGTCCTCGTCCGCGACCGCTTTCGTCCACCTCAATTGGCATCGATGCATCAAACCCCTTGCCATCATCCTCGATTTGCATTGTTAGCTCGTCTGAATTGCACCGCAGACTTATCACTACGTTCTTGGCCTGGGAGTGCAAAGCGATATTGGCGATTGACCCCTGTGCGATGCGGTAAAGCCCGAATTCAACCTCGGAAGGCATGCGTTCCTCCATACCTTCCTGCTCTACCGATACGTTGATCCCTGCCGACTGAAGGCGATTCTCGGCTATTTGGCGGATGGCGGGGCCCAGCCCGAGACTATCCAAAGCTGTTGGCCTGAGAGACTTCATTATTTTATTGATCTCCGAATTTAGCTGAAGGGAGATATTATAGGCCTGTTCAAGCTTGGCCTTGAAGGCGGCATTGCCAAAGTCGGAGGCATTAGCGATGTTTAGGAGTGCTTGCATGTTAAGTGAGAGACCGGTCAGCGACTGGCTGGTTTCGTCATGTAGTTCGCGGGCGACCCTGCCTCGCTCTGCTTCCTGTGCTATCAACATATAACGGGCAAGTTGTCGATAGTTCTCCCGTTCCTTTCTCAACTGGCTATATAGCTCAGCCTGCTCAATAGCAACACCCACCTGATCCCCAATTGTGTGTAGTAAATGCATATCATCCTGGGTGAAGTGATGCGGCAGACGACTGGCAACATTCAACACACCGAGTACAGTGTCTTTGGCGCGGAGGGGGACGCTTAGAAATGCCTTAAGACCCTCTGTGCTTATCAAAGTGAGCCAGGCAGCGCGCGGGTCGGTAGAAATGTCCTCGAGCAGCACGGCCTTTCCATTTTGGGCCACCCTGCCGGCAACACCCTCACCGACCTCGAGGCGTATCTCCTCAGCATATTTGTCGGACAGTCCACGGTGGACGCGGTAGGAGAGCGTTTGCGTTTGTTCATCTATAATGAGGATTCCTCCGATAGTACCTTGCATGATCTCAAGCACGGTATCTAGGGCGACGTTAAGGACAGCATCCAAATCCCACAACCCGCTTACTGCAGCTGAGATCCGGCTTAGGGCTAGAAGCTCGCGATAGGGCTTCTTGGTCTTGCCTTCTACGTCGTGAAGGTTAGACCCCAAGCTGGTAGGGTTAGCATATTGTGTATCTCCTTCGTTTTTCGCTTCCATTCCTGTTACCTTCACTTCTCAGAGAATTAAGCGTACATGAAGTTACATATTCTTGTCAATCGGTAGTGGGTGAGCATGCAGCGATATGCAGTAGACAACCTCGATGATAATTTTGGTCGCTATGAGTATTTGAAAGATGTTGACATCTTGAGACGTTGTGTATTATGCTCTCTGCAGTGGGAGTCCATGTGTACGCCGGGTGGACGCTACGGGGTTGGTTGTATCAAAATTTTACCAGGGCTAAATTGTAAAAGGGTAAAGAGGCGCATTCGTCTAGTGGTTTAGGACACCTCCCTCTCAAGGACAAATTAGCTTTGAAGTTCACAACTCCCAGTGAACGAAGTCTGTCAACAAGTTCAGGATTTGCCTTCCTCTGTCCTGATAGAATCATTGATAAGTAGGACTTGCTGATACCGAGTTCTTTTGCTATATCGTTCTGTCTTCTCATTGTTTACCTCTCTTCGGTTTTCTCTTCCTTTTATAGTCTAGGCTCAGTACTACCCAGTCACGTCCTATTTTCTTGCCCTTAGCCATTCCGCTATGGCTTCTCTGACAATCTCGTCTATTTGTCTCCCCTCATCATTTGCTATGAGTTGGAGTTTCTCGTAGGTGTTAGGCGCTATGTTCATGTTAAGATTTGTGCTACTGATTTGTTGAGGTACTGTTGCTCCAATCGTCTGCTTTACAGAAGTTACCCCTTCACTTAATTCTTCAAAATAAGCTTCACGCTCAGAATCGATATATCTGTACCGCCCCATAAGCCATTTCCTACCAACAAGCTGAAGGTCACTTAAGTTGGTAACCCACTTGTCCCTGGGTAGTGGTTCAAATGGGTTGAAGTGTATGAACGCAAAACCAGCCTCGTCTTCTCTATCCCCGCCAGCAGGTTTATCATCAACTCCACGAACGGTTGTCTTACCCCACATAGTATAATTCCCATCCGGTTGCTTAGAAATGAAGAAGACCTTCATTCCAGGATAAGCGCGAGAGCCAAATGTTCTACCCTTCGGTGTGCAACCCCAACGGTATTTAATGCGTAGGTCCTGCTCCCAGCAGTGGCCCTTACATACTTCGTCTTCTGGAGAGGGATGGCTGATTTTCACATTTTCTTCGAAGCATAGCCAGCACAAGCTATCCTTACCAGGATTTCTACATGGTGCTTCCCAACTCTGATTATTGTAGAGAACTCGAATTACTAACCCCATTATTAACCACCTCATACTAATAGTATACTATATGATATCTTAGTGTATATAGTATCACATGATATAAAGATTGTCAATACCCAAGGGGTAGATTGGAGCCTAACTATGAGGTAAATGGTAAAAAGAAAAAGCCTTGTATAGCCGACACTATTTGAGTTGAGAAAACTCAGTTCGATAGTCACGAGGGCATGCGTCGCATATGACTTCGGGTATTCTCGGAATGTATAAGTAAAGCTCTCTAAAAAGTCGGCGAGCCAATGTCCACATCCACTCCTTAAACATTATGTAGATTTCATCGTCAGGTTGTGAATCCCAATATGGCTCTGGACAGTCTTTGTTTAATAATTTCCTCATATCTGTGAGATATATAGACTTATCTTTTTTCGGAAGTATTTGTATATATAGGTCTATCATATCTTCTAATTGGTCTAAATCGTTCCACAGTTCACTATCAGGGATATGCTGCTTTAAATATTTAAAAAGCGGGTTTAATTTAAAGTGCCATCTTTGGTTGTTTAGACGGCGTAGTTTGGATACCTTGCCTTTAGAGCTTGATTTTTGTTCTATTTTACAAAAATCCTTTGACCACGCCATTATTTCTATGCCAATATCCTTTAAATTAATGAAGTGTTTTTGTAGTGCTGACTCATAGATACTGGCTGGAACAGGCACTTGGCTCTCGACCTGTTGGCTATCATCATGCTGCCCTGATTTCAGCCGTCCTTTGGCATCCGGTCTTTCTTTTTCCACCAGAGATTGAACCTCTGGTAGCTCACTCACCAGTTTTACTAGCAATTCTACGGGCAATTCCAATAGCTCATCTCGCACCGCTCTTATAGTGTCTCTATGGATTACTCTACCCTCTAACTCCAAAGCAATAACTGTTTTTGAAACATTATCCCCGTATGCCCAATGAGCCCAAATCTCTTTCCTAGTCTCCCACGATTCATTTGTCTTTGCCCAATCAGGCCCTTTTTTAGTCATCCTCAGACCTCAGAAATTCAGCATATATTCAACATTTTATCAGTATAACTTAGCACATAATAGGTTCAACTAAGTATAACATAGCTGCTAGGTAATATTAAAAGGAGGTGCCTTATGGAAATAATGACCGTAAGCAAGGCTGCTAGGCAGGTCGGATGCTCTGAGAGGTGGCTACGACAAGCCGAGAAACAAGGTAAGATTCCCACAGCCCGTCGTGATTTGAACGGGTGGAGGGTCTATACAGAGGAAGACATTGAGAAGTTGAAGTCTTTGCTAATACCCGAAAGCTAAGACAAAAAGCAAGCCCCGACACGCAGCGGTCAACTGGATAGTCGGGGCAAGACCGAACACAGGAGGTTATCCCATGCCCATTTCTGATTGTATAACTGTAACTGGGGGAAGTCAATCCTATAGTGGGGTTATTCGTGTCCCCTCAGACGAAGGAAGCCGAATAATAGGCGTTATTCGTGATTCAACCTTCACTAAGAGCAACTGGCACTACTCCAAGCATATGTGCTGGAAACATCACGCTATCGGCCTAGATAGGGGGGCTTTTGTCGATTATGTGAAATCCCTTGCTACCACTATCATCGTTACTGATAAGGATACCGGGCGGGAATATCGGGCGAGTGTAGAGGATTTCGAGCGGCTTTCCATTGAGGATAACCTGGGCTGGGGGCAGCAGCTCTTTTTACCTCTTAAACACTGGGAGGTCATTGAGCCTGATGGCCATAAACCCCTCCAACTTGCGTTATGGGGAGGTAGGGGGTAAGGATGAGCGCTCCGACAGTACATGAAAATATAGGTCATACGCTCCTTGTATGGGAAGAGGAGCAGTTAAGAATAATAGTCCGGCGAGTGCGGGTTAATCAACGGGATGGCAACGTAACCGGGCAAATCACGATAACAAGTGATGCTCCTAGCTTTGCGGATAATCATCATCTTCACGAATCAGGGTTTAACTTCACTTCTGCAAGTGCGAGACGAACTTTAGCGAAAGATTTAGGAGAGCGGTATCAGGAATTTGATTGGTCACGGATACTGGAGCAGTTATGCAAGGAATTGACGCATATCGTTCGTCGCGGCGAGCCAGCAGTGGAGATTTATACAAATGAAGACGTAGAACCGCCCAAGTATCTGCTATATCCTTTATTACCCCTAAACCTTCCGACCATTGTTTTTGGAGATAGCGGAGTCGGGAAATCAGAGTTTGCCTTGGTAGTAGCGACCTGCGTTCGACTTCCCTGGAGGGATAACACATTAGGGTTTGAGGTTGGCGAAGAAGGGGGCGGAGTACTTTACCTTGATTTTGAGACCGATAAGTCAGACATAGCGTGGCGATTGAAGTGCTTGCAGAGAGGCTTTAATCTACCTGATTTCTCCATCCACCACAGATATTCCACATTAAGCCTCGCCGACGATATAGAGCAAATCCAAGAGATAATATCCCAAAAAAAAGTTAAGCTCATTATTGTTGACAGCCTCGGAGCGGCCTGCGGTGGAGACCTTAATGCTGCGGATGTGGCCCTTCGCTTCTTCAACGCCTTACGCTCCCTTAAGACAACAACCCTAATAATCGCCCACACATCGAAAGACCCTAATGTGAAGCAGAAGACAATCTTCGGCTCTGCGTTCTTTAAGGCTGCGGCACGCTCAGTATGGGAGTGCCGAAAAGCGCAGGAGACTGGTGAGGATGATATAAGCATAGCCCTTTTCCATCAAAAGGCCAATATATCGAAACTTCACCAACCCATCGGCTTCAAGTTCTCCTTTGAAACAGACAAGACTTATTGCAGGCAGCAAGATGTGAAGGGTGTTGCAGAATTCAGAGATGCGTTATCTGCCGCTGTTCAAATACGGGATGTCCTGAAAAGAGGAGCTATGTCAACAGAGGAGATACAGGATGAGACAGCACTAGCGAAAGATACCATACGCAAGACCTTGAATCGGATGAAGGACCGGGGAGAGGTCATCAAACTAGGAACGCATAAATGGGGGTTAGCTTCCCATGAAGAATAACGTGACACAAAAACGGGACAGGGGTATATATATATACCCCCCTGTCCTGTCCTGTTTTTGGGACGTCACGGGACACCTGTCCCGTTGTCCCGTTTTATAGCTAAGAATTTGAGGCTTAGCTATGAGGAAGTGTCCCGTTTTCAAAGCCCTTCAAAACCCTCAAAATGGGGGTGTCCCGCCAACTGTCCCGTTTTGCAGGTTACATATTCCATGCTACTATGCCAGATTATACATATTAACCAGCTATACCATTTCTCACCATCGCCCCAGGCTTAGAATTAGGCTAAAGCGCTCGTATTTGACCTGTACTGGCTACGTGTTTATATTCGAGGGATATTTTTATATGGCCAGGTGCGGAGCTGGGAGGTCGAATAGTGATTCTCGACTGGTGAGCTTGTCCCGTCGAATTTTGCGTTGAATAGCTATAAGAATTAATATGAAAAAGCCCGTGAATAGCTATAAGAATCAACTTTGAATAAGCCATTGAATAGCTATGGTATTCAATGGCGGTATGCTATTCTATCCTACCCATTCAGCCAACCTGCAGCCTTGAACCTGACAGCCTATTCACGCTCACTGGTGCCTTGAGGGATTGACAGGGTATATTACGAGGTATACAATTGCTGCCACATAAAGGTCAGGAGGTAATAACGATGAAAAAAGGGCGATTTGCAAAACTGCTCATATTATTTAGCACTGTTAGTTTGCTACTTTTAGTATTTTGTGGGAATCTGGTAGTATTCGCCAACGATAATGAAAACGGCCATAGGGAGATTCCTGTAGGTGGCGATGTATATCCAGTGAGTATGCTGGATATCCTTGCACCATGGTTGGGGCTTGTGGCGTTAATGGCAGTAGCTATGGCAGTTATAGTGTTGATTAAGAGGAAGAGAGTAGCGTAGGTTTTCCAACAGCGTACGGAAAAACAACAGGGGCTACCCAATAATGGGTGGTCCCTATTTATACCCGCATCCTTGAGCCTGCCAGCCCACACTACGGTATTGGCATGTATCAGACCCTCCTTACAAGAAATCACATTTTTGTAAGGGTTTTCCCCACACAAAAAGATACATACTTTCCCGACATACAAATGGCGCATCTTGTGTTACCGTTAGTATGAGCGTTTCGCCAGAGGCGCTTCCGGTATATAGCCACAGACGGGGAAAACTGAGGATTCACATACAAAAGAATATAGGCTCAGGAAGTATGGTGACCTATGGTTTTGCCCAAAAATAAACCTTTAAGCGGGGCACAGAAGCCCATCTCTGGAGGTTTTTTTATCGACGCACAACCTAGTATTCACCCCGACCAGGGCGTCAGGTCAGGCTATTTCCAGTCGCACTATATTGTAAATATTGATTTATGTGAGGATACGGTACGTTGACAGAATGTATACATGATGCTATAAACTCAGTTGAGAATCCCGCACGTCAAACATCCTCGTAGTGCGTTTCCTATTGCCCCCAACATTGACAGGCAAAGCTCAACGGAGTATTAATAGTTAAATTTGGCGCTTAGAGAAAAGCTATGGAATGCTCTAACTTATTACTATATTTGGGCACCATATTTATTGCCTCAGATTTAATTAGCCGTATTAGTTATCTAAGTAATGTTGGATTATTGCTTCCATTTGTCATTATTAGTCTGTTCTTATTAAAAAAAACCTTTGTCCGGAATATGAGACAGGAATCCCATTTCACTTCAGTTTGCCTGAAAATTCTCTTTTTGGTTGTTGCCCCAATTATCGTAATAATGGCGCTAATTCTTCTTTTAATTAACATCGCTCTGTTTTTACCAGGCGTCTTAGCCATTTTTATTAATGTTCTATTGAACGGCTTGTATCAATTAGAAATAAACCTGGTAGGACGTGAACGGTATATTGCACTCAGGAAGAAGTTGCTTGCGACAATGAAAAAAGAAAAGCAGATTGAAGAAAAATTGGCAACTCCTATACCTTTTCTTGGCACGATTGGATTAATGCTGGTAATCACCAGCTTTGTTATGGAATTAGTTGGCTGACTGCTAATATCGATGTAGATTAGAGAGAAAGTGAGGGGCTACCCGAGATAAGTGACCCCTATTACGCATCGCAGCATTGACAGGCTATGCGCCTAGGAGTATCGTCGCAATTATATGAAGGTAATGGGGTAAGGAGCCAAGGTAGGCGGATTTATAGAATGAGCTGCATGAGGAGCTTCAGGAGATACGGGGAAAAAGTGTGCCAAGGGAGTTAATCGGTATCTAAAGAGACACGGTGTACTCTTATCGCACAATAATCTCGACCGTCACGAATCCAGAGGAGGCTCGGTGTGTTAACCTTTGTGTTTAAAGATGAACTTGAGAAAGTACTAAATGGGCTCTTAACCAACATCGGGAGAATCTGGCAGCTCAGTACGCTAGCTGGTTCATCTGACATTACTTTCAGTACGTATCTTGGCAGAAAAGAGTTTTTAAAGCACCACCCTGTTGATAAGATAAGGGGCTATGCAGAGACATACCCAGACCTACAGGAATATATTGATAAATATGGTCCAAGAGAAGGATTCTGGAGATATGAGAGGAGTCTGCCACGCAAGGTAAATAGACTATTGTATAAGCAAATGGTAGTACTCTTGATAACGATTTTTGAGGCTTTTATAGGAGATGTATTGCTAATCACCTTCCGTGCTGAACCAAGATGTCTTTCAAGTGGGAAGAATATATCTTGGGAGAAGATAATAGAGCTAGGGGATTATAATTCTATAATTGAATATATTGCATCGGAAAGGTGCGCTGTTGTACTTTCTGGTGATTGGTACAAGATAGAAGCAGAGTTTAGCAGGCTTTTCAATATAGACTTAAGTGGTGAAATTGAGGAGAAAGCAATTGCAGAAATTTTTGAAATAAGGCATGCGGTGGTACATAGGGTTGGCCTTGTTGACCAAAGGTTTATTGATAAGGTAAATTCGTCAGAATGGGGAATAAATTACAGCTCGGGTAAGGAAATAATAATTAGTAGGCGGGAAATTCGGAGAATGGCCAGTTTTATTGAATACGCAGCTTTTACCATCTATAACCAGATAATCGCCAAATTTAAAGGGGATTAATAATCAGCCGAATTAAATAGATAACAATTCTTACTTTATAAAGGCAAGTCCCCTCTTAATAGCTACCCAGCATCCCTTCACCCCAATGGCGGCTTATAAAACTTCAGGCTATCGTTAAAGCTTACCGACCTGGTATATCTTTGTACCATCTATAGAATTCAGATACGATTTAGACCATCTCCCTACTAAGGATAATTTCATATTTAGTTGTTCACAAACAGTTCACAGTGATTTATTCGACGATAGAGGCTCAATGCCTCATCGAAGTTAAGCGATTTTGAATACTTCTCTACCATCGTGATATTCTCCCATCCACCTAGAGCTTGGACTATTCTCGTAGACAAGCCTGATTTAACCTGGTGGACACAAAAGCCTCGTCTGAAGGCATGAGCATTACATTGTATGCCAGTCTCAACCTTAAGTCTCTTGAGCATAGTCTGAGTGCCACCTTTGTTAATCTCAAAGTTATCGTGAGTGCTAAACCAGTCTCTTACCAGACCATTACCAGCAAGGCACTTCCGATAGCGATTACCCTTGCCTAATACGACCACAGTTCCCTCTCCCCAGTCAAAGTCCTTAGCTCTTACATTCACAGCTTCCGATAGCCTAGTGCCTGAATACCATAAGAAGCTAATAAGAGCCCTATCCCGTTCACAATGACAATGAGCCAGCAAGGTGTCTAGCTGCTCCTTTGACACAGCAGGCAGTAGCTTCTTTTGCGTCTTAGGTGGTGAGACCTTCTCAATAATGTTCTCAGGTATGTAACCATTCTGATATAACCATCTGGATAGTGCTCTAATGCAGGAGTAGAACTTGGCCTTACCATTCCCGCATCTAAGACTAGCCAGATAGCTGTTTATGCCTTCAGGGGTAATAGGATAGCCAACGAAGTTGTCTAGGGTGTAATGGTAGCTTTCAATGCTTCTGTAGCTTGCCCCTTGTGGACGGGATATGATAAACTTGTCGAGTAGCTCGGTTGTGAACTTTGTGAACTTTTTACCATCATCGACACGTGAGGCGCATTCGTCTAGCGGTTTAGGACACCTCCCTCTCAAGGAGGAGATCACGGGTTCGAATCCCGTATGCGCTACCAATAAGCACCTCATCGCCATGACATCCTAGCGGAGCCGAGTAACGGCGATAAAGATGGCAAGGGCAAGACCGATGAGGGTGTAGAAGCTTAACCAGGGGACGAAAAGGTAGTAGACAGTAAAGCTTGTCGCTACACTGATGCCGGCGATGGTTTGTAGGCCGGGGCCGCGCTTCCGGTTAGTGGCAAGGCTGATGAGTTCACCTATAGCATAGCCGATACCTGCCGCTATTAAGAGGGAGAGGAATAGGAAGGGTACCGCCCTCCAGATCAGGGCCCAGACAAATCCGGCAGCAGTGGCGACAGCAATGCCAACCCCCACGGCAATCAGATAATGCCGCAGGGATATCTCATAGGTCGGCAGGCGTTTCAGATTCGCACAGCCAGGGCAACGCGGTCCTACAAGCGTCTGCACCACGCATTTCGGGCAGATGGGGTTCCCACAACGGCCACAACTAAGGTTTGTTTCCACCTCCGGGTGGGTCAAGCATATCATTTCTTTTGCGCTGGATCCTTCATATTGATGGGATCTCGGTAGATCCAGGCCTCCCGGTCACGGGTATCCCGGTCCAGGACCAAACGATAAATCATTACCCGCTTCCAGTTGTTAAGGGGGATAGTGCGCTCTGCTAAGAGCCGCTTGAGAATTATGAGAAGCAACATGCCGAGCATAACCCAGACCCGTTCTAGTTCTGCGGATTCTCCGGGCAGATCTAAGCTGGCTAAGTACCACGCTAAGCTGGCAAGAGGCATGGCAGCGGCACCGAGGATCATCCACAATGGGGAGTTCTTCAGTAGGGCGATACCGAGGAGACAAATGACGATAAACAACAGGAGTTCCCACGGGGCTATAATAATGAGCACGCCTATCATGGTGGCGAACCCTCGCCCTCCGTCAAAGCCAAGGAAGATGGACCAGCTGTGGCCGGCTATAGCTGCCAGCCCCACGATTCCTGCTGCCCAAATATCGAAACCCAGCACATAGCATGCGATAGCTACGGGGATGGCACCTTTCAGGACATCGAAAATCCCTACGGGAACTACTGTCCATCGAGAAACCGAGTGCCATACATTTGATGCGCTGGCCACTCCGCTGCCATAATTCCTAATATCGATCCCTCTGAGCAGCCGGCCAGCGATGTAGGATGTTGGTATCGCACCGAGAAGATAAGCGCCTATTGTTAGGAGTATCAACTGGATCAGCATAACCGATCATCCTTGCCTAGGTTAACACCGAAACGAGCCATGAAATCCATTTCTCCCTGAGCTTGCCGGGGAAAAGGGGGGCGGCGTGAAAACCGCCCTCGGACAATAATAACTCCTTTGGTGGCTGGGCCCTCTCATAGAGCTTAAGGACTCCTTCATAAGGGACCCACTTGTCCCCTTTACAATTAATAAAAAGCTTAGGGAAGGCCCCCATTTTCTCTATGTTGGTAGAAGGGTTGAGCTTTTCCCAAGAATCAAGACTTTCCTCCAGGTTAATACGTAGTCGATAACCCTGAATCCACATCCAGAGCCTGGAGATCATTCCCTGGAACTTCCCCAACATAGGCAGGTATCCAATATGAGGAAACTCAATAACGAGGCTTCCTGCCCGTGCTGCCTTGGGATAAAGGGGAGCCCAACCCCCAGCAAATCCGCTGTTGAACTCAGCGGGACTGGATAGGGAAATCAGGGCCTGGATATTTTGTAGAGTGGTGGCTGCATGAATGGCTGCTATCGCTCCCATGCTGTGCCCTACCAGGGCGATGCGATGAGGGTCGATATTGACCTGGCGACGTATAAATTCTACCGCTGCCACGACGTCCTGAGCGAGATCGCCATTAAGTACCCCCTCGCTCTTACCATGACCGCGAAAATCGAAGGTGAGCGTCGCGATGCCCCGGCGCACCAGTCTCTGGGCGCTGGGGCTCATGGCGCGGTGCCCGGATCCTATCCCGTGGCAAAGAACCGCTGCCGGGAAGGGGCCATCACTAGTGGGGAGAAGTATCTCCCCATGCAGTGCACCTCCATTAGCGGGGAAAGCTACTGTCTTAGAATACCACTTCAATGTCTTATCATCTCTTGGGAGCGTTGCCGCTCCAGGGCCATAAGATGCTCGGCGCAATCGAAGGGGACATCTACCCCTCCAATGGGTGTCTCATTGTCGTCACCGAGACCGTGAAAATCGCTGCCCCCGGAGGCGATAAGCCCATGCTTGGCAGCCAGGTGGACCAAGCTATCGATCAACTTCCGGTCATATCCGTCATAGTATGCCTCCAAGCCCACCAATCCGACCCCTTTCAGCTTGACCACGAGTTCCTCGACGTTATCGATATCTGCCGGGTGTGCCAGCACGGGTAGACCCCTTGCATTTACAACTAGCTTAACTGCCTCTTGTGGGGAGAGCCTCGCCCGTTCGACATACGCTGGTCCCAGCCGACCGATGTATTTGGTAAATGCTTCTCGGAACGAAGAGATATAACCCCTCTCAAACATCGCCTGAGCGATGTGCGGTCGCCCCACGGAGGCACCCCCGGCCAATTCCAGGACTCGATTCCACGCAATATCGATCCCTAATTCCCCAAGCCTGGTAATCATCTTTAGCGCTCGTGCCTCACGGGAGTTACGCAACTTTTCGAGAGCTTGCTTGAGCTTCTTATCCCGATTGTCTACAAAGTAACCCAGAATGTGAACCTCATTGTTGGGGATGTCGGTGTTTATCTCAAGTCCGGGTATCACTATGAGGGGGGGGAGGGACTCGGCTGCTAGAAGGGCCGGTTCAATCCCTGCTAGAGAGTCATGGTCGGTGATGGCGATCACGCTCAGCCCCTGTTTCGCCGCAACACGCACCACCTCCTCCGGGCTCAATCGCCCATCGGAGGCCGTAGTATGAATGTGGAGATCAACCTTCATAGCATTTTTATTCTATTTCCCGGTCGATTCGGCTTATATAATTCGCCCTGCCTGTACTCTCATCCACCTCTATTAGAACGGAATTAAACAGGACATTTCCCTTGCCCACGGATATGCGATGGGGAAGCTGGGTAAGAAACCTCGTGAGCACCGTCTCAATATCATCTCCTATTACTGAATCGAGGGGGCCGGCCATGCCCACATCGGTGATGAAGGCGGTGCCTTTGGGTAGTAACCGGGCATCGATGGTGCCAACATGGGTATGAGTGCCCAACACCGCACTAACCCGGCCGTCTAGATACCAGCCCATAGCTACCTTTTCCGAGGTAGCCTCGCCGTGAAAATCAACTATGATTACGGGGGGTTTATCATCGGCAAGTTCCTCGAGGAGTTGGTCCATTGCTCGGAAGGGGCAATCGAAGTTTCCGATAAATGTACGCCCAAGTAGGTTTACTACCAGGACACCCTTCTTGATAAGGTAGCCGTGACCGGGAACATTGGGTGGGTAGTTTAGTGGGCGCAGGATGGCCAGGTTGCTATCGAGTGAGGGTATAATCTCCCGTTGATTCCAGATATGGTTTCCCGAGGTGATGACATCGATATCGGCCTCAAAGAGTTCCTGTGCTGTTTCCTTGGTCAGGCCAAGACCCCCGGCAGCGTTTTCACCATTGGCGATTACCAGATCTAGGGCATATTCTTGGCGTAACACGGGCAATAATGTACGCATCGCCCGTCTGCCGGGCCTGCCGATTATGTCGCCCACCATGAGAATTCGCAATATCTCTCCTATTTTGCGTAGTCGACTGCTCTGGTTTCTCTGATGACCGTCACCTTTATCTGACCCGGATACTCCAGGGTCTCCTCGATCTTCTTCACAATGTCTCGGGAAAGCCTCAATGCTTCAAGGTCATCTATCTCAGTAGGTTTAACCATAATACGGATCTCGCGACCAGCCTGGATGGCATAGGATTTCTCTACACCTGAAAAGCTATTGGCTACATTTTCCAGCGCTTCCAGGCGCTTCAGGTAGTGATCGAGGGACTCCCTTCTGGCCCCTGGCCTCCCCCCGCTGATGGCATCAGCGGCAGAGATAATAAAACCCAGTACGCTCATTGAGTCGGTTTCCCCATGATGCTCTGCCACGGCATTGACCACCTCGTTAGATTTATCCCATTGCTTAACCAGGTCAGCGCCTATCTTGGCATGTGGTCCCTCCACCTGGAAATCTACTGCCTTGCCGATATCGTGTAGCAGGCCCGCTTTCTTGGCTAGAGCAACCTTGGCACCCAGCTCCGAGGCGATCATGCCGGCTAGGTGTGCTACCTCGATGCTGTGCTGCAGTATGTTCTGTCCATAGCTGAAGCGATACTTGAGACGACCCAACAGCTTGATTAGGTTTGGCTGCAGACCGGGCATTCCCAGTTCGTGTGCTGCCCGCTCCCCTTCTGCCTGGATCGTTGCCTCGACCTCGCTTCTCGCCGTAGCCACTGTATCTTCAATGCGGGCAGGGTGGATTCTGCCATCGAGGATAAGCTTTTCCAGTGCGATCCGAGCGATCTCGCGACGTACCGGATCGAAACTCGAGATGGTTACTGCCTCGGGGGTATCATCGACTATTAGGTCCACACCGGTGGCATTCTCAAGGGCTCTGATGTTCCGCCCCTCGCGCCCGATGAGGCGTCCCTTCATCTCATCGCTAGGTAGTGGAACTACGGATACAGTGCTCTCGGAGACTACATCGGTGGCACAACGCTGAATAGCCTGTGAGAGGATCTCCCGGGCCCGCTCAGCAGCCTCCCGTTTAAGCTGAGCCTCAGTCTCTTGAATACGGCGTGAGACAGCCTCATGGACCTCATCCTCTACCGCCTTGATCAGGAGTTCTTTTGCCTCATCGCTGGAGATCCTGGAGATAAGCTCCAACTGCTGAATCTGCTTCTGTTTCAACTCTTGAAGATGAGCATGCAGGTCTTCGGCCTCCTTTTCCTTGGCGATTATCCCCTTTTCTCGACGTTCCAAGGAATCAAGCTTCTTATCCAGGTTGTCCTCTTTTTGAGAGATTCTGTTTTCGTATCGCAGAATCTCAGCGCGACGCTTGCGAACTTCTGACTCCGCTTGAGATTTGATCTTTAGCGCCTCTTCTTTGGCCTCAAGGATCGTTTCCTTGTGCTTTGTCTGGGCATCGGTGCGGAGAGCTTCAATCTCACTTTGGGCGGCGCGAATATGGCGACCAACAACCAGCCGCCATGCCAGGAAAGCAACGCCACACCCAAGGCCAATCCCCCCCAACGCTGCCACGATTATTTCCCACGGCATTTCTATCTCCCCTTTCGTCTGGAGCCTTCCAGATAATATCAGGCTATCTTAAATACTCTATTATAAAAAATCCTGTTTGCTTCGAAGTTAATAGAGCTACTCTAGTTCCTGCCAAAGGCGTTCAGTGGTGCGCTTGACTACTTCATAACTGAAGCCTCTCCTGCGTAGAAAAGCGCCCATCTTCCGCCTGAAGGTTTCATAGTCCTCTTTGCCCAGGGCGCGCATCCTCCTTTGCGCTGCTCGGTAGGCGTTTTCATCATCGTTAATCCCATCCAGCACGTCATCGATTATCTCTGGGTCAACCCCTTTATGCCTGAGCTCCACTTTGAGTAGCTGCCTGCCGCGGGGGCTAAAGGAGTCCCGCTCCTCTCTCCAGAATGCTGCGAAGGTGGCGTCATCTATCATTTGCCTTGCCCTGAGCTGAAAAATGACCCCCTCAATGGCTTCCGTATTGAATCTTCGGCTGAGCCTGGTTCTGATCTCCGCCTCGCTTCGTGGGCGATATCTCAGCAGGCGAAGGGCAGCATCAAGGCACTTTCCGTAGATGTCGGTGTTCGCCAGTTTCTCTATCTGGGAATCGGAAAGTACCTGCCCAGGGTAGAGACCATGCTCTTCGACCATGTCTCTTCCCAGGCTGAAAGCGAAGAGACCATCCAGGAAGATACTGGCGCGCTCTCCCTTCCTTTTATTGGCCTCGATAGAGGTTATGGTCTTCATAAATAAACACAAAAAGGCTGGACACACAAGTCTCCCAGCCTTTTTTCGCCTTTCCGCCTATGACGGGCTCTATTGCTCGGCTACATCGCTTTGATTAGGGCTTTGATGAGGGAAGGCTACCGCTCGGATCTGACGCTCGATTTCCTGGGCTACCTCTTTATGCTCTGTTAGGTAATCTCTGGCGTTCTCTCGACCCTGACCAAGGCGGGTGTCGCCAAAGGAGTAGAATGCGCCCGTTTTCTGCAGCAACCCGATTCCAACTCCCAGGTCGAGAAGGCAGCCTTCGCCGCTAACCCCCTGAGCGAACATGATGTCAAACTCGGCGTTCTTGAAGGGAGGAGCGACCTTGTTCTTCACGATCTTGGCCCTAACCCGGCTCCCTACAAGCTCGTCTCCTTTTTTAATGGTTTCCACTCTTCTCAGATCGATCCTTACCGAGCTATAGAATTTCAATGCTCGACCCCCTGGGGTCACCTCGGGGTTGCCAAAGAAAACCCCCACCTTCTCACGCAATTGATTGATGAATATGACCGCGGTTTGCGATCTGTGGATGGTAGCAGAAAGCTTTCTAAGCGCCTGGGACATCAAGCGAGCTTGCAGTCCCACATGGGCATCCCCCATATCCCCCTCAAGCTCTGCCCTAGGTACAAGGGCAGCTACGCTATCGATAACTACCACATCCACCGCCCCGCTACTGACCAAGTGCTCTGTGATCTCCAGCGCCTGCTCCCCCGTATCCGGCTGGGAAAAAATTAGTTCATCCACTTTGACACCACATTTGGCGGCATAGCCAGGCTCAAAGGCATGCTCAGCATCGATATATGCTGCCGCACCACCTCGATTCTGGGCTTCAGCGATAATATGAAGTGAAATGGTCGATTTTCCGCTCATCTCTGGCCCAAAGATCTCAGTAACCCGACCCCTGGGGATACCCCCAATGCCAATGGCTAGGTCCAGTGATATGGCACCGGTGGGGATAAAGTCCACCGGTGTCCTGATCGAATCCTCACCGAGCCTCATGATCGAGCCCTTACCGAACTTCTTCTCGATCTGGCTTATAGCCAGATCGAGTGCCTTTTCCTTCTCTGTAATCATCTTGCCGCCTGGCGTCAAAGAGATTCCTCAAAAGCATAATATCACAGTGATGTTGCTAACACAAGGGGATTGTCCTCGTCGGTACATTAATGGCATAAACATATCTTATGTCAACTTGAAACTTTGCATCCTGTCCTTGCCACAAAAATCTAATTTCGGGCAATTCGAGGGTTACATTTTACTTACTTCATTCGATTAGGTAGATAACCTTTGCATGATCATGTGGAGATCGCGCTGGTCGAAGTTATCACCCCCAAATCATAAGGCTACTGATGAACGAACTCCTCCACAGTCAATACACACTCAGTTGAATCCTTCACAAAGCCTTTGGCAATTGGTATGTTGGATTTCGAGCCGCGAAGCGAGCGTATACTCTTGCTAAGGTTAAATTTCGCGACTGGTTTAAACAACCTTAATTCGCTATGATCAAAGCGATTTAAAAGGGCGGTATGGCGGGCAAGGCTCTCTTATGGGCGCTTCCTGTTATCCTGGCATCGACCTTCTTCTTCACCTCCTCTGCAGCCTGACCTGTGATGAGATAATGGTCAAGTTCCTCGTATGTTATTCCCATCTCCCCCTCATCGGTTTGCCCCACCCATAGGCCTGCAGAGGGAGGCTTCTGGATGATTTCTTTCGGGATATCCAGATAGACCGCCAACTCCCGAACCTGTCTTTTCACAAGATTGCCCAGAGGCAGGATATCCACCGCGCCATCGCCATATTTAGTGAAGTATCCGATAGATATTTCACTCCTATTGCTGGTACCCACTACCAGATAGCCAAGCTGAGTAGCTGAGTAGTATAGTGCGAGCATTCTCAGTCTGGGTTTTAGATTAGCTTCAGCCAGTTTCTTGTTAACCGGCTCATGATCGCCAGCAGATAGTACCCTTAGCAGTGAGTCGAACGCCTCTTCCAGAGCAATAGTGCTAGTGGGGATGTGGAATTTATTAACAACCGCCTCGGCATGTTCGATATCGGTTTCGCTGCTGTAGCATGGCATTATTAACGCTAGGGCGTTGGCGGGGAAGGCACGCTTACAAAGCACTGCTACCACCGCGGAGTCAAGACCGCCGCTCAGTCCAAAGACTACACCTCTGCGCTTCGCTAGTGCTACCTGATCCCTTATCCAGGCTGTTAGTTTATTTGCCAGTTCTTCCATAAATACAAATTGACGAACTAGAATGCTTGCAGTATACTCTGCAAATGGCTATCAAGTCAAAGGGCCGAGCATAATGGACACCACCCTTTTTATTATCGTCGTTGTTGCTATTGTCTTCGCAGTAATCCTGCGCATTATGTTGCGATCCTTCAGACGGCGACAGGCGGGGCGAGATAGGGACGAAGAGTGGAGAAAAGGCGAAGAGGTGTCCTCGCTGGAGAAGACTATTCCGATGGCAGAGGGCATACCATCGCAGATAGAGACCCGGCTTAAAGAAGTCGAAAAAGCCTTCCATGTGGAGAGTACAACCCCGTTAGCGGAAATTACCCCATCGGAAAGTAAGACGGATGTTAAAAAAGAGGTTCAAGTCGAAATCTCCCATATCAGTAAATCCTTCGGGGGCAATATGGTGGTACAGGATGTTTCCTTCACCATTGAGACGGGAGAGGTCTTTGGCCTGGTAGGGCCCAATGGCGCGGGAAAGACCACCACCATAAGGATGCTCATGGACATCATAAGGCCTGACTCCGGGGAGATCAGGCTCTTCGGCCAGCCTCTGGGGGAAGAAAGCAAGAACAGAATCGGCTATCTTCCCGAGGAGAGGGGCCTATACCGAAAAATGAGGGTGTCCGATTCTCTGGTATACCTGGCCAGCCTGAAGGACGTGGAGACAAGGGTTGCTAAGGAGCGGGCGGAGGAGCTACTGAGACAGGTGGATATGCTCCCCCACAAGGATAAAAAGGTAAGCGAGTTGAGCCGTGGCATGGGGCAGATCATCCAGTTCCTGGTCACTATTACACACAGTCCGGATCTAATTATCCTCGACGAGCCCTTTGCCGGACTCGATCCGGTGAACAGGCAGCTCTTGAAGGACATCGTTCTCGGGCTTAAGCGGCAGGGGAAGACGATCATCCTTAGTACCCATATGATGAATGAGGTGGAGGAGATGTGCGACCGCATCCTAATGATCGACAAGGGGCACGTTGTCCTCTATGGGAACCTGGCTGAGATAAAATGGCGCTTCCGCAACAACTCCGTATTTGTGGATTGCGATGGTGATATCGGTGAGCTTGAGGGGGTAAGCGGCAGAAAGGAACACGGCAAATATGTGGAGCTATTCCTCGATGGCGACACCCCTCCTCAGAATATACTCAGCCAGCTTGTAGCAAGAAATCTCAGAGTAGATCGCTTCGAGGTTTCCACTCCGTCTCTAAATGAGATATTCATTCAGGTTGTGAAGCAATGAAGAAGACATGGACCATTGCAAGGCACGAATTTATAACCACCATAAGGAGAATATCCTACATCCTGCTTACTTTAAGCTTCCCTGTTCTAGGTCTGCTGGGGATACTGATCTATACAGGTGTCACACAGTGGGGTGGTGAAGGCCCGCCACCTGAGGATTTAAAGGTCGGCTATGTTGATAATACAGGCATGTTCGATGAATATACCGACCCTGATGGTGTTGTTTTCATTCTTTATGACACCAGCGATGAGGCCAGAGAGGCGCTGTTTATTGAAGAGATCAGCGAGTATTTTATCATTCCTGAGAACTACTTAGAAATGGGGCTGATCGAGAGATATACCACGGAGCGGGAGCTGGGGCTGCCGGGCGCAACTATGGTGCTAATGGAAGACTTTCTCATTGCCAATCTTCTTTCCGGGGAGGTGAGCGATGAAGTTCTGCAGCGGGCACAGTCCCCAATGCTGTCAGTATCCACTAGACTGGATCCAGAAACGGGAGAGGTCATACCTGCGGAGAGCGAGTTTGCCGCCTTTGCCATGCCATACATCTTTGCCCTACTATTCATGATGTCCCTATTCTTTACCTCGGGATATTTGCTTCAAGGGGTCAGCGAGGAGAAGGAGAATCGACTCATTGAAATTTTGTTGTCCTCGGTCTCGGCTAGACAACTGTTGACTGGAAAGGTAATAGGGCTCGGTGCTGCCGGGCTGATTCAGATAGTGATATGGCTTATCTCTGCCATGGCACTGCTCGCTATTGCCTCGCTATCTATTTCGCTACCCGAGGGGCTCACCATTCCTATCGGCCTCTTCATCTTTGGTATCATTTATTTCATCCTCGGGTACCTTCTCTTTGGCATTATGATGACCACTCTAGGCTCCATCGGCTCTACCGCCAGGGAGAGCAGCCAGTGGACAGGTATAATCGTCATGCCGGCAGTAGTCCCTCTAGTCCTCGTTGGCCTTTTCGGCAGCAACCCCGATCACATCATCTTCACCATTTTCACCCTTTTCCCATTGACTGCTCCGGTAGCGGCTATAATGAAGCTTAGCATTGGCGCACTCCCCATCTGGGAGCTACTGCTTAGCCTTGCTATACTCATTGCCTCGATTTTGGGGGCAATGTGGCTTGCCGCCCGGGTTTTTCGCACCTTCCTGCTGATGTATGGCAAGCGTCCCAGCTTGAGAGAGATGCGCAGGTATATCCGAGAGGGTTGATTTGCCCTTTCCGCCCATTTCGCCATTTTTACCTTTTACAGAATGAAATCGGTAATTAATATTTTTTCCTCTGGTTAAAATTATATCGACTATAGTAGATATCTCGTACCTATAACCCTATCTAAATCAACATCGACTATAGTAGTGGGCAATGGTAGAATAATACCAGCCTCGGGGAAGGGAAAAGGTCTTTACCTATCATGGAGAGGTGGAAGAGGAGAGCCAAGAGAGGTTGAGTACCATCTAGAACAATAGATGATGTCTTATTGGCCTAAGGGATCATTAAGAAGGTTGCTGAATCAATAAATAGTTGAAAGTGAGGCGTTTGGAGCATTTATTCCTAGAATACCTGTGAAGTTGTAAAAAAGGAATATTTAGGAACCAAAAAGAAATGTATGAGGTTATTGTTGTTGGAGCGGGGCACGCTGGCTGCGAGGCGGCCCTGGCAGCAGCGCGGATGGGCTGCAGAACGCTCCTTCTTACCATAAATCTGGACAACGTCGCCCTCATGCCCTGTAATCCCTCAATAGGCGGACCGGCCAAGGGCCATCTGGTACGGGAGATCGATGCCCTGGGGGGTGAGATGGCCCGTAATATCGACCGCACCTTCATCCAGATCAGGGTGTTGAATACAGGTAAGGGACCTGCGGTTCAAGCGCTCCGGGCTCAGGCGGACAAAAAAAGCTATAGCTTGGCGATGAAATATACCCTGGAGCGTCAGCGGAACCTGGATATAAAACAGGCGCTTGTGGATGATATTGGCGTGAAGAATTCCATCCTCTGGGTAAAAACGAACATCGGCATGGTATACGAGGGGATGAGTGTGGTGCTCACCACGGGGACCTCACTAGCCGGTCAAGTCATTATAGGTGACAGGAGCTATTCGGCAGGGAGGGCAGGGGAGTTCCCTGCAGAAAAACTGTCTACCAGCCTGCGCTCCCTCGGTTTTAACTTGGGAAGGCTTAAGACGGGTACGCCGCCCCGAATCGATGCCCGAACCATAGATTTTGAGCGCACCATCATTCAGCCCGGTAGCGAGGTACCGCTCTATTTCAGCATGTGGGCAGAGAGGGTGACACACTCCAAGTTCCCCCAGCCAAACCCGGTTTATCCTCTGGCCCCTTCACCATGGAGACCTCAGTTGCCATGCTACTTGGTCTACACCAACGGGAAAACCCATGAGATAATACGGAAAAATCTGGATCGCGCTCCCCTGTTCACTGGCCTTATCCACGGCATCGGTCCCAGGTACTGCCCATCCATTGAAGATAAAATCGTTAAATTTGATCACAAGGATTCACATCCCCTCTTCCTTGAGCCTGAGGGATGGGAGACCAACGAGGTCTATGTTCAGGGGGCTAATACAAGCCTACCCGAGGATGTGCAGCTTGAGATGCTGCGCACCATACCAGCACTTAGGCGGGTGGAGATAGTGAGAGTGGGCTACGCCATCGAATACGATTATTTGCCTCCCAATCAGCTCTCGGCTAATCTGGAAACCAGGCTTGTTCCGGGCCTGTTCTTCGCCGGACAGATCAATGGCACCACCGGATATGAGGAGGCGGCAGGACAGGGGCTCATCGCCGGGATAAATGCTTCCCTCAGAGTGAAGGGAAGGCCTCCCATTTTAGTGCGGCGGGACCAGGGTTATATTGGGGTGATGATAGATGACCTGGTGACCAAGGAGCTTACCGAGCCCTATCGCCTGTTTACCTCGAGAGCGGAGTATCGGCTGCTACTTCGACAGGATAACGCTGACCTCAGGCTCACCCCCCTTGGCTACGAGGTGGGTCTTGTCAATATAGAGCGCTATAAGGTGGTGGAAGAGAAGCGCCAGGCTATCGCAGGGGAGCTTGAGCGGTTGGAAAGGAGCTATATCAATCGAGAGGGGCACAGCGTGAGCGCTCTGGAATTACTGCGTCGCCCTGATGCTAGCTATCAAACCCTGGTTTCTTTGGGCTTTGGCTCACGTGGCTTGAAGGTCGATGAGATGGAGGAAGTAGAGATCGAGGCTAAGTATGCCGGCTATATTAAAAAGCAGGAGGTCGCTGTGACGCGCATGGCGAGGCTAGAGACGAGGCATATCCCACAGCGGTTTGACTATGATGGTATCGCTGGACTGCGCTATGAGGCGCGGCAGAAGCTTAGCCGGCTTCAGCCAGCGACGCTGGGACAAGCCTCCCGTGTCGATGGCGTTACCCCCGCCGATGTGGCGGTACTAATGGTATACTTAGAGAGGGGACGCCAGTGAATCACCCCTCAGTAAGCTGAGGGGCATCTGAAAGCTGTAGAATATGCGTAGTTGGAGGGAGTTCTCATTGTAGGTTTGATATTTAATATATTTCCGTCTGGACTTGTGTATCCAGAACAGGTGGTACTTAAGGTCAAAAACGGCATACTTCGTCTTTATAATTCCCATGTCGCAGTTATACAAGAAAAGGCTTTATTAAGGCAAGCGCCACTAACTTGCCTTGTGGCAAGCCGCTTTACTCCCGCTAGCAAGCTGACGGGTATCCAGCAGGAGGTTTTATGAAAAAAGATGTTGTAATGTTTTGCGGTAAGGGAGGGGTGGGCAAGACAACCTGTGCCGCAGCCACCGCTATGCATTATGCCACCGAGGGAAAGGAGACCCTGATTATATCAACCGACTTCACCCCATCGCTGAGGGATATTTTTAAGATTGAAGCGGGGCAGAAACCGGTAAAAATTGTTGACCGGCTCTATCTGGATGAAATTGGCTCTAAGGAAGTGGAACAGTTGTGGGACAAGAAGTTTGGCCCCGAGGTTTACGAGGTGTTTTCCACTGTGGTGGACATCGGCTATGAAGAGTTTGTCGCCTTCGTCACTACCATACTGCCCGGGATTAGGGACGAGTTCATGGTCGATTATATAAGGGAACTCAGCGAATCCGGGGAATATGAGAGGCTGGTGTGGGATACTGCCCCTGCTGGTCAAACGCTTGGGCTGCTCAGGATGCCGTCGCTGGTAAATCAACATTTGAAGCCGGCCCCTCGTATCTACTCTAGACTCAGGGCTTCGAAAAAAACGAAGCGCTCAGTCCTTGATGTTATAAAAAGGTGGGAGGAATTGTCCAATAGGGATATGGAGTTTTTGAAGACCGGGGTTGAGTTCAATCTGGTTACAATACCGGAGGCGCTGGCAGTGCGCCAACTCGATGGTATTTTTAGTGAGTTCCGAAGCTATAGCCTTAATATCGACCACATAATTATCAATCAGGTAGTGAAGCAGCCCGATTCGGATTTTCTCCGTACCAAGGCGACTATGCAGCGGGGCTATATTTCAGAAATATCAGCTAGATTTAGTTGTAATAAACGGGTTCTTCCCATGTTTCCCTATGAGATAACAGGGATGGATAGGTTATTAGAGGTGGAGAGGGTTCTATTCGGTAATAGCTATTTCTAACGGAGCCGGCGTTTCTGAAAGGACGAGGAGATAAGGGGGATCAAGGTGGAGATGACCATAGTTGGTGGTGGGATTACCTGGCAAGCTTGACCGCTAGTGCACTATGGGCTAGAATGATAGTGGTATGCCGATATATGAATATTTCTGCTCCGATTGTGATGCCAAGTTCGAGTTGAGGCGCTCCTTCAGCGAGTCCGGTGAGGCTGTCTCGTGCCCCAAGTGCCAGGCATCAACCAAAAAGCTGTTCTCCTCTTTTGCCGCTTTCTCCAAGGGTGAAAGTGGCGAGTCCAGATCGATAGCGGGCGATGCCTGTAGCAGCACCTGCCCGGCTACAAGCTGTGCCACCTGTGGAACAGGCATTTAAACCCTTGTCTTTCTCCATCTGCGTATAAAAAAGCCTCCGAGGCCACCGATCACCAACGCTTCCACCACTATAGCACCGATGATGAAAAGCGCGGCATCGTAAAAGAAGCCCCCGGTGAAAATCTGTGGGAGGTAACCGGAGAGTATCCACGAATCACCGCTGAAGAAGAGGTGGTGAAATGTGGTGAAAAGCCAATCGAAGTCAGCCAGCGCCGCGATCCCCACAAAAGCGAGCAGGGCTATCGTAAGGATACTGCCGCCGACAATCATCCTTATAATTGGTGGCGTAAAACGCTTCCGCTGCCATATGAAGCCAGCAAGAGCGAATATGATTAGGTAGACAAGGGTGGCTTGCTGAACACAATAGCAAAGCACGATAAGGCTCCTGACATCTTCGAGGTGGACGACCTCGCGCTCATTGAATATTTCGAACTCCTCTCCACCATTCCCTGTGTTGAAGTAGTGAATTAATCCCTGTGCCACGTCGAGCAGTTCCTCATCGCTGAATCCCGTTTTCTCGCTCACCATGTATTTATTGAAGCCGTATTCATAGAGTCGTATCTCATTGACCGCCCAGCGCAGATTGGTTGTAATCAGAAAAAACGGGATGCAGAGTATAAAGAGACCTATCCCAAGGGTACCGAGAAATCTTAGGGGCCTATTTTTAACCATGGGCACATACTAATAAAGTATGCTTCTGCTTGTCAATTCGGGGGCTTGACCGATATAATACGGGCGAAGACGGTATAGAGGCATAATTTGGAAAGCTTTGATGAACTGGTAGCGATTATCGGCAGGCTACGCAGCCCTAATGGTTGTCCCTGGGATCGGGAACAGACCCATTCCTCCCTCAAGGGTAACCTCACCGAGGAGACCTATGAGGTTCTGGAGGCTATTGATGAGGGTGATATGGGTAGGCTCTGCGAGGAGCTTGGTGACCTGCTTATGCAGATCGTGCTCCACGCACAGATTGCCAGCGAGGGGGGTGATTTCAATATCGACGACGTAACCCGCAGCATTAGCACTAAGCTAATCCGGCGTCACCCTCATGTATTTGGCGATGCCGAAGCTGAGGATGCACAGCAGGTCATTGCCAACTGGGAGGTGCTGAAGCGGGAGGAAGGCAAGGGCTCGCTCCTTTCCGGCCTGCCTAAAGATATGCCGGCGCTGGCATACTCTCAAGCTGTGGGGCGTCGTGTCGCCCGCGTGGGCTTTGACTGGGAGGATTTGACGGGCATTGTCGAGAAACTGGCTGAGGAGGTGGCGGAGTTCAGCGAAGCAATCGAGCACCAGCAGCGGGTGCGGGAGTTTGGCGATTTGCTTTTTACCCTGGCAAATATCGCTCGCCATATTGATATCGACCCCGAGGCCGCTCTGCGCGGGGCCAACGAGCGATTCTACCGCAGGTTTTCCCATATGGAAGAGGTATGCCAGAAGAGAGGCATATCGCTTTCCAGCCTGTCCCTGAAGGAGCAGAACGCTCTATGGGAGCAGGCGAAGCGGGTGGAGTCCGAAAGAGAAGCGATATGAGCGAAAATCAAAGTCGGGGCGAGAGGATTTGAACCTCCGACCTCAGCGTCCCGAACGCTGCGCGCTAACCGGACTGCGCTACGCCCCGATGGTTACTACCGTCACAAATCTTACAGGAAGCTAAGCCTCGGACCTCCCCGATCAGATCGGGGCGCGCTAACCGGACTGCGCTACGCCCCGTAGCAATCATTATAACCCTGGATACTAACGTTAGCAAGCCAGTGTACTCCTTCAGTACATTAGTGTTATGTCGACGTTTGCCTGTTGTGGCTGTCATCTCTAGTGAAGCGAATCAGTATTACATATATAACCTATCTATCTGAACCTGATCAGCTATATAGCTATCTTGCATATATTAATGGTTGTTGCTATATTAATAAAACCGTGAAATACTGCGTGCTGATAATTGATGGTGCCGCCGGCTGGCCGCTTCCGGAGCGGGAGCAGAAGACCTGTCTTGAGCTAGCGAAAACCCCAAACCTGGACAGGATGGCCCGTGAGGGCGTTATTGGTTTGGTACGCACAGTGCCGCCTGGGATGGAGCCCTCCAGCGCCTGCGCCTGCATGTCGCTGCTAGGATACGACCCAATAGTATACTATCGCGGCAGGAGTGCCATCGAGGCCAAAAGCATAGGCATCCCTGTCAGTAATGGTGAAGTCGTCTTTCGCTGCAATCTGGTTGCCGTTCAGGATGGAAAGATGTGGAGCTATTGCTCAGGTCATATATCTAGCGATGAAGGTCGTGCCCTGATAGCCGCCATTGAGGAGGGTCTCGGAAGTGACATAGTACACTTCTACCCTGGTATCGGTTACAGACATATATGCAAGATAGCAGGGCACGAGGAAACGCTTCTTGCTACGTGCACTCCGCCGCATGATATCCCCAATAAGCTTGTAGCGGAGTTTATGCCAGATGGGCAGGGAAGTGACCTGTTGCGGGAGCTGATGCACCGCTCCCAGAATGTATTACGGGATCATCCGGTGAACCTCGAGCGAAAATCTCGCGGCGAGATACCTGCCACAATGATCTGGCTCTTCTGGGGTAGTGGACGGATACCTGATCTGATACCATTCAAAGAGCGTTATGGTTTGGATGCAGCGATGACATCGGGGGTTGACTTGTTGCGCGGACTCGCTATGATGGCGGAGATTGAGTTATTAGAAATCTCCGGGGTGACCGATGGTCTGGATAACGATTTTGCAGCCCAGGTAGTGGGGGCACTGGAGGCGCTTGCGGAAAACGACCTCGTGGTTATCCACATCGAGGCACCGGATGAGGCTGCCCACTCTGGCTCCATTGATGATAAAATAGATGCCATCCAGCGGGTGGACCGAGAGGTGGTGAGTAGCCTGCTTCTATGGGAAGAGCGGGGAGGTAAGAAAACGGGAGAGGACCTTAGAATGCTGATCATGCCCGACCACGCCACGCCCATTGCCGTTCAAACACACACACCGGAGCCGGTTCCATTTATGCTGTGGGGGCAGGGTTTTGAAGCCAATGGGGCGAAACGACTTACCGAAGAAGAGGCGAAGAAAACCGGTTTATTTATTGCGGAGGGGCATACAATAATGGGTAGGCATATACAGGTGTAACGATTTAATTTAGAGGATAAAATGGCGCTTATTGTGCAGAAATATGGCGGTAGCTCGGTTGCGGATGCAGAAAAGATAAAGAACGTTGCCCGGCGGGTCGCTGCCACCAGGGAGAAGGGAAACGATGTGGTGGTAGTGGTTTCTGCCATGGGGAAGAGCACCGATGAGCTTATCGGACTAGCGCACCAGGTAACCGATAGGCCTGACGAGAGAGAGCTTGATGTTTTACTGTCCACTGGCGAGACTGTCTCCAGCACCCTGATTGCCATGGCGCTTAAATACCTAGGACATAAGGCGATCAGCCTCAGTGGTGCCCAGGCGGGTATCTGGACCGACGCATTTTATAGTCGAGCGCGCATCCTCACCGTCGAGGCGCACCGCATTGTTAAGGAATTGGGCGAGGGTAATATCGTTATTGTTGCTGGGTTCCAGGGCATCACCCATGAGATGGATATCACCACCCTGGGGCGCGGGGGCTCAGATACCACGGCGGTGGCGATGGCGGCGAGCCTGGGGGCGCAGGTATGTGAGATCTACACCGATGTGGAAGGGGTCTATAGTGCCGACCCCCGCCTTGTCACGTCGGCGAGAAAAATCAGGGAGCTTGGTTATGAGGAAATGCTGGAGCTTGCCAGCCAAGGGGCGAAGGTGCTTCATCCCCGCGCCGTGGAGTTGGGGGAACTTTTTAACATACCCATCCTGGTGGCTTCCAGTTTCACCGAAGGTTCAGGAACCCTAATTCATGGAGGCATTGCTATGGAAGTACGAAACAAGGTGAGAGGCATTGTTCATGACCTCAATGTGGCCAAGGTTACCGTCCTTGGCGTCCCCGACCAGCCGGGGATCGCTAGTGTCATATTTGAGCCCCTGGTCGGGGAGAATATCAGTGTCGACACCATAGTCCAGAACGCCAGCGTGGAGCGGGTAACCGACCTGACCTTCACCGTGGCTAAGAGTGACCTCGATAAGGCAATGCGCGTGGTTGAGCCGGCAGCAAAATCTATCAATGCGAGGGGCTGTGTTGCTGATACCAGGCTGGGTAAGGTGAGCATCGTGGGCACGGGGATGCTGAACACGCCGGGCTACGCAGCAAGGATGTTTCGTGCCCTTTACGAGAGGGGAATAAATATCGAACTGATTACTACATCGGAGATCCGGATCACCTGCATTATAGACGAGACCAGGGTTGAGGATGCTCTCAACGCGCTGCATCGTGCCTTCGAACTGGAAAGAGGGGAAGAAATAAGCTAGCCAGGGCTTCGGTTCTAAAAGAGCAGGCTAAGCAAAAAGAAGACAGTGTTGCGAGATCTACCCGATTCCTCTTGACAATGCTGGAAACTCCCTTAAAATAGTGCAGATGAAATGAGTGGGGGTAACCAATGCAATATCAGGCAGGAGAAGCTAGACTGAGGCGGCGGCGCGCTAAGGAGGCTATTGCTTTATCAATGCAAGGTCGTTGGGAAGAGGCGGTTGTTGCGAACAGGAGCATAATCGAGGTTTTTCCCAATGATATAAATGCTTATAATCGGCTGGGTAAGGCGTTGACTGAGCTGGGCCATTATGCTCAGGCAGGCGAAGCATATAGCCGGGCCCTGGAAGTGGATCCCAGAAATAGCATAGCCCGTAGGAACCTTGGGAGACTCTCGGTGCTCAATGAAGTGCCGGAAGTGCCCGGACCCGGATGCCAGAGGGTTATTCCCCAGCTTTTCATCGAGGAAACGGGAAAAGCGGGGGTGGTCAGTCTCGAGAAGCTGGCCCCGAGGGAGGTGCTCGCCAAGTTGGCTGCTGGTGAACCGGTATACTTGAGACCGAAGGGACAAGGGCTCATTGTGGAGAACAAGCATGGTGAGTATATGGGGAAGGTTCAGCCAAGGATCGGTTTGCGTCTGGCTAAGCTAATTGATATGGGCACCCGCTACAGCGCAGCGATCGCAAGTTCGGCGGATAGCGAGGTGAAGGTAATCATTACAGAGGTATTCCAGCATCCCAGCCAGGCAGGACGCCCTTCCTTCCCCGCTAAAAGTTCTGACGGTTTTCGCTCTTATGTAAAGGAGAGCATCTTAAAATACGAGCTAGGGGAAAAAGAGGGGGCTTTGGACGAAAGCGGCTACCCTATTGAGTCGGAAGAGGAGGCAGAGGCCTTACCTGAGGGCATGTCCCTGATAGTAGAGAATGAGGATGGTAATGTCCCCGATGAGGAATCCTGATATAATAACACCCCTTTACCTTTACGCCCGTTTCTTACCTCCCTTAGTGAAATAACCCGTTGACCTCCCAGATATAGATAGGTGACACACTCTTGTTGGTGGTTTTATCAATCAGGTTGGGACTACAGTAGTCTATAGGCGGTTCTTCATATCAGCCACGAAAATACAGCTTCGGACTATTCGGGGATTATCTTGCAAACCAAGAATTCGATTCGGTATCGGGCTATTTGGTGGTCAACGTTCTATCGCATTATTCGAAGTAGATAACACCGACTGGTGGATACATCTATGATAGTGAACTCCATTACTAGCCTGTAATCGCCCATTTTCCCCTTGGCTGTGCCGTTGGCAATCGGTATGTTTCATTGTGATCGAAGCAAGGCTGTTCCAGTGCATGAAAGTAGTGTGCCGCTAATTATATGCAAAGCTACGCTTCTTTGACGAACTGAGCGAAGCGTGATATTCTTTTATGAAGTTATAAAGATCTAATATATGATAACTGGGGATAGGGGGTTTGATGGATATCGGAGCAGTTAAGCCAGTTGACATCGAAGAGGAGATGAAAAGCTCCTATATGGACTATGCCATGAGCGTGATTGTCTCCCGTGCCCTGCCCGATGTACGTGATGGGTTAAAGCCGGTGCAACGGAGGATTCTCTATGCCGCGGGAGATATGGGTCTTACCCAAACAAGTACCCACAAGAAGAGCGCTCGCATCGTTGGCGAGGTGCTGGGTAAATACCACCCGCACGGCGATGCCCCGGTCTATGAAGCCATGGTGCGCATGGCGCAGGATTTTTCCCTTAGGTATATGCTTATCGATGGGCAGGGAAATTTTGGCAGTGTGGATAACGACCCCCCGGCGGCGATGCGTTATACCGAGGCTCGCCTTTCCTCAATAGCTCAGGAGATGCTCCTTGACATCGAAAAGGAGACCGTGGATCTTGTACTCAATTTCGATGGCACTCTCAGGGAACCCACTGTACTTCCGTCAAGACTCCCAAACCTGCTCATAAATGGGGCCTCTGGTATCGCGGTGGGTATGACTACCAACATCCCCCCACACAATCTAGGTGAGGTCTCAGATGCCATCTGCTATCTCATTGATAACCCTGAAGCCTCAGCAGACGAGCTCACCGATTTCGTTAAAGGCCCTGATTTCCCCACTGCGGGTATTATTCTCGGCCGTGAGGGGATAAAGAATGCCTATGCCACTGGTAAGGGCAGGGTGTTAATCCGGGCCAGATATACGATTGATGAGCTGACTAAGGGGCGCTATCAGATAGTGGTCACAGAGCTTCCATATCAGGTAAACAAGGCAGCTTTGGTGGAGCGGATTGCCCATCTGGTCAAGATAAGAAGGATGGAGGGGATTGCCGAACTGCGCGATGAATCGGACAGGCAGGGGATACGCATTGTTATCGAGCTGAAGAAGGGTGCCCAAGCGGAGCAGGTCTTAAACAACCTCTTTAAACATACACCGTTGCAGCAAACCTTCTTCGTTAACATGCTGGCCCTGATCGATGGGCAGCCCAGGGTGATTAGCCTGAAAACGGCGCTTCAGCAATATATCAGCTTTCGCCAGGAGGTCATAGTCCGTCGCTCCCGGTTTGAGCTTCGCCATGCCAGGGAGCGGGCTCATATCCTCGAGGGGCTAAAGATAGCCCTCGACAACATGGATGAGGTTATCCAATTAATTCGCCGTTCCCAAAGCGCTGAGGAGGCTCGGAATAATCTGATATCATCATTTAATCTGACCCAGGCACAGGCCCAGGCAATCCTGGACATGCAGCTACGGCGCCTCGCTGCACTGGAGCGCCAAAAGATTATCGAAGAGTATACCGAGGTGTTAAAGACCATAGCTTATCTGGAAGACCTGATAGCCAACCCGCGCAAGATCCTTTTTCTGATCAAGGAGGATGTCAGCGAGATAAAGACGAAGTATGGCGACCAACGGCGGACGGAGATCCTTGAGGAGGAGCCAGAGGAGTTCAGGGAGGAGGACCTGATCCACCATCAGAAGATGATGATCGTACTGACTAACCGGGGATATATTAAGCGAATGCCTATCGAGAGCTATCGGGTGCAGCAGCGAGGGGGCAGGGGGGTGATGGGTATTACTACCCGGGAGGCGGAGAGCTTGAGCCTGCTCCTGGTCGGCGACACCCTCGATACCCTGCTCTTCTTCACCAATCGGGGGAGGGTATACTCACTTAAGTGCTACCGGATACCACAGGAGACCTCTCGAGTTGCCAGAGGGATACCACTGGTAAAATTGATATCTATAGATGAGGCAGAGCAGGTTACCGAGATTCTGCCGGTATCAAGCTTTGTTTCCGGTGAATCCATGATTATGGCGACACGACGCGGTGATATAAAGCGGAGCGCTCTTAGGGGGTTCGCCGCGGTGCGCGCCAATGGTCTCATTGCCTTGAGGCTGAGAAAGGGTGACGAGCTGGTAGCGGCGAGGGTGGCTGATGAAGGCGACGAGGTCATTCTGGTGACAGAAGAGGCTCAGGCAATCAGGTTTGCTGTGGGTGGGCTAAGGACTGCCTCACGCACCAGCGGTGGGGTGCGTGCCATCCATATAAACCCCGATGATCGTTTGGTAGCGATGGATGTTGTCTCCTCCGGTGCTTACCTGATGGTAATAACCAAGAATGGTTTTGGCAAGTGCACTCCCATATCCAGTTATCGCATACAGGCTCGTGGGGGCTCTGGGGTAAAAAGCCTCAGTTTAAAAGCAGGGAGGGTAGCGGCGGCACGCGTTATAAACACCTCTGATGAGGTGATGATGCTCTCTTTGAATGGGGTCATCCTTCGTATGCAGGCGGCTAATATACCTACTCAGGGGAGAATCAGGCGAGGGGCAAGCCTTATGAAGATGGATGAGGGGGATGAGGTCATTTTTATTGCGGCACTACGCTGATCCCTTCTGCAAAATATTTGCAGAATTTAAATAAACGAATAATCTATAAAAATTAGCGAGAATGCCCGTCAGCTTGCTGGCAGGATGAATCGCAGGGTGGGGTGGAAAGAAGCGTCTATAGGCACTGCAAAGCGAATTCGATCTATAAAGGTGCGAGAATTCGCGCCACAGATGCCTCTCAGCTTGCTTGAGGGTGATTCGCAAACTGACTTCTTAAGGTCTGCCGATTATTTTTCCCGGACCGGTGTAATCGTGGTTAGAGAGAACCCTGATAACCTAACTCCGGACAGTATAGAGGTTATGGTTTAGTAACGTACCGTAAGAGTAAAGACTATTGACAAATGGTTGCATTTAGCGATATAGTTGCCAAAGGTATTGACATTCATTTTATTCTATGGTATACTCTCCCAATTTATGGGTATGCTATCCGATAGTTTTAAATCGAGGTTGATGCGGTAAATTGGTGTTTCCTTGGTATTGGTGGGACAAGGCTGGAATGAGCTAGACATGTGTTGTCTGGCGGCTAGCCTTTTATTTATTTAGTAAAAGTGAAAGGAGAAGTGAAATGAAAAAGAGAATAAACCCAGCATGGCGTATTGTCATAGCACTGCTACTGTTATTCGCCCTGGCGCCGGTGGTAGCACTTAGCATCCCGGCGCAGGCAGGTGCGCCACCGGATACTTACATAAACGATATACCTGAGTATCTCGGTCCTAATACACACCCCCTGATAATAGCGGGCACCGCCATAGCTGACTCGCCCAGCACGGTCAACCAGGTAAAGGTGCAGATCACGCACATAACCTCCAGTAAAACCTATTACTGGACAGGTGTTGCTTGGACTACGATAGAGACCACCCTCATTGCGCCAGGATTCCCATCGATGTGGACTCCTCAATATGATTGGTCGGTAGCCTTGCCACCGCCACCAGGTGGTGATTTTGCCGATGGTACGGAGTATACTGTCACTGCCTGGTCAGAGGACTCACCGAGCATGCAGCAAGACACCACGCCGGCAACACGCAGCTTCACGTGGGACGATGAGCTTCCGGGCTCAAGTGTTATTAAGACAATAGGTAACGCTGCTCAAACCGACTGGATTGCATCTACAATCGACACGATCAGCGGCACTACAGCAGATACCAATTCGGGCGTCGCCGGTGTATATGTGCGAATACAGCGCCTGACCGACGGTATGTACTGGGATGGCGTAACCTGGCAGCCTGTTCCGGTTTACATCATGGCTACGGGCACAACCTCGTGGAGCGTAACCACCACAACCACACCACCCCTTCCCAACTGGACGCATGGTGCAGGTTACAATGTTGAAGTCTATGCGGTTGACAATGCTGGCAACTCGGAAGCTCTAACACCAGCTACGCAGGCCTTCAGCTTCGCGAAGGTACTTACCGGGCTTGATGTATATATAGATATCATCCCGGATTATATCCAGACCACGGCTCTCCCCGTAATCACGGGTACGGCGCATGCGGGGCAGGGCAATGTGGTACGGGTGGACGTGAAAATCCAGCGCCAGGAGGACCTTTATTACTGGTCCGATTTGAGCGCTGACTGGGTTACCTCTCTAACGTGGAACGAGGTCCCAGGTGCATCCGGTTTACCCAGCGTGGACTGGGTTTACCCTGCACCATTGTTAGAGGATGGCAAGGAGTATTATGTCTGGGCACAGGTCACCGATGGCAGCGGTAGTCCGAAGGCGTCATCGTCGCCGGCAACCTTCATCGCCGACGACACAGCGCCAGTCGGTACTCAGATATATGGCTCTTTCATTCCTGGTAGCACTTACCTCGGCCCCACTGTCTTCGATCCGATTACGGTTGCGGGTGTTACCGGTTCCTCCGTCGATATAACCGGCGGCAGCAATCCCGGCATGCTGGATTCGGTTAAATTACTGATAGAGCGTATTGACACCGGCTTTTGGTGGGACGGCGTCGCCTGGCAAGTGCCGGCAGGATTTTATATAGATGCTACCGGTACGAATTCATGGAGCATAACAGCGGTAACTACGCGTCACCTTCCCCTCTGGGAGCATATGGTGTATTACAGCATCACCGCTATGGGGATGGATGAGGCGGGCAATCTGGAGCTCTCAGCTGTTGCGAACTTCGTGTTTATAGCGGATCTCACTGGGCTGGCTCCGCCGCCTGTACCGACACTTGCACCGACACCAACCCCGACACCGGCTCCGCCTGTTTTGAGCAGCATAACCTGGAGCGATGTCGATGGTTCGGTCAATATCACTGCGGGAGATGAGCTAGTCTTCATATTCAGCAAGGAGATGGATACCACAACACTCGACACTGTTTCTGAAATAAATACCCGACTTGATAGTACAGCTAGTGGTACCACTGATTATGGAACAACCTTCAACTCCAGTTGGAATACGGCCAAGACCGAGCTAACAGTGACCCTGGGAGCGGGCGAGGCTATTGTAGGTGGGGAGACGGTTAACCCGGCCAGCGATGTGAAGTCCGCAGCGGGTTTAGCCGATGCTACTCTGGCTCCAGGTCCGGCGATCCCAACAACGCCAACACCAACACCAACACCCGCGCCAACACCAACGCCAGCTGTTACAGTTACACCTACACCAACAGCAACACCCACGCCTACGCCTACGCCTACGCCTACCACTACACCAGCGGGGCCCGTCCTGAGCAGCATAACGGTGAGCGATGTAGATGACTCGGGCACTATCGACGTGGGAGATACGCTACAATTCAATTTCAACAAGGCCATGAATAAGACAACGATCGACAGTACCAACATCAACACCAGGCTGCCAGCCTCTTCTAGCCATAGCTACGGAACACTGGAAGCCGCTAACGTTGTCTGGAATAATGCCGGGACTGAGCTCACGGTAACCCTGGGATCGGGTGAGACTATCGAAGACGGGGATACGGTTAACCCATCTGGCGATGTGAAGTCGGCGGATGGTGCGTCTGATGCTACTACCGCTCCCGGGCCAGCGATAACTTTGCCAGAGGAGGGCTTGGTTTGGGAATGGTGGTATTACCTGTTGATCGGGCTGGGGGTGGTTATTATCATCGCCGCCATTGTCCTTCTCGTGGTTCTGCCAAAGAGGGGGGCTGGTGGAGAGTTACTCGATGAGGAGGAGCTTTACGGAGAAGAGGAGGAAGAAGAGTTTTGATAGCTTTTCTGGCAAGCGGGGTGTCGGCGCTCAAGCCCACAAGCGGCGCAGTGACTGAAGCGGCAATCAAGGGTATCGGTTCCTTGTAGGGAGCGCTGGTATTCCCTTTTCAGAAAAGTGGTGTTTACACCAACGTCGATGTGAGACCAGGGGAGGACTTCAGACAAAGGACGTTGGCGATTAGCGAAGAAAGCGGGGTCGAGCCCACATTCATGGAAGGCTCGACCCCATTTTTCATAGTTGAAAAGCTCGCTCCAGGAGTCGAAGGTTGCGCCCAATCGCCAGGCGTTATATATTACCTGAGAGAGGCGACGGTCGCCCCGCGCCAGTACACCTTCAAGCATGCTCATCCTGGGGTCCTGCCATGACAGTCGTAGCCCCGACTTTTTCAGGCCAAGCCTGAGCGAATCTATCCTGGCATTTAACTCCTCTTCGGTCGGCTGTGCCACCCACTGAAATGGGGTATGTGCCTTGGGTACAAAAGCTGAGACGCTCACCTTAAGGTGGGGCGCTCTGGCACCTGGTTTCTTCCGCGCAGCTACACGCTTATGCACAAGCTCAGCAATGCTCTCTACGTCATCTGGGGTCTCCGTGGGCAAACCGAGCATGAAATATAGCTTAACGCTGCTCCAATAGTGCTCTGCAGCGTTCTCCAGGGTTTGGAGCACGTCATCATCGGAAATACCCTTGTTAATCACCCGCCGCAGCCTCTCACTTCCCGCTTCAGGGGCAAAGGTCAAGCCGGTCTTCCTCCTGGAGGTAATGGCATCCATCAAACTCAACGAGAAGCTATCGATGCGAAGGCTGGGCAGCGATATCTTTAGGTTGTGCTCTTGATAGCGTGACGATAGTGTACTGACTAGGCTATCAATTTTTGAATAATCGCTGGTGCTTAGCGAAAGCAGGGAAAGCTCATTATAGCCACAATTCCGCAGCAGTTCACCCACCGCTGCCAGAATCTCCTCCTTGGGTCGCTCCCGAAGCGGGCGATAGATAATCCCCGCCTGACAGAAGCGACAGCCCCTGGTGCAACCACGCTGGATCTCGATGGCTGCCCGGTCGTGAATCGTTGCTATATAAGGGATTACTGGCCTGGTCACCGCAGGGGGCAGCTTCGTGAGGATACGCCGCTTGATGCTTGAGCTTAGCCCCGGGGATGTAGGACTTATCTTGGAGATGGTGCCATCGTCATGGTAGTCAACCTGATATAGACTGGGCACATAGATACCGGTAATACTAGCTATTTGGCGAAGTAACTCCAGCTTCTTACGGGCACCATCGAGCTTCCACTGGCGAAAAGTTTCCAGTAGCTCTAAGAGAACCTCCTCTCCTTCTCCGAGCACGAAAAGGTCGATGAATTCAGCCATAGGCTCCGCGTTGAGAGCGCAACTGCCGCCAGCGATAATCAGGGGGTAGGATTCATCGCGCTGAGCGGAGCGAACTGGTATCCCCGCCAGGTCAAGCATGTTGAGCACATTGGTGTAGGTGAGCTCATAGCCCAGGGAGAAGCCGATAATGTCGAAGTCCTTCAAGGGGCGTTTCGATTCTAGGCTAAATAGAGGGATGGCGGACTTCCTCATCTCCGCCTCCATATCGACCCAGGGGGCATAGACACGCTCGACAAGCACATTGGGCTCTCTATTTACTAGGTCATAGAGGATAGCCAAACCGAGATTAGACATGCCGATCTCATAGAGGTCGGGATAGGCCAGAGCCATCTTGACATCAATGGCGTCCCAGTCTTTGGTGATGCTATTCCACTCGCCCCCTGTATAGCGGGCTGGTCTGGTAACCCTGGGAAGGATGTGGTCTAGATTGGTCATAGTGTCTACTATTATATCAAAAGCCCCTCCCCTTTGACATCCTGGAAAGAAAATGATAGGATTTATAAGCAGTTACGTGGACGTTGTATATAGTATATATAAATGAAGGCAACTCTAGGGGGGTGGCAAGGAATTTACTCGTGGTGTGGGAGGAGCGTGATTCAGGAGGTATCGGTTGGCAGTTTCAAGTGTAAAGAGAAAAGAGATCACTAAAGAGGGCGAAAGGGTTTACGCCATCGTTCAGACGGGGGGAAAGCAGTATAGGGTCTCATCCGGGGAGACCATCGATGTGATGCACCTTCCCGCAGTGGAGGGGAGCACAGTAGAGCTGGATCAAGTATTGCTGGTCGCCGATGGTGAGAGCGTTAGAGTGGGCACGCCTACCGTTGAGGGGGCGAAAGTTCTCGCTGAGGTAATTGGCGAGGGCAAGGGGAAGAAGGTCATCGTCTTCAAATACAAACCAAAGGTGCGATACCGCAGACTGAAGGGTCATCGACAGCTTTATACCAGGCTTGCTATAAAAGAGATTGTATGCTAGTATGTGGCCTGTCCAAAAGTATATGATCGCTGTCTTCAGGAGATAGAATAGAGGGAAGTGGAAATGAGGGCTGGTTGCATTGGTTTTATTTGGGACGTTGCAGCATATGTAGCTAGTGCTATTGCCGTATCCACTTTCATGTGCCATTTTTGGTGGCCGGATGTGTTTACCGGACATGTGCTCTGGGGCGTATCTGGGGGCTTTGCAATATTCTCCATCTATGGTGGGATAATCAGAAGGGCCGATATTCAGGAGGAAGGTGTAAAAAGGGGGATGGCAACCGCCGCGGCAGTCATCGGATGCCTGGTGCTGCTGGGGTTAACCGTGAGCGCAGCATGGCTTATAATACCATTATCCTTATATTCCTGATCCCTATAGCCTTGCCATTAGTAATTTAGAAATCAGCCTAGATCCTGAATAGCATTTATATACAAAGAAGAAGGAGAGTTACTAGGTGGCGCATAAAAAGGGCGGTGGCAGTACCAGGCTGGGACGTGACAGCAAGCCAAAGCGGCTTGGGGTCAAGCGATACGGTGGCGAGCAGGTACGCGCCGGCACCATTATCGTTCGCCAGAGGGGAACGCGCATTCTCCTGGGGGAAAACGTTGGTCTGGGGCGGGATCACACCATATTTGCGCTCATCGATGGCTACGTCAAGTTCGGACCAGCGTCTAAATATAGAAAGAAGGTAAGCGTTTACCGCTGATGAAGAAGGGTATACATCCTGAGTATATGGAAGCGCAGGTCACCTGCTCCTGTGGCAATAGCTTCACTATTGGTTCGACCAGGCCGGTGCTCAAGGTGGAGCTTTGCAGCAAGTGTCACCCTTTCTTCACCGGAGAGCGGCGAATCGTAGACACCGCAAAGCGGGTGGAGAAGTTCAAGAGACGATACAAGATGGAGTAGAGCTATCCTATCTACTCCTCTTTCTCCTTCAACCGTCGAAAGAAGCAACTCCTGTTCCCGGTGTGGCATACCGGTCCGGTGGCCTCAACCTGAATGAGCAAGGCATCATCATCGCAGTCCCTAAGGATAGCGCCAACACTGAGGTAGCTTCCTGATGTTTCACCCTTGTGCCATAGTTCCTGGCGACTTCGACTGTAGAACCATACCTGACCAGTATCAAGCGTTCTTCTGAGTGACTCCTGGTTCATGTATCCCAACATCAGTACGTCCCCATTTTTCGCGTCCTGGATAATAGCTGGTATTAGTCCCTTTTCATCAAACTTCAGCATAGCCCCTCCTAAAATTTACCACGTAGGCAAAGAAATTACCGTATTCCTGAAAGGGCTCGAATCCTGCTTGGCGAGCCCAAGCAATAGTGGTCCTCCTAAGTGGGTAATCGGGGTCGAGGAGGTACTCCGAGATGGAAAGCACCCCACCGGGACGAATCACGCGATACAACTCCTGCAATGCCCGATCTTTATCGGGTATCTCACCCAGAACAGTGACCAGGTAGGCGAGGTTTAAACTGCCATCCTTAAACGGAAGACACTCCCCATTCCCCAACATTAATGCGACGTTTTCCAGATCATATCTTGTGACCTTGTTCTTAGCTCTGGCAATCATCGCCGGCTCGATATCCACGCAATAAAGCATTCCCGGGCTTTCCGAATAACCCACTCGCCGCGCCGCCTCTATGGTGAAAAAGCCGGGGCCGGGACCTAGTTCCAGGACTCTCATCCCTGCCGTGATTCCTACTTTGTCCAGCAATTTCGCTGGGCTGAAAAGACGCCTGCGCACCGGGCTTTCCAGAATCAACGCCAGCAACGTTACCGAGCGACGCGATGCTGGAGCAAGACGGAATTTGCGAACAATACGGAACACCACAAGCCATAGGAAGAGGACCGTGCCGATTAAACCCAGAATAACGATTAGCGTCGGATGCACCAGATGCTCCTATGCCGTAATATTGCCCACTGCCTTCTTCAGGTCAATATCGCCGGTATAGAGGGCGCGGCCTACTATCGCCCCCTCCACGCCAATGTCAATTAGCCTCTTCAGATGCCCCAGCGATGAAATGCCACCGGCAATTATGATGGGCAGGCTGGTTTTATCCACCAGTTCAGTTACGGCGTCAAAATTCGGTTCTGTGAGCGTGCCGTCGCGGGCGATGTCGGTATATATTAAGCGTTTCACCCCGAGGGACTGCATCTTATCCACTAATTCGATAGCGGTTACCTTAGTTCTCTCCTGCCAGCCACGGATTGCCACATAGCCATCACGGGCATCGATGCTGACAATTATGCGGTCTACGAACCTGCGGCAGGCCTCTTGAATCAAGGCATGGTCCTCTATTGCTGCTGTGCCCAGTATAGCGCGTGCCGCCCCGAGTTCCAGCGCCTGAGCTATCGACTCGATTCGGCGAATGCCACCTCCTAGCTGAAGGGGGATGTGGATTGCTTGTGCCATATCTGTGATAAGGGAGGCATGGCAGAGCTCGCCCCTGGCTGCACCATCGAGGTCAACTATATGAAGCCGCTTTGCCCCCAGCGATTGCCAGTGCAGGGCAATCTGCAGGGGCTCTTCAGAGAAGATAGTTTCCTGGCTGTAGTCTCCTTGATACAGGCGAACACACTTTCCACCCTTAAGGTCGATAGCAGGAATAATCTCCATTATCAGCCCTCTATTTTAGCTACGGGCAATCTGTTACTCTCGGTTCGTATTTTTTCAATAATACTAGTGGCCCTTTTTTCTCAATCGCCTTTTATAATCTTTTTAAGTAAATTGTAAATTAGTGAGTTATCAATAAAACCTTGCCTGACCTAAGATAGATTCCACTCAGTCTTTGGTAGTGAGCGGTTATCCGGATGGGCCGAGGCCGGGCAATACAATCGTAATGCTCGCCTTGTATTACCTGACTGCAGATGTATCAATTACACAGATTGCTAAGCTATGGATTCTTTTCCGTGGGTAGTTGCAAACCCCTGATGGCAGTAATATTCCTTAGAATCTCAGAGGTGCCGCCCTGGATGGTATAGCCCGGGGAGAACAGATAGGACTCGGCGGCGCTCTCACGAAATGCGGGTGGAATCCACTTCGAGCCCTGTCGCAATTGTCCATAGAGGCCAGGTAGCTGTGTTGCCACATGGGCCATGTACTGCTCGAACGATGTACAGAAGGCCTTAGCCAGCGCCGCTTCAGTGGTGGGGGGGCGACCCTGGTCGAGCACCCAGGCTACTCGATAGGTGAGCAGGCGTCCCACCTCGTACCTGACGGTAAGGTCTGCCAGCCTACTGCGTACTGTTGGTTGCTCTGCAAGGGGTTTGCCGCCCTGATTGGTTTGCTTGGCGTACTCGATGAGATCTTGATATAGCGGGTAATTGGTCATTAACCGCTCAACGCCGCTTCTTTCATAATCGAGCTGCTCAGCGATCTGGTACCAGCCACGGTTAATCTCTCCAACCAGGCTTGACCTGGGCACACGTACATTATCGAGAAAGACCTCATTATAGTGGTGTCCCCCGGTCATATCGATCAGGGGGCGAACCTCGATTCCCGAAAGGTGCATGTCCACGATAAACTCACTTATACCCCTGTGCCTGGGTGCATCGGGGTCTGTACGTGCTATCAGGTAGAGGTAGTCGATATGGTGCGCCCCGCTGGTCCATACCTTCTGTCCATTCAGGATGTAGGAGTCGCCATCCTCGGTGGCTTTGGTGCGAAGGGAGGCGAGATCGCATCCAGCCTCCGGTTCGCTCATTCCAATGCCAAATACAAGCTCACCTCTCGCGATGCGAGGCAGGAAGTACTCCTTCTGTTCATCGCTGCCATAGCGGATTATCGAGGGTCCCATCTGGCGGTCGGCAAACCAGTGGGCGGCTGCCGGCGCTCCATAGCGGACGATCTCCTCGGTGAGCACCATACGGTCCATGTAACTCTTCCCCTGACCGTACCACTCTCTGGGCCAGCACAGTCCGATCCATCCTCTCTGCCCTATCTTGCGGGAGAACTCTGGAGAATAACCACCCATCCAAGCATCGCAATGAACCTCGAAGCTTCCGTTCTTAAGCTCCTCTTCCAGGAACTGGCGGATCTCCTGCCTAAGCTTCTCCTGTTCTTCAGTGAAACGAAATTCCATTTACAATCACCTCATCTTACCATGTGGGATGCTATTCGAGTTCTATCATGACATCCCCTTTTTTTATACCCTGTCCTATCTCCACCTTGATATCGCTGACCTTGCTGTTCTGCGGGGATTTCACCGGCATCTGCATCTTCATGGCCTCAATAATAAGTAGCTCCTGGCCTTCTGTTACCTCCTCCCCCACCTTCACCTTGATATCAGTCACTTTTCCTGGCATTGGTGATACTATAGTAGTCATATTTTTAACCCTCACAGATTGATGTTTGAGTATTTCCTCCAAGGCCTGACAACGTTTTTATTCTCCGTCATGTCCAGTGCCCGGTTAATGTATTTCCTGGTCTCGCTGGGCATAATCACATCATCGATAAATCCCCTTTCCGCTGCGCAATAGGGGTTTTCAAAGAGATCCCTATACTCAGCTATCCTCTGGGCTTTAATCGCCTTGGGGTCCTCTGCCTCCTTTATTTCCCTGGCGAAGATAATGCTGGCGGCGGTCTCGGCGCCAACGATACAAATTTTGGCTATAGGCCAGGCGAACATGAAATCAGCCCCGGTATCCTTGCAGCACATTCCAGTGTAGGCCCCAGCGAAGGATTTACGTATGACCACAGTAATCTTGGGCACTGTAGCGTCGATATAGGAGTAAATCATCTTGGCACCGTGTCGTAAAATGCCCTTCCACTCTTCGGCTGACCCTATCCAGTAACCGGGGACATCATGGAGGGTTACCAGGGGTATGTTGAACAGGTCGCAGAACCTGACGAACCGGGCGACCTTGTCGGCGGCATCACAGTCCAGGGCGCCTGCGGCACACATCGGCTGGCTGGCCACGATCCCGGTGGGTCGCCCACCGAACCTGGCAAAACCGATAAGCACGTTCTGGGCAAAGTCCTTCAGTAGCTCAAAGAAGTGGCCATTATCGATGATTCTCATAATTACGTCGTGCATGTCATAGGCGATGTAGGGCTCTTCAGGAACCAGATTGTCCAGTTCTGAGTCTATCCTCTCCGGGTCATCACCTGTATCCTGATAGGTTGACTTCCTCTCGTCCTTATTATTGTTGGCGGGTAAAAAGCTCAACAGTTCCTTGGCCTTATCCAGGCAATCCTTGTCGTCCTCAACCACCAGGTGCGTCTCCCCCGATTTAACGGCGTGAGCCTCCACGCCGCAAAGGGTATCAATGTCGATATCTTCACCCGTCTGCGTTTTTACGAAGGCGGGACCAGCGATACCCATGCGGCCAGTCTCCCTGCATTGAAACACGAAATCCTGCATAACCGGGTGATAGGCTTGCCCTCCCAGGCAAGGACCCATGAGCAGTGCTATCTGGGGTATAATGCCTGAGGCCAGTACCTGGGATGTGAATAGCCATGCATAGCACTGCAAGGTATCCATTCCCTCTTGAAGCCTTGCACCCCCGGAGTCGTTCATGCCTACAAATGGTATCCCCATGTCTTTGGCCAGGTCGATGGCTTGCGAGAACTTTTTACCATGATATTCGCCAAAGGTACCTGCCATTGTGGTATAGTCCTCAGCAGCGACCATAACCAACCTGCCGTTTACCTTTCCGAATCCGGTGATTACCCCTTCGGCAGGTATTTCCCTTTTATCCATACCAAAAGCTGTGGTGCGATGCTTGACGAATAGGCCTATCTCAGTGAAGGTGCCGGGATCGAAGAAGTACTCTATCCTCTCCCTAGCAGTCCAGCTTCCCCTTTTATGCTGTTGTGCCACAGCTTTGGGGCCGCCCATTTGCTTTACCTTCTCGCGCTTCTGCTTGTATTCATCCAGCATCCATTGTCCTCCTGTTTCCCCCTACACGCACTCTTTTCCTATCTATCTAAGTAATTGTTGGTGTGATCTATGGCTATAGAATCTTGGAGATAATCCCAGTAACCACATTCACTCGGGCATTATACCATGAGCAGGTACAAATTTCCACATAGCAACGTAAAAAGGGCAGCCATCATATAGGCGGTCTCCCTTTTCTTCATGACAAAAGTACAATTATCTGCTATCGTAAGGCATCGTTATGTTAACATAGGCATTAAACATATTAACCGAATAGTGTGCCAGTATGGAACTTGTATTCCACCCTTGTCAATAATATCCAGGCTCTTCAGTTGCGCCATCGTTGCGAGGAGCGTGAGCAATGTAGCATTTCCAAAAGTATAACCGGTTGCTTGTCTTCGTTCGTATTGATAACAGGACTTCTGCTGCTTATAATAGAATAGTTTGGCGAGACCGCCTTCCGCGAGCTTTGAGAAAATATGGGCTATAACATGCTCACAGCATAACAGGTTGCAGATCTGTTTCTAAACAAAGAGGTGACCTTCAATCTGCTCGATGCCTGGTATGAGAAGTTGTTCTCATTAACGGCTTCCGTTTTATGGTGTACTTCCTGAAGCTGAGCAAAAGGAGCCATTAAGCTGGATCTAGCTGGAACTCGCTAATACTTTCTATTGACCGATTACGTGAGTGAATAAATGCGATAGCATTTTCTCCAACCTGTAAAAAGAGCAATTTGCAGGCGGGAACCTGCAAATTGCTCTTAAGTAGCGTATAGCCAAGGGTGAACTTATATTAGTCTCTAAACTACATTATGTTGGTAATATATCATAGATTAATATATTTGTCAAGTCTTTTGCTGCTTATTGGATAATATTATTATTAATTGGCTGGAGGTGATTTATTCGATTAGAGTAGACGCATAGTATTTATCGCCGGCAATAGGTTGGTGGGGTGGGTAAAAACAAGATGCCAGCCTTGTAAAATTGTCGCTGCTTTAGTAATATATGGTTGACTGAAATATAGAATAACCAAAGAAAATAATTAGATGCCTGCAAGAAATTCGGAGATAGACACCTGTAGGGTGATAAATGCGGACGGGCTTAATGGGCTCCCATGACCGATAGACAACTCGCCACGGGGCTGGTGGAAGTATTCACCGGCAGCGGCAAGGGAAAGACCTCTGCGGCACTGGGGATGGTGCTACGTGCCCTGGGGCATGGGCTTAGAGTGCACGTCATTTTCTTTATGAAGGGCAATTATCCATATGGCGAGCGGAATATGTTGCCCCGATTACAAAATGTTAGCTTCCAGAGTTTTGGGCATGAGAACTTCGTCGATCCAAATAATGTTAAAAAGGAGGAAAGGGAACAGGCAAGTGAAGCGCTTCAGGCAGCTAGGGAATCGATAGCCAGTGGTAAGTTTGACCTCGTAGTGCTCGATGAGGTAAACGTCGCTGTCGCTTGGAAGCTCATCAATATTGAAGAGCTATTAGAGCTGATCCAGGAAAAGCCGCATAATGTTGAGCTTATCCTCACGGGTCGCTATGCCGATCAGAGGCTTATCGAAAAGGCCGATCTGGTTACCGAGATGGTGGAGGTCAAGCACCCCTATAAGAAGGGAATAAAAGCGAGAAAGGGGATCGAGTATTGAAAACAGTGATGAAAGGAGAAATAAGATGATTACCCTGAGTGTGATAAAGGCTGACATCGGCGGATATGTGGGGCATTCCAGCTCACATCCCTTGGTGTTGGAGAAGGCTGCTGAATGCATGGCGAAAGCAAAGCGTGACAAGCTGCTGGTGGATTTTCACGTTACCAGGTGTGGGGACGATCTGCAACTGATCATGACCCACCAGCGTGGAGTGGAGGACGAGGCTATTCACAAGCTCGCATGGGATACCCTCTTGGATTGCACCAAGGTAGCCAAGGAGCTGAAGCTTCATGGGGCGGGACAGGACCTCCTATCCGATGCCTTCTCGGGCAATGTCAAGGGGATGGGGCCCGGGGTCGCCGAGATGGAGTTTGAGGAGAGGGGATCGGAGCCGGTTCTCATCTTCATGGCCGACAAAACTTCGTCCGGGGCGTGGAACCTCCCCCTCTACAAGATGTTCGCCGATCCATTTAATACTATTGGTCTGGTTATTGCCGAGAACATGCACGGCGGCTTTCGCTTCGAGATTCACGATGTAAAGGAGCATAAAAAGATAACCCTCGACGCACCGGATGAGATCTACGACATGCTCCTCTTCATGGGGGCGCCGGGCCGCTATGCGGTGAAGGCAGTCTACCACCGCGGCTCCAACGAGATAGCTGCTGTTTCATCTACCGATAAGCTGAGCATGATGGCCGGTAGATATGTGGGCAAGGACGACCCGGTGTGCGTCGTCCGCTCCCAGGGGGAGTTCCCTGCGGTAGGTGAGGTGCTGGAGCCCTTTACCAATCCCTTCCTGGTGGAGGGATGGATGCGAGGCTCACATCACGGTCCGTTAATGCCAACTTCCATTGAGCAGTCAAACCCGTCCCGCTTCGATGGCCCGCCGCGGGTGGTCTGTGCTGGCTTCCAGCTCTCGGGTGGCAAGCTGGTGGGACCACGTGATATGTTCGACGACCCCAGCTTCGATAAGGCGAGGCGGGTTGCGAACGAGGTTGCCGATTATATGCGGAGCCATGGGCCATTTGAGCCTCACAGGTTACCCCTGGAGGAGATGGAATATACTACCATGCCACAGGTGGTGAGGAAGTTGGAGGGGAGATTCGTTGACCTTTGAGGGTGACAAGGCTTCTCTTGGCGACCAAAAATCCTGCTAAGGTGCGAGAGTACTCGCGATTGCTTCAGGGCATACCATATGAGATTGTCACCCTTTCTGAAGAGGGTATTTATCAGGTGGTTGACGAGACCGGGAAAACCCTGGAGGAGAATGCTTCACTTAAAGCTAAATCCTATGCATGTCAGAGCAATCTGCTAACCCTGGCCGACGACTCGGGACTGGAGGTGGATGCACTGGGTGGAGAGCCCGGTGCTCTATCTGCCCGCTTTGCCGGCGAAGGGGCATCGGATAACGAGAGAATCGACTATCTACTGGCAAAACTCACCGGCATCCCCTGGGAGGAAAGAACCGCTCGCTTCCGGTGCATGATAGCTATCGCCTCACCGCAAGGAGAAGTGGAGCTCTGCCAGGGAGAGTGCCGGGGCATCATAGCATTTGAACCGAAAGGTGAAAATGGCTTTGGCTATGACCCCATCTTCTATCTTGACCAACTGGAAAAGACCATGGCGGAGCTATCTATGGATGAAAAGAACGAGGTGAGCCACCGGGGGCAGGCAGTCAGGAAGGCATGCCGTGTACTGGAGCGGCGAATAGCATGAATAAAACCGTGACCGCTTGATTAAACATAGCGAATGCTAAGGAGGCTCCCAAGGGTTCAAAAAGGCGGATCAAGAGAAAACAACGTCATGAAGAGTACAAAAGGATGACTGGGCTTTCCGATTCTTTTCAGCGACCCATAAACTACCTAAGGATATCTGTCACCGACCGCTGCAATCTGCGCTGCATCTATTGTGTGCCCGCTGGAGGCATCCAGCACTTGCCCCGAAATGAGGTGCTGCGCTACGAAGAGATCCAGGCGGTGGCTCAAGCAGCAGCATCTCTGGGCATAAATAAACTGCGGCTTACCGGGGGTGAGCCTCTGGTAAGGGCAGAGTTGATCCGGCTGGTGCAAATGCTCTCCCATATCGCGGGCATTGATGATGTTGCACTAACCACCAATGGGGTGCTGCTCAGAAAACACGCCACCTCCCTCAGGGAGGCCGGGTTAAAGCGGGTCAATGTGAGCCTCGATACGCTTAAACGGGATAAATACAAACAAAATGCCCGTCGCGACCGGCTGGGCGATGTTCTCGATGGTATAACAGCGGCAAAAGAGGCAGGTCTTGAGCCGGTCAAGGTGAATATGGTGGTTATGCGGGGTATAAACGATGATGAGGTGCTGGATTTCGCTCGCCTCACCATTGAAGAAGGGTGGCACGTTCGCTTTATCGAGCTTATGCCTTTTGCCAATGGAGAAAGCCTCCAGTCTGTTCCAACGAAAGAGGTCATGCAGCGTCTGCGTTCTATAGGCAAACTTGAGCCTTGCATTTCCAGCCAGGGCAACGGTCCTGCCAAGTACTTCCGATTTCCAGGAGCGGAGGGTACAGTGGGCTTTATCAGTCCCATCAGCGAGCACTTCTGCTTCAACTGCAATCGCCTGCGTCTCACAGCAGATGGAAAGCTGCGACCCTGCCTCTTGAGCGATGAGGAGGTAGACATCAAAACTGCCTTACGCCGTAGAGCATCGCCGATGGAGATCAAGGGGTTGATTCAGCAGGCGGTGGCTAAAAAGCCGGAGCGCCATCATTTATCGGAGGGGTTGCAACCGACGGGGCGAGTGATGTGCCAGGTGGGAGGTTAGATGGAACCAGCAAGGATGGTGGATGTGAGCCAAAAGCCTCTCACTGAGAGGGAGGCGGTAGCCAAAGGTCTAGTGGTGATGAAGGCTGAAACGCTCTCCATGATAAAAAGCGGCGAGATGCCCAAGGGGGATGTCCTGGCCACAGCTCAGGTGGCCGGTATTATGGCAGCAAAGCAGACCTCACAGATCATCCCCATGTGCCACCCCTTAACGCTTGATGAAGTAAAGGTGGAATTCCAATTCGTGGAGGGGGGAGTGGAGATTGCCGCGACGGTTAGGTGTACCGGGAAAACGGGGGTGGAAATGGAAGCGCTCACCGCCGTAGCAGCGAGCGCTCTCACTATCTACGATATGTGCAAGATGGTTGAGCGAGAGATAAGGATCGATCAGATCCGCCTGTTCAGAAAGAGTGGCGGTAAGAGCGGCAATATCATCCTCAAGTAACCTAGCGATTTTTTGGAAACCCCAGTATCTATAGATTGGTTAAAAAGGGGCGGCAGCGTTATTTTCCCCCTTAACATATTTATACGCTAGTCAGTTTACAGTTCACCCATTCAAAGAACGGTGGTGCTATGCCCTTTTTGACCACACGAAGCTCTTTCTGGAGTTGAACCTGTATATTTACCGCTAATATTGGCAATCAGTTTGTGATATGTTACACTATCTCAGGTTAACCAGGAGGAGACTATGGCAACCAGGCAGATATTCTGGAACATCGGAGACTGGGGTTATATACTCTACGGACTGCTGCTACCATTAGCGATAATCCTTGCCTACGCGGTCTACCGTCGCTACCGCCTATGGCAGGTAGGGCAGCCGGATAACAGGCTCGATAATCTTCCGCAGCGGTTGTGGTCATTTGCTGTTACCGGCACCGTGGATGGCTTTATCCACCGGCGTTTTCTCAAAGAACCCTACCCCGGTTTGATTCATTTCCTCATATTTTGGGGATCAATCGTCTTTCTGTTGGGAGCATTCATCGATTTCGTAACACACTATGGGGTAAGCGGCGTGGTGAATGGCGAGCTGGTTCATGGCCTGTGGGGCACGCCCTATCTAGGTTTGTCCTTTGTGGTTGATGTCCTCGGCATCGGGGTACTCATCGGGGTGTTGTTTGCCACTTACCGCAGATATATTCAAAAACCGGATAGGCTTGATAATAAACCCGAAAATGCCATTGCCCTCATCCTTATCTTTGTCATCGTGATTACCGGCTTTATTATTGAGGGGTTGCGTATCGCCTACTTTACCAGCAACCCATCAGCATTCCACCAGATACTCCCGCTTGACTACGACACTGCGTGGGCAGTGTGGTCCCCCGGAGGATGGGTCTTCGGTCAGATATTTGCCGGCCTCTCCTCAGGGGCGCTGCTGCTAGCTCACAAAAGCCTGTGGTGGTTCCATACCGCCCTCGGCCTGGGGGTCATAGTCTATGTTGCCCTCACCTGGTCCTCACTATCGCACATCGTTGTCGGCCCCTTCAATGTGCTTTTCAGGTCATCTCGTCCCAAGGGAGCTCTGTCGCCCATGGATCTGGAGGAGGCCGAGACCTTCGGGGTCGACAAGATCAATGGGTTTACCTGGAAACAGATCTTCGACCTGGATGCCTGCACAAGATGTGGTCGCTGCCAGGATATTTGCCCAGCCTATCTCAGCGGGAAGGCACTTTCACCTAAAAAGCTTATCCAGGATCTAAAGCAGCACTGGCTTGAGGTGGCCACCGATATGGTGGTGGCAAATATAGCGGCTTCGAGTGGAAACGGTGTTGGAAATGGCAATGGGAAGTCACGTCCGTTGAAGAACAGGCTGTTACAGACCCTTGACCGCTGCACGTTCGTGGTGCTTCCTGAACTGCTGGCAAAGGTTGGCTTTGGGGGTAAGAGAGGGAACGGGAGCAGCAATAAGGACGAGATTTCAATGATCGGCGATGTAATAACCGCGGAAGTAATCTGGGATTGCACCACCTGCCGCGCCTGTCAGGAGGTGTGTCCTGTCTTTATAGAGCACATCGATAAGATCATCGATATGCGCCGCAACCTGGTGCTGGAGCAGGCGGAGATGCCGGAGACAGCAGAGATGGCGCTTAGGTGCATAGAGGAAAGGGGACATACCTGCAAGGGGACCACTGCCTGCAGAACTGACTGGTGTGGCGATGTCGAGGGCGCCAGGCTCCTCTCCGAGGATCAGAACGTGGAGGTCCTATACTTTGTCGGGTGCTCTGCTGCTCTCGAGGACCGGAATATGAAGGTGTCGGCCGCTTTGGGCAAGGTTCTCCAGGCGGCAGGGGTCAAGTTCGGCGTGCTCGGTGAGGAGGAGAGCTGCTGTGGTGAGCCAGCTCGACGAATGGGGAACGAGTACCTGTTCCAGATGCAAGCGACGAAAAACATCGAGACCTTTAAGCGATACGGCGTGAAGAAGATCGTGGTTAGTTGCCCCCACGGCTATAACACCCTGAAGAACGAATACCCCCAGTTTGGCGGCGAGTTTGAGGTAGTCCACCACTCACAGTTCATCGCCGAGCTAATTAAGCAAGGCCGACTTAAACTAAAGGATGGTATAACTGAGAAGATTACCTATCACGACGCATGTTACCTGGGACGACACAATGATGTTTACGAGGAGCCGAGGCAGGTGGTTAAAGCTATCCCCGGGGCGCAGTTCGAGGAGATGGCACGCCGTCGCAGTCGGAGCTTCTGCTGTGGCGCCGGTGGTGGGCATATGTGGATGGAGGAGACTGTAGGCACCAGGATCAGCGAGATGCGCACCGATCAGGCGCTCGCCACCGGGGCTAGCATCCTGGCTACTGTCTGCCCCTTCTGCCTCCAGATGTTCGAGGATGCAATCAAAGCGAAGGAAGCCGAGGAATCCATACGTGCGATGGACATCGCAGAATTGGTGGCAGCAGCGATAGAGGAACGGGAACCCGCTATAGCGAAGGCGGTTGAAGAGAAGCCTGCCGAAGCTGGCAGCGGGGTAACTGAAGAAAAGCCACAGGATACCAGTGGTGACGCCATTGAATAATAGCGTCAACGATCTGGAAGTTGCTTGTATCTTGTAAATAGCGCTTTTTTGCCAAGTAAAAGGTTGCTAGAGGACGACTGTCTGCCCTGGCTCTAGGACGACGATCTCAACACCTGGTGCTTCATTCTTTGCTAACGCAACGAATCTATCGGCGCTCTGTTCCAAGACCGGGAATGTTCTATAGTGCATGGGGATCGCCTTTTTGGGATTGAGTAGTGTGAGCGCCCTGGCTGCCTGAATCGGGTCCATAGTGAAGGCATTACCGATGGGTAGTAATGCCAGGTCTATCGGGTATAACTCACCGAGTATCTTCATGGTAGAAAAGATGCCGGTATCACCGGCGTGGTAGATGGTATAACCGTCCTCCAATTTTATGATGAAGCCGGTGTTGCTCGCCGTTTGCGAGGAATGGAAGGCCTGGGTCATAGTTATGGTGATGCCATCGATCACCGCGGTGGCACCAATGTTCATCCCCATTCCGAAGTTGACCACATTGTCTGCCGAGAGCCCCAACTCAGATATCATCCTTCCTGCTGTTTCCGGTTGAGCTATGAGTGTTCCCCCGGTCTTCTTGACAATTTCTACCGCGTTTCCCAGGTGGTCAAAGTGATCATGGGTGACCAGAACCATGTCTGCCGCTTTAATATCGTCAAGTCTGATGGGGCATAGAGGATTTTCTGTAATGAATGGGTCGATATAAATAATCTTGTCCCGAACTGAGGTAACCACAAAATTGGCATGTCCGAGCCATTGGATAGATCTAGCCATTTTCACCACTCCATATTACCGCTCAAAATTATGAGGCAACCCGGCTAGGGCTACCCGTACTGCTCGCGGAGGGTCCGCTTCAAGATCTTTCCCGTGCTGGTGCGGGGCAGCATATCGACAAAGACCACAGAGCGTGGTCTCTTGAAGCTGGCTAGCCGCTCGCGGCAGAACTCCATGAGTTCCTCAGCGGTTGCAGTTTCCCCCTTCTTAAGTGCCACGATTGCCTTGGGCTCCTGGCCCCATTCCGGGTCGGGAACCCCGATCACTGCCACCTCCTCAACTGCGGGGTGAGCATAGAGCGCATTCTCCACCTCTTCCGGTGATATATTCTCCCCGCCCCTGATAATCATGTCATCGCCGCGACCGACAAGGAACAGGTAACCGTCCTCATCCATATAGCCCATGTCTCCGGTGCGCAGCCAGCCATCTTTGGTCATGGTTTTAGCCGTTTTATCGGCATCCTTCCAGTATCCACTCATCAACCTGGGCCCTCGAGCCACAATCTCGCCAATCTCCACGGTAGGCAGGTCATTGCCCTCCTCATCGATGATCTTCATCTCCACATCATGCATCGGTCTGCCAATAGAGGAGGTAAGCCTCCTCAGCTTCTTGTCCTTCTCCTCCTCCGTTCCCTCTATGATATGGTCTTCCGGCCCCAACGTGGTAATTGTAGAGGCAGTCTCTGTCTGCCCGAACGCATTGATGAAGTTTGCCCCGGGGAAAAGATCGATGGCCTTCTTGATTACCTCCAAAGGCATCGGGGCTGCCCCATAGGTAATCACCCTCAGGCTAGAGAGGTCGTACTTAGCGAAATCGGGATGGTCGATAACCCGCTTTAACATGGTTGGTACCAACATGGCGCGGTTGGCCTTCTCCTGCTGCACTGTCTCCAGCCACTCATCAACCTCAAACTGTCTCATCATCGCTAGGCAGCGACCCCCATAGGTAGCTGCCAGCATCGCCTGTATTCCGGCCACATGATAGAGGGGCATGGTAAGGAGATTGGTCTCCTCAATCTCCAGGTCTACCGGATTTACATTCTCCAGCATGTAGACGCTGAAGCTATTGTGGGGAAGGGGCACCCCTTTGGGCAGTCCGGTTGTACCTGCAGTATACATCAGAATCGTTATGTCTTCGTCGCCGATCTCGGCAAAGAATTCCTCAGCCGAGGCAGCGGCGAGTAGCTCCTCGTAATCGAGCACGCCCTCATGCTTGCCTTCGATAGAGATGTAATGCTGCACCAGTGGCAACTCCGGGCGCATTTCGTTTACCATCTCGACATAGCGCTCGCCTATCAGTAGAACGCTCGCCTCCGCGTGGTTGATCATGTAAATGAGCTCATTCTTCTTTGCCCTGAAGTTCAGAGGAACGAATATGGCCCCGGTCTTAGCCACCCCATAGTAGGCTTCTACATATTGATTACAGTTGACCTGAAGGATGGCGACACGATCGCCCTTCTTTACCCCCAAACTGTCTAAGGCATTGGCCAGCCGGTTAGCCCGTTCACTTAACGCATTGAAGGTGAGTCGCTTTCCTTCGAAGACTATAGCTGTCCGGTCGGGGCAGATGGCCGAGGTTATACTAAGAAATTCCGTTGTATTCAACGTTCCCTCCTTTCAAACTTTCAAAAGGCTTGAAGATTTATTTCACGCACAGATTGTCTAGTCAGTGTTATTGAGCCAGCCTGCTTATCACCTCCTCAACAATCCTTGGCAGTATCTTCCCTACAGGTTTATTTATGAGAACAGTAGCATGTTCATCCATAGAGGCGGTGCCGACATTTATTATTACCAGCTTTGACCCAGCCTCTATGGCATAGATGGGCATGTAGGCAGCGGGATATACCATCAGGGAAGAACCTAGTAGCATAAAAAGATCGCAATTACGGGAGTGTTGCTCCGCCTCACTGGTATCTTTAGTCAGTGGTGTCTCCCCAAAGGAGACCGTTGCTGACTTTATCATTCCGCCACACTCAATACAAGTAGGCTCCTCATCGCCGTCCCCTAGTCTCTTGGCAATCTCCTTTACCGGATACCGTCTTGCGCAGTTAACGCACTTCAGCCATCTGAGGGAGCCATGAAGCTCGATGACCTTATCCTCTGGTACCCCTGCCTTTTGATGCAACCCATCCACGTTCTGAGTGATCACGCAATCAAGCTTACCCGTTTTGTAGAGCTCAGCGATTGCGTGGTGAACAGGGTTCGGCTGTGCCTGTTCTATCATGCGAAACATGTTCCAAGTTTGCCAGCTTCTTCTTCTAGTCGAGGGATTTCCAATAAAGGTAGGAAAATCAGATTGGCTGGAATGAGTAGTAGGGGGGACTCTTGGGCTCGTGGCGTCTCGCGTGCTGGATTCTGTGTTCACTCCTGTCCCTGTGAACATAACAATCTTCTGGGCATTGACGACCAGCTCTACTGCTTCCTCGATAAGTCCCTGTATTTCCGTCTTCACCAATGCGTCTTCCTATCACCAGGTTTAAATAGCAGAACCTTTTACCAAATAGGTGGACTCTTAATTCGCCAAGGCTTTGGTAATCTCAGCAAGCCTTCTTTCCAGTACCAGTCCCTCCTTCAGGGTTAGATCGAGTCCTCTCGTGACTGCCTCCTTGGCATGTCTTACGGCAATAGGGCTATGGGATAGAATCTTTTTTGCTATCCTATCGGCGGAAAGATAGAGCTCCTCCCTGCTCACTACCATGTTTACCAGTCCGATACGAAGAGCCTCCTGAGCATCGATGCGATCGCCGGCAAGGAGTATTTGGAGAGCCTTCCCCTTCCCGATTGCGCGGGGCAATGTCTGTGTGCCTCCCGCCGCAGGTATCATGCCCAGGGAGACCTCAGGGAGTCCAAACACGGTTTCCTCGGATGCGATCCTGATATCGCAAAGTAGGGCAATCTCCACGCCAGAGCCGAGGACATAGCCATGGACCGCAGCGATGAGGGGCTGTTTCAGGCTGGTAAAAAGACCCCAGATATCGCGCTCCCATCTTACCTGGCGGGCGATGATCGGCGACGGGGCGGTGCCAAACTCGGTGAGATCAGCGCCCACGCAGAAGGCTCGTTCCCCAGCCCCCTTGAAAATGGCGATGAGCACACCGGGATCGTCCCTGATGGCAGTGAGAACCTGATAAAGCTCATCGCGCATCTTAAGGTTAAAGCGGTTTAGAACCTCAGGGCGATTAAGTGTGACATATGCGATGTCATCCCACTTTTCATAGACAATGGTTTCAAAGCCGTTCACGCAATTATTTTACCACAATACCTATTAAAAAATCAGGGGCTGATGAGTCATCTATATTTTATATCGTGTGCTTTCCCCAAACTGGTGGTTGTTCCTTGGCGTATCAATGGGGATACTAAATGGCACGGGTATTCAATATTTTCAATGGCATAGGAATTCATAGGATAGCTGGGGTGGGGGAGAAAGCGAAAGGTGGCGCTCTAAAAAGGGTAAGCCTCAAAGCAATGTGCATGAAGCCTATCTTGAGATTAATATTTCATACACCTTTAAAATGCGGCGGCCTCTTCTCCTTAAAAGCCCTGATCCCCTCCATCCGGTCACTGGTGGTTTGAATCAGGAAATAGAGGTCGGCTTCGAGCCGTAATCCCTGCTCCAGGGTGAGATCCAGCCCCTTGTGTACCGCTTCCCTGGCATATCTCAAGGCGATGGGACCATGGGAGATTATCCTCCCTACAAACTCCTCCGCTTCCTGAAGGAGCTTCTCCGCAGAGACTACCTTGCTAACCAAACCGATGCGAAAGGCCTCCTGGGCATCGATGGGTTCCGCGGTGAGGACTATCTCCAGCGCCTTTCCCTTGCCTACCAGGCGAGGCAACCGTTGTGTCCCACCGCCACCGGGGATAAGACCATGAGCAGCGTGGGGAAGGCAAAAACTGGCCCTCTCTGAGGCGATCCTAATATCGCAGGCAAGTGCCAACTCAAACCCCTCGCCTAGGGCAGCGCCGTCGATGGCAGCGATTGTCACTCGCTCCAGGCTGGCGATGTCTCCGGGGGTATCGCATCCTGCAGACCATTCCTTGGGCTCTTTGCCTGAGCAGAAAGAGCCTCCCGCGCCTTTGAGGACCACTACGCTGATCTCCTCATCCTGATTAATGGTCTGGCAGGCATCGGCTAGTTCCCTTACCATCTGGGTATTTATCGCGTTACCCACCTGAGGACGATTGAGGGTGATATAGCAAACCTGTCCCTTCTTCTCATGGATAATCGTCTTATAATGCATGATAAACCCCAGTAAACAAGAAGGCTCCAACAGATGATAACCAAGTGCGAGGGTGGTGTCAAGGCGGATTGATATTGACCTTTTCCCCGGGGTATGCTATATTACGTAAAACTAAATAATGAAACCAGAGGTGCCCGAGCGCGAGCGAGGGCTTAATTGGAACGCAAGTCGGTGAGAATCCGGCGCAGTACCGCCTACTGTAACCCTGAATAAGTTCGGGGGAGTCAGAACACCAACCTCTGGATTTCCAGCAGCCTCCGCGGAGAAAAGGGGGTGGGAAGCATGCTCAGATAGCTTGAGGTTCCCCTCGTTCTGCAGAGCGAGGGGATTTTTTTGTTCTGTCATAAAAAGGAGGGTTTAGTGAAAAGGTTAGCTTTGATTTTGATTGCTCTAGGCTCTGCGCTGATTTTGGCCGGCGCGCTCCTACCGGTTACTGCTTCTTCTACATCATCACCTTCAAATACCAAACAATCGCTGGAGATAACCGATGACCATGGGAGAACGGTCACTATAGCAGATATCCCAGAGCGCGTCATTTCCCTTGCTCCCAGTGCTACGGAGATCTTATTTGCCCTCGGTGTGGGAGACAAGGTGGTCGGAGTTACCGATTACTGCGACTATCCGGAAGAGCTAGTGGAGAAAATAGATACCGGCGAAATACAAAAAGTTGGCGCGCCCTTTCCCGGATTCAACTTGGAGACCATCGTGGATTTAAAGCCTGATGTGGTTTTCGCTATCGGTGCGACGGTTCCCGATTATGTCTATGATCTAGATGAATTAGGAATTCCGGCGATCGTCCTCAATGCAAAGGACATCGATGGTATTTTTCATGATATTGAGCTGGTTGGAGAAGTAAGCGGTAAGGAAGAGGAAGCGGAGGTGTTAGTTGCTGATTTAGGAGACGACATCGATGAGATTGTAGCTAAGGTTTCCGGTGTCTCGATACGAGCCGTTTTTTATGGAGTCGATGTTAGCAATCCAGCTTTACTGTGGACCGCAGGTAATGGCACTTTCATAGATGCTCTTATTGCTCTGGCCGGCGGCGTAAATATCGCTGGAGATCTTGAGGGGTGGCCCACCTATAACCTGGAGGATCTGGTTGATACCAATCCTGACATTATAGTGCTTGGTGGCGCTCTTTGGGGTGTCTCCACCGCGGATGTAGTGAGCAAACCAGTATGGGAAGACCTGGATGCGATTAAGAATGAAAGGATCTTTGCTATTGATGATACTACGCTTGTGCGCCCCGGACCGCGTATCGCCGAGGGGTTGGAGCTACTGGCAACGTTGATTCACCCTGAGCTCTTTGAGGACTAGCTTGAGGACTGCTGCATTCCAGCGGCGCTGGTGTCTAGCGTGAATAACGCTGGATTACCATATATGTGCTTAAAGGATTAGATTTGTTCGCCAGATTAAGGCAAAATCGCCGGCTGCTGATCTTACTGGCGCTGGGAGCGCTCCTGCTTCTGTGCATGCTTATCGCCGTTTCTCTCGGGGCAGTTTCCATCTCTCCGCTAAATATAATAAAGATGGTACTGGACAAGACGGGGCTGTTCCATTTCACCGCCACCTGGCAGCCAAGCGATGAGACCATCCTTTTTCTAATCAGGCTACCCCGGGTCGTTGCCGGGGCATTAGTGGGGGCAGCTCTGGCATCGGCGGGGGTGCTGTTCCAGGGGATGCTGCGAAACCCGATGGCTGACCCCTACATTATAGGCACTTCGGCCGGCGCTGCCTTTGGAGCTACCATTGCCATGATGCTCCCGGTAAGTGTTGCCTTCCTCAGCTTTGGACTGGTGCCCATCGCCGCCTTTTTTGGGGCGCTGGGTGCTGTACTCCTGGTGTATAACCTGGCCAAAGTAGGAGGTAAAACACCCATTGTGAGCATGCTCCTCGCCGGGTTTGCCGTAAGCGCGATGTTGACCGCTGTCGTTTTCCTCATGGTGACCCTGAGCGGCAGGCAAGGGTTTCTGCAGAACGTCTATTCTTTCCTCATGGGAAGTATCTCGGTAACCGGCTGGACACAGATTGCCCTCATTGCCCCGCTGATCATAGGAGGGATTATCGCTGCCCGCTTCCTTGCCTTTCGTCTCAATGCCCTCTCATTGGGGGAGGAGGGTGCTGCATACCTGGGGATCGATGTGGAGCGGGAAAAAATTCTTATCCTTGCCCTGGGCTCCTTATTAACGGCAGCGGCAGTCTCCATAAGCGGGTTGGTGGGCTTTGTCGGGCTGGTGGTTCCCCATGCAGTTAGGCTGGTGCTGGGCCCCGACCACCGCCTCCTCCTGCCAGCGGCAGCGCTTTCTGGCGGTGCCTTCCTTGTCCTCGCCGACCTCTTTGCCCGCACCGTGCTTGCCCCTAGTGAGATACCAATAGGGATCCTGACTGCTATCATCGGGGCACCGTTCTTCATTTACCTGTTGAGGCACACCAGAAGGGAGTATGCTTTTTGATGATTAGCATTAAGCAGGTCTCTTTTTCCTATGGTGACAACCCGGTTTTACGTCAAATCAACCTATCAGTCGGGGAAGGAGAGGTGGTGGCTCTTCTGGGGCCAAATGGCTCGGGGAAGACCACTCTTATAAAGCTCGTGAGCGGTGTACTGAGACCAGCAACTGGAGATATACATCTTAACGGTTCAATATTGGGCAGGATGAAACGGAGGCAGGTGGCACAGCGTGTAGCTGTAGTGCCGCAGCAGTTCAGTATGCCCTTCGCCTTCACCCTGAGGGAGGTAGTGCTTCTGGGCAGGACCCCCTTTCACAGCATCTTCTCCGATGAGGGGGAGCGGGACCATAGCGTGGTGCAGCAAGCTATGGAGCATGTCGGCATCGCATCCCTGAAGGAGCGTTTCTTCAATGAACTAAGCGGCGGGGAGCGGCAAAAGGCGATCCTTGCCATGGCCCTGGCTCAAGAACCTAGAATATTACTTCTGGACGAGCCTACAGCGCACCTGGACATCAACCATCAGGTGGAGATCCTTGACCTGGTGCGGCGCCTCAACCGCGAACAGGGGGTCACCGTTATAGGAGTGATGCATGACCTCAACATGGCTGCCCTCTACTTCGAAAGGCTCATCCTGCTTAAAGAGGGTAGCATCTTCGCTGATGGCACCCCTGAAGAAGTGCTCACCGCCGAAACTATAGAAGAGGTCTTTTCTGCCTCGGTTCAGGTAACACGGCACCCCTTTACCAATACGCCCCATGTAGTGGTTGTCCCCGGGCAGACTCTGCCAAGATAAAGGCTGTCACTGTCTCAATTATCTGTCCTTTGCTCAGCACACCGAGCCTCCTGAGAGTAGGGACTCCTGTCGCGACGCTGAATTTCCGTCATCCAATCGCACTATTTATACTCTCCATTCTCTCGTACTAACGCTTTCCTGACTGGATTATTTAAAATGTGCTCGGGTATATCTAACGCATTTCAATACTTACCCTGAATGTGCTCGTAAAAACCTCTCTACCATATTTTTATAAAATTTAGCGAGGATATCCATGAGCTTGCTGGCGGGGTGAATCGCAGGGTGGGGGTGGCAAGCAGCGTCTTTAGGCACCGCAAAGCGAATTAGAGCGATGAAGGTGGAAGAATTCGCACCACGGATGCCCCTCAGCTTGCTGAAAGGTGATTCACTGTAACTGCTGGACAAAGGAGTGGCACGGAAATATAATGGCGCAGTAGTGTGCTGTCGAGCCCGTGAGTAGCGGTCGTCTGACCACAATTCTCGGGGCACTCGAGGTTTCAGAGAAGGGTGATCTGGCCAATTGGAACACTGGCACTGATACCCTTGGTGGCACCATAGGTGGTGGAATGGATTTGGCCATGGGGGCGAAAAGGATTTTCACTGCCATGGAGCACACTACCAAGGATGGAAAGCCCAAGGTTGTAAAGGAATATATATATCCTCTCACCGCCAAGGCGTGTGTAGACCTGATCGTTACCGATCTGGCTGTGATCGAGGTCACGCCGAAAGGTCTTTTACTAAGGGAGATAGCCCCCGGCTGGACAGTTGAGGAGATCCAGGCTTTAACTGAGCCTACGTTGGCAGTAGCCGGGGACATCAAGGAGGTGGAGCTATGGCAATTCCATTGAAACCGTTAATACTGATTACTAAAGAGGAGATACATAGGGAAGTCTTTAGGCTGGCCCAAGAGATAAGCATAGACTATCATGGCAAAAATCCCCTTCTCCTGGGTATTCTCAAGGGCTCTTTCGTTTTCATGGCCGACCTTGTCCGACTTCTAGAAATCCCGGTGGAGATAGAGTTTGCCAGCCTCTCAAGCTATGGCTCGGCAAAGGTAAGCTCGGGAAAAATCAGGGTGGTGAAAGGGCTGCGCTCCCCGCTTGAGGGGAGGGATGTCCTGGTTGTGGAGGACATCGTAGATACTGGCCTCTCCATAAGCCATTTATTGGGTTACTTGCACAAGAGGAAGCCTGCCTCGGTTAAGCTCTGTGCCCTGCTTGACAAACCCGATAGGCGAAAGACCATAGTTCCCATCGATTACCTGGGCATCACCATCCCCGATAGGTTCGTGGTGGGCTACGGACTAGACTTCGATGAGAAATTCCGTAATTTACCCGATATCTGCACCGTTGAGGATTGAATGAGTATAGAAAAGCTTATTCAGGTAGCTAAAGGAGAGGCCTCTGCCGACCTGATTCTAGCCAATGCCAGGGTGGTGAACACCCTGAGTGGCGAGATCGAGGAGGGAAATGTTGCCATTTACGGTGAGAGGATTGCCGGCATTGGCGATTATCAGCTCGGTGGAGAGGTGATCGACCTGGCGGGTAAATACCTCTCCCCCAGTCTGATAGATGGTCACATACATCCCGAAAGCTCCATGCTGCACATCGCCCGATATGCTGAGGTAGTGGTTCCACGCGGCGTTTCAGCCATAGTGACTGACCTCCATGAGATCACCAATGTTAAGGGGCTCGAGGGTGCGAAATACATGCTCGACTCGGCAAGGCACATACCCCTGGACCTTTACTTCATGGTACCCTCCTGTGTCCCCGCAACCCCACTTGAGACCTCTGGTACCAGGCTTACGGCAGAGGATATTGCCTCCGCCCTATCATGGGAGAACACCATTGGGCTGGGGGAGGTAATGAACTTCCCCGGCGTGCTGGCTGCCGATGGGGAGGTTTTGGCAAAGATAGCTGCATCGCAGGGCAGGGTGGTCGATGGGCATGCCCCAGGGCTTAGGGGGAAGGGCCTCAACGCCTACATCGCCTGTGGCATCCTTTCCGACCATGAATCCATCTCCCTTGAGGAGGCAAGGGAGAAGCTTAGGCGGGGCATGTATGTGATGATCCGGGAAGGTTCCTCGGAGAAGAATCTAGAGGAACTCCTTCCGCTGGTGACCGATAAGACATACAAAAGATGTTTGTTCGTTGTCGATGACCGCAGCTGTGCCGACCTGTTGCGAGATGGCGATATAGATGCAGTGGTAAGGAAGGCAATTAAACTGGGGCTGGATCCAGTGCGCGCCATACAACTGGCCACGATAAATACCGCTGATTACTTCAGAATCCCTGGCCGGGGAGCGATTGCACCGGGCTATATTGCAAATCTCGTGGTAACCGGTGACCTTGCTAAATATCAGGCAGAGATGGTGTTTTATCGTGGAAAATTGGTAGCCAGAGACGGCAAGCCGCTTTTTTCGCCCGTGTTGCGGGGGGACAAGTCGATGACCCATACAATGAGGGTTAAACCATTCGATATAGAGGCGTTGAGGATACCTGCGGAGAAACGGAATTATCCCATTATCGAGATTGTCTCTAACCAGATAATCACTAAAAAGCTGGCGGAGAGGTCTAAGGTTGCGGGTGGATTTGTTGTGCCCGATCCCGAGCGTGACATCCTCAAGCTGGTGGTGGTGGAAAGGCATAAGGCTACCGGGAACATAGGTCTGGGGCTGGTGAAAGGTGTTGGGCTCAAGCGTGGGGCGTTGGCCTCATCCATCGCCCATGATTCCCACAACATCATCGCTGTGGGTGTGGAGGATAACGATATATTTATAGCAGTAAAGGAGATAGAGCGACTGGAGGGTGGGCTGGTCATCGCCGCAGATGGCAAGATTTTAGATGCGCTTCCTTTACCTATCGCCGGTTTATTATCAGAAGAGCCGCTCGAGACCGTGGTCAATAAGCTGGAAAAGCTTGAAAAAACCGCCGCAGACCTGGGAGCGAAGCTTGCCTCTCCCTTTGCCACCATCTCCTTTCTCGCCCTCCCCGTGATACCTGAGCTGAGGCTCACTGATAAAGGCTTGGTGGATGTGGTAGAATTCAAGCTACTCAAATGATAGGTTAGTACAAATCGTTATTATTCAATGTAACAGGAAAACCTATTGTCACACGAGAGAAGTTTTAAAGGAAATGAAAGTTTGTGTAGATGTATGCTCCTTACCATCTAGCTGCTGGTGCCCTCACCGAGAAGGGCATGAAAACACGGGTACCTACGGCAGGGATCGCTCTTCTAAGCGCCGCTCTCCTTGACAACTTGCTCCTTCGTAACTCGATAATTGAGCCTATACAGCATTTACACAGTCCTTGGCCACCGGGTACACCAGCTATCCTACAAATCGTTCCCTATCCTGGCGATTTGCTAAGCACCTTCGTTCTTGCTGGCCTAGTTGTGTTGACTCCCGCCTTGGCTTACCTTATGCGCCACTACTGGTGGGGAATGCTGTGGGCCTTATCTCCAGATATCGTTGACTGGATTATCCTGCGTCCTACTATAGGGCGAAGCCCTATCCATGACTTGTTCGATCAGCTTTCGATGCCCTGGGGACTTGCAGTTGAGGTAACTTTCATCGCGGTCATTGTTGTAGCTTTGATATGGAGAAGGAGGGTTAAGGTATAGAGTGGGCAGGCGCAAATTTGAAAATATATGGAGGAGTAGATGAGAGGGTTAAAATGAGTGAGTTTAAAGCCATAAAGTGGGTATCAAAGAAGGTTATAATGATCGACCAGACTAAGCTTCCATGGGAGGAGGTTTTCCTGGAGATTTCGGACTACCGCGAGGTGGCATCATCAATCAAGGGGATGAGAATCCGTGGCGCGCCAGCTATAGGCATCGCCGCTGCCTACGGGATAGCACTGGGGGCACAGGGGATCGAGGCAAAATCGAAGAATGAATTTATGGAAAAACTTCGTCCCATCTCAGAGACGCTTTCTGCCACCAGACCCACTGCGGTTAACCTGTTCTGGGCACTGGAGAGGATGAACCGCGTGGCAGAAGCCGGCGAGAGCGTTGCCCGGATAAAAGTGGCACTTATCTCTGAGGCCCAAAGGCTGGATGCCGAGGGTGAGGCGGCAGAGCGAAAGCTGAGCTCCTACGGTGACGAGCTTATAGAGGATGGCTTTACTATACTGACTCACTGCAACACCGGGGCGTTGGCAGCGGGCTATGGTACCGCACTGGGGGTAATCAGGACGGCATGGGAGAGAGGTAAAAAAATACACGTCTTCGCTAGCGAAACTCGTCCCCTGCTACAGGGAGCGCGTCTTACCGCATGGGAGCTAATTAAGTATAACATCCCTTTCACCCTAATAACCGACACCATGACGGGTCATTTCCTTTCCAGAGGAGGCATCGATTGCGTAATCGTAGGTGCTGATAGGATTGCCTCAAATGGCGATGTCGCGAATAAAATCGGCACCTATAACTTGGCGGTGCCGGCGATGGAGAATGGTATCCCTTTCTATGTCGCCGCCCCCACAAGCACCATCGATATATCATTGGAATCGGGTGATGATATACCCATTGAGGAGAGAAGCGCTACAGAGGTTACCCACATTAGAGGGGTTCCTATCGCCCCGGAGGGAGTTAAGGTAGCAAACCCCGCTTTCGATGTTACCCCCCATCGCTACATATCTGCTATAATTACCGAGCGTGGTATAGTGCGCGAGCCCTATGTGGAGAGGTTGAGGAAGCTTGGGGTAAACGATGGTCATTAAGGATTCACATGGGTTCTGGGACGCTTTGTCGCCATTAGAAGTAGCTGAAAGCCCGAAGATAGCGAAAATGCTGAAACCTTTTTCGCGACCCATTACAGATTGCTATGAATGTGGAATGGAAGTGCCAACTTTGAGTTGCAAGTGCCAAAAAACTAAGGATATTGCTATCGCTGCTCTATTCTTAAAACGCTTGCTAAACGACCTAAGGGCCACTTGGAACTTACTCCTGCTCGGTTATACATCTCAAGCTGGCTCAGTAGCAGCTGCAGCATTTGAAAATGCTCTTATTACCAATTGTTTAGCAGGCAATGTTCAAAGGGCAGAAAAAATGTGGAATCATGCATCTGGCGGCTCTCCTTGGTCTGTAGCCAATCTGTGCAAAATGTATGCTTACCAATCAAAACAAGAAGACGAAAAATCTGGAAAGGTTTTATCTGATCAGGAATACGATGCTCAAGCTGAAATGATATACGCGCAGTACCAGTGGTTATGCAAAGTAAAACATCCAACGCTCCCTTGTGCACTTCATGATGCATTGTCAGTATCTTTAACAGGGGATGAGTACATGATAATGGCTGCGCCAGATACGAGAATAGAGGATTTGCCAAATAAAGCTTTCATATTAACTGTAACAATACTTCGTGTCGTAGAAGCGATTGAGAGTTTCGCCCTTGCTAGAGAGCTAGATTATGACAAACCAAACGTAATCTCATGGCAAAAGAGATTCGACTCAATAGTAACTAATCTCGACAAAGCCGTAGACCCCATAATGAAAATGCCCTTACCATTCGATTATACAGGGCGTATGTTTGAAAAAGATAACAAAGCATCATAAACTGACCGGTGGAAGTGCATAGAAACGTGGAGGTTTCTTAATGCCTGAGGCCAAGATAGGGGTTATCGGGGGAAGTGGACTATACCAAATAGAGGGGATGACTGTTGTCAAAGAGGTGAAGCCTAAGACCCCCTTCGGCGAGCCCAGCGATGCTATCATTATCGGCGAACTGGAAGGGAAGAGCATCGCATTCCTCCCCCGCCACGGCAGGGGGCACTATGTAAGCCCCTCGGATATACCGTCCCGCGCCAATATCTACGCCTTGAAGTCACTGGGCGTGGAGTGGATCATCTCCGTCAATGCGGTAGGAAGCCTGAAAGAGGGTATCCATCCCCTGGACATTGTCATACCCGACCAGCTTATCGATCGCACCAGAAGCCGGGTGAACAGCTTCTTCGGTGGGGGGCTGGTTGCCCATGCCAGCTTTGCCGAACCCTTCTGCCCGGTTCTCAGCAATATACTGTATCAGGCATCCATCGATGTGGGGGCCAATGTTCACCAGGAGGGTACCTATATCGTGATGGAGGGGCCACTCTTCTCCACAAAGGCGGAATCGAACCTCTATCGCTCCTGGGGAGCAAGCATCATAGGTATGACGGCATTACCGGAAGCAAAGCTGGCAAGGGAGGCGGAGATATGCTATGCTACACTTGCCTGCATTACCGACTACGATACCTGGCATGAAACCGAGGAGTCGGTAACTATCGAAATGGCGCTTGCCAACCTGGCGCGTAGTGCTGATATAGCCAAGAAGATCATTAATATAGCGGCGGCACGCATCCCAGAGGGACGCGAATGTGGCTGTGCCGAGGCGCTTAAAAACGCCATTATCACCGACTCGGAGAAGATTCCCGAGCGGATGAAAAAGGAACTCGACCTTTTAATTGGTAAGTATATTAGGTGATCTCAGGAATAGCCCACTCAATGCTGCTATAGTGAAGAGTAGAGCTGCTGGGATACCTCTTAGGGAGGAGCGGAAAACTGCCCCGATTTGAGTTAAGCGGACTAGCTACTGCAGTGGGAAGCATGCCTCATACCGACCCGCGAGAGGCCTGCTCACTGGTGGCTAAGTTCCTACCCGAAATCCCCGCCTGGCCACAACTACCCAAGCGTTCCTTCTCGGAGAACATGTATGCCCAGTTCAGCGATGGTTTCCCCGGCGTGGTCATCGAAGGGGATCGAGTTTATGTCGATCGTTCAAAAGATCTGGATGAGCCACTGGAGCAGCTCTACAATACCTATCTAGAGAACAGGGTCGAGAGATATGCTATAAGCCCGGACTATGCCGCTGGTCTTCACACACTACTTGAAGTGGAGCTAAGGTCGCCATTTGGCGTCAAGGGACAGGTGACCGGCCCTGTTACCTGGGGGCTAACGGTCACCGATGAGAACCGTCGCCCCATCCTCTATGACGATACGCTTGCTGATGCCCTGGCCAAACACCTACGCATGAAGGCTGCCTGGCAGGAGCGGGAGCTTAAGGCCATCTCACCCAATACCATCATCTTCGTCGATGAGCCCTATATGGCATCGGTGGGTTCCGCCTTTGTCTCACTCGCTGAGGAGCAGGTAAAAGGGCTTTTAGAGGAGGTTTTCGCTGGTATCAGCGGGCTCAAGGGAGTACACTGCTGTGGCAATACGGATTGGTCAATACTGCTTGCCACGAACCTCGACATTCTTAGCTTTGATGCCTATAATTATGGTTACACCATTGCTCTTTATCCCCAGGAGGTGAAATCATTTCTGGAGCGTGGCGGTGTGATCGCCTGGGGCATCGTAGCAAACGATGAACAAGCCCTGAAGGGAGAAACGGTAAAGAGCCTTATCGACCGCCTGGAGGATGGAATGGGAGCACTGGATCGAAAAGGGGTCAGCTTTCGCCTGCTAACAGAGCGATGTCTGGTTACCCCTTCATGCGGCCTGGACTCGCTCTCGGAGGAGGCGGCAGCGTGGGCTTTGGAGTGCCTTGCCGGGGTATCAAAAGAACTGAGAAAAAGATATATCAGAGAGGGATGAGAGGTTGGAGTGCAGTATCGATGCCAACAGAGAGGGGTGCACCTGCACCTACGAGCCCTGCGAGCGCAAGGGGAAGTGTTGCGATTGCATCCGCTATCATAGAAATCTTGGCGAGCTACCGGGCTGCCTCTTCCCTCCGGATGTCGAAAGAACCTGCGACCGCTCCATCGCCAAATTTGTGGAGATTTTCGGTCAAAGGACATAGCAAAGGCAGAGACCGTTTACCGCTTTAGCCACGGGACACCGCCGGCAATGTTTGATGAGTGAGATTCCTGCATGGAGTATTCTATTAGCCAGCGTGATAACCCGTCCGAGATCGAGGAAGTGGAGATTTTAGATTCAAAACGTTAATCCCAGTTTCTAGGAGCCGCTATGATTAAGAGGAGGAGGGTCGCACAGTAAAAGCCCCGCGAGAAAATGAAGAAGAGTAATATCGAGAGGACAGCCTGTCTCCTAACCGGCGGCCCCGGGGTGGGCAAGACCACAATTATTAAGCAAGCTCTGGATAGGACTCACATAAAAGCGGGGGGATTTTTCACCGAGGAGATAAGGGAGAGCAGGGCGAGGCAGGGCTTCAGGCTCGTTACCCTAGATGGGGAGAGCGCCATCCTGGCCCATACAGGTATCAAGAGTCCCTATCGGGTTAGCAAGTACGGGGTGGATATAGATGGACTGGATAGGGTGGGAGTCGCTGCACTAAGGGAGGCAGCTCGTGAGTGCGATGTGGTAGTGATCGACGAGATCGGGAAGATGGAGCTTTTCTCACCCGATTTCAAGGAAGCTGTGCTGGAGTCGGTAAATAGCGATAAGAGGGTGCTGGGTACCATCATGCTTTCTTCCCATCCCTGGGCCAACCAGATTAGGCAAAACCCCAACGTGGTTATCATAACGGTGACCAGGACGAATCATCGGAAGGTTCTGGAGCAGGTGATCCAATGGCTGGATTCGACGATAAATGATAGTTGATATAAATACCGAGAATACAAAAGCGGAGGCGAAGGCGGAGTGAGGGAGATAACCGGTTGAGCGTGCTGGTTGTGGGCTCGGTGGCTCTTGACTCGGTAGAGACGCCCCTGGGCAGCGTCAACGGGGTTCTCGGCGGCTCTGCTGTCTACTTCGCCACTGCCGCCAGCCTTTATACCAAGGTAAACCTAGTCGCGGTCGCCGGCACCGACTTTCCCACCGAGCATATCCAGTTCCTCGCCGGGCGTGGCGTCGATACTGCGGGACTTGAGGTAATCGAGGGTAAGACCTTCCGCTGGGCTGGCCACTATGATTTCGAGCGAAATATCACCGAAACACTGAAGACCGAGCTCAATGTCTTTGCCGATTTCCATCCAACCCTTCCCCCAGGTTACCGGGACAGCGATCTGGTATTTCTCGCCAATATCGACCCTGAACTCCAGTGCGAGGTGCTGGAACAGGTTAGCGGGGCCAGTCTGAAGGTGGTCGATACCATGAACTTCTGGATCAGGGGCAAGGGTGAACTCCTGAGCCGAGCGATAAGCGCCGTGGACATCGCCATAATGGACGAGTCAGAGGCCCGCCTGCTTGCCCAAAGCCAGAACACCTTTGCTGCTGCCAGAAGCATACTCAATATGGGTCCCAAAACGGTGATCATAAAGAGAGGGCAATACGGAGCGGTCATGCTTAGCGGCGATGACCACTTCATCGCCCCAGCCTATCCCGTTTACGATTTCAAGGACCCCACCGGCGCTGGGGATAGCTTTGCCGGAGGCTTCCTCGGCTACCTAGATCAGGTAAACGAGTTCACCCCACAAATGTTGAGGCAGGCTGTTATCCACGGCACTGCAGTGGCCAGCTTTACCATCTCCGAGTTCAGCATCGATGGCCTCCGCTCCCTGACCAGAGCTGATATTGATAAAAGATACTACGAGCTACAGAGGTGTACCCATTTTGAAGATAAGGAGTGTAATTTATGAAGGCTGACATAAGGGATCCTTCCCTGTCCGCAGCGGGGATGCTGCGTATTGAGTGGGCGTCGCGTGAGATGCCAGTACTGAGGCTAATTAAGGAGCGCTTTGCCAGGGAGAAGCCACTCGAAGGGGTGTGCCTTGCCGCCTGCCTCCATGTTACCACCGAGACAGCGAACCTGGCGATGGTTTTAAAGGAGGGGGGTGCCACGCTAGTACTCTGCGCCTCAAATCCCCTCTCTACCCAAGACGATGTCGCCGCTGCCCTGGTAAAAGAGTACGACATCCCGGTTTATGCCATAAAGGGGGAGGATAACCAAACCTACTATGGGCACATTAGTGCTGCCCTAGAATATGGTCCTCATATCACCCTGGATGACGGCGCTGATCTGGTGAGCACAATTCATAAAGATCGCCGGGAACTGGTCAGTGGCATTATAGGGGGCACCGAAGAGACCACCACAGGCTGTATCCGGCTACGGAGTTTGGCACAGCAGGGTAAGCTTCTCTACCCCATCATCGCAGTGAACGACGCAGACTCCAAGCACTTATTTGACAATCGCTATGGCACTGGTCAGAGCACTATTGATGGCATCACACGTGCCACTAATATCCTATGGGCGGGAAAGAAGGTGGTGATCTGCGGTTATGGCTGGTGTGGTAGGGGGGTGGCGATGAGGGCTCGGGGCATGGGGGCACATATAATCGTGACCGAGGTCGAGCCCATCCGTGCCCTGGAGGCGGTCATGGATGGCTACTCGGTGATGCCCATCGCTGAGGCATCGAAGGTAGGCGACATATTTATCACCCTCTCTGGTGACATGAACGTCCTCGACAGCGCACACTTCTCCGCGATGAAGGATGGGGCAATAGTGGCCAACAGCGGGCATTTCAATGTGGAGATTAACATCCCCGCCCTGGAGAAGATGGCAAAGGCCAAGCGCCGCATACGCCTCTATATTGACGAATACACCCTTCCCAGTGGTCGGCGAATCTTCCTGCTTGGTGAAGGCAGGTTGATAAACCTGGCCGCCGCCGAGGGGCATCCGGCAAGCGTTATGGACATGAGCTTTGCCAATCAGGCGCTATGCGTGGAGTACATGGTTAAGGGAGAAAAGTCTAAGCCAGGTATTTACCCCGTGCCTCGGGATATCGACAGGGAGGTTGGCCGGCTGAAGCTAGCTTCCATGGGGATGACAATTGATGTGCTTACTGAGGAACAAAGGAAGTATCTTGAGAGCTGGGAATCAGGGACATAGAAAGGGAAGGAGAAAAAGATGACAACTTTTATGAGCGCACCCTCGCTATTTCTTACCTCCGAGTCGGTTACCGAAGGCCACCCTGATAAGCTCTGCGACATAATCTCCGATGCCGTCCTCGATACCATTCTGGCACGTGACCCTATGGCTAGGGTTGCCTGCGAGACCGCAGCAACAACCGGGCTTGTATTTGTTATGGGGGAGATTACCACCGATTGCTATGTAGAAATACCGGACATCGTGCGCAAGGTATTGCGAGACGTGGGCTACACCCGTGCCAAGTACGGATTTGACTGCGAGACCTGCGGGGTTATGGTCTCCATCAAGGAGCAGTCGAAGGACATCGCTATGGGGGTGGATAAATCGCTTGAGGTAAGGAGCGGTGAGGATAATAACGAGAGAGAGACCCTGGGTGCTGGTGACCAGGGGATGATGGTGGGCTTTGCCTGCAACGAGACCCCTGAGCTCATGCCCCTTACCATTTCCCTAGCCCATAAGTTATGCAAGAGACTGGCCCAGGTAAGAAAGGATGGCACACTGCGTTATCTGCGCCCCGATGGCAAGTCGCAGGTGACGGTGGAGTACTCCAGGGGTGTTCCCCAGCGAGTCGATAGCGTGGTTATCGGCGCCCAGCATGACCCTGCCATCAGCCACGATGTCATTGAGCACGATGTTATTGAGCAGGTGATCAAGGCCGTGATCCCCGCTTCTCTACTAAATGAAAGAACCAAATATTATGTCAATGCAACGGGGCGCTTTGTCACTGGAGGACCAATGGGAGATACCGGCCTCACTGGGCGCAAGATACTGGTTGATACATATGGCGGCATCGCCAGACATGGAGGCGGAAGCTTCTCGGGAAAGGACCCTACCAAGGTGGACCGCTCCGCGGCATATGCGGCCAGGTATGTGGCTAAGAACCTGGTAGCAGCGGGGCTAGCGGATCGCCTCGAACTCCAGGTCTCATATGCCATCGGAGTGGCTCGTCCCCTTTCCATCTCTATAGAGACATTCTGTAGCGGCAGGGTCCCCGATGATGTTATCGTTGAGCTGATCCACAAGCACTTCGACCTTCGCCCTGGTGCGATTATCGAGACTATGAAGTTACGACGTCCAATCTACAGGCAAACCGCCAGCTATGGTCATTTTGGTCGCACCGATATAGATGTCCCATGGGAGAAGACCGATAAGGCGGCCATACTCAAAGCTGAGGCCGGCCTTAATTAAGAAAAGCATAGCGTTGACGCAGGCGCTACAAATGGCTAAAGTATGAATAATGCTAAACCCTGGTAGTATGTGGCGAAAAAGGGTGAAAATGTGAAGGCGGTGATCTTGGTCGGTGGTGAGGGGACAAGGCTTCGTCCCCTTACCTTAAATACCCCTAAGTCTATGGTGCCTATTGCGAACAGGCCATTCCTGGAGCACATGATCGAGTACCTGAAGCGGCATGGCATCGATGACATTATACTGACACTATGTTACCTTCACAATCGTACCCGGCGCCACTTTGGCGATGGCAGCAACTTTGGCATAAAGCTAAGCTATGCATTGGAGGATTCCCCACTGGGCACAGCGGGAGCAGTTAAGAATGTCGATGAGCATATCGATGAAACCTTCTTTGTTTTTAACGGCGATATATTCACCGACATCGACCTCACCGCGATGATGGAGTTTCACCGAAAGCGGGGATCAAAGGCTACAATCGCCCTAACGCCCGTAGAGGACCCTACCATCTATGGAGTAGTGGAGACCAATGATGAGGGCAGGGTGCGGCGTTTCCTGGAAAAACCGCGCCGGAATGAGGTGACCACCAATATGATAAACGCCGGTGCTTACATTCTTGAGCCTGAAGTGCTAAGCGACATCCCGGAAGGATCGATCTTCAGCTTCGAGCAAGGTCTCTTTCCCCTGCTCTTGGAGCACGGCGATCCATTGTACGGCTACCACTCCAGTGATTATTGGATCGACATCGGCACCCCCGAGAAATATCTGAAGCTTCACCATGACCTGCTCAAGGGACAGGTTATCCGGAGATTCCCTGGGGAGCAATCTGGCAATGGGATATGGGTTGAGGAAGGCTGTGACATACAGCCTCGAGCTGAGCTTGAAGGGCCGGTGGTAATTGGTAGAAACTGCGTTATTGGTTCCGGGGCGCGGGTAAAGGGACCCTCAGTCATCGGGCAAGATTGCAGAATTGGGGAAAACAGCCTTATTGAGGGGTCAGTAGTTTGGCAGAACGCTCAACTTGGACAGAGGGTATCGCTCAAGAATTGTGTGATAGCGGAAAGTGTAGCTATTGGAGAACGAACCGAGGTTATGGAGGGTTGTGTTTTGGGTAGTAATGTGATCGTGGGTAGCGATAAGAGATTGCTTCCGGGGACCAAGGTTTGGCCTGAGGAAAAGCATTCTTGCCAAGAGCTGACAGGGAGGTGAGGGAGATGCTCGGTATGCTCCTTGGCATGACTGATGCCGGCATCGAGGTCAGGATACATACAGCTCGGCTTCGACCCTACGATGCGAAGGTACTTGTCTGCGATGCCACCAAGTTCCGTAACTTAACCGGGTGGCAGCCTCAAATCCCCTTCGAAAAGACACTAAAGGATCTCTTGGACTACTGGCGAGAAAGGGTTTAAGTTGGCCACACCCATTATATTTGGAACCGATGGTTGGCGGGGGATCATCGCCGATGATTTCACATTTGAAAACGTGAGAGTATGTGCACAGGGCGTTGCCGATTACCTTAATGGTGCGGGGCTCGCCCGTTATGGCCTGGTCGTGGGCTATGATACCAGGTTTGCCTCCGAGGACTTCGCTGCTGCTGCCTCAGAGGTCGTTGCCGCCAATGGTATCAGGGTTTACCTTTGCCAAGACGCTGCCCCCACCCCGGTAATTAGCTACTCCATCCTGGTGAAAAAAGCTGGCGGTGCCATCGTAATCACTGCCAGTCACAACGGAGCATCCTGGAACGGCTTTAAGTACAAGGTGGATAGCGCCTGCAGTGCCTCTCCGGAGGTTATCGCCGAGTTAGAGAGGCATATATCCCGGATCCAGGCTGGCGATGTGGTTAAGCGGATGCCGTTGGAGCAGGCAATTAGTAATGAAATGGTGACCAGGATCGACCCCACCACTCCCTATTTTAATCATATCGGGGAGTTGGTTGACCTGGAGAGACTGCGCAACAGCGGACTGAGGGTGATGGTGGATTCGATGTATGGGGCGGGGATTGGATACTTCCGTCGCATTCTGAGCGGAGGCATTACGGAGGTTATCGAGATACACGGCGAGCGAAATCCGTTATTCCCTGGCCTCCAGCCCGAGCCCATAGCATCAAACCTGGGGGAGCTTTCCGCCAGGGTGAAGGGAGAAGGGGCCAGCGCGGGCCTGGCCACCGATGGCGATGCCGATCGCATCGGCATCATAGATGAGCGAGGGGTATTTCTCACCCCCCTTCAGGTATTTGCCCTGCTTGCTCTCTATCTTCTCGAGGTTTGCGACAGGCGTGGCGCAATCATCAAGACGATAACATCGACCAGCATGCTCTATAGACTGGGGGATCTTTATAGGGTGCCAGTCTATGAAACCCCCGTGGGTTTTAAGTACGTGGCCCCAAAGATGCTTGCCGAGGATGCGCTGATCGGTGGTGAGGAAAGCGGCGGTTTTGCCTTTCGTGGCAATATGCCAGAGCGCGATGGCATACTCTCTGGCCTGCTCTTTCTGGACCTGATGGTCAGGGAGAAAAAGAGCCCCTCTCAACTGGTAGAATACCTCTTTAGCAAGGTTGGCCCCCACTACTTCGAGCGTACTGACATCGAATTCCCTGCTGGTGAACGGGAGTCAATCACCCGTCGCCTCTTAAGGAGCAGGCCTAGCCATATCGATAACATCGCGGTCACCGGAATCGAGACCGACGACGGCTTTCGTTTCCTGCTGGCAGATTGCACCTGGCTGCTTATCCGCTTTTCAGGAACCGAGCCTATTCTGCGAATCTATGCCGAGAGCGATAGCACAGCACGGGTCAAGGGCCTCATCGCTTTGGGAAAAAAGATGGCTGGGGTTTAGGTTATGGCAAACCTGGATGCGCCTGAAATCTATCAGAGATTCGACCCCTCTAATATGATAGGGCGAATCGGCAAACTGCCGCAGCAGTGTCTCAAGGCATGGCAGGGCGCTATCGACCTCCCGCTGCCCCCCGATTACGCCGATGTGGACAAGGTGATCATTATCGGAGTGGGGGGCTCCGCTATTGGCGGTGACTTGGTACGCACCCTGACTATGACTCAGCAGGGTAAAGCTACCGTTCTGGTGCATCGGGACTACAATCTACCACAATTAGTAGATGAGCGGACCCTAGTCATAGCCTCCAGCTATTCCGGTGACACCGAGGAGACGCTATCTGCCTTTTCCCAAGCTCTGCAGACAAACGCCAAGAAGTTGGCGATCACAACCGGAGGCAGATTAAAGACCCTCTCTTTAGAAAAGGGCATTCCTGTATTTACCTTCCACTATAAAGCTGAGCCCCGCGTTGCCTTCGGCTACAGCTTCTTTTCGCTCCTGGCCTTTTTTAAGAAGCTGGGGCTTATCACTATCGAGCCGCACGATGTAGATGAAACTGTAAGGGTTCTAGAGGAGCTGGCACTAAATCTTGATAGGAGCATCCCGCTCGAGGCGAACCGTGCCAAGCAGCTAGCTGTCAGGCTCTCGGGGCGTTTGGTGACTATCTATGGGGCAGGTATCCTCTCTAAGGTAGCCTTTCGCTGGAAGACCCAGTTAAACGAATGCAGCAAGGTATGGGCTTTCGCTGAATACTTTCCTGAGCTGAACCACAATGCTATAGTCGGCTATAGATATCCCGCATGGATTAATCAGAAGGCCTTCGTGATAATGCTGCGCTCTGCCCTATTTCACCCCCGCATCCTAATCCGCTATGAGGTCACCGCTGATCTCCTCAACGATGCCGGGGTCGACCATGAAGTGGTGGAGACTAAAGGGGAGAGCCCACTGAGCCAGATGATGAGCGCGGTGCTGCTTGGCGACTACGTAAGCTACTACTTGGCACTACTTAATGGGGTTGATCCCTCCCCAGTGGCTGCCATCGATTACATTAAGGGACGACTTGCGAGGGCCGAGATATAGTCATTAATTCGATTAGAAAGCGTTTCTGCAGGAAGGTGTGCCGCTGTGGATTTTAGATTTACCCCAGAGGAAGAAGCATTTCGCCGTGAGGTGCAACATTTTATCAAGCAGGAACTTCCATTGCCATCAGGATATTGGGGAGATCTGGAGACCGAGTTTGATCCCCAGAACTTTGAATTAACCAGGCAGGTAGCAAGGAGGCTGGGGGAAAAGAAATGGCTTGCCATGAACTGGCCCAAAGAATACGGCGGACTGGAGGTCTCTCCAATTAAGCACATGATATTTAAAGAGGAGGCAGCCTATCACCTATTGCCCGGCATAGATATGGGCGTCGGCGGGATAACCTGGGTTGGCCCCACCCTGCTTCTTATGGGAACCGAGGAACAGAAGAATGAACACCTGCCGCCACTGGCCGCCGGGGAGAAATGGTGGTGCACCATGTATAGTGAGCCCGGCGCTGGCTCGGACATGGCCAATGTGATGTGCCGTGCTGTACTGCAGGGGGATGAGTACGTCATCAATGGGCAGAAGGTATGGACCAGCGCTGCTCACATTGCCGATTGGGGCTGGCTGCTGGTTAAGACAGATCCCGATGCCTCTAAAAAGCACCACGGCATCAGCCTCCTCCTTGTCGATATGAAGACCCGGGGCATCACAGTGCGCCCCCTTTTAAACATGGCCGGGCATAGCTTTTTTAACGAGGTCTTTTTTGATGATGTACATGTCCCCAAAAGTAATTTGATAGGTGAGGAGAATCGCGGCTGGTATCATACTATGATTGCCATGGCTTTCGAGAGGACCATGGGCGTTATGTTCGCTGGTGTCGCCCGGCGGCTCATCGAGGAACTGGTGAGCTTTGCCAGGGAAATCAAGGTTAACGGGCAGCCCCTGGGGAAAGACCCCTTAATAAGGCAGGAACTCGCGGAGCTGGCCATTGAGGTCGAGATTGCCCGCGTGATTAGCTATAGCATCGTTTGCCAACAAATAAAAGGGGAGTTACCCGGTTATGAAGCTCCTGTGATTAAGGTGTTCGCCTCTGAAACACTTCAGCGGATTACCAATGTGGGAACTCAGATAATGGGACTCTATGGGCAGCTGTGGATAGGCTCAAAATGGGCTCCCCTTGGAGGCATGATGCCAGATATGTATATGAACTCAACTGGCATGCTTATTGCTGCGGGTACCTCGGAGATCCTGCGTAACATCATTGCAGAGAGGGGACTGGGGCTTCCCAGGAGCGTCTGAGATATTATCGCTTGGTGTATTGCTTTGCTTTGCGGGCACGGACCAGTCCAGGTTTCTTTCGTTCCTTGACGCGAGCATCACGTGTAAGCAGTCCGTAACTGCGAAGTAGTGGACGCAGGCTCTCATCAGCCACCACCAGGGCACGAGCAATACCGTGCCGGATAGCTCCAGCCTGCCCGGCATAGCCACCACCGGTCACCTTAACGCTAACGCTGAACCTTTCCAGGCTGTCGGTCACCAAAAGCGGCTCCAGGATCGCTTTCCTAAACCTCTCCGAAAGCAATATCTTCTCATACGGCTGGCCATTTACCACGATGGCACCCGCTCCGAAAAACAGCCTCACCCGAGCCACTGCATTTTTCCTTCTTCCCGTAGCGTAAAAGTAGCCTTTATCGTTCAACTACGTCCCCTTTTTAGTAATTTCCTCTTGAATGTCCTTTACCTTCGATCCCTCCACCTGAGCTTGATGGGGGTGTGCATCTCCCGGATAGACCTTTAGCCTCTTCATCATATCACGTCCCAGTCGATTGTGGGGAATCATCCCCTTCACGGCCGATTCGATTACCCGGGTGGGGTGCGTCTCTATCATATGGGCAAAGGTGGTGCTTCTAAGCCCGCCTGGATAATTGGAATGACGGTAATAGAGCTTCTGCTGTGCTTTTTTACCGGTCACCCTGACCTTGGCCGCATTTACCACGATGACGAAGTCGCCGGTATTGAGGTGAGGGGCATATATTGGTTTATGTTTGCCCTGGAGCAGAGTGGCCACCTCTGATGCCAGTCGCCCCAGGGTCTTTCCTGTGGCATCGAAAACATGCCACTGGTGCGTGATATCTGATAATTTTGTGCTATAGGTCTTCACTTTATCCCTCCAGGGTAATTAACCTTCAAAAGACACAACCCATGTGGTGGTAGAGTAGGCCCCGCTGTAGCTGGCTTTTTTGACTTAAGAATCTCATAAAAGGTTGCCACATCGCTCTTTCCCAGCCCCACCTTCACCAGGGCACCCGTTGTATTACGCACCTGATGGGGTAAGAAGGAGTTAGCCACCAAGTGGAAGCTAACCAGATCGCCCTCACTCGTTACCATCGCCTTATGAACGGTACGCACCGTATTTCTATTACCGTTGAGGTAGCTGGCAAAAGGGGCGAAATCATGTGTCCCCAGAATAGCCTGACAAGCCTCGTTCATCGCCGCAATCTCGAGGGGCTTGGGAACAAAATGGGCACTCCGCCTCAAGAGAGGGGAAGGGTTCCGGCTATTCCAGATGTAGTAGCAGTACTCCCGGCTCAAGGCATCTCTCCGCGGGTCGAAATCATCGTTTACCATATAAGAATTTCTAATGGCAATATCATCTGGCAGATAATGGTTCAGCGCGCGGGCGATGGTGTTTGGGGGGAGTGGGGAATCTGTGTGAAAGGCAACTACCTGCCCTTTGGCGTGAACCCCCTGGTCGGTACGGCCAGCATATGAAGTGCGAATCTCCTCTCCGGTAACCACCATTAGGGCGCGCTCAAGCTCACCCTGGATGGTGGGCACAATTGGCTGAATCTGGGAGCCATGGTATCTGGTGCCTTCATATTCCACGACAAGGGCGATATTCATGATTACTCCACCAATTCCAGTTGCACCATTGGTGCTCCATCTCCTAGACGGGGTCCAAGTTTAGTTATCCGGGCATAGCCACCCGGACGCTGGGCATATCTAGGGGCAAGTTCATTGAACACCTTTGCTACCACATCCTTATCGGTTACAAAGGCCAGAGCCTGACGGCGGTTATGCAGGCTGCCTCCCTTTCCCAAGGTGATTATCCTGTCTGACATACCCTGAACCTCTTTCGCCTTGGCCTCGGTGGTCACTATCCTTCCATATTTCAAAAGGTCGGTTACCAGGTTTCGATACATTGTAACCCGGTGACCTGTTGGTCTGGATAGCCTTCTGCCGGCAACGTGGTGCCTCATTTGCTAAAAACCCTCCGCTGGTTCGTCTTGCATCGCCGCATCCTCCGCTGCCTCATCCTCTGCCTTGTCCCACTTCTCTTCCTCACTATCCTCCGAAACTAGACCCTTCGCCCTGAGTTGCTCCATCAACTCCTCCAGCGTCTTCTTTCCGAAATTATTTATGTTAAGCAATTCTTGCTCGCTCTTATCAAACACCTCCCCTACCTTTGTGATACCAGCCCGCTTCAGGCAGTTAGAAGTACGCACGGAAAGGCCAAGCTCCTCAATAGGCATATTATATTGCTCCAGAGGGATTGGGAGACGAGGCTGTTTTTCTCCGACCCGTAACGGGAGTTTATCGAGTTCATAGAATAGCTGGAACTGTCCGATTAATAACTGAGCGCTACGGCTTAACGCTTCAACTGGTGATATAGTGCCATCGGTCCATACATCGAGGACCAATCTCTCGTAGCTGAATTGCCCCATATTAATGGTCTCGATATTGTAATTAACCTTGCGCACGGGGGTGAAGATTGCATCCAGGGGAAGTACCCCGATGGGAAGACCATCGCCATAGCCTCCAGGCTGGTAGCCCTGGCTTGCCGGCCGATATCCTTTGCCCTGTTCCACATTGAATTCCACGATCAGCTTAGCCTCGGGGAAATCCAGGGTGGCCAGGTGAAGATCGGGATTCACCACCTCGAACTCGGCCGAGGGCTCGATATCACCGGCTAAAACGTTACCCTCGCCCTCGGCTCTCAGGTTCAGTTTTCCCCCAGCAGATGAGAGGGGACGGAGCCTGATCTTCTTAACATTCAACATGAATTCTATAGTGTCCTCCTTCACGTGTGGTACGGTGGAGAACTCATGCTGAACCCCCTCGATACTGACCTGCGTTATCGCGGCACCAGGTAGTGAGCTTAGCAGTGCCCTGCGCATGGCATTTCCGATGGTAATACCAGAACCTCTCTCAAGAGGCTCGGTAATAAAGCGGCCATATTTATCAGAGATCTCGGCACATTCTATTTGGGGATTCACGATTTCGGACAAGCGTTTACCTCCAATAACTATCGGGAATAATACTCAACGATAACCTTCTCGTTGATGCTAAGGTCGATATTGCTACGGTTGGGCGGGGCCAGGACTTGGCCGCAGAGCTTTTCTCGGTCTAGGCTCAGCCACTCGGGTATTATCTTATCTCCAATCTGCTGGGCCATCCGCTTATAGTACTCCGTTGATATGCCACTTTCCCTCCATGCGATCATATCCGCCGACTTGACCATGTAAGAAGGGATATCCACCCTACGTCCATTAACGCTAATATGCCTGTGACGAACTATCTGGCGAGCCTGCCTTCGCGAGTCAGCGAAACCCAGGCGGTATACCACATTGTCAAGCCTCATCTCCAGAATCTGGAGCAGGTTTTCGCCGGTGACCCCTGGTCGCTTCTCAGCCTCAGCAAAATGCTTGCGAAACTGCCTTTCTAAAATTCCATATATATGCTTTGCCTTCTGCTTCTCCCTCAGTTGGAGGCCGCGGTCAGATATTTTTCGACGTTGCGGTCGTTGCCGCCCTGGGGGCAGGCTACGACGCTCTAAAGCACACTTTCTGCTGGTGCAACGCTCCCCTTTTAGCATCAGCTTCTCACCCTGCCTTCTGCAGAGCCGACAAGCTGGTCCGGTATAGCGAGCCATATCTTTAACTCCACTCCTTTTTCAGTATAGTATTAGAGGACATAGGCACCCTGCATTCTGTTAATTGTTTTACTCATACCCTCCTCCTATTTCTGGGGCGGCAGCCATTGTGAGGGATGGGGGTTACATCCCTGATCCCGGTAATAGTGAGGCCTGCCGACTGCAGGGAGCGGATGGCCGCTTCACGCCCACTCCCCGGTCCCTTCACATAGACCTCAACCTGTTTTATTCCATGCTCCATCCCTTTCCTCGCCGTCTGTTCGGCAGCAAGCTGCGCGGCATAGGGAGTTCCCTTGCGCGATCCTTTAAAACCAGCGGTGCCCGAACTCCCCCATGCGATGACATTGCCCGAAGGGTCGGTAAGTGTAATGATGGTATTGTTGAAGGTAGATTGGATATAGGCAAGACCCTTGGGGACGGCCTTTCTCTCCCTTCTTTTAACCCGGGTTGGTTTCTTCTTATCTGCCATAGTGCTCCTTTACTTCCTTGTCACGGTGCGGCGACGTCCGGCAACCGTCTTGCGTGCACCCTTTTTGGTTCGGGCATTGGTCCGAGTACGCTGACCATGAACCGGCAACCCACGGCGATGCCTAATGCCACGGTAGCTACCGATCTCGATAAGCCGCTTAATGTTGAGATTGACCTTCCGCCTCAGTTCCCCTTCTACTTCGTAATCACGATCGATGGCCTCCCTGATCCGGCTTGCGTCCCCTTCGCTAAGATCCTTGGCTTTGGTATCAGGGTCGACCTCAGCTTGCGCCAGGATTCTCTGGCTAGTGGAGAGCCCAATACCGTATATAGAGCACAATCCAATCTCGATTCGTTTGTCCTTGGGAAGGTCTATCCCTGCTATCCTTGCCATCTTTTCATCCCTCTCGTTTCGCCCCTATTTTCCCCAGCGGTTACCTTGCGCGAAAAGACAACTACCCCTGCCTCTGCTTATGCCTTGGGTTCTCGCAGATAACCCGCACCACTCCCTTTCGCTTGATGACCTTGCACTTCTCACATCGCCGCTTAACTGAAGCCTGCACCTTCATGCTTCTCTCCTTGCACCAAACAACAATCTATTTAAAACGATAGGTAATTCTCCCCCTGGTCAGGTCGTAGGGAGAAAGCTCCACCAGCACCTTATCACCGGGAAGTATCTTGATGTAGTGTATTCTCATTTTTCCCGATATATGGGCCAGCACCTTATGCCCATTAGCGAGCTCAACACGGAACATGGTGTTGGGCAGAGGCTCAACCACTTTCCCCTCGACCTCGATAGCTTCCTTCTTACCCATATCCTGATGCCTAATTAAGACTGGTGAGTATCTCTGCCTCATCGTCGGCTATGGCAATAGTATTCTCGAAATGCGCGCAGAGGCTACCATCGGCGGTGATAACGGTCCACCCATCACCAGCCACACTGGTACGCCATCCGCCAGCATTCACCATCGGTTCCAGAGCCAGTGTCATCCCTTTACTGAGGAGCGGTCCCTGTCCCGGCGAACCGTAATTTGGTATCTGAGGGTCTTCGTGCATACTTCGGCCGATACCATGCCCCACATATTCACGCACTACCGAGAACCCTCGTGACTCTGCAAATGACTGGATGGCCGCCGATATATCCCCTAAACGGGCTCCACTTCGGGCATTGGCGATACCTGCACTCAGCGCTCCATCGGTTACCTCTATTAGCTTCTGTGCCTGTGGGCTGATCTGACCTACCCCCACGGTGATCGCAGCATCGCCTTGAAAGCCCTGAAACATCGCGCCAAAGTCCAGAGATACGATGTCCCCATCCTTAAGAACGCGCTTTCCCGGGATGCCATGGACAAGCTCATCATTAACTGAGACGCATAAGCTGGCAGGGAAGCCACGATACCCCTTGAAGGATGCTGTGGCGCCATGCCGGCTCAGTTCGTGTACAGTTATGGCATCCAATTCCTCAGTGATAATACCAGGTTCAATCTTCCTCTTCAATACATCAAGTATGTTTGCCACTATCCTCCCCGCCCTTCTCATGGTGTCGATTTCGTGTGACGACTTAATGATTATTCCCATTTCAACCATGGGGGAGGGCGTCAATGAGCCTCTCGCCGATCTCCTCGATCTCTCCCTCTCCCTCGATCTCAACCAGTTTAGCCGCTTTCCTATAATAGTCAATGAGCGGTGCCGTCTCAGTAAAATAGACCTCAATTCGCTTTCTCACCGTCTGGGGCAAGTCGTCGGGGCGCTGATAGAGTTCGCCCCCGCAAAGGTCACATATCCCCGCTACCTTGGGCTGCGATGACACCTCGTGATAAGGCGTCTGACAGCCTCTACAGATAGACCGGCCGCTCAAGCGCCTCACCAACTCATCCGTAGCAACCCTGATATATAACACCTTGTCGATAGCCTCCCCCCTTTCTCTCAGTGCCATATCCAGAGCCTTTGCCTGGTCCAGGGTTCTAGGGAAGCCATCGAGGATAAAGCCTTCGGCGCAATCAGCGGCTGAAATACGTTCCAGGATCATCCTGATCGTTATCTCGTCAGGGACTAGGAGCCCTCTTTCCATGTAGTGTTTTGCCTGTCTCCCTATCTCATCACCCCTGCTCGCTGCCTCACGAAACAAATCGCCAGAGGCAATATGGACTATACCCAGCCTATCAGAAATAATTCCCGCCTGTGTTCCTTTACCCGATCCCGGTGCACCCAGAAGAACAGAACGCATGCCGTGCACTACCTACTTGAGGAAACCCTCATAGCGACGCATCATGAGTTGGGCCTCCAGTTGCCTCATGGTATCCAGGGCCACGCCCACTACGATTAGCATACCGATGCTTGGCAATACCAGGACCTGAACGCCAGTTATGTTTTGAAGAATAAATGGCGAGATCGCTACAAAGGCTAGAAACAGTGCGCCAGCCCAGGTGATCCTGGTGATAATCCGGTTAAGGTATTGCTGGGTGGTTTTACCGGGGCGAATTCCTGGCACGAAAGCCCCCTGCCGCTGCAGTGTCTCCCCCAGGTTTTGCTGTTGAAATACTATCATGGCATAGAAGAAGGTGAAGCTCATAACCAGGAAAAAGTACATTGCCCAATAAAATCCGCTATCCTGCGAGAAGAGATTTACAATAGTATTGGCGAAGCCACCCCCAGTGGGGTCTGCGAAGAAGCTGGCGACCACCCCGGGGAAGATAAGTAGCGCCATGGCGAAGATCACAGGGATCATCCCTGCTGAGTTTACCCTGATCGGGATATGGGTACCGCCGGACTGCCTATACATCCGTCCCCCGCGATACAGGCTCCTGGCATACTGCACCGGAATGCGGCGGTGTGCCTCGTTAAAAATAACGATGGTGACCAGAATGGCCAGAGCTAAACCGAGGAAAATGAATAACCCCCACAGCTCTCCACCAGCCAGGTAGCCTCGCCCAAGCATCTCAGGCAGGGTGCAAACGATACCAGCAAAGATTATCATGGAAACGCCATTACCGATTCCATATTCGGTGATCAATTCCCCGAGCCAGACGAGGAACATGGTTCCTGCGGTAAATGCCAGCACCATAGTAATAGTGGGCAAAAGCGCATCCCCGGAGAGGCCAACACTACCGGGAGGGAATATACCTTGTCCCTGTAGCATTATTAGCTGACCGTAGCCTTGGAGTATTGCTAACGGCACGGTTAGCCAGTGGGTGTACTGATTGATCTTGGCCCTCCCCGCGTCCCCCTCTCTAGCAATTGCCTGAAGGCGAGGGATCACCGGGACCATGAGCTGCATTATAATAACCGCGGTTATATAGGGATAAACCCCCAGAGCCGCTATGCTCATGTTCCTCATCGCCCCCCCGCTAAACAGGTCCATCATCCCCACCAGTCCCGCGATACCGCCTCCCCCTTCCAGGAAGCTGCGCATGGCTTCGACATCAGCTCCGGGTACGGGGACATGGGCTATAAAGCGGAATATTACCAGCAGGCCAATGGTGAGCAGGATCTTCTTCCTCAGGTCTGCCTGACCAAAGGCATCGATCATTGCCTGAAGCAGCTTAGGTCTACCTTCTCTTCGCTCTTGCGTCACTATCTATTTCCTCTGCCTTTCCTCCAGCAGACTCTATCTTTCTCCTGGCCTGTCGGGTAAACCTATTTGCCCGGATGGTAAGGGGCTTTTTAATTTCACCATCGCCGAGAATCTTTACAGGCTGCTTCAATGACTTAATTAATCCTTCAGCCACGAGTCGCTGTGGCGTTACCTCGCTCTCTGCCTCAAAGCGGTTAAGGTGAGACACGTTGATGGTGGAATACTCTATCCTGAAGATATTGTTAAACCCCCGCAGCTCGGGCAGGCGCTTTGTTAATGGATTTTGTCCTCCCTCAAAGCCTGGGCGAACTTTATACCCTGACCGCGCCTTCTGCCCTTTGGAGCCCTTCCCAGCGGTCCTGCCATGCCCGCTGCTGAGGCCCCGTCCGATTCTCTTTATCTTATGTTTCGCCCCCGGGTGCGGTGCCAGTTTATTCTGCATCACCGCTCTCCTCCACGGTTACCAGATGTCTTAACTTCATAAGCATGCCGCGAATCGATGGCGAATCATCGTGCTCAACGGTCTGTTTGAGACGATGAAACCCCAAAGCCTGGAGTGTCCGTCTCTGATCCCCAGGGTACCCAATGTCGCTTTTTACCCAGGTGACTCTCAGCTTAGCCACTGGATTTCTCCTCGGTGGCCTTCGACTTCCGCTTCGCTAATTCCTGTTGAGGATCCTTTAACTGACTGAGACCCAGTATAGTGGCTCTCACTACGTTTATCTTATTGGCGCTCCTTTGTGACTTGGTAAGGATGTCAGTGATCCCGACTAGCTCCAGCACTGCGCGTACTCCACCCCCAGCTATCAACCCTGTTCCCGGAGCCGCTGGCTTGAGCAGTACCCTCGCTGCCCCATACCTGGCCACTATCTGATAGGGAATGGTTCCATCCTTCATCGGTACACTGATCATTTGCTTCCGGGCAATAGCACCCCCCTTTCGGATTGCTTCCGGTATCTCCTTGGCTTTACCCAATCCAGAACCCACCTGCCCATTGCCATCGCCTACGACTACCAGTGCGGTAAAGCTGAATCGCCTACCCCCCTTGACTACCTTAGCTACGCGCTTTATATTAACCAGTTTCTCATTGATCGTTGACTCGCTGCGATCTATCCCTTCCATTACCTAAACTCCGTTCCTACCTGATCTATTAGGATCCGCTACTTGAGGCCTCGAAACCGACACTCCATCAAGATCCGTCGGCTTCAAAATTCTAGGCCTCCTTCTCTAGCCGCCTCTGCCAAGGCCTTTACCCTACCATGATACTTGTATCCGCCACGGTCAAACACCACACCGGTGATTTTCCGCTCCACTGCCCGCCTGGCTACCAGTCTACCTACAAGAGCTGCGACTGCCACTTTCTGCTTCCCCTCTAACTCAGACCTTATCCCTGGGTCCAGGGTGGATGCCGAAACAATGGTATTACCTAGCTTATCATCTATTAACTGGGCATAAATATGGCTCAGGCTACGGAAAACACATAGGCGAGGGTGCTCGGCGGTACCCGAAACCTTTCTCCGTACCCTGCTATGTTTTCGTTGGCGCGCCGCTCGGGGATCCTTTTTACTCATTACCGTTTTGCACCAACCTTGCCCGATTTTCCTGGCTTGAGGCGAACCCGCTCACCGGCATATCTTATTCCCTTACCCTTATATCGATCTGGAGGTCTTACGGCGCGAATCTTTGCCGCAACATCTCCCACCAGTTGCTTATCAATACCCTGAACACTGATGCGCTGTGGCTCCGGGACATTCACCGATACCCCAGAGATAGGGACAATCTCTACCTTGTGAGAGTAACCTACCTGAAGCACCACCTTCTCCCCTACCTTTTGGGCACGATAGCCGATACCCACGATCTCCAGTTCCTTCTTAAACCCCTTACTAACCCCCTCTACCATATTGGCCAAAAGGCTCCTGGTTAGACCATGAAGCGAGCGGTGAATTCGATTGTCACTGGATCGAGAGACTGTTAGCGTGTCCTGGTTCAAGGAAATAGCGATCGCGGAGTCAAAAGAGCGGCAAAGCTCCCCATTGGGACCCTTTACCCGCACTTCGTTTCCTTTAATATCGGCCTCAACCCCTTGAGGCAATGGAATAGGCATCCTTCCGATGCGAGACATCAATTTCCTCCATTACCATATATAACAGAGCAGCTCACCACCCACCCCCTCTCGCCATGCCTTCTGCCCTACCATCACCCCCCTGTGTGTAGAGAGAATGGCTATGCCAAGACCACCATAAACCCGGGGGATCTCCTTCCGCTGAACATATATCCTGAGCCCCGGCTTGGAGACCCTCTTGAGACCGGTGAGCACAGGCTCCTTCTTCTCCGTATATTTAAGGTGCACCTTAATTACCCGCTGCGGCTTGCCCTTCAATACCTCATAATCATGGATAAAACCCTCCTCCCTCAGGATCTTGGCAATGGCGAGCTTCATCCTCGAGGAAGGCACTAGAGTAAAATCGTGCCTGGCAAGAAGGGCATTCCTTATCCTGGTTAACATATCGGCGATCGGGTCTGTAACCATCGCTTCACCTCTTACCAGCTAGATTTTCTCACCCCAGGGATCTGTCCCTTGAGAGCCAGCTCCCTGAAGCAGATGCGGCACAGCCCAAACTGCCGTATATATGCTCTCGGTCTGCCACAACGGCTGCAGCGATTCCTTTTTTGCACTTTATACTTTGGTTCTCGTTGTGCCTTTATAACCTTCGATAACTTTGCCATTTTCTCGCTCTTCTCATCCTCAGTGCCAGCCAGTAATGCGAACTCTGGCAACTAGATTGATCTCGTCCCTAACTTCTTTTTACCCTTTTAATCCCTCGAGAACGGCATTCCCAGGAGCTCAAGTAGTCTCTGGCCTTCCTCATTAGTGCAGGCTGTGTTTACTATCGAGATCTCCAGCCCCCGAACCTTGTCTACCTTATCGTATTCGATCTCAGGGAAGATAGTCTGGTCCACCAATCCCAGGGTGTAATTACCCCGGCCATCGAAGGAGTTTCGAGGCATCCCCTGAAAGTCGCGAATGCGTGGCAGTGTGATATTTACCAGTTTATCAAGGAAATCATTCATCCGAGCTCCTCGCAATGTTACCATCATCCCAACCGGCATTCCCTGACGCACCTTAAAACCGGCAATAGAGCGCTTTGCCCTGGTAATTACGGCATGCTGACCGGTGATGGCAGCGAGGTCCTTCTCCGCCGCCTCTAGTGCGTGGGTTTGTTGCGTCGCCTCACCCAGTCCAATATTTATTACTACTTTCTCCAGGCGAGGTACCTGCATAACGCTCTTATAGCCATACTCGCTCATCAAGGCGGGAATGACCTCTTTTTGATATTTCTCTTTCAATCGGGTTGTCAATCTATCACCTCTTGGCAGCGGCGGCACACTCTCACCCTGTTGCCATCCTCCAGGATGTGAGAACCGAGGCGTACGGGATGATTACACTTGGGGCATAGTAGCATTACATTAGAAACATGGAGCTTGGCCTCGTGCTCGATTATGCCTGCTTGCCTAACTGTACCTCGCGGCTTGGTGTGACGCTTCACTATGTTGATACCCTCCACCACCAAACGACCCTCCTTGTGAAATGACTGGCGAACCTTACCCTTTTTACCTTTGTCCTTACCGGCAATAACGATCACGGTGTCGTCTTTTTTTATCTTCATCCTATAATACCTCGGGGGCCAGTGAGATTATCTTCATGAAGTTCTTATTCCTTAGTTCATGAGCCACCGGGCCGAATATGCGAGTTCCTTTAGGATTGTTCTTGTCGCTGAGGATCACGGCAGCGTTTTCATCAAACCTGATATAAGAACCGTCGTTGCGCCGGTAGGGCTTGGCGGTACGCACGATAACTGCCCGCACCACTTCACCCCTTTTTACTGCCCCCCCTGGCGTTGCCTCCTTTACTGAGGCTACGATGATATCCCCCACTCGAGCATACCTCTTTCGAGTACCACCGGGAACGTTAATACACATAATGCTCTTGGCCCCGGTGTTATCGGCGACCCTCACTCTGGTCATGTGCTGAATCATGCCGACTCACCCTTTTGTAATATCTCCACCACCCGCCAGCATTTATCCTTTGATAGAGGGCGCGTTTCCTCGATCCGCACCACATCACCGATATGACAGGTATTCTGCTCATCGTGAGCCTTGAACCTATTGATTCGCCTTACTCGTTTCTTATATAGCGGATGCACACTATGGGATTCGACTGTCACCACGACGGTCTTGTCCATCTTGTTACTGACCACGCGTCCTATCCTGATTTTTCTTTTCCTGTTAGCTTCCACTACCAAAGCGCTTTCACTCCTCTATTGAGAGATCCTTTTCCCTCATAATGGTCTTGATCCGGGCGATCCTCTTCCTTACATTGTGGATCTCATGATAATTAAGCAGTTGCCTGGTGGCAAGGCGAAACCTAAAATTAAACAGCTCTCGATAAGACTCATTGAGCCTCTTTTTAAGATCCTCTAAACTAAGGGCGCGTATCTCCTGTATCTTCAACCTACGAACCCTCCTGGTACGGGACATCGGTATCCCTGCGCAAGAACCTGGTGGGTATGGGTAGCTTATGAGAGGCCAATCGCATAGCTTCACGGGCCTCTTCTTCCTTAACGCCAGCGATCTCGAAGAGGATCCTCCCCCGTTTAGTTACACAAACCCAATGATCCACCGCGCCCTTGCCACTACCCATACGGGTCTCGGCAGGCTTTGAGGTTACCGGTTTATCGGGAAAAACTCTGATCCAAACCTTGCCACCACGCTTTACATGGTGAATAATGGCGCGCCTTGCCGCCTCAATCTGCCGTGAAGTGAGCCAGCAAGCCCCCTGGGCTTGAAGTCCATACTCGCCAAATGATAGAGTATTGCCAGCGTGTGCCATTCCCCGGCGACGACCGCGATGCTGTTTTCGATACTTTACCCGGCTCGGTTGTAACATTACCCTATCCTCTAATCAGCCTGCTATCCCTCTTTTTTCTCATGTTCCTCTAAATCGTCCTGCTCCTCTGCCTTGGACTTCTGCTTTGCCGTGGTCTTCTTCTTTGCTTTCGTCTCCGCCTCGGGCGTCTCTTTTACACCGGCCTCTTTCTCTACCTTAGCCTCTTCCCCCATCTTGGGCTTCTGCTTTGCTACGGTCTTCTTCTTTGCCTCGATCTCCGCCTCGGTAGTCTCTTTTACACCGGCCTCTTTCTCTACCTTAGCCTCTTCCCCCACCTTGGGCTTATGCTTTGCTATGGTCTTCTTCTTTGCCTCGATCTCCGCCTCGGTCGTCTCTTTTACACCGGCCTCTTTCTCTACCTTAGCCTCTTCCCCCACCTTGGGCTTCTGCTTTGCTATGGTCTTCTTCTTTGCCCTAGCTTTACCATCTGCTGCGGGCTTCTTCTCCACCTTAGCCTCTTCCACAATGTCTTCCTTAACCTCCACCCTAGCCTCTTCCACAATATCTTCCTTAACCTCCACCTTAGCCTCTTCCCCCTCCTCGAGCTTAGACTCCTCAATCCCTTCTTTGTCAGCTAGGGGTGCCACTATCGGGGCTTCAATGGGGAGCTTTTCACGCTCGGGAATGATATCGCCCTTATAAATCCATACCTTGACTCCGGTACAACCCAGAGCTGTATGCGCAACAGCTATGGCAAAATCGATATCGGCCCGTATGGTATGAAGGGGCACCCTCCCCCGATACAGTGTCTCCTTCCTGGAATACTCAGAACCAGTAAGCCTACCTGAGCATTTGACCTTTATCCCTTGTGCACCACCGTCCATAGCCCGGGAGATCGCCTGCTTCATGGCACGCCTGTGTGAAATGCGCCGCAGAATCTGCTGTACGATGCCCCTTGCTACCAGATAAGCATCCTGCTCGGGACGCGCAATCTCTAGAATATTCAGTCGCACTCTTTTTCCAGAGACCCGCTCCAAGATAAGCCTCATCTCATCGACCCGCTGTCCTCCTCTGCCGATAACGATCCCTGGTCTTGCCGTATAGATGGTTACCGTCACCTGATTGGCAGCACGCTCGATCTCAACGCGCGAGATATCATCCGCAGCATAATTCGACTCGATGGCTTTTCGTATCTTGATATCCTCCTGTAATAGCTCGGTATAGTGCTTATCGGCATACCACTTTGCCTGCCAATCCTTGCTTATACCGAGTCTAAACCCTATCGGGTGAACCTTTTGCCCCAATTATTCCTCCTCTTTGACTACCACGGTTATATGGCTGGAGCGTTTAAGGATCGGTTTTGCTCGTCCCCGCGGTCCCGCGCGAAAGCGCTTCATAGTACGCCCCCCATCGATAAAGATTTTAACAATCCTGAGGTCCGACGGCGTCATCTCAAAGTTGTTCTCGGCATTGTCAGCGGCCGCCTTCACCACCTTGGCTACAGTACGCGCTGATGGTGAAGGCAGAAATCTCAGAATATTCAACGCATCCTCCACCTTCCTACCCCGTATCGCATCCGCCATAGGACGCAGTTTACGAGGCGACTTCCTGATATATCTTGCGGTAGCTTTTACCTCCATAATGCCTAAATACCTACTTCTTGGTCCGCTTTTTAAATGTGGCTACCCGCTCCGATTTAGCCGAATGTCCTCTGAAGGTTCTGGTGAGGGCAAACTCGCCCAGCTTATGCCCCACCATATTCTCGGTAATAAATATAGGTACGTGACGCCTGCCATCGTGAACACCAATAGTATGTCCTATCATATCAGGGAGGATGGTCGAGGCACGCGACCATGTCTTTAATACTGCCTTCTGTCCCGACGCATTTAGCGCCTCCACCCTTTTTACCAGTTTGGAGTCTACATAGGGTCCCTTCTTAATAGATCTAGACATCTCTAATACCTCTCACCTGCACCTCAAGCTGTTAAATATCGATAATAGCACAGGGTAGCCTGAACTGCCTACCTCATTTCCTCCGCTTAACTATCATGCGATTGCTGAGCTTGTTTCTGCGGGTTACATAGCCCAGCGCCGGCTTTCCCCAAGGGGTCTTGGGACCGGGCAAACCAATGGGGGATCTCCCCTCTCCCCCGCCATGGGGATGAGCATTGGGGGACATCGCCGAGCCTCGCACTCCGGGGCGAATCCCCAGGTGCCGCTTTCGACCCGCCTTACCCAGATTAATATGCTGATGGTCAACATTGCCCACCTGACCGATTGTGGCAAAGCACTCAATATGGATTCGCCTTATCTCACCGGAGGTCATTCTTACCAATGCATGGCTATCCTCTTTAGCCATGAGCTGGGCACTACCACCGGCGCCCCTTACCAACTGCCCTCCTTTACCTCGGTGAAGCTCGATATTATGGATCGCTGTGCCTGTGGGGATGGCTTTTAGGGGCAGCGCATTGCCTATCTTTATCTCGGCATCGCTACCTGCCATAACGGCTTTGCCCACCTCAAGGCCGAGAGGTGCGATTATGTATCGCTTCTCCCCATCAGCGTAGTGAATGAGGGCGATTCGCGCTGAGCGGTTGGGATCGTATTCGATAGAGGCCACCTCGCCGCGGATACCCACCTTATCCCGCTTGAAGTCGATAATGCGATACATCCTCTTTGCACCACCGCCGCGATGGCGTACCGTGATCCGTCCCTGGTTGCTTCTCCCACCCTTCTTTCTTAAGGGTTTAAGTAGCGATTTCTCCGGCTTGGTTTTGGTAATTTCCTCAAAGGTGGCACCGGTCATCCCCCTGCGCCCCGGCGATGTGGGTTTATATACCTTAAGCGGCACCCTTTTCCCCCTGTTTGAATTTCGCTTCTGAATCGCATTTATTAACTTGTAGTAATCCTGGCGGTTTTATTTTATTAATTGGGCATACAAGTGAAAAGATCTTTCTGTCACCTGTTATCTCCGAGTATGACTGACTGTTATCGCTTCTCTTCATTTCACATCTGTCGCCCGACATGGGCAGTCTATAAAATAGATCCTTATCCCCCCTCGAAGAACTCGATCTTCTGCCCCGGCTTGAGGGTGACCACAGCCTTCTTCCAGGGAGATGTCTGGCTACGTCTTCTGCCTGGCCCACGCCACTTGGGGGGCATTGTTATCACATTCACCTGTATTACCTTGACCTGAAACGAAAGCTCCACCGCCTGCTTGATCTGCTGCTTACTGGCATTTGGAGCCACCTCAAATGTGTATTTATCTCGCTGCTGAAGCGCGGTGCTCTTCTCGGAGACTATGGGGCGTCGCAATATTTCCAGGACCTGCATTTTTCTTTTTACTCCCCTTTAGCTAGTCTTCAAAGATAACCGCGCTATCCATATTCATCTCCCGGCGGACTATCTATACACTATTTTGTGCTGAGGTCTTGACCGGCTTCCTTAGCTTTGATGTCCCCATCTCTTCCACATGCTGTACTGCCGCCAGGGTGAGCACCAGTGTGTGGTAGGAAAGTAGATCGCCGACATTTAGCATATCGGCGGGCAGTGTCTTCGTCCGTTCAAGATTCCGCGCCGATTTATAAACATTTAGATCGGGCTCGGCGGTGACAATAAGTGCCGAGGGGCCTACTCCTAATGCCGCTAGGATACTGGCCATTTCCCTTGTCTTGGGCTCGCTCAAGGCGAGATCGTCCACTACGATCATTTCACCACTGACCACCTTTGCCGATAGTGCGCACCTAAGGGCGAGGCGGCGCATCTTTTTAGGCATCGCCTGACGATAGCTCCTGGGATGGGGACCGAAGATTATGCCCCCACCACGAAGTAGCGGTGATGTTTCACTACCACGCCTCGCTCTTCCGGTTCCTTTCTGGCGGAAGGGCTTCCGCCCGCCGCCGGCAACCTGTGCTCGAGTCTTGGTACTTGCTGTGCCCTGACGGGCATTGGCTAACTGCATCACTAGAGCCTGGTGCAATACCGCATCGTTCTGGGACACCCCAAAGATGGCATCATCAAGTTCGATGTGGTCGACAACCTCGCCTTTTACATTATGAACGGGAACCTGCACCATTTCAATACTCCTCAGGGAGGATATCGGATAGCCTGCCATCCTCCAAGTACAGTGCCCTTTCGGCGTTATCGGCTAAGCGGCGGTCATGGGTCACAATAATAAAGGTTTTATCACGCTCCCTGTTTAGCCGTTGCATAAGCTCGATAATGTCTGCACCCGTCTTGGAATCCAGATTACCGGTGGGTTCATCGGCAAGGATAACGGAGGGATTCAGGATCAGGGCACGGGCTATTGCCACCCGTTGCTGCTCGCCTCCAGATAGCTCGCCCGGCTTGTGATGCATGCGGCCTTTAAGTCCAACCATATCCAAGAGCCTCTCAGCCCTTTTCTCATACCGCTTGTTCCTCCTTATGGGTAACACCGGCATGAGCACGTTTTGCAGGGCGTTCATGGTCGGCACCAGATAATAGGTCTGGAAAATGAAGCCCAGTTTCTCGCGGCGGATTTTATAAAGCCTCCGCTCCGGCACCATGCTGGTCACCATCCGATCGATAATCACCCTGCCCTCGGTGGGGCGATCCAGAGCACCCAGCATATTGAGGAGGGTAGTCTTGCCGCTTCCCGATGGTCCCAGTATAGCGATAAATTCCCCTCTCCTCACCCTGAGGTTCACCCCCTTGAGCGCCGTCACCCTGGTAGCCCCCCTGCCATATATTTTAGTCAGCTTTTGGGTAACCACAATGCTCGCCCGCTGCTCCTCAACCGGCCCCACTTCAAAGTGGTTCTCCTGCCCAGTTCGATGCTCACTCAATTCTCTCACCTACAAAGCCCTCAGGCTTTCTATGGGGCTTACCCGCGCCGCCCGCACTGCCGGGTAGAGCCCGCCTACTACACCCACAAGTATACCGAAGGCGCATATCTCAACCACCAACTCCCACGTAATAACAGCGATGTCCATTCCAACGTAGGAATCGATGCCCTGCCCACTTCCATATCCGATGGCGAGCCCCACCAGAGCGCCCAGCAGGCCAATGGTGACTGATTGAACCACCACCGAGGTGATGATGTTCCTATTGGACCAGCCCGATGCCTTGAGGATGCCGAACTCCTTTGTCCTCTCGATAACAGAGATAAGCATGACAATAAATATGGAGATACCGCCGGCTATCGCCGCAACCAGGGATATAATCCACAGGAAGCTCTCCATGGTGCCCATCATTTCTGCAAAGTTATCCAGTATATCCAAGGCTCCTGTTGTACTGACTTGAACGGGTTCATTCTTAAACAGTTCAACTATGATACCGGCGACATCATTTACATAAAATACATCAACAGCATCTACCGCTATGAAATTTACTCCATCTTGATAAAACTTAACAACCTCTGGCATCAAACTTCTGGCGGTATTAATATCGGTGAAAAGACTGAAATCGTAGAAGTTATTACCGGTTTCGAATATACCAACTACAATTACAGAAATGCTCTCATCCCTGCCCCGTACGGCTAACTCCATCGTTCCACCTACTTGGGCATAGTCTCCCGTTGCAGCGTTCTGGGCATCTTTACCTATTATTACCTCATTTCTACTCAAAGGAGTAAGGGGTTGACCACCGGGTAAAATATTGTCTGGATTATATGGATCGTCTGGTTCCATATATTCTTCTAAGTCCACACCATATAAAATCGTACCCATGGGATCACCAAAGTCATAATCCGTAGTAGCAACAAAGTAATTCACTCGGGGGATTACTCTACTTACCGCCTGCTCGTTCTCGACTTCTATATTACGTATTTCGTCTGCATATGAAATGGGCATACCTATACTGCTGGGCAACATGAAACCGAGGGGGTCGACTGCTGGGTATACGGCGATGCCCGTTGCCATATCCTCCTTCATGTCATCTATCATCGTATTCATGCCCGCTGAAATGCTGAGTAACACCGTCATCAGGGCAATGCCCAGGGCAGTACCCAGGATGGCGAAAATGGCGATACCCTTTCTCCTGAAGGCGTTGGAAATGCCAAATCTAAACAAGGGTTTCCCTTTGGCCTGTCGATTTCCTGACGGTAACCAGCCCGTTTCTGGCACCGGGCACTCCACCGCGAACCAGGAGCAGGTTGCGGTCAGCATCCGCCTCGATCACCTTGAGGTGACGCACTGTCACCCGCTCACTTCCCATATGACCCGGCATCTTTTTCCCCTTGAACACCCTGCCCGGGCTGGTGGTTGCCCCTATGGAGCCCGGGGCGCGATGACGGTCTGATTGACCGTGGGTCTTGGGGCCACCAGCGAAATGGTAACGCTTCACCACTCCGGCGAAGCCTTTCCCCTTGGAGATACCGGTGACATCGACAAGGTCGCCGGGCTTGAAGATGCTCACATCCACAACCTGTCCTAGCTGTATAGCAGCGATATCTTCAGCCTCAAACTCCCTGAGGTGCTTAAACATACCTAACTTCTTGAGATGCCCCTTCTCTGGAGAGTTGAGACGTTTCGCCTCGCCAAAGCCAAGCTGAATGGCATCGTAGCCCTCTTTCCCCACCCGTTTAATCTGTGTAACCAGGCACGGGCCGGCGGCGATGGCGGTAACCTGCGCTACCGTTCTATCCTCCATAAAAACCTGGGTCATCCCCAGCTTTCGCCCGATAATTCCTTGCATCATCTTTTCGAGCTATCCGTGCCCTTACTTTCTATTCACTCGCTTTTTACACACTTTTATGGCCTTGTTCTCTATTGAGTCGCTCTATCGAACTCCTAAAGCTTGATCTCTATATCGACCCCTGCCGGTAGATCCAGCCGTGTCAGCACATCGACTGTCCTGGAGGAGGGCTCAAGGATATCGATCAGACGCTTGTGGGTGCGAATCTCAAACTGCTCCCTGGAGTCCTTGTCAACATGGGGAGAGCGTATTACACAGAATTTTTTAATACGTGTAGGCAGTGGTACTGGGCCCACCACCTTAGCCCCGGTCTGCTCCGCGCACTCCACGATCTGCCTTGCCGATTGATCCAATATGCGATGGTCGTATGCCTTAAGTTTTATGCGGATTTTCTGCTTGGGCATCAGGCAACTCCTCCCACTTTGACCGCAAGCTGATCAGCCAGTGATTGGGACAACTCCTCATAGCGATGTAACTCCATGGCGAAGGTTGCTCTCCCCTGGCTCATCGACCTGAGGTCGGTAGCATAGCCGAAGGTCTCTGCTAGTGGGACAAAGCAGCGGATTATCTTGGTGTCACCACGGCTGTCGATACTGGTAACCCGCCCCCTCCTCGAGTTAAGGTCTCCAAGGATATCGCCCATGAACGCTTCCGGAGTGACCACTTCCACCTTCATAACAGGCTCAAGAATCATTGGCTTGGCCTTCTTTACCCCTTCCTTTAGCGCCATAGCACCGGCTATCTTGAAGGCTATCTCAGAGGAATCAACCTCATGAAAGCTCCCATCATATAGTGTAGCTCTGATATCTACCAGGGGGTAGCCAGCCAGAACGCCACCCTCCATAGCCCCACTGATCCCTCTCTCAACAGCCGGTATGTATTGCTTGGGAATAATACCACCTCTAATTCCGTTCACAAACTCAAAGCCGCTCCCACGTTCTCTTGGGTGAAGCTCTATCCATACATGACCGTATTGCCCCCGTCCCCCAGACTGTTTGATGAATCTGCCCTCCACCTTTACCGGCACCGTAATAGTCTCCCTATAGGAAACCCGGGGCTTGCCAACATTTGCTCCTACCTGGTACTCACGTAGCAGCCGTTCTACGATGACCTCGAGGTGAAGCTCACCCATGCCTGAAATAATCGTCTGCCCTGTTTCTTCGTCATATCGTGTAATGAAAGTGGGATCCTCCTGGGCCAATTTAGTCAGGGCATCGTCTAGGCGATCCTGATCTACCCTTGATTTGGGCTCGATTGTTACGGATAGCACCGGCTGTGGAAAGCGAATCGTCTCCAGTACGATGGGTGCACTACTGTGACACAGCGTGTCACCGGTGAAGGTGCCTTTCAAACCCGAGGTGGCGGCGATATCACCTGCCTCGACCAGCTTGATCTCCTCACGACGATTGGCATGCATCTGCAGCAATCTTCCGATCCTCTCCCGACGCTCCCTTATGGAGTTATAGATCTGATCCCCAGGCTCTATCTTCCCTGAATAAACCCTGAAATAGACCAGCCTGCCGATAAATGGGTCGGAGACTACCTTAAATGCTAGGGCAGCTAAGGGAAGGCCATCGGTAGGGGAGCGCTTAAGCTCTTTTCCATTCCTGGGGTCAGTGCCTACCACCGGTGGCACATCAATAGGTGAGGGAAGATATGAAACAACGGCATCCAGCATGGGCTGGACGCCATTGTTCCTCAGGGCACTGCCACAAAGAACAGGTACCACGCTATTTGCTATGGTAGCACGCCTGAGGGCTTCTTCAATAGCTGAGTTATTTATTGCTCTCCCGTCTAAATAGAGAGTCATCAACTGATCGTCGCTTTCGGCGAGCCTCTCTATCATCTCATCCCTATACCTAATTGAGATTTCCTCATAATCATGAGGAATATCTTCTGCCACGGGGCTTCTACTCGGATCATCTGAGAAAACCCAGACCCTTTGCGCCACTAGATCGATAACACCCTTAAAGGAGTCCTCAGTTCCCAGTGGCAATTGTATTGGTAGGGCACTTGCACAAAGCCGCTCCCTAATCATATCTACGGTACGGTGGAAATCGGCACCTACGCGGTCCATCTTGTTAACGAAGCAAATCCGGGGAACACCGTAGCGATCCGCTTGCCTCCAGACCGTCTCCGACTGGGGCTCAACGCCAGCTACTGCATCGAAGACGACAATACCCCCATCGAGCACCCGAAGACTTCGTTCCACCTCCGCGGTAAAGTCAACATGCCCAGGGGTGTCGATAATGTTGATGCGATGGTCCAGCCACTGGCAGGTGGTAGCGGCAGCGGTAATTGTTATCCCCCGCTCTCTCTCCTGTGCCATCCAGTCCATCACTGTGGTGCCATCGTCCACATCGCCCAGCTTATAGGTGCGGCCGGTATAGTAAAGTATCCTCTCGGTAAGTGTCGTTTTGCCCGCATCGATATGGGCAATGATACCGATATTCCTGATACGCTCCAGATTAAATACTCTTGACATCTTTCTCACCATCGATAATGAACAAAGGCCCGATTTGCCTCAGCCATCCTATGGGTGTCATCGCGCTTTTTAATAGTGGCCCCCTGCCGCTGGGCAGCATCCAAGACCTCCGCTGCCAGCTTCTCTGCCATGGACTTACCCCCACGACCCCGAGCTGCTTCGATGAGCCAGCGTAATGCCAGAGACAGGCCACGATCAGCCCTCACCTCTACGGGCACCTGATAAGTAGCACCACCAACTCGACGCGGCTTAACCTTAAGAAGTGGGGTGGCATTTTTAACCGCTCGCTCAAGGGTATCCATAGGTTGCTCTTTCACCTGCTCTGCAATAATATTGAGGGCATCATATACGATGCGCTCCGCGGTATTCTTCTTTCCCCCGGTCATCACCCTATTAATAAGTCTGGACACCATTACATTCTGGTACCGCGGGTCAGGGGGTATATCCCTTTTTGTAGTCCTTGCTCTTCTAGGCATTTTACTCTCCGCCGGAGCGCTTGGGCCGCTTCGTCCCATACTTGCTGCGTCCCCGCTGCCTATTCTCCACACCACCTGTATCCAGAGCACCCCTAATAATGTGATACCTCACCCCAGGCAGATCCCTTACACGACCACCCCGAAGTAGGACTACCGAGTGCTCTTGAAGGGTATGACCCTCACCAGGTATATAGGCAGTCACCTCCATCCCATTAGTTAGCCGAACGCGTGCCACCTTGCGCAATGCTGAGTTGGGTTTCTTTGGTGTTGCCGTCTTGACCTGGGTGCAAACACCTCGCCTCTGTGGACATCCATCCACTTGCAGCATCCGCCCCTTTAGCGCATTGTAAGTATAATGCAGTGCCGGCGTCTTGGTCTTAGTTCCTGCCTTCTTACGCCCCTTACGAACCAGTTGGTTAACGGTAGGCACATGCACCTCCAAATCATAGTTAAAGGCCGAAAGCCTTAGAGCTGAGCTGCCTTACTGACCCGGCCCTCATGACCTTTCGACCTCTGTCAGGCTAGCGTCTGAGCACTAGCTTATTAATTTACCACTATTTGATGGATGTGTCAAGTATTTGTACTCGTCCAGTACATTAGTGACACATGACCTCCTTTCCTTGAGATTCTTTCCAGCGTTCTATAAACTTAAGCGGAGTGAGGTAGCCCAGGGATTGATGTGGCCTTATAGTATTATATATACTCTCCCATTCTAGGAGTTTAGCCCTCAGTTCGGCAATATCGAAGGAACTATCGGTCACCTCGTAGAACTCCTCTACATGTGTACGGTGAGCCCGCTCCACATGGCCGTTGAGCTTAGGTGAGTGTGGCGGCAATACGAAGAGCTTGATATTTCTCCTTTGACACTCCTGCTCAAAGACAGCCTCAAACTCAGAACCTCCATCCACTTGTATGGCCTTCAGCGGGAAGGGAGCTCTACTTTCCAGTTTGTCCAAGAAGTGGGCGGCAGTAGAGGCGGTGGCCCTTCTATAGACGTCCACTACATCCCAGCGAGAGGTTATATCCCGAGCAGTAAGGTGTTTGAGCACTACCCCAGGCAGAGGCCGAATATCCAGGGTATCCAGCTGGATCAGACCCCCCGGTTGAGTAACCTCATAGTCTTTGGGCTTCCTCACCGCATATGGTCGCTTAAGCCCTCGCCTATGGGCAGAAACATGGTTCCTAACAGGTTCTCTGAGCACTCCACGCTCTTTGAGTTGGTGAATGATCCTTCCCACCATGGAGGTTGATACCTGACAGCCCTGCTCCCGCAGGAGTATCACCAGCTTATCCTTGCCCCAGCGGGGGTACTCCTCCCTTAACCTTAGCACTGCCTGGGCTAGCTCTATCGACCAGGTAGGCTGGCGCAGGTGCTTAGGCCGGCGTGAGCGATCCCCTAAGCTTTGCAGGTAAAGGGGATCGTAGCGGTTCTTCCAGCGGTAGAAGGTCTGGGGGCTGATCCCGAAATACCGGCAGGTGAGGCGAGCATTGTGACCATGTGAGTTATAGTAGTCAAACCATTTGAGTCTCTGCCTGGCTGGTTTAGATAGCTCTACCCCAAGACCCGCCAGGCGTCTGGCCCCGGGGATCACGCTGCTATATACGCTCATAGTGCAGCCATTATACAACCCTTTCATAATCCATGTGGTGTCACCTATCTATCTGAACGAGATCAGTATTCGAATTTGGGATAAAGAGTATGATGCAAGGGAGGTGAGGTGGGGGGGTGGAGACATCGTAGTTGAGGTAGAGGGGCGACCCAAAAGAGTGCCCTGCCCTTGTTGTGGACGCATATACGTTTTTAGCCATTGTAAGGGCAAAATAAGGAAGTTGCTCAATAGCTAGAGCAATGGTAAAAGGATCTATCTTGGGCAACAGCGCAAGCGCTGGCGGTGCCTTAAGTATGGACATTTTTACAGCGATGGCGAAGACCTAATTATGACCCTATTCCAGCGTTGCCAGGGCACAAATCCTTGACTGTTACCCCAGTGAGGCTTATGCTAAACCTGATGAAGCGTCGTCTCGATCTGCTTCTGGTAGAACGCGGACTGACAGAGAGCATGGTCAAGGCAAACGCCCTGATTATGGCAGGCGATGTTCTGGTCAATGAGAGGGTAATCGACAGACCAGCCACCCAGGTGAGCGAGGATGTCCTCATCCGCCTGCGCCATAAGCCTCCCTTCGTGAGCAGAGGGGGCATTAAGCTAGCCCATGCCCTGGATTTGTTTCACATAGATGTCAGTTCACTGGTGGCTCTCGATGTCGGCGCATCAACCGGGGGATTCACCGACTGTCTGCTGAAACGTGGGGCGAGCAGGGTATATGCCCTCGATGTTGGCTATGGACAGCTAGACTACCGATTGAGGGTAGAACCCCGGGTGGTTATCATGGAACGGTTGAACGCTCGCTATCCCTTCGCACTGCCCGAACCGGTCGATCTGGCGACCGTAGACCTATCCTTCATCTCCCTGGAGAAGGTAGTGCCCAATGTTACTAAATTGGTAAAGCCAGAGGGTAATTTAATCTGCCTGGTGAAGCCCCAGTTTGAGTTAGGACGGGCTCAAGTGGGCAGGGGAGGACTGGTCAAGGATCCCTTGCTTCACGCCCGCGCCCTGGGGAGATTTATCTCCTGGGCTATCGAATGGTGTGGGGTGGAAGTGGGTGAGAGCGAACAAAGTATGAGCAGGGAATGCGAAAAAGGGTTTAGGCTCATCGGGCTTACCCCATCTCCCATCACGGGGGCGTCGGGAAACCGCGAGTTTTTCGTTCTATTGAAGGTGTAGCGATGCAGCACCAGTTTATATCTTTCCAATCGGATGGCATTGAACTTAGGGGCCAGGTCTATATTCCATATCCGCAGTATTCGAAACCTGTACCCGCTCTATGCCTGTGCCACGGCATTCCTAGGGGTGGTCCCCCTGACCTTGGCGATCCAGGCTATCCAGCTCTTGCCCAAAGGTTCTCTCGGAACGGGTTTTTAACTGCCATATTTAACTTCAGGGGGACAGGCGATAGCGAGGGCAACTTCGATATTGCCGGGTGGACCCGGGACCTGGTGGCTGCGCTTGATTATCTTTGCCACAGGAGTGAGGTGGATATAGGCAGAATTTCCGTCATGGGCTTTAGCGCTGGCGCTGCTGTATCCGTATATGTTGCCTCCCAGGACTTTAGGGTTTGCTCCGTCATAATCTGTGCCTGCCCCACCTATTTTCATTTCGCTGACGACAGCCAGAGCGCAGATTCCGCCATCGCGCAATTTCGCCATGCCGGTATCATCAAGGACAGTGGTTTTCCGCCATCGGTAGCTGATTGGATGGCTGGCTTTAACAAGGTGAAACCCATTGAGTGGATCGAAAATATTTCACCGAGACCGCTACTTATTATCCATGGTACACAGGACGACGTAGTGTACCCCTCGAGCGCCCGGGAACTCTATGAGCGGGCGGGTGAACCCAAGCAGATCATGATGATAGATGGGGCCGGGCACCGGCTTCGCCTTGAGGAGCGGGCAATGGATTGCGCGCTAAACTGGCTCACCGCCCGAAACTTTATAGATTGACCCTGTCTAAGAGAAGGGGCTATAATAAGTATAGGGGTCAATAAAAAGACGCATGAAAGAGTGCTGCGCCCTTTTCGGGGTCTATGCACCGGGCGATGATGTAGCCAGGCTCACCTTCTTTGGTCTATACTCCCTCCAACACCGTGGCCAGGAGAGCTCTGGCATCGCCACCGCCGATGGGAAGCAGATTCATGTGCACACCAAGATGGGTTTGGTAGCTCAGGCTTTCGATGAGAGGGTACTGAGCCAACTCGGTGGCGACATAGCCATCGGACATAATCGGTATTCTACCACTGGCTCCAGCCGTGCCGGTAACGCCCAGCCCATTGTGGTCGAGGGCCCAGCAGGCAGGCTCGCCCTGGGGCACAACGGCAACATCGTAAATGTCAGAGAGTTGCGCCAGCAGCTTGAGGAGCAGGGCTATACCTTCACCACCACCACAGACTCTGAGATTATCGCCTACCTGATTCTCTCCTCTACCAGAAAGACATGGGCCGAGCGGATCCGACATGCTATGAAGAGGCTGGTAGGTGCCTATTCCCTTGTTCTCCTGACCGAGGATGCTCTATACGGGGTTCGCGACCCGCTCGGGGTTCGCCCCCTTTGCCTAGGTAAACTCAATGGTGGTTGGGTGCTCTCCTCGGAAAGCTGTGCCCTGGACCATATCGGGGCTCAATTCATACGTGATATCGAGCCAGGTGAGATAGTGGTCATTAATACCAAAGGGCTACGAAGTTACAAGGACAGGAGAAACACCACAAAGCGGGCCTTATGCATTTTCGAATACATCTACTTCGCCCGACCCGATAGCCTGATCGCCGGGCGCCGTGTCTATTCGGCGAGGGAGGCAATGGGGGCAAAGCTTGCCCAAGAGTACCCGGTAGCTGCCGACATGGTGATCGGAGTCCCAGACTCGGCCACCACCGCCGGTATTGGCTACTCCCAGGCGTCGGGCATCCCCTTTACGGAGGGGCTGTTAAAAAATCGCTACGTCGGACGCACCTTCATCGAGCCCGATCAGCGAATCAGGGAGCTTGGCGTTAAACTCAAGTTCAATCCAATGCCGGAGAGGCTGGAGGGAAAGAGTGTGGTGCTGGTTGATGATAGCATCGTCAGGGGCACCACTACACCGCGGGTGATCTCTCTACTCAGGCGAGGTGGCGTTAAGGAGGTACATATGCGCATCTGCGCACCACCAATTCGGCACCCCTGCTTCCTTGGGGTGGATATGGCTAGCAGTTGGGAACTAATTGCCGCCTACAAAGAGGTCCCCGAGATCGCCCAGTTTATCGGCGCTGACACTCTTGGCTACCTGAGCATGGAAGGGCTCATCGAATCGATTGCTCTTCCCAGGGAGCTATTCTGTCTCGCCTGTTTCACCGGCGATTATCCGGTGCCGGTGCAGCTAGGTATGGATAAGCTGGCTCTGGAGCCTCTCAAGGAGTGATTCTTGGGTGCCAAGAGAGGAACCTATCGAGACGCAGGTGTGGACATCGATGCTGCAGACACAATAGTAAAGATTGCACGCAAACAGGCACATGCCACAATTACTCCCGAGGTCATAGGTGACCTCGGTTTTTTTGGTGGGCTCTTTGAGCTCAAGGGATATAAGGAGCCGGTTATTGTCTCCAGCACCGACGGGGTGGGCACAAAGCTGAAGATTGCCTGTGCCCTGGATAAGCATGATACTATAGGCATGGACTTGGTAAACCACTGCGTAAACGATATCCTGACCTGCGGCGCTACTCCCCTCTTCTTCCAGGACTATGTCGCCATGGCCAAGCTGATCCCTAAGACCCTGAAAAGCATTATCGAAGGGATGGCTCATGCATTGGCCGAGGTGAGTTGCGCTCTGATAGGCGGCGAGACCGCCGAGATGCCGGGGCTCTACCCCGAAGGGGAATACGACCTTGTTGGGTTCATCGTTGGTGTGGTAGAAAAAAGAAACATCATCGATGGGAGTTCGATAAATACTGGTGATACCATTATCGGCCTACCCTCGAGCGGCCTCCACACCAATGGTTATTCCCTGGTGCGGAAGATATTCCAGATTAATGAAAACCCCTCATGTCTGAACCAGTTCTTTCCCGAACTCAATCGTACTCTGGGAGAGGAATTACTGGAGCCCCATCGATGCTATTATCTATCGCTCAACCCGTTGCTTCCTCAAATCAAGGGGCTTGCCCATATCACCGGAGGTGGCATGCCGGGAAACCTGCCCCGTATCCTTCCAAAGGGCCTAGCGGCTATAATCGAGCGGGGGGCTTGGGAAGCCCCGCCTATCTTCTCTTTGATTCAAAAAAAGGGCGACATCGATGACCAAGAGATGTACCGCGTGTTCAACATGGGTATAGGCATGGCCGTAGTTACTGCCCCCGGAGACGCGGCCATGCTAATCAGAGAGATACCGGGCGCCAGGCTCATCGGCGAGGTGATAAAGCAAAAGGAGGGGAAGCGGGTAGTCATATAGTGCATCTTATACCCTTGGATAACTCGGATCGAAGCGAAGAATCTAAAAACATTTCACTAACATCGCAGGATGACAATTGAAATTTTATATCATAATTAGGGGGTAACAGTGCGCGCTATTTTAAGTGTCTGGGATAAAGCAGGGCTGGTAGATTTTGCCCGCGGGCTAAATGATTTGGGTGTGGAGATATTCAGCACCGGCGGCACCAAGAGAGCACTGGAGGAAGCAGGAGTGCCTGTGCGTGGCGTGGGTGAAATGACCGGATTTCCTGAGATCCTCGACGGCCGGGTGAAGACTCTTCACCCCGTGGTACACGGTGGCATCCTCGCTCGAAGAGACCTGGAGAGCCATATGACACAACTATCGGAAAAAGGAATCACCCCCATCGACATGGTAGTGGTCAACCTATACCCATTCGTACAGACTGTGTCCAAAGATGGAGTGACCCTATCCGAAGCCCTGGAGAATATCGATATAGGCGGACCAACCATGATCCGTGCCGCTGCCAAAAATTTCCCCCACGTCCTTGTGGTGGTCGACCCTGCAGACTACGCCCCAATACTGCAGAAAATGAGTTCCGGTGAAATAGTCATATCGGAGCGAAGGAAATTAGCTGAGAAGGCCTTCCAGCACGTTGCCACTTACGATACTGCGATTTCTCGCTATCTCAGGCCACAGGACGAGGTATTTCCTCAGGAGATGACCTTCGCCGTAAAGAAGATATTAGATTTATCCTACGGTGAAAATCCACACCAGGAAGCTGCCTTCTATAAAGAGGAGGTTGTCGGCAAAGGGGAACCCGGCATCGCAAGCGCCGTCCAGCTTTCCGGGAACCCCCTCTCATATAACAATATTCTAGACATCGATGGTGCGCTGCGCGCAGCCTGTGATTTTTCCGACCCAACCATCGCCATCATCAAGCACACCAACCCCTGCGGTCTGGCCTCTCACGATGACCTCGCCGAGGCCTATCGCCGAGCACTTTCCGGTGACCCTGTCTCAGCCTTTGGCGGCATCGTGGCTTCCAATAAAGCGATAGACATAGCTACTGCCGAGGAGATCAATAAGACCCACTTCGATGGCATAATCGCTCCCGACTTCGATGACGCGGCCCTTGCTCTATTGAAAAAAAAGAGTGCCGTGCGAATTTTAAAGGCGGCAGGTGTCAGCGGGAAGATGGCCGCTTTAGAGGTTCGACGAGTGAGCGGTGGAGGATTTGTCGTACAGACATCCGACTTTACCGCCGATGAGGTGCCCATGCGCACGGTAAGCAACCGCGAGCCGAATGGTGAGGAGGTTAAAGACCTGCTCTTTGCCTGGCGTGCGGTGAAACACATAAAATCTAATGCCATTATCCTGGTCAAGGATCGCGAGCTTTTAGGTATGGGAGCCGGGCAGCCTAGCAGGGTGGATAGCGTGGCGATTGCCCTAAAAAAGGCAGGTGACCGAGCCTTAGGCAGTGTCCTTGGCTCAGACGCCTTCTTCCCCTTCCCTGACGGCGTGGAACTCGCTGCCAGAGCAGGAGTCACTGCTATCATAGAGCCTGGCGGCTCCAAGCGAGACGAGGACGCCATAAAGGTGGTCAACGAATACAATATGGCCATGGTATTTACCGGTATGCGCCACTTCAAGCATTGATTTATTAAAGCCCCATAGTTGCAATTAGAAAATCGGGGTGATCTTAAGAATACTTTCCTTAAAACATGATCATATGGTGTAAGTAGAAGGAGGAATCGTGGCCAGTGTGGATGTGGTGATCCCGGTCTACAATGAAGAGCATGTCCTTGCTCAAAGCGTAGACACCCTGAGGCAGTTCCTGAAGAATAACCTGTCCCACCGCTACACTGTCGTTATCGCAGATAACGCCTCCACCGACAGGACATGGGAGATTGCGCAAGCTCTCTCGAAGGAGCATTCCGATGTCGTTGCATTACACCTTGACCAGAAGGGGCGAGGCCGTGCACTTCGCAAAGCGTGGCTGGAGAGCGCTGCCGACATCGTTAGCTACATGGATGTCGATCTTTCAACCGACCTTGCGGCCTTTCCCCACCTCATCCAGGCTATAGAGGAGGGAAACGGTATCGCCATTGGCTCACGGCTGCTCAAGGGTTCATCGGTGAAGCGCTCCTTAAAGCGCGAATTAACCTCTAGAA
>Ga0307378_10000168_pt1 | contig 122733 bp, 107 predicted proteins | sample UN1MG_FD_202238 | JGI IMG/M metagenome (GOLD analysis project Ga0307378, IMG submission 202238) | Soil microbial communities from Risofladan, Vaasa, Finland - UN-1 | ecosystem: Environmental > Terrestrial > Soil > Coastal area > Acid sulfate soil | place: Finland: Risofladan, Vaasa...
GAAGCTACGTATGTTTTCATTGTTGATGACATTGATCTTACTTTATTGTCACCTGATGATTTAGAGGATAATTATTATTATACGATGATTTATGGCGAAAATTTTGTTTTCTCAGTAGATATCCGTGATAGAATTAGTGGCTTAGAAATAGAAGATCTCTATGTTAATATTTCTGCTGGAAATAAACTAATTAATCTTGGTGTTAGTAAAACTCAACTTAGCAATACTTCCTATGAATTTACTATTTATGGCACCAATATTACTTTTGGTGATTTCACTGATGTAACGGTTCAATTTTACCAATTTTCAGGTAACATCCAAACTTTAACAATAAATATCAAAGTTAACAGGCAATTAGGTATTCTAAAACTTCAAAGTGTATCAGATACCGTTACTTATGAAGATAATATTACTATGACTTTCAAATTAAATGAAGATACAGATACTACTGCTCAAAATGTTACTTTTGTTACAATTAATGGTAATTATTTAGATATTTACTATACATTAATCGATTCTGGCCAATTGATCTATCAAGTAACTTTCAATACCGTTGATTTCCTATCACAAAAAGGCTCTTTTGTCTTTGAATTATATATAGAATCTAATTTCTACTATGGTGTAATGAATGGAACACAATCAATTTCAATAACAGTAAATCCAATTCCAATTAAATTAACTGTATCAGTTTCAAATCTAGAAATCATTTATGATAGTGATCTAGTTGTTTATGCAACCTTATGTAGGTTTGATGATACTCCAATCCAATTTCTATCATTAACCTTCTGTTTCTATGTTTATTATAAAGGCAACACCCCAATGCAAAATTACAATTATACAACACAAACAAATACCGTTGGAAATGCTACTATGTCCTTTAGAGTAACTGAAGGAATGGATTACATCGTAGTAAAAGTTGTATATAATGCAGAAGAATATAATGGAGGAAATTATTATGATCCATTAACTACTGAATTTGGTGAGAGTATTTTTGCTACAACAGGTGGCTTACCGCTAAATATAATTTTAATTATCGCTGCTTCCGCTTTAGTATTTATAATTGTTTTATCATTTGTTATCTATCGTGTTGTTCGAGCTAGACCTTTTGAAGAATTAATGGAGAAGGTCACTGATGAAGATATTCAAGCAAAAATTGACAAAGTATCTCCTGGTGTTATTCTTTCAATATTTGATCAAAGTAAAGGACCTATACCATTAATAGGTAAACATTCTTTAGAAACTGACATCTATAGATCTCGAATGCGTATTGGTGTTGAGAATTTCCTCTTGAAGATTTGTGATCAAGCTTACTCCTCCTTAGGATTCGAAGAACATGATGATCGACGAAGAATTGGTTCAATTAATCTACCAAATGAAGATATGGTTGGTTTCATTCATGGTGTGCAATTGCCTAATAAAACAATGCGAGGTGGCTTTGAAAACTTATCATTGATAGTATTAGCAGACACAGAAGCAGGAGGGCTATTATTAGCAAATCAGGAATTCATGTTTCCAGAAATCGACGAATTAATTGAGTCTCTCAAAGAGAAAAGACCATTAATGGAAATAGAATTACTCATAGAAAAGATACGTAGGCGTTCAGTAATAATAATGCTCGCAGCAGTTAAAAATGCTAAAAAAGACAAAGATGATTTGAAAAAATATGCCTAACCAAATCATTGCACTCATAGGAATATTGATATTTAAAAATTAAGCATTACCTTTAAAGCAAACCATAAATTATGTCGGCGAACAGTGATTATTATGTCCTACCTATTTGACGAACTAAAATCAAAAGATAAAGGAACTACCGTTGAAGATAAAATCCTTCTTATGGGTCTTCAGCAAGCTGGTAAAACAGCTATTAAAGATGTAGTGTTCTTTGGCAAATCAGCGGAAGCAGTCGAAGATTATATGGCTACAATTCATTATGAACGTCAATTTATCGATGAAGAGAAAAAAAGTTTAATCATTGATTCTGGTGGGCAAGAATCTTATTGGAATGAAGCTGTAACTCACTTTCGTCATTTAGTTTTTTCTAATGTCAAATTACTCCTTTGGATAATTGATATGACTCGTGCGGATCTTTTCGAAGAGTCAGAAAGACGTTTTAGTTTCACTATTAGACAATATAAAAAAGAAAATCCCGATGGTAGGATAGCAATCCTTTGTCATAAAGTAGATAAAATATCACCTGAAGAATTAGTTCCAATGTTGGATCATATAAAGGATTCATTTACAGATCCAAAATATGAAATACGATTTGAACCTTCTAGTATCTATTATCCAGACAGTTTAAAGGATTTAGTCTTTGCCTTAATGAAAGAAGCAACTATCGATACCAAGCGATTTGAGCTTATAACTAATATTGGTCAAAAAATAGAAGAAAGTGAAGAATTCCAGAGTTATAAGATGGAGCACAAAGAAGATCCAAGAATTCAACAATTGATGGATTTTCTTAATCCTAAATCTGAAGCTACCTTACCAACTTATGGTAAAACTAGTGTTACCTTAGACCTTTCTGTTTATGATATAATTGAAATAGTATTAATTGATAAAGAAACATTCTCCCCTATTACCGGTACTTCATCTAAGCATATCGTTAGCCCGGAAAGATCAATGGATTATATTGTTGCTTTGAAAGATTTCAAAGAATTTATAGCGTCTAAACCTGTTGAAGATTCTTCAACAATATCAATTGTCACATCTTCAAATGAAAAAGTTCATGGTATGATTGTTGATCTAGTTTCTAAATATCTATTGATTACATCATTTGAACCAATTACTAATGATAAAACAAAAACTTTTTACAAACTCATTCGTGATTTCGCTCAATCTACTGAAACTGAAAAAATTGAAGTTTCGCAACCAGTTACAAGTCCTATTGAAAAACCTATCAAACCTCATCCTCTCATTGAAGTTGAAATTCCTAAAACAAAAGCACCTACAATTACACCTCCATCTATTGAAGTAGAAATTAAACAAGAAATAACACCACCGATAGTAGCTCCTAGTGTTGAATCAACTATAATTCATCCAATTGAAGCACCTATTGAAAAAGATATACCTCTTAAAATTGACCTTCCAACATTTGAAGTCACAGGTGAAATTGAAAAAGATAGTAAAAGTATGTTTAGTTTTCTAAATAAACTAGAAGATGATCAAGAAAAGCAAAGGCTAGAAGTAATTGAAGAAAAAGAACTTGAAGTAAAACAACCAGAAATTGTTATTTCAGAACCAAAAGCAGCTCCAATTCCAGAAATAACTAAACCTGAACCACCAATTGAGGAACAAAATATTCAACCTGAGGTTAAAATTTCTGAGAAAGAATTTGAAATTAAGAAACCTATTGTTTATGAACCACCAAAAATAGAAGCAAAAGTAACAAAACCAAAATCACGTTTCCTACAAATTTTAGATGAAGAAAGAAAAAGATACAAGGTCAGAGAAGTCCAAATATCATCTCTTGAAAATGGTTCACTTGATTCGGAAAAAAAATAAAATGATAAAAATAAAACAAACCAATTAGATTGGTCTGCTTTTTTCATATCTTCGATATTCAAGATTTTGGTCTAAAATTACTGGAATTTCACGAAAACCTTCTACACATTCATGAATTGGATAAATCTCTACAGTAATAGAGCCGAAACCAGAAGTTATTTTCATACCTCTATCAAGTTGTTCAGCATTATCAAGTGCAATATCGAGAACTGATTTTTGGATCTGTTTGCCACAAATATCACATTTGATTGATATTCTAGAATCGAATTTTCTTTCCAATTCATCAACATTTTTCACTTTGTTCGATTTCAAATAATCAGCAAGGGTTTTGCGCATTTTATTCTTTGCTTTACCAAGAAGTTCATCAGGTTTGAAAATATTATTTAATTTTCCACATAGGTTATCAAAAGATGCTTGAGTTTGTGTGATATCTTGCTTAACTGGAAAAACACTAGTAATAACCATATCATCTTCCATTTCTCTCATAAAAACTTTGAAATCTCCAAAGGTAAACATTGCTTGATCTAACACTAAATTTGGGAAATAAGCTTTAGATAATTCATTTTTTAGTCTATTATAATTAACCCCAGCTTCAACCTCTGGTTCTGAATATAAAATCAATCCTTGTGGTGTTGATAAAGCTAAGAATTCAAGATGATAATTACCAACGATACTTTTTATCTCAGTTGTTTTTGCATCATCTCGAGGATAAACATAAGATAATACTAATTGCATAGCATCCCAGACTGTTTGGTCAAAAATAGACGTCCCATGAATGGAAACATTATCAAATTTTTTGATTTCAAAAATATCAGCTATTGAAGCAAGAGCAGCTTCGCGTCTATTTAAAGGCATAACATCCATTTTATGAGCAAAAATGTAAATACGAGCGGGTTTACTGAGGTTGCTTAATGCTTTAAGTGTTAAATCAAAATAATATTTAGATCGCATAATATTTGCTGCATCGGAAATATCTACAACAAAGATTGCTGCTTTTACATCTGTAAAAGTACGATTTTTATATTGTTGAAAGACTTCATCTAAGTAATTAGTTTGTCCTCCAATATCATAGAGGTTAATACTTCCACCTGCAAGATTGAATAATTTCCTATTTATCCTTACTGTTGCTGCATTTAATGCCGTTGCTTGAGGTGTGAATCCTTCAAATATAACTTGACGTATCGAAGTTTTTCCTGATTGTGATAATCCTAGAACTATTACCTTTGATTCCAACGGGTTTTCTTGAGACATAGGTTCACCTTTATTTTAATTACTGAACTTCTCCGTCCATTTTATACTTTTCTTTATAGTCAAATTCTATACTTGTATATTATTAAATTTACGATATAGTTTTTTTACTAACAGAATGAATTTTATATAAGATAATATCGTCTTTTAATTATGTCTAATAAGCCTAAAATCTTGTTAACTTGTGATGATGGCATTCATAGTAATGGTCTCTTACAGCTTTATTATGAATTAAGTAATATAGCTGATGTAACAATTATTACTCCTCACATCCAAAGAAGTGCTGAAGGAAAAGCAATAACTATTAATCAAATTTTACGAATAGAAAAGATCATCATTAATGGTGATTTTGAAGGTTATTCAATCAATGGTACCTCTGCTGATGCGGTAATCTTTGGTTTACATGAATTAGATGGTCCTTTTGATCTAGTTGTTTCTGGTATCAACCAAGGTTTGAATATTTCATCCCATATTGTTCTTACATCAGGCACTTGTGCTGCTGCTTTTGAAGCATCATTTTATGGTGTTCCAGCAATAGCTTTTTCAATGGATGTTTCCCCTCAACATTATTTTATTACTCCTTCTCGAGAAACATTTGAACAAACAGCCAAAATTTCAGCTAAAATAGTATCGATTTTATTAGGTGAAAAATATCCTGAAAATTTAGCATTCATTAATGTTAATTATCCCTTTTCAATTACCGAGAAAACACCAATTAAAATAACAAATTTAGCTAAAAGATTTCTTATTTTTAAACCTGAATTAAGAAAAGATCCACGCAATAATGACTACTATTTTCTTTGGGGAGAACCTGCGAAAGAAGCTCCCCCTGGTAGTGATATTGAAGCATTTACTCAAGGAGCAATTAGTTTATCTCCAGTAATAAATGATCTTAGCTTTCCATTCAATAAAGAATCTTTGAAATTTCTTGATGATTTACTTCTAGATTTGAAAGAATAAGAACTGAGGAAAATGTTTCCTCAATTTGCTTTTTACTTTTTAATATTTCCAACTTTATGGTAAACATTTCTTCCTGGATAAAAATCTATTTTTCCTGTATCTTTATCGATTGTAAATTCAGCAGGTGTCTTTAATTGTCCCATAGGGATATAGAATCGATAATCCGTTGCTTGATCTGATTCAGGAATTAATGGTGCTGTTGGAAAATCATTTTCAGGCTCTTTGATATAAAGAGTCAATCCTCTCTTTATTATTTCTATTTTTGTTATTCCTTTAAATGATTGATATTCCCCAACAAATTGTCCGAGTTTAGCATCTAAACGTAAAATTGGATGATCAATTTGAGGTTTTTTATCCATTAATAACATTAGAATTGCTTGTGTAATAATTGAACCTGGAACTGAACCCATATTTCCTGCTATTGCTACACCTAATCTTTTTGATGGAAGAAAAGCAAGATGAGCACTTGAAACCCCTGTTGAACCACCATGTTCAATTAATGTTTCGCCAAAGAAATTTTCTGTTATTCCCCAACCAAAACCATATCTAAATTTACCAAAAAATTGATCAGCTACATCAATAGAAGGAGCAATTAATTTCCTATATAACTCCGGTTTTATTATTTGTTTATTGTTGAATTTTCCTTCATTTATATTCATAATAAGATAATTACCTAATTCATTTACAGATGATAAAATTCCTCCTGCAGCATATATTAACTCATCAAATGGATGAATTGTCATTTCAAGAGGTTTTTCAGGTTCAGAAATATATGCTGTCATCCTATCTTCTTCCTTTTCAAATTCCTCCTTTCTGAATGTTGTTCTCAGCATTTCTAATGGATTGAATATTTTCTCTTTAATATATGCATCAAATTTCAATCCTGAAATCTTTTCGATTATGTGTCCAAGTAAAATAAATCCTGTATTTAAATAGAAATACTTCTCACCTGGATTTGCTACAACTTCATCAACTCCTTGATTTACATAAAGGTAAAAATCATTTGGTCCACTCATTGGGACATATTTCTCAAGCTTATTCCAAGAATGTCTTGCTATTAAAACAACAGCTGCTTCTAAATCAGGTATGCCTGATGAATGTGAGAGTAGATGTTTTATTAAAATTGGTTTTTCTTTCCTACCAAGTTTAAATGGTACATATTTACTAACAGGATCATTTAGGTCAAGTTTTCCTTCTTGTACTAGTTGCATTATTGCTAAAGCAGTAAAGGATTTTGAAACTGAACCTACACCAAAAAGTGTTTCTGATGTTGCAGGGATATTTTCAGTTAATAGTCTAGCACCAAAACCTTTTGTATAAACAATTTTCTCATCATTTACTACCGAGATACTTAATCCTGGAATCTTCATTTGTTGCATTAATGTGACAATTAATCCTTCTATTTTCTCGATTTTCTTTACATAATCCATATTTATGCCTCATTTTTTGATTAATTTATTGTTTTCATTTTATTTTAATTATTCTTTTACCTAATTTTCGATTGATTGCTACTTGAATAAAATTCTTAAAAGGTAAATTACAAGTTCCTATATCAATATTTAATGCATAATGTGTGAGTTAGTGATCTACAAATGGGGACTGCTAAAACCTTTAGAAAAATATTACAAAGAAAGTTATACAAAACTAAACTTTCTCGAAATGATTCTTTAACGCTAATTTTGCATGAATTAAAAAAGATTGCTAATCTTAATTCATGTTTATTAACAGATGAGAATGGTTTCGCTATGGCTCAAGTACTCAATCCACTTGATGATAAAGAAAATTTATCAGCAACTACTGCTCTTATAAAAGGTAATGCTGATCGCATAGATGATTATATAAAAACAGGAACAATAAACACCAGTTATTTTGTATCCAATAATATCATGATTTGGGTCATCCCTATTAAAATACCCAATTGCAATGAAAGTTTTATTTTATTTGTTTCTAAGAAAAATTCAGTCCTGGAAAGAATGTCAAAATCAACTTTAAGATTATTGGGTAAACAAAAGATCAATATCTATCCATTATTAGAAATAGCTATTACTTTTATTTCTAATCTTTGTAAGGCATAATTTTTGCCTTTTTTCCCTTTACTTTTTTATTCTATTTAATTTTTCAAGATGTTTTATTAAAATGTTTGTTTATATAAACTTTTATTTAATCATTTTCTATTTTCGTCGATTTTTCGACGTAAAATAAAAGTCTTAAAAATATGAGACTGTTTGAATAAATAAAAAAATAGTTAATGAATTGATAAATTAATGGATCAATTCATTAATTTTATCTTCCATCCATTTATAGAATTCTGATTTTTCATTTAATGATTTGCTATAATCAATTGTTTTACCAATAAGATACTCAGACATTTCCTTAGAGAGTGTGTTAAGTTTCATAACAGAATCATAATTTTCTTGGGAAACAATTAATGCTAAATTGAGTTCATCAGAAACATTTTGGTAAAGTATAATATTATTACCTCTACTGATGGAGAAGTAAGGTTCTTTTGTTCCGAATAATTGTTTGCCAAAAGAATCAATAGCAGAAATAAAGTTTGAGATCAATTGTTGGTTCATTTTTTGGACATCAAAAATCTTAGTGTAAATTGTTAATCCAGCGTTATTAATGAGTAAAATTAACTTAATATCAGCTCTTATTGGTTCTACTTCAGAGGGTAATTGAACTAATTCTTCTAATCGTTTTTCGACAAGATGCATGACCATTACCTTTGCGGCATCTTTATTTGTAGCTATTTCATTAAGTAATGAATTTTCTGAAAATTTAATCTTTTCAGGTTTTTCTTTATCTTGTTCTGCAACTTCTTTTGTTTCAAAACTCTTATTGAAGTCCCATAATTGTTTAATCATATCCTTATAGGCTTTAATTTTCTCATCATCTGAATCAGGTATTTCTTCAATATATTTCATAGCTTGATCTAAATTCTTAGAGAGAATTTCAAATCCTGCTAAAGTAATATACTTATCAGCTAACCATTGAGGTTGATTTAATGCTCCAACTAAGGTTAATAATTCATTTAATCGTTTTTTAGCTGAATTAAGATAACGTTCTTTTTCAGTTATTTTATAGAATTGGAAGTCAGTATTAACAAGGTTGTAAACTGAAGCTAAAGCATTCAAATAATCTTTTTGTTTATTGAAGTAATAAAGTGCTTCTTCACCCCATTTATATGCTTCTTCAGAATTAATTTCCATATCAAGATAATAACCGAATTTTGCACCTGCAGAAATAGCTTTATTCATTAAAGTTGGTGCTTGATCAACTTTTTCATCTAATATTATGAGATATTTTTTAGCTAATTCATAATCATCTAGAGACATAGCATTTGATGCCACAGCATAAGCTCTAAAAGGGGTAATAAGTTCATCACTTGTATCAAGAATTTCTACTAAACGTTTTAGATATTTTCTTGCTTCTACTTTATTGTTTTCTTGCGTATAAATCCCTATAAGATTACTTACTGTTGAAGCAATAGATTGCAAATCTTCAGTTCCTTCAAGTAATTCTAAACATGTCTCATATGCTTCTGTACATTTGTTTGTATCAAGTAAAGTATACATGTAAGCCAAATTATGGTAGAATGTTGATTTCCAAGAATTTCTTCCATGAATCTTCTTTAATACACTAATTGCTTTCTCCATACTCTTTAATCCTTTTGTGGGTTGTCCTGCACTGTAATAAAGCATGGCAGCTACTTGGAGTATATTAGCTTTCATAACATTGCTTTTACATTGGTTTAAAATTTCTTGATTTTTCTCTTGCTCATAATATTCTAAACCTACAGTAAGCCCTTTTGAGTTCATTAATAATTGTGTTCTCATTAAGATCATTCTTGCACACAATTCTAGCACAAAAATTACTTCTTTAGTTTGCGACCAAATAATAGCTCGTTCACGAATACTTTCTACTTTAAGTTGGAGTTCTTCGATTTTAGCATATTCTTCTTTCATACCATAAAACATTATTTCAAGAGTGAAACTTTGAAGATCAAGGATTATTCGTGCTAATTTATCAGCAGCAACTAATCTATTAAAGATCATATTTCTTTCATCGTCTTGTAAACGAGCATTTTTAATTAGTGTTTCAATATTATCAAAAATACCCTTATCAACTTGTAATTGAGTATTATAGAACTGTAGTTCAGGAGAATTGGGATAGATTGTAAGCATTTCCGGTATTTCAGCATTCTTTGTTAAATCCATACAAATCTGCCCATACATGATAAACACTAAAGAAGAAATATCTTCAGTTTTATAATTGATCAAATAATCTTTTAGTCCCAAGAAAAGTGCTTCATATTTGTCTTTTAAATCAAGATAATTTTCCTTAATTATTTTCAAAATGCCTGATTTTTCAATAGGTGAAATAATAGTAAATAATGACTGATATTCAATTGGTACAATATCTGTTGCATCAAAACTCATTCTTTGACCTCCATTAAAGTTTCAGCACCATTTATAAACATACAATTAGTTTAATTTTTGCTTTTAGTCTTTTTTGGTTGAAGCAAAATTTTTTAAAAATATTATTTTCACCATTTACAATTATACATTTGTAGCAATTAATTGTTTTATTATACCATGAAAAAGATTGAAGTCTTAAATAAATAAGACTTCATTTTTCTCTTAATATAACTAAAAGTCAGTTTTACAAATTGGGCAATGAGTATTATCCCTTAACCAATCAAATAGATGATCATAATGAAAAATAGCATTACAAACAGGACAAGTAATTATAATATGTCCTTCTTTTATCAGTTTATTACATAATTGACAGTATTGAACTTCTTTATCTCCTGTAAATGGTATTGGGTTTAGAATTTTCTTGATGTCTTTAGTTTCGTTATTAACAACTGGTTCATCTTTCACTAAATATCTATTTTGAGATTGAACCATTTTTTTACTAAGCGTTTTTTATTCAATTTAATTCCTAAATAAAATAAACCCATAGAAGTATAGATTGATAAAGGAATATAGATTTCTAATTTTGCAACTAATGGCAGGTCATTGAAATCAGATGTTGATGAAATTATTACAATAAAAACTATGAAGATAACAAATGCAATTGTAATAGCACTAACAAAAATAATAGCTAATATATTATCTTAATTTTCTTTTAATTTACATCCTGACTTAGTATTGTTTTATCTAGCTATTTAAGAATTGATAATTATATGAGCGTTTTTGAATGCACCAAAACCGGTTTTATCTTAAACTAAATTTCAACTAGAAGATAATTAATAGTAACTTTCATTCAAGCTATATCAAAGTATTTTCACATTAAGTGGTTTTGTTCTTAAGCATTAATTCTGTCAGTTAATTTAGTTAAGGATGACCTGTTTATTTATATATGGTTTTAAAAGGATAATATATGATAATAACCATTATCATATATCCAGAACATTTATCCTTTTACTTGTTTTACTATGAATCTAAAGTATCCCTCCAAGGCATAGTTTGATTGGTTACCCCTAGCTATTTTCAATTAAAAATGGTATAGAAGGTAGGTCCATATTTTAGGGACCTTAATTATTTGATTAATAATAGATAAGGATAATATTATCCTTTCTTTTTGCGTCGAATTAGAATAGTAAAATAAATGAGCCCAATAGATAATAGAGAGATTGAAATGCTAAAGCCAGGTATGGTTACAGAAGGATTTGATATGCTACCACTTAAATCAATTGTAAACACTGTACTAGCTATGAAGTAATTAAAGTTATTATCTACAGCTTTCACTTCAACTATATGATCCCCATTTGCTAACCCATTTATAATATATATTGTATCTAGACCTACATCAATCCAAGAGGAACCATCTATACGAACATAGTAACCATTTAATCCCGATTCTAAATCATAACCAGTCCAAACAACTGCTACATCTTCAGAGGTGATAATTGTATCAGAGCTAGGAGCAATGATATTTACAGAAGGTTTTATACTATCAATTGCTAATTCTCCGCCAGTCATGTATAATGTTGCATCTAGGTCATATACAGTTAATTCAGATAGACTACCTGTTTCTCCTGAGGCAAATGATAGTATAAGATAATTTACCGGTTTTGATATACCAGTAGCCCAATAATGACTTATGAGTAAGTCACCAGTAGACTTATCGTATTGTTCACTATATAACCCACTTTCATTTCTTACTAGATGTTCAGTTACACCGCCAGAAAATCCAATTGATCCATAAGTGGTCTCATAACGTTCTTTAACATCATTTGGATATCCAACAGCAACATATTTACCTCCAGATTCTCCCCAAGCATCCCATATACCTGCATTATTGAGAAGACGATCTTCTTGAACTAGATCCGATAGACCCATATAATCACCCAGATAATTATAATAACTCGCAGTAACCAATTTGAAACTAACTTGATCAATGATTCCTCCTAATGTATAATTAAAGCTGACATAAATATCGAAATAAGAACAATTTCCATAATCGTCTAAATATAAGATATAATTTTCAGAAATTCTTTCTGATGCACCACCATAGTAATTAAAATCGACTGTAGAACCAGTATTTTCCGATGAAATTAATGGATCATCTTCATAAATTGTGAAGTTATTGAAATTTGTTATATTCAATATTGATACTTCTGATGATAAAGCAATCTTTGTTGTAGGTGAAATTTGTTTCGATTTTATTCTATTTTCCGATGTAAATATTGTAATATTGGTTAAAAATAATAAAAGTAAAATCAATACTTTATACTACTTCATTATTTAATTTCCCGTCTATATTAAAGAGATAACAAATATATTTTTATTAATTTTTCTATATCAAATTTGTCAAGTAATTTTAGCACGTCAAGAAATTTTCTTGAAATCTATCTAATGATAAAAAAGGAAAAAAATCGCGGTCTTGAAAAAATAAGACTTTAATTATTTTTATTAAAGTCAATAGTTATTAGAACCCAATATCAAACTATTTAGAAAATTTAAAGTACTTATAATCATCAATTATTTAGAAAAGTAAATTTGTTTGGGGTAAAATATTATGTCTGAAACAGAAGAGGGAAAATTATCAACTAAACAAATATTAGCTATTATTTTAATTTTAATTATAATACTTAGTATAATTGTACCAATTTTTATTGATTTTAGTTCTTTTTCTATTGGTGTTATTTTTGTAATTTTAGGCTTAGGTGGTATTTTTGTTATTACTTATTTTATTATTCGTCAGTATGGAAAGAAACTAGAAAAAGATAAAATTGCTTATTTTAAGGAATATCTTAATGAAAATTTAACAGAAGTAAAGATATCAGAAAAAAGTTCTATTAAAAACTGTCAAATTTGTAAACTTGATATTAAATCTAAACATACCGCTGTAAAATGCCCGAATTGTAAGAATTATTTTCATAAAGAACACTTAATAATTTGGTTTGTCCAAAATTCTTGTTGTCCAGTATGCAATTATGATTTCAAATATGAAATTTCTCAGAAAAGAAAAAATGTTCCTACAAAATCCGAGTGAGGTTATGAAAATTCTAAGAATATCTAAAAAAACAATTAAAGCTATCAAAACACTTTCGATTGTAATGATTTTAGGTTTGATCATTTTAGCACTATTTGTTATTCCTAGGAATTCTTCTAGTTTTGAAGCATTTATTATTATTGTTGTGATTTTAATCGTTTGTTTTACTATTTTATTAATTACTTTTGTTATAATTGTTAAAAGACAGAAGAATATTCATAAAATATTTCTACGAACGATCACTAATTATCTTGATGTTTTTAGCTTATCTGATGATGAAAAAATTATTTGTTGTAAAATATGTAAATTACAAATAAAACCTGAACATTTAATTTACAAGTGTCCTAATTGTTCAAATTTATTTCATAAACATCATTTGCTCATGTGGTTTAATGTGAAAAGCAATTGTCCTGTATGTAAATATGATTTTGTAAATGAAATGACTCTAGAAAATAAAAAACGCATTAAAAAAATAGATCAAAACAAAAAATTAGTTGTATAAATCTTAGGAATTAGTATTATACATTTATATCAATCCTAATGTTTTCAACTTTACATAATAACTTCTACGAAATTTCTTGAATGTGTAAAAGAGTATCGGTCTTATATTTTTAAGACTTCTATTAATTGTCGATAAATCGACGAAGAATGAGACTGATGATGTGAATAACTAATTGAATAGATATTTATTTTCATAAAATAAATGTTTAACCAAATAAAAACTCGTCGATTTATCGACGAAAATACATAATGCTAAAAATGATAGTTGATAAGTTAATTAAATAAACAGATAGCAAATTAAATAAGAGAACCTAAGAAATTGAAGAGGTTAACCCTATCGTTAGATTTTAAACTAATTGAATATAATAATAATAGAAGGATATAATTTATACCAACTAACTTTGGAGATTACTTTGTCAAAAAAAAGACATAAAAATATAGCTAATGATGATTCAAATAGTCTTGTAGAACCAATAATCTACTTATCAGTGGATGCTCCAAAACAAATACCTGAAATTGTATCTGAAATAATCTCTATGAGAGGTATTGTTAAGCTTAGTATTGTCAACTGGTCTGGCAAAGTATTATATAATTATGAGCGCTGGGGAAAAATAGAAAAAAGTTTTTCCGAAAATGACACTTTAGATTTACTTAAACTTATTAAAAAACAATTAGAAAAAATAGGGAAAAAAACTATTGATCACTTAATTCTAAAATCTGAAGATGTTAATATTGTAGTATTTTCTTCTTCGGAAATAGTTATCTTTTTACATTGCGATAGAAAAGCCATTCTTCCATTAATAACTATTAAAACAAAAAGAATCATACAAAATCTAACATCAAATATTTGAGAAAGATTGTAAAATATAAATTGTCAATTTTTTTTATCAACAAAGGTCTTAAAAATAGATATTGTTAAATACAATATATGCCTTCATCAAAATCTAAACGTACGAAAAAATATATTTCTCAACAGACACTTGAAAGGAACTTACCTTTGGAAAAACAAAAGAATCCAATTGTTAAGGTAGCTATTGCAGGAGTTGGTGGTGTTGGAAAAACCTCACTATGTCAAAGGGCTATGGGGCATATTTTGGACGATTATTTCAGTAACTATAAAATCACTATAGGTGTTCAATTTTTCACTCATACTGTTAAAACTGATATTGGTACTGTTGTTATGTCTGTTTGGGATTTAGCTGGTCAACCACAATTTCAACAAATTATGGATCGATTTCTTAAAGGTTGTAAAGGAATTATTTTAGCTTTTGATAGCACTCATCTTGATTCATTTTTCTCCTTATACCATACTTGGATTCCATTAATAAAAGAGAATTGTGAAAAAGATATACCAATAGTTTTAGTATCAACAAAAAATGACTTGAATGAAAATATCATAATTCAACCTGATTTAATAACGTCATTTATTAATGACAAGGATTTAGAACTCAATATTATAGATTTTCTTGAAACATCATCAAAATCAAATATTAATGTTAAAGAAACATTTGAAATTCTATGCAAAAATATTATCAAAAACAATTCACATGAAGATCAAAAATTAGAGCAAACAAATATTTCGTCTAGCATTTAGTCTATTACTAATTTTTTTTACATATATTTGCTGATGAAAAGATTATTCTCTGTAATTTATTATATAGCTTATTAAAGAGATCAAAAAGTTCTATCCCTATTGTAACAAATTCCGGTTTAATATAAAGATCTAAAATCAAATCAATGGTCTTTTGCACTTCTTTTTGATGGATATAGATATGAATATTAAAATTAACATCAATTAAATTATCATTTTTTGGATTATCTTGTTTCTGATTTTTTATTGTAGAAGTTATAGTATAGAGATTTTTATTATGAATAATTTTAGGAGTGATTAGTTCTGCTGAAAGCTGCTCTATTATATTGTTAATAAATTTACGAATTTCAATTTCCACTACATCTGTTTCAAAATAGAAACTCTCGAGTATTGATTGTTCAAACAACAGTGGTAATAATTCCCTTACTTTAAGAATAATTTGATATTTGTTAGGAAGATATTCATTTGGTTCTTCTATTTCCCATTCTTCGTTGACCATTTTAGTTATTCTTTCATTTGTTAAAAGATCTTTTTCTTCACCCAATAATTTGCTAAATTGGAATTCTAATGCTTTTGTAATAATTATATTATCAAAATTAAATCTTGGGAAACAGAAAATAAAATTAGTTTTTGGTTGGGGAGCTAAAATATAATGATTTGAAGGAGTAAAATACTCATAGAGATTGATGTAATTTTCTTTTTCTAATAATTTTTTTACATTATTAATAATCAATTCTTCTTTATAATAAAATAGGTTATCAAATCTTATTTGTATAAAAGATATTTTATCAGGTTGCTCTGAATCTAAGTGCCATATTCTAAATGGTACTATTTCTTCTTTTGATGATTTGTCAGATATACTTAAATTACTTCTATAATACTGAGCTACAAGTGGATTTAGGTGAGCACATAATGAAATTAGTATTTCAACATATTCTTCTGTAGTTTCATCTAAAGCAAGCGTCGAGAGAAAAGATTCTACTTCATCAAGATTTCTTACGAGTATAAAATCATTTACTAATCTATCTAATTTAAAAAGGACTTCTGAAACGAAATTTATATATGAATCAATATTTGGCTCTTCGATGATTTTTTGTACTAAATTTTCACAAAACGAACATGATGATCCATTTTGAACAGTATTCTCAAATAAATCTACTATAACAGAATCCTGATACACATCTTTGAATTCTTTTGATGTACCAACGATATCAATATCATAGGCAATAGTATCATCTGTCCACAAATTTATCTTATAATTACGATATTTAGCAAAAATTTCAATGGAAGCTATCGATGATTCAACAGCATTTTTCTCGCCAATTATGATCAATCTCTGTCCTGTAATAATTGCATATATTACTTTAGCTAAATTATTTCCTAATTTTTTGTATAGATAATTAAAACCACTAATTTGTTTGATGTTTTCTTTTTGTTGATCATCAAGATAGTCATAATCATTAATACTTGCTAGAGTAACAGAAGTAGTAACTTTTTGCCTTAAAGCTAAAAAATCATCAAAGAAGAGAATAAAAGCTATAGGTTCATTTAAGCATTGATGTATTGCAACAATTCTAAAGATACCACCAACATCTCTTTCTTTATCCGATTTCTTTATTGGTATTTCAATATTCTTTTTACATCTATCACATTTGAGTGAGTATAAATTGATAATATTATAATTATTATTGACACTATTATTAGATAAATTCATTCAGGAAATCCCATAATACTTTGTAAATACAAAATACTAGAAATCAGTATTTTTATAGTATTTGCTTAGAGCAAAAAAATATCTAACTAAATAGATTAATGATGACGTTCCTCTTTACAGCTATCATTTTCTGTTGCTAAGGATAATTCATTATTTTTATATGATTCTAATGCCTCTTTTACAACAAAATCTTTTGTTAAATACACTACTATTTTTAATTGATTTAATCTATCAATTGCTTTGAGTCCTAATCCTTTACATATTAAGATTTCAACTTTGTTATTTTTTAGATTCATTGGTGCTGAATGCTGGCCTCCATAATGCTCACCTGTGTTCTCTAGTGTTTCTATATTATTAGTTATAGTATCCACTATAGTATATAGCGGTGCTCGACCAAAGTGTTCAGCTAATGCTGCATTCAGACCATTATTATCCATTACAGGGAAAGCTATTTTCATTTTATAAACCTTCAATTATGATTGTTAGGTTTGCCTATCTTTCTTTATACTTAAAAAAGTTTCATACTTCTTAAATAAGACAATTTTATTATTTCACTGAAAAAAAAATTAAAACTTAAATTTTAAACATAAAAATGATTCTAGAAAAGCAAACAAAGATTTAAGATTAAGTATTTTATTAATTTCGAGTGGAATTACCTTAATTTATTAGAGTACTTGATAAACAAAGTACAAATCTGGTGAAAAAGTAATTGAGTCGTTCACAACCTGAAACTATCACAGAAGAAATGATAGCTACTGTTAGAAATTTAATCGGTGATAATGAAGAGGTTAACATCCAGTGGTTAAAAACAGTAACTCAAATGAATATTTCCACAATATCACGAATTATTATTCAAAACTTAGGTATGATAGTTTTAGAAGGAATAATATATACCTTAGATAAAGCTGAACGAAAACTAAAGCAAAAACAAGATGATGCAAAAGCTCAAGTTGATCGTGAATCATTTCGCAAAGGACCTGTTAGAATTGATACCATGGTTTTACGGGAAAGATTATGGACTGTTAACTTACCAGAGAGAATGCATGGATTAGAACGACACCAGTTTTGTCCGATCTGGGCTTTTCTGGAACAAGATTTCAGTACATCAATTATTTTGCGTTATGATTGGTTAAGTCGTCTTGAAGTAGCATTGAAATCCAAAACGTTTAGTAAATCGAGAACAATCAAAGCAAAAGAAATACTGAATGAATTTGGTGAAGATTATCGGGGAAAAGCTAAAGCGATTTTTGCTAAAACATACCCTCGAGATACCATGTTAGATAAAAATCAACCTTTATGGGTTTTATTTATGATTTCTATAGTTGATGGGGGAGTGAAATTAGTAGGATTGGATATGATCAATGTTTTAAGTTTATCAACTAAATTTAGGTCTCGAGAGCGAGCCTATAACATGTTGAATGAATATATCGAACTGATCAATTTCCTAGTTAGTGATCCAAGTATCTTTGAAGAAATAATAATAATTGAGTAATTAGTTCATTTTTCCTTCAAATAATTCTTTACTAGATGATCAAAAAAATCTCTTAATTCTGTTTGACTGTGATGTTGTTCTCTCATACAATCAATAGCTATTTTATTACACAAAAAACATCTTCTTTTTATCGTCCTATCAATCACACTTCCTGAAATATCAAGAATATCGATGTCAATTAATCGACCAATAATGTGTTCTTCTTCAAATGAAATAGCCATCTGCTTCAATTCATCAGCATTGAGAGACGAAATGAAAAATGCTTCAGGTCCTAAAACAGTAGTTTTTTGATCCAGCAATTTAAAGTTAATATTCAATTTTCGAAGGAATGTTTGGAAATCAGTAAGTGAAAAATAAAATGCTTGTTGAATCTCATCAGATATCTTTGGCCAAGACGGTATATTAAATTTAAAGGAAATAATTGGTTGATGATATATAGTTAATAATTCCTTCTGAAAATTCCAACGTGATTCTTTGGCATCCAAAATTTTCCAACGAATATCATTTAAATCGTTCATGAAATCAACAAACCTTTTAGTAAATTATACTTAATTTTCAATTAAAGATTCTGATAAAAAAAGAGAAGTATTGGGAAATTATTCTTTTATTTGACGAATAACGTCCAATACCGTTCCATCACGATTTTCTACGATTGCAACAATTCGTTCGCCAAAAGGAATAGGTTCTGGGGGTCCACCACACAATTCATAGGCAATATCACGAAGTTCTTCTATTTTAACAATGTGAATATCATGTTTAGCTTTCATAATTTTCTTATAATAAGTGCCTTGAGGGTTGAGTGCTACACCATAATCAGTAATTATTGCATCAATATTCATCCCTGGAGCAGTAACAGTAGTGACACTATCGACAACTACAGGAGTACGACCACGTAATAAGGGAATAGCAATAATAGCTAATTTTGCTCCTTCTGAAGTATCCTGGTGACCACCAATACCGTGTTGAATTCGACCATCAGATTCAGTAACTACATTGGCATTAAAGTTAATATCAACTTCAGTAGCACCTAAAACAACGTTGTCAAGAACGTTGACAGCTGCACCACTACTATGGATATTTGCATACTGACTAGCACCAATTTCAATATGATTAGGATTGTTTTTGAGAGAATTAATAGCAACCATATCAAAAGCTTGAACGTCAAGTATTCGGTTGAATAAACCTTTTTCTAGCAAGCGAACAAGAGATTCTGTGGAGCCTCCCATCCCAAAGGAACCTATGATACCTAGTTCTTCCATACGTTTACCCAAGAATTCAGTTACTGCTAAAGTAATGCCACCAGCACCACTTTGGAAGGAAAAACCATTCTTCAACAAACCAGAGGCTTCTATAACTTCTACACACGTTTGAGCTATATTTAGACGAATAGGATCACGAGTAATTCTAGTGGTGCCTGAAACAATACCTTTGGGATCACCTATCGGTTCTTTAATTTGAACAACATAATCAACATGATTTTGATTAATGCTAATATTATTACAAGGAAAAGGAACCAAATTATTAGTTACAGCTATGACCATATCAGCATATTGTGCATCAGGAACCATGTAACCGAGTGGACCGCATGCATGAGGACCATCGACTCCATTCAAGTTACCAAATTCATCTGCTGTTGGTGCTCCTATAAAAGCGACATCTATATGACAATCACCATCTTCTACTGCCCTAGCTCGACCACCATGACTTCGAATTGTTAGTAATCCCTTTAATTTTCCTCTAGATACCGCATCACCAACAGGACCTGTTACTCCAGATTGAATATTAGTAATAACTCCATTTTCAATATATTCAACCAGAGGTGCATGGACTGGATGAATAGATGATGGTGCTAAATTAATATCTTTTATTCCCTTATCAGCTATTTTTTTCATAACCATATTTATTAGAAAATCTCCTCCTCTGAAATGATGGTGGAAACTTATCGTCATACCATCTTTTAGTCCTGATTTTTCTATTGCTTCATCTATTGAATGTAAGAGTTTTTTCTCCCCAGGCAATCTTCTTCGTATTTTAGGAGCTACTTTTCTTTCGGGCATAGGACCCATTCCTAATCCCATAAAAGGTTGTCTTTCTTTACCATTAATTTCTAGGGGTATTTTCCGACCAACAATGTTTTCAACAAATTCCATTTTGTTTTCCTCACCATCGTTTCTTTGCTGCTTCCGCTCGTTTCAAAATTCTCTCTGAGCGTTTCACTACTGGAACATCGATCATCCGATTATCCACACAAATTACTCCAATACCATCTCTTTGTGCTATTTTATAAGCTTCAACTATTCTTTTTGCATTTTCTATTTGTTCAGCTGTTGGCATGAATGCTTTATGAATTGGTTCTATTTGGCTTGGATGGATGCAAGCTTTCCCATCAAAACCCATTTGAACTATTTTTTGTGTTTGTTTATAGAGCCCTTCTAAATCGCGAACATTCGGATAAATAGTATCGTAAACTTGTATACCATTTGCTCGTGCTGCAAGCACTAATCTTGAACGGATATAGAGTAATTCATTGCCTTCATCTGTTCGTTCGGCACCCAAATCAGCAGTTAGATCTTCTCCACCAGGGCTAATACCAATAATTCTATCACTGGCTCGAGTAATACCTTCTGCACGTAGTACTCCCCTTGCAGATTCTATAATTGGCATTAACTTAACCAAACCAATTGGTAAACCATTCTTTTCTTCTAGAATAGCTATTATATCACAAATTTCAATCATTTGTTTTTCATCTTCAGCTTTTGGAAGAACAATTGCGTAAGGTTTAACTGGAACTATTGCATTAATATCATCATAGAAGAATTTTGTGTTAAAACCATTTATTCTAACAGTAATTTCAGTACCGCTTAAATTAAGTTCTCTTAAAGCATTTCTTACGAGATTTCGAGCAGCATCTTTTTGATTTACAGCAACACTATCTTCTAAATCAAAAATTACTTCATCTGCACCAAAAAGAGGAGCATTACGAATCATTGCAGGATTATTTCCAGGAATATATAATCTTGTTCGACGAATCTTGGTTATATCTTCCACTGTTCGTTTTACAAAAGGTGGTATTACTTTCTTTTTTATCATAGTTTTCACCTTCAATTATTCCTCCGAAATAGCTCTGGTTAGAGCGACTTCTATTCGTGCCTTTATAGTAAAACCTAGAGCTCCTTTATCGATTGCTTTAATAAAGACATCTTCTATTGCTAGCTTCTTTACTACCGATTCAATTTCATCTCGAATCTTCTTTCCATATTGTACAGCTGAAGGACTATCTAACTCAATAACTAAACCACTGTTTGGCTTTCCACTTTCAACTGTTATCAGGATATCTTGTGATTCTAATGATCCTGCTTGAGCGGATCTTAAAATTTTCATTTTAACTACCTCGAATTTTTCTTTTTCTCTTTTTGAAATTAAAAAAAGCCAAGTGGTTATTCCCACTCAAACTTTCTTATATTCTGAACCTATGCCACTAAATCTTTTACTAATGGAAGAGCTCCACCAGCTTTTAGCATTTCAATTTCTTTTGTAGAAAGGTTTACTTTTGTTTTGAAAGTAAATTCTTTCGTGTTGTTTTCTACAACAATTTCAGATTTTCCTTCAATTAATGAATCTAAACCTTTAATCGTTAAACTATCAGTTTGATCTATTTTAAGGTAATCTGCTTCATCTACAAATTCAAGAGGCAACATACCCCATTGAATTAAATTATCTCTATGGATTCTAGCAATACTCTTGGCAATCACTGCACCAAGACCTAACCACATTGGTGCTATAGCAGCATGTTCACGACTTGATCCTTGACCATAATTATTACCACCTATTACTATGAAAACTCGTTTTTTATGTTCAGGATTTAATTTTAAGGCACGAGAAACAAATGTATCATCTACAGGATTAAAGACAAATTGAGCAATAGCGGGAATATTCGAGCGTAATGGTAATACCTTTGATCCAGCCATCATAATGTCATCAGTAGTAATATCATCTTTAGTTTTTAATAGAACTATACCTTGAATCTCATTGACTAAAGGATCATTGATTGGACAATCAGCAATATTTGGACCTTTGATTACTTTAACGTCTTCTTTATTTGCTGGAGGATATATGAATAAATTCTTTGAATTATAGAATTGATTTGGTTCTTTGATTATTTTTGGTTTAATGGTTTTCTCTTTCAAGGGATCCACAAATTTACCCTTTATAGCTATTAAGGCTGCAGATGGAACACTTAGCAAGTAAGCTCCAGCTGACTTTTCTCCTGTTCGACCAAAGAAGTTTCTATTAAAAGTTCTAAGAGTAATACCATTTGTTGGAGGTGTTTGTCCCATACCAATACATGGTCCACAGGTACTTTCTAGAATTCTCGCACCAGAAGCTAAAATATCAGCTAATAAACCTTCTTGAGCGATTTGTGTGAAAACATTTTTTGAGCCAGGTGAAACAGTCATACTAATATTTTCTGCTACTGTTTGTCCTTTCAATATAGTGGCAGCAGTTGCTAGTGCTAGATATGATGCATTAGTACAACTTCCTATACAAACTTGATCTACTGATAGATCACGATCATATAGACGATTCACATTTGTTTTTATATCAGAATGAATTTTTTCCGGGAGATTTTTGCATAATGTTTCTACAGGTGTTTTTTCTACTAAATCACGTATCTTTACAACAGAACCTGGACTATGTGGTAAAGCAACATTCGGTTCAATTTTCGATAAATCAATTAATATCACTTGATCATAGACAGCATCTTCATCTGCTCCTAAAGAAACATAATCATTTTCTCGACCTTGTGCTTTTAAGAAATGTTTTGTTTGCTCATCACTTGGAAAGACAGATGTAGTTGCACCGAGTTCTGCACCCATATTTGTTATTGTTGCACGTTCTGGAACTGTAAGATCATTTACTCCTGAACCTGTATATTCAAAAATAGTATTAATACCTCCATCAACACCCAACATACCAAGTAATTCTAAAATTACATCCATTGCAGTAACCCATGGTCGGGTTAATTTACCAGTAAGATGAATATTAACAATTTTTGGATATTTAAGTTCAAAAGATTCACCAGCCATTGTAGTAGCAATAACTAATCCACCAACACCAACAGCTATTGATCCGACACCACCTGCTGTAGGAGTGTGAGAGTCTGATCCTAAGAGGATTTTATTTGGTGCAGCAAAATTCTCGAGATGAACTTGATGAATTATGCCATTCCCCGGGCGTGATAAAATAGCACCCTTCTTTGCAGCGATAGTTCTTAAGAATTGGTGATCATCAGCATTTCGAAAGTCTGTTTGAAGAGTATTATGATCTATATAAGAAACGACTAATGGTACCTTTATTTCTGGGATATTGATTGCTTCAAACTCCAACCAAGCCATTGTTCCAGTAGCATCTTGCGTAATGCATTGATCTACTTTTACAAAAATTGGATCACCAATTTTATATTGATCTATCGGTTTACTCGAGACATCATGAGTCTCGAGTATTTTTTGGACAATATTTTTTCCTGTCATAACATAACCTCAGAGATAATTCCATTGGTTTTATTATTTCATATTTTCAATAATTGCTTCAGCAAATTCTTTGGTACCAATTGGTTCAGTGCCACCCAATTGTCTTGCTAAATCATAAGTAACTTTGTTTTGTGTAATAGCCTTTTCAACACCATCATTAATGAGTTTACTTGCTTCTAACCAACCAAGATAATTAAGCATCATAATAGCGGAATAAATAACTGAACCAGGGTTTGCTTTATTCAATCCAGCATGTTTTGGTGCTGTTCCATGAGTTGCTTCAAAAACAGCTGCTTTATCACCAATATTTGCTCCTGGAGCGAAACCTAAGCCACCTACCTGGGCAGCTAATGCATCACTAATATAATCACCATTAAGGTTTGGTAAAGCTAAAACACTATATTCATCAGGTCTGAGTAATATTTGTTGAAACATTGCATCAGCAATTCGATCTTTAATAACAATCTTACCTTCTGGTATTTTGCCAGCAAATTTGTCTGTGAGATCTTTTTCAGTGATTACTTTGTCAGCGAATTCTTTTGCTGCTACTTGGTATCCCCAGTTTTTGAAATAACCTTCTGTAAATTTCATAATATTTCCTTTATGAACGAGAGTTACAGAGTCAAAACCATTATCTAATGCATGATTGATTGCCATTCTAACAAGTCGTGAAGTATTAGCCCAAGACATTGGTTTAATACCTATACCTGATTCCATTATAATATCATAATTGAATTCGTTATTAATGAAGCTGATCAATTTCTTGGCATCATTTGATTCTGGAGCAAATTCTATACCAGCATAAACATCTTCAATATTTTCACGGAAGATAACCATATCTACTTTATCTGGCTCACAAACTGGTGCGGGAACACCTTTTATGTGAGAAACTGGTCGCACACAAGCATAAAGATCTAATAATTGTCTAATAGCTACGTTTAAACTCCTAAAACCTTCACCGATTGGTGTTGTTAAAGGTCCTTTTATTGCCACAATATATTCAACGATTGCTTTTAGAGTATCTTTTGGTAAAAATAAACTTTGAACAACATTCGGATCCATTTGTTTTAATTGTTCATCTGTATATTCTGAGGCATAAATCTCTCTTGCTCTATCACCAGCGAAAACTTCAAACCAAACAATCGCTTTTTTGCCATTATAAGCCTTTTTTACTGCAGCATCAACTACAGATCTCATAGCTGAAACAACTTCAGGTCCAATACCATCGCCTGAAATAAAAGGAATTATTGGTTTATCAGGAACAATGAGCTTGCCTTTATTGTCTTTAGTTATTTTTTCACCCTCATGTGGAGGAGTTATTTTATCATAAGCGGTCATTTTTTTCCCTCTAGATGGGTTTTTATTGCTTTTGGACTATTTTTATGAGTACATCTGTACTCGAACCTAGGAATATTTTTTATTTGAATTTAAAATTACCTATCAAGAAAATAATTAGCAAGTATAAAATGGCCTAAAATGCCATTTTATACCACCTTTGGTTTGACACATAAAATTAAAAAATAGAAAGAAGATTAATACCACACGACAAAATTGGAGATTAAAAATTGTCAAAACAAAAAGTAGCTATAGTTACTGATGCTTCTGGAGATATCCCTCCTAATTTAGTCAAAGAATTAAATATAACCATTATCCCAGTAATTCTTAATTTTGAAGATAAATCCTACAAATCTTATGGTATTGAAAAAGGTTTAACCTGGGAAGAATTCTACAAATTAACCGAAAAAGAAGTTCCTTCTACTGCTATTGCTGGTCCTGGACATTTCAAGCTTGCATTTGAACAAGCACTCGAAATTGGCGACTCTGTAATCAGTATTGTCATTTCTGAAAAAATGTCAGGAGTATACAATTCTGCTAAAATGGTAGCTGAGCAACATATGAAAGATAAGGATATCAGTGTTTACCATGGTGGAGTAAATAGTGTAGGTATTGCTGTGCTTGTTGTTGAAGCAGCAAAATTAGCTGCACAAGGAAAATCTAAAGAAGAAATATGTGAAAAAGTTGAGAATTGGATATCTAATGTCCAATATGCAGGAATTATCAATACATTGGATAACCTTGTGAGAACAGGTAGATTATCTAAAGCAAAGAAATTCATGGCTAACATGCTTAGTTTTAAACCAGTTTTAGGATTCGTTGAAAACGAAATACATACTTATGGTAATATTCGTGCGGATGACAATCTAATAATTGAGCAAATGAAGAAATTTGGTATAAAAGCGTTGGAAACTATGGTTCCTGACAGTAATATCCTTTTCATTGGTCATACTCGTTGGCCTGAAGCAGCTCAAGAAGTAGCTGATTATTTGAATAAAAATAATCCCAATAAAAAGGAAATAATAATTCAAGAAGAAGGTGTAATCAACTCCTTTTATGTTGGCAAAAAACTATTAACTTTAGGCTATATTGGGAAATTCGATCCTGAATGGTTATTAAAAACTAAATAGAAATGAATCAAGTCCTAAGTGGACTGATTCTCTTTTTTATCATTCAACGGGGAGACCTGTTAATGATGAATAATAAGCAATTGCTTCTTGTAGATAATCTATGTTAAGATATCCACGAGGAGTTTTAAATTGGAATAATCTCTCAGCTAATTTATTTACTGATAGTTTTTGCCCTGCAGCAATTTTCCAATCATTCTTTTTCTTATATGTTTCATCAGCTAGTGTGTTAAGATTATCCTCTGACATATTTATACCTATAGAATTGAGACTTTCCAAAGTTCGTTTGACATTGTATACTTTACGTGCGAATAGGCAAATAGCTAAAGAATTGAGTATTTGTCTCCATTTTTCCTCTTTTATTAATGCATCAACCATATCCTTTGCAGAATTTTCCAAACCAAAATTCTTTTGATCGTAACTATATCCAGCATTACATAAATGAGAATGTCTTTGACCTATCATATGACCAATGATGCTTCCAGGACCCGTCATATAGCCTGCTGGAGTCTGCCCGCCTATTCTAATAGCAAAATCTTCACCACCAAATTTTTCCACACAAGCATCAATTCCATCTCCTAAAGTTTGATAAAAATCATTTTCTCTACGAATAATTAGGTCAATTGCGGTGAGATAGTTAATTGTATTACCAAACTCAAAATTAACACCCATTGTATCAGTTGAAGTTATTAGTCCCTCTGTATATGCATCTGTTGCCCAAGCAAGAATACCACCTAGTGAAATAATATCAAAACCATTGCTATCAGCAATTTCTATTAAACGCAATACATCAGAAGCTGTTTCTATTCCTAGATTTGATCCTAAAGCATAAATCAATTCATAGTCGTAGGGGACAAAGGTAGTTTCGACATCATATTCTTCCTTTTTATAAGGCACTCGTAAATACGCAATATGAATACAACCTACTGGACATTGAGAACAAGATATTTTTCTAAGCAAGAGATTATCAGCAAAATATTCACCAGTAATGTTATCAATAAATTCAAATTGTCCAGAACTAAAATTTCTTGTGGGTAATGCACCCATTGCATTTATCGATTTTATCCCCGATGCTGTTCCCAAAATGTGATATTTATCCATATCATCAGTTTCTTTCAAATAATCATAGACTTCTCGGTAAGCAGCTTTATAGGCTTTCATATCTGGATATACAAAATCAGTTGTGCCTTCTAATACCATTGCTTTCAAATTTTTAGAACCAAATACAGCTCCTAAACCTAAACGACCAAAATGTCTGTAGTTATCAACATTCAAATTAGCATATTTTATCAAACGATCTCCAGCTCGACCTGTACGGATAAAACTTCTTCTACCAGGCCCTTGTGGTTCAGCATCTCGTAATATTCGTCCTACAACAAAAACACTACGCAAATTCCAAAGAAGTTCAGCATTCTTAATTTTAATGCTGTTATCATGAATAGCAATATACACAGGATGTGTAGCTTTACCACGGATAATGATTGCATCATAGCCAGCAAATCGCATTGCAGAAGCCATACGCCCTCCAGCATAGCTTTCCCCTAATTCATTGTTTAGGGGAGATTTGAATAAAGCTGCTGTTTTAGAGGCAGTCGGAAAAGCTGCAGTAAGAGGTCCATTAGCAAACACAATTATGTTATCAGGAGATAGAGGATCAATATTTGGTGGACAGTTTTTTGTAAAAAGTTCTGTAGCTAAAGCTACTCCTCCAAGTAGTCTATCTAATTTAGGCTCATCTTTCACCGTTACTTTTCGAAATGTTAAGTCAATATCAATAATTTTCATTCTTCAACTTCCTCCATTTCTAATATTCCATGAGGACAGAAATCAACACATTTCCCACAATGGATACAGATAATAGGCATACCTGTAAGAGTATCCAATTTAACAGCTTGTAATATACAAGCTTCTTTGCAACTCCCGCATGCATCACATTTTGATTTATCTAAAAGAACTCCTCCACCTTTTCTTTGTCTTAAAGCACCAGTTGGACAAGCACGCATACAAACAGGATCTTTACAACCTCTACAAACAACAATAGAATAATAAGCTGTTTGGCCTGCAGCCTGTACAGTAATAGCTGATTGATCTATTGATAAAGTGTTAAATCGCTCTCGAGCACAAGCCATAACACAACATAAACATCCAACACATCTTTCAAGATGTTTCACAGTAAGCTTCTTTGGCATAAGTAAATTATTCCTTTCTATACTTATTAGTTTTTAGAGAAATAAAATCTTTTATTGCTTTCAGATTATTTAATTACTATTTATCCTTGAAGTAACAAGTTCATTTATACTAGAATAAGATAATTCTTAGATAGGACGGTATATGCTTTTATTTTTCACATCTCCATTATTTTTTAGCACAGAATGATAATTTTCACTATATGTCTTTTCCTCAAGCAATAACGTTTTATAATCAAACCGCTAATTAAGTTATATCTCAAATAAAAAAATTGGTGAAAGAATTTTGAGGATGAATAAAGCAATTATATTACTATCAATGTTGATAATACTCTCCCCGGTTTTATCAGCTATTGGTACTGTGAACAATGACTCACCAGTTATAACACCAAGAGATTTTGACAGTGATGTCGGTGTTATTGATGGTGATGTGTTATATTATGATATAACTGATTTCTCATTATCTGACGAATTTACCATTCCTAACGTTACCTTACCAAATTTTGCAGGTAATACTTTGTTTGTGAAGGTAATGTATGTTGAAGAAGATGTTTATTTCGATGTTGATATTGATGGAACAGTTATCTATTATGCATTGGGTTTAATTTTTGAAGAAGATGAAATCTTCACTATTGGTGAAGGTGCTTTGGCAACCAATATTATCATTCCAGAAGGCGCTGCTACTCCTTCAATAATACTTGATGGCGTTCCACAGTTTAATGGTTCATATGGTGCTCCAACTCAATTCTTCCTAAATGATGATTGGGTTGAACACACAGCTTATCTTACAGCTATGGGCTTTACAGTTACACAAAATGCTGATACCTTACTAGCAACCCAAACTGATGGTACAGGTGAACTTACTGCAGAATGGCGAAAATCTGATGGTGTAATGACTAATTATTTAATTGATAATGTTGATTTACCTTTTGTCAATTATACAGGTATAACAATTGAGCTTCAATTAAACTCTAAGGAAAATAATCCACTTCCAGTTACCTCTGGTGATAATATTGAATTCAAATTTGATCTTTTAGATCTTTCAGTTACCGGAACTGGTGACCTTTATAGTAGTATTAATCAAACTGAAATGAATAGCATTATCTCAACTGTTGAATCTCTTGAAGGGAAAACCTATATGAAAGTAGTTGTTAATGAAGTCAAAGGTTGTTTCTATCTAGCAGATACCTATATATATAATATGGAAACAGAAGTTTTAGAATTATCTTTAGAACCAACAGTTTTCAACGCTTTCATGGGTTCTATGGTTATTGATGATCCACCTTATTTTGGTGCACCATCCCCAGCAACTACAATCATGAGTTATTCTTATCAAGAAGGTATAGCTCCTTGGATTACCCCTGATTGGAGAATTTACGAAGGTCAAATGAAGCTCTATGATACACTCTATAGTGTTTACTTTAATGAAATCATTGAATTTATAGATGTAGACCCTGATTTAATGTTGTTCAATACAATTGGTGGTAATCTTGAACTTCTAAATAAGAGAGATTTCTATTTCTTTAGAGAAGCAGTAACCATTGATATTGAAGGAAATGAAGATTACACTGAAACAACTTCAATAATAGAACCTTATGTCCCTCAAATGGCTTATGATGCTGGTATGCAAATAACTGCTGAAGAAGAAGGATATATTTGCTATGATTCTACTGGTGTAGGAGCAGTAATTAGAGTAAAAGCTGATGTAACAGTTTTGTTCTACGATACTGTAACTATATCTGGTCTCCAAACTGGTTCATTAACTATAAGCATCGATATTAAATTGGTTAATCCAGAATTAAGTGCTCCAGAAATCTTAGGTAATAATTTCATCCCTGGTTACACTTGGTTAGTTGCTATTCCAGCAATTTTTGCTGTAGCAGCAATTAGCATATATCGTCGAAAAAGAGCTTAAATGAATAATGTAAAGTTGGTGCGATTTTCGCACAACTATCCTTTTTTTTCTATTTCTTTCTCTAAGGTAATAATTAAAAAGCAGATTTTATTAATTTATTATTAGAATATTCCATTAGGAGTAGAATATCTTCTATGTCTACAAATCTTAGTCCCGAAGCTAAATTAGCTGAACAAGAATATAATGAAGCTATCACCCTAGATGATAAAATAGTGAAGTTAGAGAAATTTATCTCATTAGTTCCTAAACATAAAGCTACAGAAAAATTGGTTGCTAGATTAAGAAGTAGATTAGTTAAATATAAATCAGAAGTAGAAGATAAAAGGAGAAGACAAAAGTCATTATCTAAGGGACCTAGTTGGGTAGTTCCTAAGGATGGTGATGCACAAGTATCCTTCGTTGGAATTGCTAATACCGGCAAAACACAATTATTAAAAGTTCTTTCAAGAGCAAATGTTAAAGCAACACAATATCCATATTCAACGGATAAACCCGACCCAGGTGTCCTTGATTGTGATGGCGCTATTATACAATTAATAGATTTACCAAGTATTTATCCTAATTATAAAAACGAATCAAAAAATGGCCCCGTGCTTTTTTCCCAAATTCGAGCTGCTGATTTAATTGTTTTTGTTTTAGATTTATCTGAGTCTCCAATTGAACAGATGAAGTTGTTATTGGATGAGCTTTATTCTGGGGATATCCGCGTTAATAAGGAAAAGCCTCCTATTGAATTAAAGAAAACAGGTTCAGGTGGGTCTATAATTATTGGTTTAGATAAAATTGATGCTACGCGAGAAGAATTAAATGAAATTTTACATGAACAAAGTATGTACAATGTCTCATTAAAAATTTTAAAAAACATGACACTGGGTGATCTTGTTGAAGCATTAGATGAGAGCATTATTTATCTGAAAGGTATAATCGTTGCTAATAAGGGTGATTTATTAGGTTCAAAGGAAAAATACGAAAAATTGCATGAAAAATATGGCAATCGTTTTGAGATTTTACCAATAAGTGCATTAAAAGGCGAGCATTTAGAGGAATTAAAGAAGCTTATTTTTGATCAATTGAATCTTGTACGAATACGAAGTAAAGAGCCTAATGGATCCATTGCTCCAAAACCAATTGTCATGAAGAGAGGTGCTACCGTAGGTGAAGTAGCAAAAGTGATTCACTCAAGATTTTATGAGAATTTTAAACAAGCTAAAATTTATGGTCCTAGTGCAAAATTTGAAGGCCAGTCTGTTGGACTCAACCATATTCTACAAGATGGAGATGTGCTAGAGATTTTTGCTGATTAAAATGTAATCTTAATTTAAAAGATAGCCAAAACATCCTAAACTGAAAGCGATCAAACCTGCAATAAATGAAGCCCAAAAATTTACATGATCATTTCTGAACCATTCTTTTCCTCGCTCGAGAATAGTTGGTTGTTTACAATGAACTTTCTTTTCAGTTCCTTTGTTACATATTGTACATCTAAAAAATCCTTGTAGGGTAGCACCAAAAATACTATCAATAATTGCTCCAAGAAATCCACAAAGAATAGCAATTGGTATAAAGAGATAAATTTGCCAAGTACTACTTTCTGGGATTGGATTAAACCAGAAAGCTTGAATGAGTAATGTTATTCCACCAACAAGAATTGAACCTACTAAGGCTGCACCAGTTCCTTTAGGTGATACCCCACCAGATGTCCCTCTTTCAACTCTTTTACGTAGATCCAATATCCAATATGGTTGTTGATTTGAAAGTATTCCTATTTCTGTACCCCAAGTATCAGCATTAACAGTACCTATTGTAGCAATGAAAGCATAAATGAATGCATTTGATAAAATAATATTATCACTTAAAAAATAAATTAACAAATGAGCAAGAGCAAAAATAAATCCCCCTAAACCATTTGCTAGTACCTGTGATGTATCTCTTTCTCCTCCTTTTTCAAATTTATCCTGGACAGCTTGTTTTGCTTTCTTGCGATAATTAGTCAAAACGCTACTTGAGATAAAAAATACAAATAACATAACATAGAATATAGGATTAATCATCCAATAAGCTATTCCAAAGAACCCCGCTAAAAAGCAAGCAAATAAAGTAAGATGTCGTTTAATTCGAGCCCAGATAAAGATTGGTACATTGAGAGCAATCGCTATTGATAAAGCAATTAACCAGCCCCAGTTACCAAAAAGCTGTGTGAACCAAATATAACCAATCATATAATTTTGCTACTCCATCAATACTAATAGGAAACCGACTTATGAAAATAATAAATATTCAAAAGTATTTCGATATAGTGCGTTCTATATTATAGGAAAAATTTAACTAGAATTAATAGAGACTATCTAATAATAAGTATGAGGATTATCTTTTTTTACTAAAAAAAGAGATATTAAACATTAGTCTGAGATGATTAATGTGACTACAAAAAGTGCAAAACAACGAACGATAAAATTAAAATATGTCTTTTATGGAGAGGGTGTGCTTAATTTCATAATATTTTTCATTTGCATTGTTGCACCTGATTTTTTCATCAGCAAAATGACAAGTGAAACTTATTCTATGGTTGCTGTTGAATTTATTTATTGGTATGGTGCTATGCTACTTATTCTTACTGCAATGATGATTGCTATTCTTATCACAGAAAATAAACGATCCTTTTTAGCTGTTCTAATTTGCTATTTTATTGGTGATTTGATCCAAACGATTTTAGCTATTCGATTTGCGGTTGAGCTAAATTCTTGGTCAACTGGGATAATTGTTACAATAGTTTTATCTATACTCTTAGCAGCATTTAGAGTTGTTATTTTTGCTAGACCTAATTGGTTAGGATTTAGAGAAGATAAAAGTGAAAAAATAATAAAAGGAAAAGAAGAAAATATGACAGAAAGTTCATAACAATTCTTCTTATTTTTCTGTTAATTCAACAAGCAACTCAGTTCCAGATATGAATTCTATAGTAGTAATATGAGTTGGTAATTTTATTAAATCTAAATATTTTTGAATTAAAGCGATTTCTTCTTCAGGTAAAGTGATTTTTGCTAGAGTTACTGGTTGATTGAGAGCAATACGCATTTTAGCTTTCTGTTGTCGAATTTGTGCTATAATTTCTATTAGCTTATCACCAGCTTTAGCAATTTCCTTAATGTATTTGCGGGTATCCTTTTGAGGCCAATCTGTAGCATGTATCGAAATTTTACCTATTTCATCTTTGAACATTTTTAGGTATATTTCCTCTGTGATATGTGGACAGAATGGTGCTAATAGTCGTAGAACGACCCATAAGATGTCATGTAATATTTGTTTTACTGTTGCTACTCGTGATAAATCTTCAGATCGTAAAACTGGTTTTACACTTTCCAAATAATTGTCGCAAAGCTTATTCCAAGTAAATTCATAGAGAATTTTCAAACTATTGTGAAATTCATATATATCCATTGAATGGGTTATTTCTTTACGAGCTTTTTCCATTTCTGAGAGAATCCATGTATCAATAGGTGAATAGTTTGGTTTTACATCGGGTATATCATCAATAAATGTACTAAGGAATCTAGATACTGACCAGAGTTTTTGAAGGAAAGATTTTCCATACTGAGCAGAATCCCAGAGGAATGGAAAATCAGTTCCTACTTTTCTACTTAAAATCGTTTGACGGATTGCATCTGCTCCATACCCTTTAATTCCATCGCGAGGATCTACTACATTTCCTCGTGATTTTGACATTTTAAGTGAGTCAGGACCAAGAACGTGACCATTTATTAGGACATTACCATAAGGAAGTAAACCATTTGTTAATTTCATTGTCCTAAAAGTTGAATAAGTATACCATGTTCGAATAATATCATGACCTTGTAACCTGATCAAATTATCGGAATTTTCTGTAATCCAACGTTTAGCAAATTCTGGATCAGTATACCACTTTGTGATAATTAAAGCAGTTAGGCTTGAATCTACCCAACAATCACATGTATCTTCAGTGCCTTTAATATCCTTTGAGCCACATTTAGGACATTTGGTTATAGGTGATTTTGTTAGTGAGGTGTCAATTGGAAATTTAGCATCCTTTGCTGGAATTATAATTTCATTACATTCATTACAGCTCCAGAAAGGTATAGGCGTTCCAAAAACTCTTTGACGAGAGATGATCCAATCCCATTCTAAAGCACCAATCCAATCTGTTGCTCTACGACGATAGAAGCTGGGATACCATTTCATTTTATTTGCTGCTTTAATTAATTGTGGAGCATAATCTTTGATCTTGATCATATATTGTTTTGTTGTAAGAAATTCCATTGGTGTCTCACAATCACCTCTTTCAGTGTGACATAAGACACGGTGCTTAATTCGCTCTTGTTTAGTAATAAAACCATTAGTTTTAAGGTCGATAGCAATTTCTCGTTGAGCATCTTTTATTAGCATGTCATCATAACGAAGACCAGTATTTGTGATCTTTCCATCCGGAGTAATAATGCTAGTGATAGGTAATTTATGTCTTTGTTGCCATTTAATATCTTGTTCATCACCAAAAGTACAATTCATTACTGCACCTGTACCAAAGGTCGTATCCACTTCTTCATCTACCAAAATAGGTATTACTCGTTCAAGTAAAGGTATGATTGCTTTTTTACCTAGATATTTCTTAAAACGCTTATCTTTGGGATTTATTAAAATAGCTTGGCAAGCAGGAATTAGCTCGGGTCGTGTGGTAGCAATTTCAATAAAAGCATCCTTTTCACCGGTTAATGGAAATTTAACCCAATTCATAAAACCGCTCTTCTCGAGATAACCTGTTTCAGCTTGAGCTATACTTGTACTACAGTATGTACACCACATATTAGGAAAATTATCAACATAAATATCATCTGATTCATACATTTGAAGAAGAGATTTTTGAACAATTTTTTGATAATCAGGATCCATAGTGCGATATTCAAAATTCTCCCAATCAGGACGATAGCCTATTTGGTAAATAACATCCTTCATATCTTTAATCATTAATTCAGTCCATTCTCTGCATTTCTCTTTGAAAAGAATTCTATCAGTACGAGGGATATTCCATTTATATTGAACTTTTAATTCAGTAGGTAATCCTTGAGTATCCCAACCTTGTGGTAATAAGACATTAAAACCTTGCATTCGCTTATAACGTCCAACGAGATCAGATATTGAACACCAATAAGCATGTCCCATATGTAACACTCCACTTGTAAAAGGTGGTGGGGTATCTATAGCAAATAGTGGTTTTTCTTTATCATCCATCTTAAAGCTATAGACTTCTCGATAATGTTCTTCAGAAGCCCAGAGCCTTTGCATTCGTTTTTCTGTTTCAGCAATGTCATAATGTTTCTCTAATTTTGGCTGAATAGATTGGGTATTTTGATTATCATTCTTATTACTCATAGTCTGAACCTTCCTGTTTTATAGCAGACATTTGACTATCATGTAGTAATCGAAACAAGTCCAACAGTTTTCCTACTGAATATTTTGCACTATTTCTTAGTTCAGTCGTACAGCAGTAATTAAAAGCTTTTTTGCTTGTTCTATGATAGCTAAAAAATACTAGATATTGCTTGTTTTTTTTGTATATAATTAATTTTATACCTTCAATAAACATTATTACTCTATCATTAAAAGCTCGTTTATCTTCAAAGTTATATTTTAAATTACCAAAGAAATTTATGACAATTGATTTCAGCTGATAAAAATGATTTGTAATTGAAATATAGAGAAAAATCGAACAACCTATTTTAAATTGGATAAACGAGCTAGCTTTGAGTATTCCAATAAGCGATGACCCAGCATCGCCCCCTTATTAGCACATAATATCCTCCATTTAAACTGATTAAAATAATTATAGAATTTATAGTATAAAACATTTTATATTAAAAAAAGTGATGAAAAAAAAAAAGGAAAAATAATTTCAATGTTATCCATTGATTTTATTTTTGCCATAAGAGTGGCTTATCTAGAAGAACAAATATCCAATCAATAAACCACCAAATTTCACCAACTACAAAAAACATTGAAATAAACTTTACTATTCCAGATGTTTTATAGCCTTTTCTGAAAAATCTAAATATACCAAAGCCTAAGAAAAAGGCAAATATAAAATCCATCATTTTATCGTCGTCTGCCATTTTGTTTTCGCCTCATTGATATTGACTAATAAGTCAATATTTAAGAAGATAATGTTTATATTTAATAGGTTTTTGCTATTAATAAATTAAGTTTTTACTAAAAAAAAATATTAAATTAATACAATAAAAATAAATTTTAGTACTTTATTTATTATATCAGGATTATTATGACAGAATATATAATTAATGATGATTGGGTTTTGAAAAGAGTTTCCAAAGAAAGTTCAAGTTTTAAAGATTGGTTGACATCTGTAATAAAATCAACTTCAAAAGCAATAGAGGATTTTGATCCATTAAAAGCAGAAGAAATTAAGAAAACTGAAGAATTACCTGAACTTGTAAATCTAGACGCACAGTTAGGTTTAGCTGAAAAAGAAATTAATAAAGCAAAAGAAAAGATAAAAGGTTTAGGGGGATTAGGAGGATTTTTTTCCAATTTGGCTAGCAATATTTCTGGGGAAATTTTAAGCTCATTACAACAACGAAATATTACTACTGAGTCAGGTTTTAATTTTGATATTGATTTTCTACGTGGCAAACGTAAGAGTCTTTCAAATACGTTATATGATGTCGCCAAAGAACGAGGTATTAATTCTGAGGGTATTTTATATCTTATCCAATCTTTACCTGATCTTGAAAGTTTTCTTTATAGCACAAGTGCTGGTAAATATTATCGTGATCACACTGAGCACCAATTAAGAGTTGCTGTTCTAGGAGATTTTCTTTTAGAACAAGATTTAGGACAAGGACAACTTCTAAGTCATATAGCTGATTTGTCAGGATTAGATAAAAACAAGCTTAAGGATCAAATTTGGTGGGTAACAGGATTAATTCATGATATTGGTTATCCATTGCAAAAAATCACCAAAGCGATCAATTACTCATTATTGAATCAAATACTAAAATGCTATCCAATGTTGGATATGGATGTAATACCTTTTGAAATTAATTTAAATAGTAAAAATCTCGAACCATATTTGCAATTATTAGAAGAAGGATTGTCTAAAAAAGCTAAAGAATTAATTCGTTTTGGTTCAGGATACGAATATAATAATAAAATTATTTCAAATGTTGAGCATTTTGAGGGTACAATAGACGGGCATAGAGTCTATCAACAAGGAAGTCAAATTCAATTAGATCATGGGGTAATTGGAGCATTAAGCCTTTTACGAAGTATTGGTACTCCTGAAGAAATTAAAACAAATAGAGATGAATTATTAGGATATATCAAAGCAGCACAAGCAATTGCTATCCATAATTTTAAAGATCAATTATCAGATTATACTTTTGATAATAACCCGTTAGCCTTTCTGTTAATTTTAATTGATGAAATGCAAGAATGGGGACGTCCAATTCCTTTACAAATTCGAGATTCATTTTTCACAACAGAATTAAAGAAAATAACTCTTTTAGATGAAATAATGTTAACAATTGATGAAGTCGAATGGTTAATGGCTTATAAAAAGATGCAAGCAAAAGAACTTATCGATTTCAATTTTAATTTGTTATGCGATGATAAAAAAATCGCTTTTAGTAGATTAGATAAAGGAAAGGAATTTCCAGAAACAGATATTATTATGCAAGATTATGAAGTAAAAACAGAGATTGAAGAAGTAAAAGCTAAAACTGATAACATTCAAAAAATCGATAAAAATAAGAGAAGAGTAAGTTCTGACAAAGATTTAGCTAAATTAAAAATTGATTCTGATATTATCAAGCGAATAGAAAAAGTTGAAAAAATAGCTTCAACAGGATTGGAAACTAAAGATATCAAAGATCATAAAATTGAGAGATTATTAGCTGAATTTCGTATCGTAATATAATCCTACGTGGTGGTTATAAAGGTCCCTTCGTACTATTTAATGGAACCTTCTTAGATTTTAAGTGCACCCAACTTTGAAGGACCAACATAAACCTCGGCAAATTTTTCGGGGAGTTTTCATCTCCCCACGAATTTCTTTAATTATTTGTGAATAATTTCACCATTCTCTATCGTCAGAATTATTTTTGCTTCTTTCCAAGCACTTTCAAAAGCTAATTTAGCTATTTTGATAATTTCTGGATCTCGTATTTCAATTATAGTAGATGTTTTTTTAACAATTCCACCAATACCTATTGGATAGAGCAAATTATTATCCCCTAAAATAAAACTTGATAATGCTTTGTTAGGTTCACGTAATTCATAATCCATCATACTGAAGAATTGTTTATAGAAAGGATTTAGCTCTTTTGATGATTTTAAGACTGCAATATCTTTTGAAAAAAAAGTGGAAAGAGTTCTAGCACTAATTCGTCCATAACGATTTGTTGTTTCATTAAATTGCTTTAGCAATGTTTTAAAATTCTCGTCTTGGAATATTTGATAAAAATTGTTCGCTTCAAACATAGTATCAACAATAGTATTGGAAACGAGAATATTTTTTGATTCAAAGACTCTCAAAATATATTTCTTTAATCCCTCTAAGTCAGTATTAAAAATATCAACTACAGGATAAGGATTGAAGCTAATAAATTGTCCACCTCCTGTTAATTGGCCAATTTTAGAGTCAGTATTTTTCATATCATCAGGTAAAAAAGGATAAGAAGATGCCCAAGTTCGCAAGATTTTTTCTCGAGTATTCATAAGTAATTTAATAGCAACAGATTCCAAATCCTCTTTTGAATGTAGGGTTGTATAAATTGGAGGTCTATTTGAAACACGTTTAATTAAACCTAAATTAACTAATTTAGCAATTTCTTCATAGACTCTTGTTTTTGATGCTTTGAGGTTTTTATCTTTTAAATTATCAGAAATACCAATAGCAGTATTACCGCCATCTTCCATTAATTGAAGATAAACATTGATCGCTAAATCATTATCCAATAATTCCATAAGAAATTTCTTAATTTCTGATTCAGTAAAAGAACGAGTAAACACCTTTAACGAACCTTTTCAAATTATACTCTTTTAAATAAGAATTAATACATTTAAAGATTCCGAAAAATTGCGGAAAAATTGTTCTTTTTATTATAAATATTGAAGATTATTTAACTTTAATTTTTAAGAAAGAATATATAAGAATAAAAGGGACAATGCAATATCAGAATTATTTATTGAATGTGAATAAAATGGAAGATGCACACGACCTTAATAAGTTAAAAACAAATGGGCTTTCAGTTACTGAAATGGTAAACAAATTAGAAGGAAAAGATGGAGAAATAATAAAAGAAAATATCAAAGATTATCAACCAAAAAAGGATATTTTAAAAAAATTAAGTGAAAAAGCTAAAGGATTTCTTTTTGTAGTTTTCTCCGCTGATTGGTGTAAAGACTGCAAAGTAAATGTTGCTGCTTTTGCTAAAATGCTCCTAATAGAACCAAGTATAGAAGCAGTCTTTTTCAAAGGAATAAAATCAGCTCCATTGGATCCAGAAGTTCGTTGGCGAATTCCACCATCACCACCTGAGGTTAATGAATTTGATTTAAGAAAAATACCAACTTTTTATGTGTTAGATAAAAAAGGCAAGCAAGTTGGTGAAATGATTGAAAATCCTGAAATAAAATCAACTTTAGAAGAAGAACTACTCTATATCCTTGAAAATATTCAAGGATAATTCATTCTTTTTAATAAACTGAAAATTTCAATCCGAAAGCTAATGATATAAGAATCATTATTACAGGAACTATTAGATTATCTATATCTGTTGGACTTAACCCTTCAGCAATGGTTCCTATAGCACAGAGGATCAATATTTTTCCCCATAGCCAAGGCCAAGAAGTATAGCCGAATAACCAATTTTCCCCAGTTAAAACAATACCAAAAATATAGCAAATAAAAAAGCTAAAACCAACAGAAAAAATAAACATCGCTAGACTTCCTTCTAATGATTTTTCTCCTCCACCAATAGATTTGTACTTATGTTTACCTATGAATTTACCTGCAATTGGAGCTATACCATCCCCCCATGCAATCGTCATGATTGTTATTAAACCCCATGGTTGTTCACGCCAAATGAATCCACAGATTAATGTCATAATTAAAGCATAAATTAATGTCCCTTTAATTAGATCAAAAGGTTCACCAGTTCTTGACATACTTTTAACTAGAAATCCTCCTGGTATTGCCTTAAAACCAATTAGAAGGAAAAGAATAGCTGTTAATCCAGCTGGTATCGCAGCAATCCATCGAGCATATCCTGCATCTGAAGCCATCAACCAGAAGAAAATATAGCAACCAGCAGTTATATGAACACCTTTTCTTGTGTAGAGAATATCCATTCCTTTTTTACCTAAAAAGTAAAAAAGGCTTAAAATAGCGATCAATGTGACGAACATACAGACAAGCATTAACCAATCTTGATTATTATGATACCATTCTAAAGCAGTCATTGATGTTCTCCTGAATAAACTATTACCTGTTATGGAACTAACAAAAGAAACATATACTTATATAATAATTTTCTGTGTTATTAAAACTCACATTCTAAAGTTTAGGAAAGGGAATATCTCATTACCAGAATGTGATGTTTTTTAAAGAATAAACAGCTACAATAATATATTAGATAAAAAGTGATACTATTATGCGTAACAGAATTGAAATCCTCAAAGAGATTATGGAATTAGAAAAACAATATGCCTTAGAGGAAATTGATTCTGAGATTTTTGAAAATCGAATGTTATTATTGGAAAGACATCTTCATGAAACCACTGCGTTAACTGAAGATGAGTTCAAAAAAGCAGTTATTGCTAAAGAAATTCCTTTAAGTGCTGACAGACTCGTTGGAAAGATATCCATTGAAGATTTATTACCTACCTTTAATGTTCCTAGAACTTTTTATCGTCATTTGAAAATTAAACGTGAGATTAAGGAACTTGAAAGAAATATTATGGATTTGCAACATAATATACAAAAAATGAAAATCTTGTTAGCAGAAAAAAAAGTGAATCCTGATGCTGCAGCAGTGAAAATTGAAACTCTTGATTTTGATCTGAGATTAGCTGACAACCGATATGGTGCTCGAGATAAATATCTAAAACGAAATCCATCCAAAGGTGATCTTTTAAGATTTACTTTGGAAAATTATCTAAAATTCTCTTTTGGACATGGAGTTTCTAATGAAGAAGAACTTCTTAAAATATCCAGGGAATTACAACTAGAAATTAAATTAAGATGTGAATATCGGAAAGCCCTAGCTGAAATGTTAGCTACAATGAAAACATCGCAGCTTGATATTAGTACAAGTAAAGGAAAGAATGGTTTACCTGATTTCAAAGCATTGCGTGAATTTCAACAGACGATAAATGAATTAAAAGATTATATAGATATTTTATACGATGAAGTGAAAGTTTACTCTAATTGTATTTCACGTTTAGGAAAAGATACTCTTGAAATGGATGATTCTCATGAACTTTTCATACCACCTGAAGAATTTGGTATTGATATTGAAGGAGAAGAAAAAATTATCTTCAAAGATATACATATCCCAAAGAGTGAACTAGGTCCTCTACTAGAATCATTAAACACTACAACAAAACTTGATGATCCTATTGGGTTATTTTTAATTGATACAACTGATTCATCCTTATCAATAGAACCATTTGAATCTGAAGAAATTGAAGAACTAAATGCTACTTTTGTTATTCCTGAAGCTCCGCTACCTTTGTATGTACCTGATTTAGGAGTAGAAATAGTTGGTGGAATGGAAGATTTTAACACACAATTTGAAATTAAAGATTCAGATGGCAAAATGAATGAAATGACTAAACAAATTATCTTTAAAGGATTTGAAGGCATCCTTGAGAAATTAATAGATAAAGAAATTAATGGTACTACACCTAAAATTAAACCTTCACCTCCAAAAGCAAAAATAATACCCCTTTCTAGTGAAATTAAAAAAACTCCACAAAAAGAATCTTCTAATTATTTAGATAATCTAACTGATGAACTTGTAATTGCAGATGATATTCCACATAGTCAAACAATTGAGGAACAAGAATTATCTCAGGAATACATGCAAGATAAACTATTACCACCACCCCCACCACCACCACCACTACCTGCTCACTCAATACCTCCTCCACCAAAAGAAGAAACGATGATTCCACCAATACCAAAAATGGAAATAGCTGAAAAAGAAATAACCACACCTCAAACTCAACAAAAAGAAATACAACCTTTAGAAATATTAACAGATGAATTGATCATATCAGTAGATGAACCAGCTAGTATAGAAGAGGAAGATAAAGTAGAAGAAGTTTCATCACCCCAAGTTGTAACTCAATCATTACCACCACCATCATCTCAAACAGAATCTCAAGATAAGGATTTATTAACACCACAAAAAACATCAATGGTATCAGAGAAATTATTTGAAGCTGCAACAGAAGCTTGGAAACTAGCGGGAAAAGAAATTTTCAATATAATTGATGATAGTAGAAGAGATTTTCTGGGATACATACAAGAAGTAGTAGTATTTGAGAAAAATAGATTGGGATTTATTTTAGTCTCAGAAGAAATAGCAGATCAAACTGTTATAGACAAAATATTTGATCAAATAAAACCTCTTTGGGTTACAGAGGATCTATTGGAATCTGCTGAAAAAAGAAAAGATTATGTTATCAGAGAAGCCATGGAAGCATTACAAATTCAAAGAGATGTTGTTTTACATGTAAGTAAATTACAAGAATTTGCTAATTTTAGAAATGTTAACTATCCAGAAGACACTTCCTCATCAGCACCAGATATAATAGGCATTGTTCCTGTTGATAAAATTAGACTTAAACGAGGATCTATTATTTGTTTGCCTGAAAATATAGTTAGAAATGTTCCATATAGAACAGCTCCCTGGGATGGAGAATTAATCACTGAAGAGAAAGATATCTTAAAAAGAGAATGTTATTCAAACAAAGGACAATATATAGGTAAAATACTTACTACTATTAAACATCCTTTACTAGGAAAATTATTTTTAGTAGATACAGAAGTACCAAACAAATCTTTAATTGATTATCTTGTAAGTAGATTAGATATTGTAGAACAGAAACAAAAGGAACGTTTATGGTTAGTAAAATACTTAATAGCAAAACAATTGAGAATTCCGGAAGGGGATGCGTTAAAACCCAAAACATTAATTAATTATTCTTTGAGACGAGGGTTCCCCATTTTACCTAATGAAATTTTAAATTCTTATAGAATATTCATTTCAGGTGGATCGATAGAAAAAATATCTAAAAATCGCATTATACTGAAAAATTCCTCTCGAGTATTTTATCCATCAGAAATACTTCCTATGGATTGTCTTCGTGTAAGGGAAATGAATGGTAGACATCTTGGAACTTGTCTTGGTATTTCATTATCAGAAAATCCCGTTTTATTAGTAAGTGAGAAATTATCTCGAGAAATAGTAATTCTGTTTACTGATGCAACTCTTGAAAAGGATGTAATGAATGATATTTCCCAATCTGTTATTGGAACTATTGGTGTAGATTTCAAAGATTCATTATGTACTCATAATATAATAAAATCACTTATCATAGGCAAAAAAATCCAAACCTTAGGAGATTATGGAAAGTATTTAACAAAAATGAATATTACAGGGTTAAATATTTCAGATATACAAATTGTTGAAAAAGGAACAATTTATATGAAATCTGTGGATAGACCAACAGCTAGCAATATTTTCAATGATTAATAAAAAAAAACAAAATAAAAATGAATGATTCTCATATTGAGATTACTTTTTTTAAAAAATAGGAAAGATCATCCAGGTTTAACTGTTGAGGCTAATTTTGCAATATCAACATATACTAATCGAACTGGATTAGCAGGTGAACACCAAGCCATAATAAATCCTTGCCAGAAAGGTGTTTTAGCTATTACTAAGTGTCCTTGTTGTTGTACGTTAGTACAAACTAATCGATTATTGGTAATATCAATAGTTGAGTATTTAACTCCTTGAATTACGATCCATGGTGCTTTCTTTGTCCATGCGTCTATGATTGTTGGTCCGTCAACTTGCCAATTTTTTGTTTGCCAATATACTTGACCATCAGCACCAATAAGTGCTAATGCACCTACAACTCCTTCTCTTTGTAACCTTGCTGCTTCTGCTTCAAATGACATTTGAGATAATTCTCCTTTTTTTTTATTACCAATTTTATTTTTGATTTATTTTTAGCGAATAACTGTTAGCTACTAGTTTATTAAGTCCTACGGTTGATGTAAAAAAGTTACCTTTTTGTGCAAAGTAAAGAAAATTAGTTGAAAAATAAAAAAAGAAAAGTAGACGAAGTTGAAAAATCAATCTTCGTTTATCGTTTATTTCCCTTTTATCCTTAACAATAAGGACCATCCTGCTAAACCAAAACCAGTTATAATTGCTATAATAATTGAGGTAATTCCACTTAAGCCACTTGTTTCACTTGGTGATATTTCACCATAATTTGTTATAAAATAATCAAAGTCATCTTCGCCAGTGATTCCACATTCAACAAAGAATGCATATTCACCATAATTATAGGAGCAATTGTAAACAGCTTCCCAGATATTTGGAGATGTTTCTGTAAAGACCAAATTAGCTTGAGTAGAATCAGGTTTTACTATATAACCAGTAAAATCTCCTCCTGAACCCATTAAGTAATTATAACGCAAAGTAGCAAGTCCACTTGAGTCGAAAGTAATACAATCACGTTGAATTCTATGTTGAGCTGTAGCCCATCGAACTATATTAAGAGCGAAGACATCATTTTGAGTAGTGCCAGGATTATAGCTGTTTATAAAACCAGCTGTATCAAAAAGGAAGTTTGTAGCAACAACAATAACTCTACCACCACTTGGATCTTGATATGTAGCAGCACCAGCTTTTGCTGTACCAGCAGTATATTCTGAGACTTGTACTGCATCCCCACTAACATCAATATACGTTCCATAGTGATCTATACCTGTTATACCAAAAGTTAGTGGACTTAAATTAGAGGAACCGATAACAATAGGGTAACTTTCTGGAAATATTGTATCAGTTACATGAATACCATATTGATCTGTCCAATCATTTATTGTAGATGTATTGGTACCACCGTAAATAAGTCCAAATTCTGGATCGTCTTCTACAGTAGGTCCATTGAAAACAATTAAAACAGAACCACCATTAGCTACATAGTCTGTTAAAGCATCTTTTTCACTTTCTGTCCATGGGTTATATGTATCCTTAGTTGTATAATCATCATCATCATTATTGGGAAAAGTTATTGAGAAAGGATCAGCCAACCAAACACATTCATAATTAGCTAATATGCCAGTATCTAAATAGGTTAATTGTTCACTTAAAACATACTCATTGTCAAGTATACCTTCAGAGAATTTTGCGTATTGGCCATACATATGATCAATTCCCCAATTAGTAGTTCTAAAATTCAGTAGCATACGTTTACCATTACTTGGTGCAACATCAAAAGCAATATCAGCAGTTTCCAAAACAGTGTCATTAAATTTAAAATTAAAATAACCTGTATAGTGACCAATGATTGCATCAACAGGAATAGTATAAGTAACTTTGACTATATCAGACCAATCTGTTATAAAAGGAGCAACAGTAATGAATTGTGCAGCGTCCCCAGAGACTTCAAGAGTCTTATTGATTTTTTGACTACAGACAGTTGTTAGATATTGCTCATGAACTTGTCCTTGAAGTAAAGTTTCAAACCAAGAAATTGGGCTACTAATTGGATTTAATGTTCCGAGGAGAGGAATGTTTTCAACACGAGAAGCTTTCAAAATATAATTCCAAGCTTTACCCACATTTATGTAACCTCTGCCTTGTTTTAAGACATTTGTTCCTACAATTTCCGTACAAGATTTCATAAGAGCAGCTTTAAAAACACCAGGGTTTATATCTATTGAATTAGCAAAACAAGCTTCTGCAAGAAGAGCTACAACACCAGTAATATGTGGTGCAGCCATAGAGGTACCAGATTTATAAACATAACCATCACCGATATTTGAAAGTGAATAAATACTAGTACCAGGTGCAAGGACATCAGGTTTAAGACAATTATCAGCTGTTAAACCAAGAGAAGAATAGGAAGCGACAATAGGAGTAATTACACTATCTAATGCTCCGACCGTAAGCACATCAGCAGTAGATCCTGGTGAACCAATTGAGTACGTACCGGATGTTCCCTCATTTCCAGCAGAAACACAAATCAATACATTTTCATTTTTGACTGTATTAGCAAAAGCTATTTCTACTGAATCAAGTCCAGGTGTATCTGTTCCACCATAACTGAAATTAATAACAGAAACTCCTATGATATTTGACAACCAGAGGGCAGCTTCAATTATAGATGCAGGTGTAGCAGAAGATCCAACCTTAGCAAAAGAAAGGAAAGCATCTGGTGCCATACCTCTATTTAGACTTGAATCGGAATCATTTGCCAAAATAATACCTGATGTATGAGAACCATGACCATTAAAGTCAGTTATTGTTAAATCTTCTGTTGAATAACCATTTTCAATGGTAACAAAGCTTTGAGTATTTATAACTCTACCAGAAATAGCTTTATGGTTATAATTTATACCAGTATCAATATTACCAATATTAATGCCTGTACCATCATAACCTAAATTCCACATCCCTGTAGCATTCAAGAATTGAGCTGAAATAGACAAGTATAAATCTGGTGTGTATATAACCTTTTCAACTTCTTCTACTGTTGGATAAAATCTAGAATCAGTTGTATCAGCGATGAGAGTATAATCACCTAATAATTTAATATCATTTTCAACACCAGTATAATAATGTAAGATCGCACAACCAACTGGATGATAAATACGTGCACCATCAAAAATGGACAAAGCATCTAAATCTGAAGTATCATCACCTAAAATTCCTACAATGATTACTCTTTTTTCTCCTGAAGTGATACTGACCAATCCATTCAGTTCTGCTACATTTGCAAGGTTATCTCGTGTTGTTGTAATAAGAGTTCTTCTACCTTGATCCCAAAATTCACCTGTTTCTGTAACACCTAATTTAAATAAACTTAATCTATCTCGAGAGGTTATTTTGTGATCAAAAGTAAGAGTTGCATTAATAATATATTCATTTTTTCTCTCAATTTCCCTAGTAAATTTATCATCAATTTTATCGCCATTCATATCCGTAATTAATTTCTGATAAATTCGGGTAGAATGATTAACATTAAAAATTAAATCAGCCTTTGTAATAGCTATAGGAGTAAGAATTGATAAAACAAATAACGAAAGAAGAACTAATGAGAGAATTTTTCCACGTTTCATAGTTTAACACACCAACAATTAGTAGCTATTTTCTAGGTTAGTGGTTTTTATAAAAAAACGTTTCTGCTTGATGATTAATTAATATTAAATAAATTAAAATTATTTTCAAATATGAAAAAAATTGGTTTATTATAATTGTTTAGCAATTTTTGAACAGATAGTAACAAGTCTTTTTGGAGTATCACTGAATAAATAAACAATAGGTTCTATCCCAAGTGCTCCATGATGTATTAAAACACCAATTTCTGATGGGCTCATTTGTCCTATTATTTCAAGGCTTTTAGTTTCCTGTTGATCTATAAAGTGTTTAAATTGTTCATTATCTAATGAAATTTGCATAAGATTAAGATTATCAATTGCTTCTAGAACACTTTCATTATAAAGTATACAAATTAAACTCACTATTATTGGATTATTCTTATTTAGAGTTAGAAGAATTTTAGCCATGTGATCGGAAACACCAAATTCAGGAGGAAGCAAAGCTCGAACACGTTCTCGAACTTTAGTTATCCTTCCTGGTATAGCTGCAACATCATCTATAGTTAGTGGATTTGGGATGCATAAACAAATATTACTCATTACTTGAGGGATCAATTTGCCAAAAAGGGGATTATTCTCAATTTGAGAAACAGCTTCATCTAATTGCCTTAAAATATTCTGACGAACATCTATAACACCCTTATCAGTTACTGGTAAGCATCCACTACAACCTTGAGAAATACTTGAGTAACTTGCTAAATGCTTTCGGCAAGTAAGACCACCAATACGTAATGAAATACAAGTAGAACATATAGAATGTATTATTTTTTCAGCAGGTTGATTAGTTTCGATCATGGAAGAAATATTAGAGGCTAATTTTTTCACAGAATCATTTTCTAAATATTCTTCACCACCTCTCTCTTTAAGTGTGGAAAAGGATTTCAAATAAGAACTAACTGTTGGTTGACTAACACCCATTCGTTCAGCAACATCTTGTTGGGTCATTTTTTGTGTTAAATCAAAAGCAACGTAACCTCGAATTAGAGGTAATAAATTCTGAGCAATTATTTCACATGGAGGGCGCATAATTATCAACTGAATACTGTGAAGATAATGAGAATTAAGAGAATTTCTATGAATTTTATTGAAAAAAAGAAGAAAGAGATTGATAAAAACTATTCATCTTCTTCTTCATCATGTTTAGTTATACTGGCAAGTAATCTGGGAGCTCGATGACCATCTTGTTCTAATTTAATTGAACATTCAGAACAAACATTCACCTTTATATTTTTATAGACATAAGAAGAAAGTTGTTCTTTAGGAAATGATTGGCTACATTCCGCACAGATTTTATACTTGGAATCTTTTACATCGTCTATTGTTCCGGGAATGCCATCAGGTCCTTCTGGTCTTTTTTGTTGTTGAGATACCATAGTACGAGCTGCATCAAAAGTATTCTTAGGTACCTTTGGAAGCTCAAATTGCTCGATGATTTCATTGATCTTCTCCCAATCTTTCTTTCGTTTTGCTTTTGTAAGAAATTCTTCTAGCTCAAAATCAATTAATTTTAATTCAGTAAGAAATGCTTTATCTTGTAAAACAGAAGCACTTTCCTTTTCAGGTTGTTGTTGTTGTTGTGGCATACCTGGAAAATTAACTGGAGATGGTTTAGTTGCAGCTTTAAGATCAATAGAATTCAATCGCTGAATAAGTCTATCAATTAATTGATTATACAAATCTTTTCTATTTGTTCGTTTATAGATTTCTATAAGAGGTTCAATAGCTTGATAGTAATGGTATTGAAAGATATTATCATCAAAAACATCTTGACCAAATTCTAGGATTCCGGATAAGAGTTCTTCTTCTGAAAGAAGGAATTTTTCGCTTACATACTCTATCCAATCTGTAGGTAAGTCATGTGGTTGTAAAATGAGGATTGATACAATTTGATCAAATAAAGCATCTCTATAAGGAGTCATATCTGGAACTTTTTTCATTGCTTTTATAGCTTGATTAAAGAAAACCTTATTCCCAGAAACAGAATATCTGGCTAAAGCGACAAAGACCTTCTGTTGAGGTTTAAGATTGCTTAATAATGCTCGAGACATTAAAACTAAGGTTATCATATTAATAGCAAATGCAGCTAAAAGTCCTAAGATACCATAAGTTAAACCAGGACCAAAAAAGCCTCCACCTTCATTTGGAAAGATAAAGAATGAGAGAACCATCCAACCTATACCGAGTCCACAAATGGCAATACGGTAAAATCCATAAATTCGGAGAAAGCGTTTTTGACGCAAACATGCTTGGCAAAGTCCTTCATTTAACTGAGCATTAGTATAGCATGTTTTACATAAGGGAACATTGCAATTAATGCAATTTCCTTCAGAGTCAAGTTCGGGATCATAACAGCACTTCAAATGAGATTCCCTCGAAGTAATTGTTTTAGCAAACGTGTAGTTTATGAACAAGAATCCTTTTTAACTATTCCCTCAGTTTGATACAATTAGTAATTAGAAAAAATGAAAGAAAATTAATGTAAAAGAAAAACTCTTTTACACATCATTTTAGTCTCTTTGATTTATTTTCGTCGTTTGTATATAATTGCTGGAATAATAACAATACTTAGACCAATTAGAACACTATACCATTTAAAACCTGGAATACCATGTGGTTTTTCAAAATAGAAATCTGGTAAAGTATACCCATCTAAAGTTACTTCTTGTTCATAATAAATCTCAAATGATTTACCGTTATTTGTACCTTTGAAATTTAGTTCTAACCTGTATCCTTGTTCTATCCCAGTATTTTTGTTAAAGGCTAATTTATAAAGATAATAGCCATCAAAATTAAATGGAAAATTAGTATTATAAGGTGACACTATATTTCCTTCAACAAACCAATCAAAATATGCAATGGTTCCTGTTTCATCAAAATTTCCTTGGAAATTTACTAAATCATAAGCAGATGCGGAAAAGGTATTTGCTAAACTTGTAGTATTTGAAAAAGCTCTGAAAAACTCAAATGTTTCTTCTTCAATATTAACAAAATGAACTGATTTTAGTGTTGGTCCTTCATCAACAAATTGTTGATTCCACTCACCATTAAACATTACTCCTATAATATTAAAATGTAATAATATTGCTTCTATTGAAAAAAGTTGGTCTAAATCAGTAATATATATGGGTAAAATAGTTGATTCACAAGTTAAATTAAAGTAAACACTATCGCTTGGGATGACATCAGTAATTTCTTCTGTATAACTAGTTCCTACATCTCTTTTGGATGGGAAAAGATAAAAACCATCTACTGAACCACTATTGGAACCTAATTTTACTTGCCAAAATGATTTAGTAACAGTATAGGTGAATGTTTGACCAACGGTAACCTGATAATCACCTTGTAAACAAACAGGTGAAAATAAAGATAAAATAATTATTAGTGATAGAAAAACATTAATCTTCTTCAGTTTTTGCCCCTCCTTGAACTAATATTCAATAAAAATATAAGTTCTAAAATAACTTTAGCTTACTTGTTATTGAAAATTTCTATAAAAATAAATGATTATCCCGTGAAATAATTTATTTTTCATTTAAATCCACGTAGAAAGAATACTCATTAATTAATTAATTAGAAAAAATTATAGAAATTTGAAATAAAAAGATCTAAATTTCTCGTTCCTCACCAGGCTCAAGAGCAATGACATCAACCATTGGACCAACAATTTTAATAAAATCTTGAACATTTTGAACTAGAACTGGAAAGGTCTTATAATGAATGGGGACAACTTTTGAGCAATTAAGCAATTCAAGAGCTTTGGCTGCTTCCTTAGGACCCATAGTGAATAATGAACCAATCGGAAGAAAAGCAAGATCGACATCATAAAGGTCACCTAACAATTTCATATCCATAAAAATTCCAGTATCACCAGCATGGTAAGCAGTAAGAGTAGATAATTTAAAAACAAAACCTACAGGAACACCAACAGTAGTACTATGTTGCGCGGTAGTAAAAACAAACTCGATACCAGCAACAGAAGCGGTACCACTAATGTTACCACCTATTACATTCTTAACGCCATCATTTTGAGCTTTGTTTGCTAATTCAAAAACACTAATGAAAGTAGCACCAGTATTTATGCAAATTTTAACTGCATCATCATAGCCATGATCACCATGTCCATGAGTCACAAAAACAGCATCTGCTTTCTTAATATCATCTACTTTGAGTTTTGCAACGGGATTACCAGTTAACCATGGATCAATATAAATTGTTTTTTCTTGATCAACGATTTTTATTCCCGCATGACCTAACCAAGTTATTTTCAATTTTTTTCTCACCTAAGATTCTAGCTACCTTTATTCTTTATGACTTTTTTACTTTTTTGGCAAAGAATATTATGTTTAAATTAATGGTAAATATAATGAAGGGTGCGAAAAAAAGAGCGGTGTTCTTGTTTTTTGCTATATTTTGCACCCTTAACATTTATAGGTCTTTGAGTTGTAGCTCAAAAAGGTAATCTTCTTATTTGTCTGTCAGTATATTATCTTTATAAACATATAAATGGCTAAATTTTCTTTATAGTAATTTCTAGAAATTCATTTTTATCTACTAATTTGTAGAAAAAAAGTGATATGGATGGATGATCATTTTTTAAAAATTAAACAATAACTATGATCATAACCATAACCAAATGTACCTGCTATCCTCCATGATTCTGTTTGACCATCAACAATTTCTTTCTCACGTTTTTCCCAAATAATTATCGTTTCACCTACAAATCGTAATTCCTCAGAAATTTTTCTAGCTATATCCCAAGCTAATGTTGTTACTCCTTCCTCTTTATTTTTTAGATTCGCAACATCAACTATTATATAGGCATTTTCCTTCATTACTTCTTTAACATTACCAAATATCTTTTTGATGTCTTCTAAGTATTGCTGGTACGAACCTATTGTAGTATAAGCATTAAATGGATTTTCTATTTCATCTTTCATCATAAAAGGAGGTGAAGTAAAACAGAAATCACATTTAGGGATTTTATAAGTTAATAACTCCAATGCATCTCCATGTATGATATTTTCTTTATGATGAATTTTTTCAGTTATAAATTCATATCTTTCTTTATCATATTCTATACCAAAAGGTATTCTCCCCAACTCTTCTGAGACAAATAGTGTTGTTCCTAAACCTGCAAAAATATCTAAAACAGTATTACCTTTTTTAGTATAATTTTTAAGAAAAAACTCAACTAAATTTTCTGGAAACCTATTATCATTTTCTTGAAATTTCTTTGGTAATTCTCTTTGATAGATTTTAGGTAATATAACATAAGTCTTCATAATTATTAGAACTGTATTTTTAGTAAAAAACATTTAGAAAAAAACACAATATTAAAGACTGATATTATTAACAATTTAAAAAGAAAAAGAAAGAAAAGAGTATTTAGACTAAAATATCTTTTCTTGTGCATAAGGATTTACGATTGAAACTTGTTCATTAAATGCTTTCTGCCATTTAGCATCTGTTACATACATGAATATTGTGAAAATAAGACTAAAAACACTTAATCCAGAAATAATAGAGATAATTGTTATCATTTGTGATGTTAAGACTAAAGGCATAAAGGGATCAAAGTAAAGATACTCAAATATACCAAACAAATAAATTTCTAAGTATATAGTTAAACCTAGAATAGCATATGTGAAAATGTATTGAAAAATTAAGATAGCTAATCGAATCCCTGCACTCACAGGTGTTGTGTAATTTTTACCTGAATTATATTTGATGTAATCATTCAATTTTTTATATTTCCAATAATTCAATATAAAGAGAAAAATCGGTATTGGTATTATCGCTGAAATTACAATATATATTATTACTGTTGTTTTATCAGTTTCTAAAGAAGGTCCTTCTTTTGCTGGAGTAGCCAAATTAAGTTTGTTCATATCCTCAAAATTGAAGTAGTAATATACGTAGTAGAAAATACTAGTTACAAATAATGATAAAAGCAACCATAACCAAAATGCACGTTTTACCAAATTTTGCACATAAGGTGTGGGAGGAGGAGTCATTAAGGTTGGTTCTCCACCAAATTTTTCTTCAAAAGATTTTAAAGAAGCGCCACATTTCACACAAAATAGGTATTTATCTTCATTATTAGTTCCACACATAGGGCAATAAGTCATCACGATACCTCTCAAAATTAACGGTAAATATACTAAAATAATATTTATTCACCTAGTATTTAAAATAGTCGAAATAAAAAAACTAAATATATATCGGAAATTTCTAGAAATAATGTATATACTCAAGCAACCAAATACTTCTAGAAATCCTTATTATAATAAAAATCAATATTTTTCACGTAATTATTCTACTAGCTAGCTAGAATATGGGGGATGTGTCGAGTGACAATTCTAGTAACTGGAGTAACAGGATTTTTAGGTAGCGTTTTAATTAGAGAATTAATTCATAATGAAAGTTTTGTAGGAAAAGATATCAGAATATTAGCAATGCCTCACGAAAATGTTGATGTATTGAAAAAAATGGGTATAGATATCTTCGTTGGGGATCTTAGAGATAAGAATTCTTTGATCGGAATAATGAAAGACATTACTACTGTTTATCATAATGCCGCAATAATAGTTAATGAAGCAGTATCTCGAGAAGAAATGATGTTAATCAATTATCAAGGTACCGTTGCTTTAGCTGAGGGATTCTTGAAGGAAAAAGCGGCAGAAAAATTTGTTTTTGCTAGTACTTTAGGTGTTTATGGTATGAAATATCCAAATTACCCTGTGCCTGAAAGTGGTCCAATAAAACCAGCTAATAATTATCAAGAATCGAAATATCTAGCTGAGAAATATCTTCTAGATTTAGCAGAGACAAATGGAATAAATACTTCAGCAATTAGAAATAGTCTCATTCTTGGTCCGGGGGATACAAGTACATCACCTAGATTAGCAAGAGGTTTACTTGATGGGAAAATACCATATTTAGGTAAAGGTACTAATCGATTTTCAATGGTGGATGCTCGAGATAGTTCAAGAGCAATGATTTTAACTACTAAGAAACCAAACTCGAAAGGAGAAGCTTACAATGTAAAAAGCTTTGATATTAATCAGAAAGATTATTTTGATTATTATGCTGAGGCATGTAATAATTGTTACCCGCAGAAACAGTATCCATATTGGTTAGCTTATTTATTTGCTTGGTTAAAGGAAAAAACTACTCCCAAAGGTCAAGAAGCTCTTATAACGAGGACACGAGTGAAAAGATATGGGTCAACAAGATTACTTGACACTACAAAAATTGAACAAACACTTGGATTCAAACCAAAATATACTGATCCTAAAATTGTTATTAAAGATTCCATAGATTGGTTATGCAAAAATAATTACTTGGCGATCTAAAACACGAACAAAAAATTCGCTAATCTACAATCATAAATTATTAAATATGAATTAAAGGAGTAAATTCTTTAATTCATCAATTACTTCAGGCTTGGCTAAAATAGCAATTAAGATTGCTGAGAAGCTATTTAGTAGATTTATCATATCAATATCCATTTTACCATAGAGTTCAGTTAAGTTTGAATTTGTAGCGATAAAATCCATCAGTGAATCTATATGTTTGTATTCTCGTACTTTGAAATCATTAATTAAATTACAAAAAATATCTTCAGGGAGATCAGCTTTCTTATAATATTCTCTCATCAAAACAAATAAATTGGATGTAAATTGTTTAACATATTCTTTCTTTTCCCGTAAATGATCTTCATCGGGTTTTAAAAAGAAAATTTTCCCTGTTCTTGAATATAGTTTCTCTAAAACACGACTCCCTTCTGTTACCCGATGACCAGTAACGCGAACTAATCCAGCAGATTCTAATTTTTCTAAATGACGATAGATCGTTTTTATTGTAAAAGTATACTTTTGAGATTCTTTATCAAAATATAAATGATGAATCTCTTTTACAGTCATAGGTCTCTTCCGGAGTGCTGAAACAATTGGTATATATGATTCAACTATTTTTGCTTGTTCAGTATTCATGTAAACTATAAATTCAGGTTCTTTCTCAATGAAGTCCTTATAATTTATTTCTTCAATGTTCTTCTTTGCAGCCATAAGGTAACCTTCTACAAGACCTATTTTTAAAACAATGTCTTTTCTATTTAGAATAAGAGTAAAACTAATATATATAATTGTCTATAGAATGACATACATTGTCAATGGTGTGACTACAAAAAGGAACGAATAAAAATGAAATATTCAAAATTAGGGAAAACAGGCATAAGAGTTTCAAAAATTTGTTTTGGTACTATGGGTTTTGGTTGGATGGAGAAAGAATCTGATCCTAAAGATATTCTCGAGAAAGCAATTGATTTAGGAGTCAATTTCTTTGATACAGCAAATGTCTATTCGAGAGGAAAATGTGAAGAGATTCTAGGTACTACAATGAAAGATCGACGAGATGATGTGATAATAGCCACTAAAGCTTTTTGGTCATTTAAACGACCAGCTGATACAGGTTTATCACGGCCATTTTTAATTAAAGAAATTAAAGAATCTCTACAAAGATTACAAACTAATTATGTCGATTTATTTTTAATTCACCGTTTTGACACTTCAACATCAATTGAAAATGTACTAAAAACTCTAAATGGTTTAATTGATGAAGGCAAAATTTTACACATTGGAGCTTCGAGTATGTATGCTTGGGAATTTACTAAATCATTATGGCTTGCTGATAAACTAGGATTAGAAGGTTTTCAAGTATCGCAACCTCACTATAATCTACTCTATAGAGAAGAAGAACGTGAGCTTTTACCGTTATGTAAAGATCAACAAATAGGAGTCATTCCATGGGGTCCTTTAGCTAGAGGAGTTCTAACTGGTAAATATTCATCTACTAATAAACCTAATACAAAACGAGCGAAAATAGATAGTGATTTGGAACAATGGTTTTTACATCCACAAGATTTTGCAATAGTTGAACGTGTTGTGGAACTTGCAAAAGAAAAAGATGTTAGTCCAGCTCAAATTGCACTTGCTTGGATGCTCTCAAAAGATGTTATTACTGCGCCTATTGTTGGTATTACAGCAATGAAACATTTAGAAGAAGCTGTTGAAGCAGTTGAGCTAAATCTCTCTGAAAAGGATATTTCTTATCTTGAAGAATTATATCAACCAAGATTCCTTACAGGACATTATAGTGGTAAAGCTTTAGCTGGCGACGAATAAAGTAAACAAAAATGATTATGTATATAATGAGCATAAAATACTAAAAAGAGCAGATAGAGATGACAAATAATAGCAAACAAGTCTTGGGTATTATTGGTAGTCCAAGAAAGAAAGGAAACACAGATATTTTGGTCAAAACAATCCTTGAAAGTGCTAGTGAAGCAAATGCAAAAGTAGATGCGGTTTATCTTAATGAACTCAAAATAAATCCTTGTCAAGCTTGTAATTATTGTGCAAAGAATGGGTCATGTAGACAAGATGATGATATGAAAAGCATTATTGATAAGATGAAAAAGAGTGATATTTGGATTTTTGGTACACCAGTTTATTGGTGGGGACCAACTGCACAATTCAAACTTTTCATTGATCGTTGGTTTGATCTCTATCATAATTATAGATTCAATAACAAGAAAGTACTATTAGTAATTCCAAGTGGTGGTGGAACATCTTATGCTAAGTATACTGAAGCAATGTTAAAAGATGCATTAGTTTATATGGGTGCAACTGTTTTTGGGACTCTGTTTGCACCAAATACTTCAGGAAGAGGAGAGGTAAAGAATGATTTGAAATTGATGGGAGAAGCCAAGCGTTTAGGTAAAGAAATTTTGAAGTAGAAGATGGTGAAATTTAAATGAAAACTATTAGATTAGGTAAAACAAATTTAGTTGTGTCAAGGATCGGTATTGGAGGTATCCCCATTCAACGACCTAATGATGAAGATGCCATTAAAGTTATCCAACGTGCACTTGATTTAGGTATTACTTTTATTGATACTGCCTATGGTTATACTGTTAGTGAAGAACGTGTAGGTAAAGCAATTGCTGGAAGACGAGATAAAGTAGTTATTGCTACGAAGGGAGGATGGCGAAGTAAAGAGATAGTATTAGAACATATTAATACTAGTCTAAAAAGAATGAATATTGATTATATCGACATCTGGCAATTCCATAATGTAAGTACTGAAGAAGCATTTGAAGGACTCTTCAAAGAAGGAGGAGCTATGGAAGGAGCTAAAATAGCTTTAGAAGAAGGAAAAATCAAACATTTAGGGTTGAGTAGTCATTCAGTTGAAATAGCTATAAAAGCAGCAAAATCAGGATTTTTTGAAGTAATACAGTTTCCATTGAATTTCATCAGTGATCACGCTTTGGATGAATTAATCCCATTAGTGAAAAAGAATGACATTGGGTTTATTGCCATGAAACCTTTTGCGGGAGGTAATATAAGAAAAGCAAATTTAGCGATCAAATATCTTTTGCAATTTGATAATGTTATCCCAGATCCTGGCGTAGAGAAAATAGAAGAAGTTGAAGAATTAGTGGAAATCGTCAATGGATCATGGGTAATCTCCCAGGGAGAAAGAACAGAAATGGAACAAATAAGCTCTGAATTGGGAACGAAATTCTGTCGCCAATGTGGGTATTGTCAACCTTGTCCAGAGAATATCCAAATCTCTATGATTATGATTACTAAAATTATGTGGAAATTATGGCCAAAGGATTTCTTACAAGGAGGATGGTTTGCAAAAGCGATGGAAACTGGCAAGAATTGTAAGAAATGTGGTGATTGCGAAAGTAGATGTCCATATAATCTAGAGATAAGGGATATGATAGAAGATAATATACAATTTTATGAAGAGAATATAGCAAAAACAAAAAGTTAAGAGTGAAATAAAATGAAAAATAATGTACTTGGAAAAACTGGAATAAAAACATCCATACTTGGCTTTGGATGTATGAGATTGCCAACTATAGCTCCTGGTTCTGAGAAGATAGACCATGATATAGCTATCAAAATTATCAGAAAGGGTATAGATGCGGGAATTAACTATGTAGATACAGCCTATAATTATCATGACTATGAGAGTGAAATAGTTCTTGGAAAAGCTCTGAAAGATGGTTACAGAGAGAAAGTCACTCTAGCTACAAAGTGTCCTATATGGGATGATGAGAAATTCACAAAATCTGAAGATCTTGAGAAATTCCTAGATGATAGCTTGAAAAAGTTAGGTGTAGAATATTTAGATGTCTATCTCCTACATGCCATTAATAAGAAAAGATGGGATGAAAAAGTCCTCAAATTAAATCTTATTGATGAAGGTATGAAAGCTAAAGAAAAAGGTAAGATAAAACATCTAGGATTCTCCTTCCATGATAAACCAGAAGTATTAAAAGAAATTCTTGAGCATCCTGACTCAGCAAAATTCGATGTAATGTTAATTCAATACAATCTACTCGATAAGCAATATGAAGAGATGATACAACTTGCAGCTGATAAAGGATTGGGAATTGCTGTTATGGGACCAATTGCTGGGGGAAGACTTGCAGGTAATCCTCCAGAAGATATGCAGAAATTCTTAACTGAAGGAAGAACGAACTTCGCAGATTTAGCTCTAAGATTTGTTTGGTCAAATCCCAATATTTCTGTTGCTTTATCAGGCATGGGTTCAGAAGAAATGGTTGATGATAACTTAACAATAGCTAATAGTAAACAACTCGAATTAACAGAGGATGAAATAAAACATACAGAGGAAATAATTTCTATCATCAAAGAGAAAACAGATAACATTTGTACAAGCTGTCGCTATTGTGAACCATGTCCTAATGAAGTAGTAATTTCCTTTATTTTCAGATCCCTTATCATGGCTCAAGTCTATGGAGATATGGAAAGAGGAAAGCTATATTATTCTAAAATTGGTGAACCTGATTGGCCACCTGGGAAACAAGCAGATGCATGCATAGAATGTGGCGAATGTGAACCAAAATGCCCACAGAAGATCCCCATTATTGATCAGCTTAAGAAAGCTCATGAAATTTTAAATGCTAAATAATCAATCATGAATAAAGGTGTTTGAATGTTAGAAATCGCTATGAACCAGATAAATGTTACAAATATTGATGAAGCAATTAAATGGTATACTGAGAAATTAGGTTTTGAAGTTTCTAAAGAACATTATTACCCTCCGAAAGCAGTTGACCTAGTTCAATATGGTGGGGTAAGGTTAATCCTTTACCATGTGAACAAATCGAATACCAATGACTATCCTAATGTTGCTCAATCTATTATCATTTTTAAAACAAAGGATTTAGTTATTACCTGTAATGATCTTCGAGAAAAAGGTGTAGAATTAATTTATCCTAAACCTATTCAATTTCCTGCAGGAATGTTTAATGCCTTTAAAGATCCTTTTGGGAATATTCATGAAATTGTTCAATTGGATTAATTTTTTTGTTAATCCAATTGTTATTTTATTTCTTCCATTAAAATGTTAAAATCAACCGACTCCCATGTGGAACTTAATTCATCTATAAGCTTTTGACAATCAAGTAATATTGTCTTATTATGAAGTTTAGTGGCGAGAGAAATAATAGTTTGTAAGTTAGCTTTTGTCTGAGAAATTAGCTCTAAATCAGTTTGGTCAACGATTTCATTTTTTTGGATTTGAGCGACTATTTCTTTCTGCTGGTTAAGCATAAATGTTAAATCAATTTTATCCAAAAAGTAGATTTTATCTTCAATAAAGAGGAGATTGTTGCTTTTACTGAAAGAGTTTTTTTCTATTACAGAGATAATTTTCTCACGAGGTTGATGAGTAGCTGCTGTTAGTTTCTCAATTGGAATATAAGTAACTTGCACATACCTGAATGTTGTTAATGCCCGTTGAATGACATACCAGGGTAGAGTTATCAATTTTCTAATGGAAATAACTGTTATGAAACATAGAATAATATAGGAAGGGATGATAATAGAGAGAGCTTTTGCAGCTGTGAGAATTTTTTGTCGTAGTGGAGTGTCATGGGAATTTAACGGATCTGTACCAACCCGAATTTCCTCGCCATCAAGAAAGCCATCTCCATCTGTATCGGGATTCAGTGGTTTAGTATGATATAGAAGGATCTCTTCGCCATCTGCAAGAAAATCATTATCAGTATCATATTTTTGAGGGTTAGTATTCCACCAGTATTGTTCTGTTAAATCATCTAAATAGTCAAGATCACGATCCAAAGTTCGCGTTCGGAAAACAGTTCCACCATAACAATACCATGGAGACTTTCTGTTAGATACTGAATTCATTTCATAACAATAAAGAGCACTTGAAGTAGCTATTAGTAATTCCAAATGACCATCGATATCCAAATCCATAACACAAGGAGTTCCTTTAATGTACTCTGTTGATGGAAGAGAAAGATTCCATAGGATATTTTGATTGGCAGAAATACATATTAGTAAATTATTATCACGAATTGCACCAATTATATCTAATTCATCATTTCCATCCACATCAGCTAAACATAGTGAAATAGCATACTCAACTATTTCTGGTTTTAGATTATATTCCCAGAGTAATTGACCATGAAAATCTAAACAAACAAAACCCTTTTGATAATGAAAAGTAATGATTTCCAATTCGTTGGAATCTTGAATATCAGCAAAAATAAGGTTATCTGAATAAGTTACTTCTGAAGCACCAACATCAGTATAATTCCATAAGAGTCCACATGTAGAATTCAAACAAGTGAGTCCATAGTCCATAGTACTTGTGAGAAAAATTTCCATCTTATTATCATTATTCAAATCAATGATAAAGGGGATTAAAAAATGATCGAGAGACCATAAGAGTGTTCCATTCGAGCTCAAGCATAATGTATCTTCAGCAAAACCATAGATATGAGTTGATACCAGTATTTCTAATTGCCCATCTGAATCAAGATCAGCTACAGCTAATTTATTAATTAGAGGAGCCCATGCTTGATATTTCCAGAGAAGAGCTCCAGAATTATTAAGGCAATAAATATCAAATGAAGAACAAAAGAGAATCTCAAGTGAATTATCATTATTAATATCAATTACAAAAATATTCGACCCTGGATTTGTTTTTGAATAAAGCCACAACTGCTCACCAAATCGATTGAAACAGAATATTCCACCTATAAACGGGACTAGTATTTCCAGCTGCCCATCATTTTGCAAATCAGTAATGGTAATAGCTCCAGCTTGGCTTCCTATAGTAGTATTCCAATATATGGAGCCATCCGCATTAAAAGCTACCAAACCAGTAGAGGTACCAATCAAAACTTCAAATTGATTATCATAATTAAGATCAGCTACTGTTGGTGGGGAAGTGGGAGATATATTCTCTATCAACCATTTTAACTTAGGAGTTATTGATTCATTAACAGCATTTAATCTTTCTTCATTTATACTACTATTTGAAAATGAAATTTGTAGGAATAAAACCATTGTTATAAAGATAATTGCAGTCCTCTCTTTCTTCAAAGCTATTCCTTCTAGTAATATTATTAATCTTTTACTTTCTTAACTTTTTTTTTAAAAATAATAACTCACCTCATCATGGAACGCCATTCTAAAACAAAAATGCTTTTCTATAATTAGTATTATTACTTTTTTATAATTTTTAAAGGATTTCCAATTTTTCCAATGAAATTTGTCATCAATAACGATATGATTAAATTTTTTTGTTTTTATAACTCACTGAAACGATTGTCTGTTTTTATATCTTTAATTTCTCTTTTATCATACAACCCACATTTTGCTTCTGGATAGGAGTCGAAATCTATGATGTAAGGTTTAATATCTAATAGTGGTGTTTCGTCTAACATATCAACCCCAGAAAATACTATTTCAATGTAGGTTTTTTTCGCGTTAATTTCCTCTAGCTTAACAATTGATAATCCGATAGCATTTGGTCTATTAGGAGCTCTAACTTTATTATGTAGTGTTATTTTCATGGATATGAAAAGAAGTCTAACTTTCGCAGGATTACTAATAATTGGACAATATATACTTGTAAGATTTGGAGGAATTAATGATATCCTTGAACCATTCAAATATGCTTCATTATTTAATTATTTCAATGTTACCAAAATCATTAGTGAAGGTGTATTCCATCTATGGGATTACATAATCCTATTTGGTTCTGGAATAATAGCTTTGTTTGGTTATCTAATAATTTTTCAAAAACGAGAAATTATTTATTAAGAAATAAATGAGAATAGAGGTTACTCCTCTAATCGAATTTAAATGAAGGTAAATCTAACATGTCTAATGATATTGGGGATATTCTAATTATTGGTGCAGGTGCAATTGGAGGAGCAACAAGTGCAATTCTTTACAAGAACAATATTGATGTGACATTGCTCTCTCGAAAGAGTGAACACTATGATAAAGTTAAGAAAGATGGATTAACAATCAAAGGTATTGATGAGATCTTTAAAGTACCGATTTTTTCAGATATAAAGAAGCTAAATAAAAAATACAAACATATTTTAGTTACTACAAAGAATCTTGAAACAGAAGATGCTGTAAAAAATATTTCAACTGTCCTCACTAATAACAGTTTAGTATATAGCATGCAAAATGGTTTTGGTAATACAGATATAATTGCCAAATATATACCTAGAAAACAAATTGTTGCAGGTGTTGTTGGATGGGGGGCTAATCGAACTCAACTTGGAGAAATTACTATAACTTCTTCTACAGGTGATTTTGTAATTGGCTTTGAAAATGAGAAAAGCATAGGGAATCCTGATTTACTGGATATTCAAAAGAAACTCAATTTATGGAAACCAACAATAATTACTGATAATATACTAGGGTATCGTTGGTCAAAACTCATAGTAAATTCTGTAGTTGCTCCAATGGGTGGTTTATTAGGAATAACTTTAGGTGAGCAATTGAAAAATCCTAGAGTTGTTAATGTAATACGTTCTATTAAAGAAGAAGGAGTTAATGTTGCTAAAGCACTCAATATTAAATTAGAAAAAGTAGACAATTTAGATGTTAAATTATTCTTCTATAAACCACAATCAGAAGATCGATTTTTCGCAAGGATGAAAAATAAAACAGTTAGCTCAATTATTGCTAAAATTGGTGCAAAAAGACATGGTAAAATCCGTTCTTCTCTTCTATGGGATCTTGAACACAAACGTAAAACAGAAATTGATTTTCTTAATGGTTATATTGTAAAGAAGGGTTTAGAAATAGGAGTTAAAGTATCCGCCAATGCCTTTTTAGTAAAAGCTATTCATGAAATTGAAAACGGTAAACGAAAAATAGGTATGCATAATTTAGATGATTTAGAGAAAGTTGTAAGTTCAAGCTAAATACTATTGAAGTTAGATGACCTTTAGAAGGTTTTTTCTTCGTCTAATAGCTCTACGAACCATCCAAGAAAGAATTCCTCTTGGAGGTTTTTTAATTTCTGATTTTTCTCGAGGAACTAAACTTAAAGCCTCATTTGGACAGACAAGTGCGCAAACACCACATCCAACACATTTATTATCTATATGACATTTTTTCTCAATAATTTCTATTGCCTTGAATTGACATCTTTTAATGCATTTCCCACAACCATTACAAAGATTTTCATCTATACTTAATACATAATCAGATTTAACGAAAGCATTAGGCTGATTATAGGTTACTAGTCCTCTTAAAACACCACAGCAACATGTACAGCAATTACAAATATATGATTGCTCTGTAGCGACATTCATAGTTGAATGAATTAAACCAGCTTCTTCTGCTTCTCTCAGAACTTTAATTGCTTCTTCTAATGATACTGGTCTCAAACTATCTTTGTAGGCATTTTCTCGAGATGAAAAAGAGATACAAACACTTGTTGGATATGAACAACTATTACCAATCAATTTTTGTTGAACTCTACATATACACTCTCGAATGCTCCAGCTTTTAGCGTTTTTCAATAGTTCTTCTGCTTGATTATATGGACGAATAATCAGATCTGTTTTTATCACTCTATTAATAGGTATAACACGTTGGATTGGTGGTTTAGATGTGAATAATGTATTTCCTCTAGTTTTTTGACAATATTCTTCAAAAAGTTGAGCAAATTCAGCATCCATTCTGTGAAGTTGAGCTTCATAAATTCCAATAACAAATGGATACAAACCATATTTTGTTCCTTTATCTGATTCCCAAACATGTATCTGTCCTTTTTCATGCATAGTTTCTAAAAGTATAGCGAGATTATCAGCTGGCATCTTCAATCTTTTTGACAATTTTGGCAGAGTTTCACCACGAAGTTTTAATTTGCATGCTAATTCAGCTTCTTCAGGTTCAAAAATCCATTCTAGAACACGTAAGTGTATATCGTCCTTAGTTTTTTGAAAACCATTTGGTATAGTGTTTAATATTTTAGTGAGTTTTTCATACGGGGTTTGTTCGTGACCTGCTGTCAAAAAAAAATCGCCTTAAATTTAAAGTATTAAATAGAAGCAATTAATTGAGCTATTTAAGACTCGTTATTAATATTATTAGGTTAGATTTTATGAGTTATCTTCTTTACTATTAGTGTTAAAAGAAGATGTAATTAAAAGAAGTAATTTATTATCCACATTATTATTTTTGTTCAAATTATTACTGATATCTAATCAAATATTTAATAATATACAAATTTAATAAACCAGATTACTAATTGATAATTCAAACTTAATATTAATTAATGTAGAAGACCTACCTTTACGAAATAAAAAAAAGAGGTTTTGATAGTATGTCTCTAGAGAAAGTATTTGAAGAAATTGAAAAAAGAAAAGATAAAGCGATAAAAGATTTAGCGGATTTTTTAGCTATACCCTCTGTATCCGCTAAAGAAGAATTTCTCGTTGAAGCAGCTGATTTTTCTGCTAAACTACTCAAAGATAATGGGTTTGAAGTTAAGAAATTTGATACTGGTGGTGGACCAGTAGTTACTGGGTTGATGAATGTAGGAGCAAAACGAACTTTACTATTCTATGATCATGCGGACGTTCAACCTGCTGAACCTTTTGAACTTTGGGATTCTGAACCATTTAAACTTGACATACGAGAAGGAAAGATGTATGGTCGAGGTGTTGCAGATAATAAAGATGAAATCGTTTGTCGAATACATGCCATACGCGCTTGGCTAGATGCTGGTTTAAAATTACCTTGTAATATAAAATTTGTAATTGAAAGCGAAGAAGAAAGCAGCAGTAAAAATCTAACAAAGTACATTGAACAAGATATTGATTTCTTGAAAAATGTTGATGGTTGTATTTGGGAATTTGGTGGTAGTAATCGTGAAGGACTACAAGAATTTATTTTAGGTGTAAAAGGAATTCTCTATATCCAAATCTCGGTTAAAGAAATGAGTATTGATTCTCATTCTGCAAATGCTACTCATTTACCAAATGCTGGTGAAAGATTACTACAAGCGATTAATTTACTAAAGGATAAGAATGGCAAAATACTCATTCCTCACTTTTATGATAATATAGGAAAAATCACTCCTGAAGAAATAGAAGTAGTGAAAGAATATAAGCAATATCCACAAGAAGTCAAGGAGCATTTTGGTATAGATGAATTTCGTTATGGTATGAACGATGAAGAAGCAAAATTGGCTTATTTCACCAAACCTACTTGTAATTTATGTGGATTTACTGCAGGTTGGCAAGGTAAAGGTGGAAAAACGGTTATACCAAAAGAAGCCTCTGCAAAAATCGATTTCAGATTAGTCAAGAATCAAGATCCAAATAAAATCTTAGAGAATTTACGAAAATATTTCGATGATAATGGGTTCTCTGATGTGAAAATCGATTGGTCTAATGGGTATCCACCATCAAAGACTTACGTGAATGCTGATTTTGTGAAACTTTGCAAACGTGCTAATAAACGAGTTTACAATCACGAAGCTTCTGTTCAAATTACTTCAGGTGGTTCAGGACCAATGTATCTTTTTGGTGACCATATGCCTGTTGTTTCTTTAGGTTGTGGGAATGCTAATTCCAATTCTCATGCACCAAATGAAAACATTTTTGTTGATGATTTTATTGATGGCATGAAAATGATTGCTACAATTCTAGATGAATTTAAGAATTGGTGAAAAAATAAGAGTGAATAATTGGTTCACTCTAATTCTATTTTTTATAAAAAACCTATTTTTTCAGAAGTGGTATTACACAAATAAATTGCAAAACCTCAGAACCAATGTTTTCATAACCATGTTTTTCTTCTGGTGGAACATAAATAGCATCAGTAGCTTCTACTCTTGTTCTAGTACCATCCTCAGTGATTAAATCACATTCTCCTTGGTGTATGTAAATTTCATGTTCTTCAGGATGTCCATGTATACCAATTATTGCTCCCGGTTCTAATGTAAATAATCGCATAGCAAATCGTGGAGCTCCTTGTTCTTTACTTATCAACCATTGAATTTTAGTTTTAGTAGAACCATAAGAAGTAACATCCTGAGCTTCTACATCTGTTAATTTTCGTATTAGCATTATAACTCACCAATAAGTAAAATTACATTTAGCATTTAAAAGTTCATCTAATTTATTTCTAATAAAAAGAAAAAAAAGAAAAAATGGATTTCAAGTAGGAATATATCCTACTAATCCATCTCCACCATTAACTAAAAGGAGTAAACCTAAGAAAAGAGTTGCTGTTAAAGACATAACAACTAATAGAGTATTGATACTTGGACCTGCTGTATCTTTGAATGGATCACCTACAGTATCACCTGTTATAGCTGCCTTATGAGTCTGAGTGCCTTTACCTCCAAGGTTGCCATCTTCGATCCATTTCTTAGCATTATCCCAGCTACCTCCAGCATTAGACATAAAGATAGCAAAAACAAATCCTGAAAGAATTGTTCCTGCTAAAAATGCTGCTAAGGCTTTTACTCCTAAGATAATTCCTACAGTAATAGGCAATAGCACAGAAAGTAAACTTGGAAGTACTAATTCCTTTAATGCTCCTCTAGTAGCTATATCTATTGTTCTATTATAATCAGGGAGTTGTTTGCCTGTAAGAATGTCAGGATTAGATTCAAATTGATCGCGTATTTCATTAACCATTTTTGCTGCATTTCTTTGGACAGATAAGATAAGTAATGCTGAGAAAATTCCGGGTACAATTACTCCAATAAAAGCTCCGATTAAAACATAGACATTAAGAAGATCTACTATCCAATCAGTTATTCCCAGAATATTTTGAACCTCAGATGTGTATGAGAAGAGTAAAGCTAAAACAGTGAGATTAGCAGCACCAATTGCAAAACCTTTTGTAATAGCTTTTGCAGTATTACCTGCTGAATCTAATTTATCTGCAACGCGAATCACTTCTTCACCTAAACCACCTTGTTCAGCAATTGCTCTGGAATTGTCAACGATAGGTCCAAAAGCATCATTAGAAACAACTGTACCAGTAATAGCTAACATTCCAACTGCAGCCATAGCTACACCAAATACTCCATGTAGAAGGTAAGCGCCTATCATTGCTGCTATAATACCAATTGCAGGGGGTACGACACTTAGTAAACCATATGAGAAACCTGAAAGGATAACGATAGCATCACCTTCTTCAGCTGCTCTAGCAATATTTTGTGTTGGTTTTTTATCATCTCTTGTGAAATAATCACTTGTCCATCCAATAATTACTCCACATACTAACCCAATAATTACAGCTCCATAGTCTTTCCAAAGCAAGATAATTTCATCGTGAGTTATTCCTGGAGTTACTTTCATTAGAATTACTACAAGGATTGCACCAAATGCAGCGAAAATTAATGTAGCTATATAGGTTCCTAGATTCAATAATTTACCAGGATCTTTTGTTTTCATGGCTTTAATTAATAGGATACCAATTAATGAAGCAAATAATCCCATTGCTGAGAGCAATATTGGATAAACAGCGAAAGCACCAATAACAGTTTCTGTTGAACCAAATTCCCGAATAACAATGTTTGCCAAGATCATAGCTGATAAAATAGAAGCAACGTAAGAATCAAGAAGATCACTTCCCATACCAGCAATATCACCAACATTATCCCCAACATTATCTGCAATGGTAGCGGGATTTCGTTCATCATCTTCAGGGAGATTATATTCAGCTTTTCCAACCAAGTCTGCACCAACATCTGCTGTTTTAGTAAAAATACCCCCACCACATTTCATGAATAAAGCAATTGTACTTGCACCGAAGCTAAAACCTAGAATAACAGCAGGTGATCCAAAAATCCAATAAATAACTGATATGCCCACTAAAGCTGAACCTACTACAGCTAGACCCATAACCGATCCACCAAAAAATGCTACATCGAATCCTTTATCAAGACTTTTTGTGCACCCATGAGCTGCACGGGTATTTGCCCTAACACCAACAATCACTCCAAGCCATCCTGCAAACATTGAAGCACCAGAGCCTACTAAATAGGCTATTGCTTGTTTCCAATTGATATCACCACTTATTACAGGTATATTCCCAGAGGTCAATTCCTCAGAAGGTAGGAATAATAGGATGATAACAAAGATTACTCCCACAAATATACTTAAAATCATATATTGTGTCTTCAGAAATCTTCTTGCACCTTGTTCAATTTTCTTAGAAGCGGCAATCATTTTCTCATTCCCCGGGTCTTCTTTCATAATAAGAAATCTAAAGATAACCGCAACAATAATTGATATGCTTCCTGCAACAAGTGCGAGTATTATAGTTAAAGGCACTTCTAAACTCATTATAGTTCACTCGAATTATTTTTCTTTTTCATAAATTATAATAGTTAATTTAAAAAAATTCCTCAATAATCGTAGAATAAATCATAAATAATTGAAGTTCTTTCATTTAGATACATCATATTTTGATTTTAATTAATTAATAAAAGCAACTCATAATAAAATGAGAACCTTTTTGAATTTTAATATTCTTATATAAAGAAATAATTAAGCAAAAGGGGAAATGGTAATGCAAGAGAATAATGAAATAAAAGAAATTTTATCAGAATTTCTAGATGAAATACCATGTGTAATATTTGATATTATTTATAATATTACTTCTGAAACAGCAAAAATTACATTTATCAACGAAACAGCTAAAATTTTCTTGCTAAATATCATTGATTATAAAGAATTTAATACTGGATTTAAATTAAAAGAAATTATAGGCTCAAATGAACAGTTAATTAACATAAAAGTAGATATACAAAAGATAATTGGAAATAAAGAAGAAGCTATAATAAAAAATCAAGAGTTTATTATCAAAACAAAAAATAATAAGAAAATAATTATTCAAACATCTTACAAAATAAAATTCATATCAGATACTGATATTATGATTCGGGGTACATTAACACCAAAATCTGAAATAATTACACAAGAGATTGATTCTCAAGAAGTTGATGCAAAAATTTCTATAAAGGAAAAAGTGGGTAATCTTAAAAGCTTTTTTGAGAATTTTGATGCAATTATTATGATCCTAAATGAAGAAGGACGTATTCAATTTATTTCACCAAATGTTGGAGAAAATATATTATATAAAGCTCAAGAGGAAATTATTGGAAGGAAATTAGAGGATATTTTCCCAGCTGGACAATCAGAGTTCTTTTACACTCATTTTCAAGAAGCAATAAATACAAGTGAATCTATTGATTTTGAATACCATTTACCAATTGAAAATAAATTAAAATGGTTCCAATCTAGAATAATCCCAGTTCTAATTAAAGATGGTAAATATATGCAAGTAGTAGCAATAATTCGAGATATTACCCGTTATAGAATTAAACCAATTGATGACATATAGATACCACTCTATCTTTTTGTTTTATATTACATACCAAAAATTATTATTAGTTAAACAAATATATCCAATTTGTTTTGAGATGAAGAAAAATGGTTCAATATGATACTTGGCCTAAGGAACTAATGATTCACTACTGGCGATTAGATGAAAATTTCAGATCTTTTATAGCATCTTATGTTGAAAAAAATATCTCAGTTGGAAATGATTCTTTAGTTAACTATATACATGGGATAAATCAATTGATAGATACTCAGGGTATTCTTAATAATAATACTGAATTTCTTTTTCTAGCTGTAAATATTCTTAACATCCAAGCAAAATATGATAAGGTTTATGAAATATGTAAAAAGGATGAGCTTCATCCAGGTCTTTTAAACATCAAAGTCAACTCATTAATATCTCAAAGGAAATTTGACTCAGTAGAAGAAATAATCCATAAGGCTGAAGAACAATCGAAAGTTGCTGATCATTATAATTATTTATTTTCTCAAGCAAATAATCTCTTATATCTATATTATTCGCAAAAATTCGATAAAATTGATGAAGCTTATGCTAGATTCTCTTCACTATATAAGGAGCTACTTGAAAAACATCAAAATGAAAACAATATATTATTAGCTTTATCGGAACTTTATGCTTTAGGAAAATCTATTCTCATACTATTAAATCGAAAAAGAGGTAATATGGAAGATGGTATCAGAATTGGTTCAGAACTTTTAGCTAATATACGTTTAACAAATAATCGTTATCTATTAAACAGAATATTAAATAATACTTCATTATGTTTGATCGAATCTGGTAAATTAAAAGAAGGCCTAGATTTTCTTATAGAGGCATTTTCATTTTCTAAAATTCTAGCAAATGAATTACAATTATCAATTGCTGCGAATAATATTGGTTTTATTTACAGAAATATGGGGAATTTAGAGAATGCCATGAAATATTTCTATATTGCATTAGAAAATGCTAAGAAAGCAAAAATTGCTCCATATATTGTTGCCACTGAAACAAATATAGCTCATCTCCATTTAGATTTTGGTAATCCCAAACTTGCTTTGTCTAATTCTGAAGTTGCTCTTGAGAGTTTAAAGAAAAGTGATGTGCCAATTCCTCCACCATTAGCTATTGGTTTAGATTTGTGTAGAGCAGATATCTATGAAAATATGGATCGATTTGAAGAATCTGATAAAATCCTAGATGAAGTATTAACATTAATCAATGAAAAAGATCTTAAAAACGAAATACCAAAGGTCTATCTTCGAAAAGCTCGTTTAACTGCTAGACAATCAAACTTAGGAGAATCAAAGAAATATCTTGAAAAAGCATTGGCCATTGCTATAGAGAATCAATTGTTTGAAATCATTGCAAATGTAAAATTACAATTAGCAGAAATAGATTTGTTAAGATATAGAATGACCAATCAAGATGAGTTACTTTTAGAGGCTTACGAGAAAATTAGGGATTTGGAAAGATTGTGTCTTGAACAAGATTTCAAATTAATATTAATTGATGTATATATTTTACAAGGTTTACTTTTATCTATGAGTAATAAGATCAAACAAGGTAGAAAGACTTTAGAAAAAGCAGCTTCTTTAGCTCATGAATTAAATCTTACCGAAAAAGAACAAGAAGCTTTAACACAATTAAAGGAAGTTGAAAAAGAGAAAAAGAACTTGCTCGTTAGAATCTTTACTCGTATAAACAAGTCTATTCGATCAACTATTTCATTTGAAAGTGTAGCAAAACCAAAGAGTGTAAAAGCTGAAGTAAAAGCACTATATGTAATATCCAAACAAACAGGTTTGCCATTTTACCAGAAGGAGTTTGGCGAACAGATCCATATCGATTCTAATTTACTATCAGGACTTTTATCTGCAATTAGAACCATGGGACAAACAGTACTAGATGCTGAGGAAGGTGGATTAAAACTTATAGACCATGGAAATGTTTCGATTATGTTGGAAACTGGTACAGATTGTTTCTTCGCTTTAGTGGTTACTAAAGAAACATTCCTTACTAGGGAAAAGCTAAGAGAATTCATTGAATACTTGGAAACTGAGAATTTCTTCAAAGGTATAGATCATAGTGTAGTTTTGACTGATGAAAAAAGAAATGAAACATTTACTAAAATTGCTGAAGAATACCTTCTATAATTAATTCTTTAGAAAAGAATAAATCTTTTTTTCATTTTTCCCAAATTGTTTTTAGGAAGAAAGAGTAAATGGTTTTTACTTAAGTTAATTAGTTTTAACATAGTAAGTGATTAAGATGCAATGTTCAAAGTGTTCTATAGTAGCTTGTCAAGAAAATAATTTAGAAAAAGCACCAAAAGGTTGTCCTTCTGTTGAAAACAAAGAAGTTTTTCAAGAAGCAACAAAGGTATATGAGAACCCTGAAACAAAAAAAATCAGTCAAATAGCAGCTCATGTGGAAGTTAATGGATATATGCATTGGCCTCGTGTTCAAGAATTAATTATTTTTGCTAAAAAAATGGGCTATAAGAAGATAGGAGTTGCTTTCTGTATTGGTCTTAAAGAAGAGGCTAAGATTTTAACTGAAATGCTAGAAGTAAATGATTTTGAAGTAATCACTGGTATTTGTACAATAGGTTCTTTGCAAAAGAAAACTCTAGGAATACCTGATGAGGATACTTTTTCTACAGCAGAAGAAGTTGGTTGTAATCCCATAGGGCAAGCTTATTATCTAAATTCTAAAAAAACTGATTTAAATGTGGTTGTTGGATTGTGTATTGGTCATGATATTAATTTTATAAAAAACTCAAAAGCTCCTACAACAGTTTTAATTGTAAAGGATCGAGTAACTGGTCATAATCCTGTAGCAGTGCTTTATTCTAGATATTATAAGAGAAAGTACATTGGTGAAAAATATAGATTATAACTGATTATGAAAGAACTCAATATTTATGGTTATAATATTACTCATACCATAATTCTCTTTTTTTATTAGACCTTTAACTTCTAATCTACCTATTTCTTGAGAAACTGTTGATTTGGATAAAGATTTTAATTTTTACTGCTCCTATGTTTTTTTTCCACTTCCAAATGAAATGTTAATATTACTATAGATGAAAGAGCCTCCTCTAAAGTAGGTAAAAAGAAGGGTTCACTTTTTTGATTCTTAGTAATATTAATTTATTCTTCTGGATCCAGATTTTTTTCTTTCTTTTTCTTTCTTTTTCGTACTGCAATGACTATAATAGTTATAATTAACCCTATAACCAAAATTGGTACCACAAAATATGCTGAAACAATAAATCCAAATACTATCTCATCACTTATTTGATATCCTTCTGGATACAATCTTTTGATATTATTCAATTTGTTACAATCAAAAACATAAAAACTCCTGCCTGAGAATTCAGATGATTTTAATAGAAACAAATATTCATCTCTTAAAATACCACTATAAAAACCACCGTTCCCTTGGAAGTGATTAACGTACTGAGATATTTTCTGCAAGCTTCGTGGATTTGAAAAATCTAAAATCTCAATCTGTTTAAAACAGATCAAGTATAGAATATTATCATCAATGATAAAATCAGCAGGACTTCTGTTATTCTTATAGTCTACCAATAACTCAATATTATTTAAATTAGTACAATTATAAATTAAAACACCATAATTAGGTATCTTGTAAAAGAGTAAATTATTTAGTATATTTATACCTACACCAAAGGCTCCTTTCTCAAGTTCAATGAAATTAACAAGCTTTGGATCAGAACTATTATTTATATCCCAAATTTTTAGATAACCATTTACAAAATAGATTTCACTGTCGATAAATGTAAAATAAGAACGAAGTAAATAAAGATAATTTCCAGCTATTTTGATATCCTCATGATGACGAATTTTTTGAATTGGTTGATTTGCGATAGTGATATTAATCTCTTGATGCAAAAGAATTTGGTTTTAAGTAATGGTGCAGATTTATTTGTTATATCGAAAGTAAGTAAACTAATATTGTAATTACCTTGTGTAGAATTCCTCGTTGGATAAGCAACCATCAATTTATTATTTTGTTGTGTAAAATAAGCTCTCTCCCACAATAGTGTTATATTAATAGCTGTTTCGGTTCCAAGAGTTGGAATAAATGTATTATTAATTAATTCATATTTATTGTATACCAGAAATGTATGATTTCTATCTATGTTTTTTATATAATAGTGAAAAAATTCGTTTTGTGATTGATTGTAATTAAAATAAAAACCATTATAATAAGCAGAAAAATCCTGAAAGTCAACGCCATAAGTCGTATTTACATGAATATTTTTTGGATTTGAAATATCCATTACATCAACATTAGTATAATCAAATAGATAGACAAATGAGTCTTTAAATATAGAACTATAATAAGAATGACTTGGTACACCAATATTCCTCGTATTAAGATCATCGTCTATAGTTTGATAAGAAGCATCTAAATTTAATAAAGTAAATTTCATTTGCAAACAAAGTGCAATTAAAATTATACCAACTATTGATTTCTTTAACTTCCTCAAATCTTTCTCAACCCAAATATAATATTGCAGAAATCTATTAAATAGGTTTTCTAATTATTATTCATTAATAGAAAAATAAAAAGAAGTGTAATTATGACTAAAATAGAAAAAGGACCCAGAGCAGCAGCTTATCCATCACCAGCAGTGCTTGTTTCTGCTTATGATGAAGATGGCAAACCAAATGCTATGACAGCTGCATGGATAGCTAATATTTGTGCAGAACCTTCAGCATTAGTTGTTGGTATTAGAGATAATAGATATACATTTGAATTAATTGACAAGTGTGGTTGTTTTGGAGTGAACATTCCCTGCGCCAAAATTGTGAAACAAGCCGACTATTTTGGGGTTGTTTCTGGTAGGGATCATAATAAATTCGAAGAAACAGGATTAACTGTCTTTGAAGGTAAAGAAGTTAAGGTTCCTTTAATTGAAGAATGCCCAATAAATATTGAATGTAAAGTAATCCAAAAAGTAAAAGTTGGTTCACATCATGCTTTCTTTGGTGAAATTCTGAAAGTCTATTATGATGAATCAATGATAGATGAATCAGGTAGTCCTGATATTCTCCTAGCTGATGTAATAGCTTATGGAACGGGAAAATACTATAGCTTAAAAGAAGTAATAGCTGGTTATGGTTTTTCAAAAAAATAAAGGAGTTTTAAGACTCCTTAGTTTCTTTCTTTTCTAATTTCTTTAAAACATATTCTGCTGTTTTAATACCTGAGGTCATTGCTGCACTTACTCCTCCACCACCAACATTTGAGCCTGCAAAGTAGAGATTTTTAATTGGTGATTTAAAACTAGGGAGTTTTTGATTTGCTTCGGGACCGTACCAAGAACCATCTGTAGATAGATTGTATTTTTCAAAAGTATAAGGTGTAGCTAATCGTTTGTGTACGATATGCTTTGAAAGATTTGGAATTACTTTCTCAATAGCAACAATTATTTTTTCTATTAAATCTTTTTTCAAGAGTCTATATTCGGAAGTTCTTTTACCATCTTTACCTATTTTCCAGAAATTATTCCATTTGTTATTAGTAATTCCTAATACTACTAATGAATTTCTTTTATGATTGTTTGTTGTAGGATCGATATTTGAGGGTATTCTTACTCCTAATCCTTCTAGATCAAATAAATCATTTCGGACATTAGAAACAATGTTGATATTTTTACCAACCATAAAATGAGGAGGATATTCTGCGAGATCTAAATCTTCCACTCCCAAATACAATAATACTCCTGAAATAGATGGTTTTAAATTTTGAATATTTTTAATATATTTTTTACTAAAATGTTCTTCACCAACATAATTCAGAATGGTTCTATATAAATCACCGTTTGATATTACAACCTTTGATTGAAGAATTGTACCATCTTCTAGTAAAATTCCTTCAACATTTTTATTTTTAATAAGAATTTTCTTAGCAATTGTATCATATTTTATTGTTCCCCCTTGAGAAATATAATGATCCGCTAATTTTCTTGCAAATGATTTAAAACCTCCTTCAGGGTAAGAAAGTCCTTCTGTAAAACTGCTGCTTAAAATGTGAGCTGCAATAGGAGCAGTGATCTCTTCAAATTTCAAACCAAACCACAAACAGAATATATTGAAATATTCATAGATTCTCTCATCTGAAATAAATTCTTCCAAAAATTGTTTAAAATTCATTCGACCATATTTTCGCAAATAAGGATATCTAAAAATGATTCTAATTATTTTACCAATTGAAACTTTTTCAGTTTCTAGTCTACTTCTAAAAATCTCTGCTTTTATTTTATGACTTGTTTTAATTAAAGATCGAACACCTTCCACTTGATCAGGATAATAAAAACGGATTTCTTCCAAGAATTTATCTAAATCTGAAAACATTCGAACTATTTTATCATCTTGATAGTAAGCTTCTATCGGTTCAACCTTGTGAAACTGATGTTTAAAATCTAATTTATCTAAAACATTAGCGGAAAAGCTTTTCTCATAACCTAAGATTGATTCAGCACCGGAATCAAAATAAAAACCTTTGCTGTTAAAACCTGATACATATCCACCTGGATAATCATTTCCCTCAACAATAAGCGTTTTTAATTTCGGATTCTTACTTTGTAAGTAAATTCCAGCATGTAAGCCACCAATTCCTGCACCGATTATTATTACATCGTATTTTTTATTGTCCATTAATTTCAATTCCTTCTAAGGATTATTGCTAGTAATTTTGATGAAAATGAAGTCCTTTGAATTAACTAGAAGGATTAAGATGTGGAAAACATGTTATCCTGGATTTGTTTTAATTAATTATGTTTGACTATTTCATCCAACAGCTGGAAATAGCTTTGAGTAAATATTCATGATAAATTAAAGATATTTTAGAGAGAGAAATAGATATGATATACATTGTACAACTAGACATATAGTTGTTTCCATAAAAAAGGTAGTTAATTTTTACTGTTAAAAGTACCTCTTTAGAATCTTAAGAAATTACATCTTAAGATTCAATTCTTCTAAAAGCTCTTCGATCGGGAAACCGGTTTTAGCATCCCATTTTCTAACTTTATAGTACTCTTTTAGCTGTATATCAAGGTTAGGGATTTTCCCCTCTGTACCTCCTTCTTTTAAAGAAATAGACATAATTTTAGGTAATCGGTCGTTTTTCTTGGTTAAACCCATTCTGCCATTCATCAAACGTTTCAAATTAGTTATTCTAGCACCTGCTTGCATAACATCTTCAATAGTATAATCCCAGCCAGTTGCTAATTCAAGTGCATGTACTGTATCTTTAAATGGAGGCATAGCAAAATGACACATTATTAAAGCATTATAAATTGCTCGGAAATCTTGAACTTTAACAGCAATACGAGCTCCCTCAATATCATCAAATCGGTCTTCGCAAGTTAAATTAATTTCTGGGACTGCTACACCAAGACCCATCTTGTAACCATCACCATTATTATGACAAGCCCCTCTAGAAGAGGTAGCATAAACTGAGGCCATAGAAACAAAAGCTCTAGGATCATGGTAAGGAAGTTCCAAACCATTTACTGTATGAGCTTCATCAGGAACATTGTAATGACTAGCCAAGGCATCAGAACCTTCAGCCAAAAGATCACCCAAACCCTCTCGAGTAGCCATTTTCACTAATAACTCATTAACAGCATCAATGTTACCCCACTTAGCATCAATATTTTGAAGATCCTTGGCAGAAATGATTCCCTTTTCGTAAAGATGAAAAACAAGAGCAATGATTTGACTTGCAGAAATAGTATCAAGACCATAATCGTTACAAAGATAATTAGCTAATGAAATACCTTTCAAATCATCAATTAAAAGATTGGTACCAAAACCTGCAAGGGTTTCATACTCAGGACCAGCTGTTTGTGGTATAGCATATTTTCCTTCATCTATTTTGACTATTCGTCCACACCCTATCACGCAACTATAGCAATGATAACGTTTGATAAGTATGGTTTCTTTCATCATTGAACCATCAATACGTTCTGAATTTTCCATATGCCCTTTATACCAATATTTTACTGCTACATCGCCCCATTTCATTCCCCCTGAAACATATGCACCGGTTCCAAACATTCTTCTAGCAACAGTATTTTCATAGATATTATTTCTCATACTATTACCAAGTTCTTTTAGTCCTTCAGGATCAGCTACGACCACATCTCGAGTAGATGATTGTAGAACAATTGCTTTGAGATTTTTAGAACCCATGACCGCACCCATTCCCGTACGCCCAGCTGCACGGTCACCATCATTCATCAAAGCAGCGACTTTGACTAATTTCTCCCCAGCAATACCAATAGTAGCAAAGCTGGATACCTTTTCAAATCTTTGTTTTAGAATTTTTTCCACTTCAAAAACATTCTTCCCCCAAAGATGGGTAGCATCAATTAGTTCGATATTCTTATCAAAGATCATTAACATTACTGGTTTTTTTGCTTTCCCTCTAAAGATTATTCCATCATATCCTAGGAATTTCAAATAAGCACCAAATTTCCCTCCTGAATTAGCTTCTCCTAAAATATTCGTTAAAGGTGATTTTGCTAATACTACGTGTCTTCCACAATTAGGTACTTTTGTTCCTACTAATGGTCCATTAAAGAAGATAAGTGGGTTTTCTGGTGATAATGGATCCAATTCTTTTGTTAGTTCATTAAAAATTAATTTAGCAGCTAATCCACTTCCACCAATAAATTCTCTATAATCATTCTTAGGAGGATTCATAGTTGATATTTTTTCATTAGTTAAATCTACTTCAAGCACTTTACCAGTATTACCATTTAAGGCCATTTTTCTTCTACACTCACTATTTTTAATATAACAAAGGTATATTTTAAGGTTCTAGTGATATGAAATGATGCTTTAATGGACTTTTACACATAAAACAAAACTCAAAAAGCTTAATTACAAACATAGATTAAAAAATACTAGTAATGTAATATTAGTCATATAAGGAGATATGAAAAATTGTCTGAAATTTTGAAGGAGCTACAGCTCTCACCCACAGATGAGAAGGTATATTTGTTACTTTTAACAACAGGTCAATTAGCGATTTCTGAAATAGCTGCCCTAGCAGAAATTAAGGTAAGCGATGTTGAAGCTAGCATTAATAATTTAGCTGCTAAGGAATTGATCTTCATTAACCCATCTATCATCAAAAAATATTCTGCTACTTATCCTTTAGTTTCACTTTCAACTAAAGCTAAAGGATCATTAGATACCATTAAGAAGATTGGTGATGAGGTTAATGCTCTTGCTGAAGAAAGATTCAATTCATTAGATAAGATTGTTACCAAGCAAAAGGAAAGTATGAAGACTATTTCTACTACGACAAAAGAAGTTGTTAGAAAAGAAACCGAAACATCAGTTATTGAAATTACTACTGAACTTGATAAATTGATAGAAGAAATCAGTCAAATTTTGAACACTGAAAAGCAACAGATAACTTCTATGTCTATGGTTAATACGACTGAATTAAGCAAACATTACCAGGCTGCAAATGAAACAGCGGGTAATATTGTTAGTACATCAGTCAGGGATATAGTTAATTCAATGGCAAAATCTGATGCACAAATAACTAAAACTTTCCATGACTCTTCTGCCAAAGTAAGCGATGCTTGTAAAATTATGGAAAGTAGTGTTCATGCTTCGTTGGATAATACTTTCAAAGAAAATACTAAAACAACTAATGACATTCAATTAAAAATTAACAACTCAAGTGTTTTGTATGATCAATCTGCTAAAGACACTATGAATATTTTCGGACAAGCTGTTCGTGAAGACTATTCTAAAATTATCGAGTTAGTAAATAACAAATTAGGTCTACACGATAAAGAAACCAATCAAATTTTGGAAGAGCGTATTAGAAATATAATACAATCTATGAATGAAATGAATGATGATTTTGCTAAAGTAGTAAAAGATAGATTGTCAGGTATTAGACGTGAATATAATCAGATGATTGACTCTTTCACACGTAACGCTGAAACACTATTTACGGATGCTAATGCTCAAATTGAAGGTATTGCTGCTGCTAAAACAAATACTAATGAGCAAACAATGAATGATCTTTTCAAATTACTTAAAGATAATCTTCAGAAGAATGCTAATGATGCCCGAGAAGAGGTTAAATCTAAAGAAATACGTCTAAGCAATGAGCTAAAGTCACAAGTTGAAAACACTAATAGAAAAATGACTGAAATAAATGACAAGCTTAAATTAGAGTTAGCTAATGGTTTCAATAAAGCAAATACTGATTTTGAAACATCTAAGGCTAATATCACTTCTATTGTTACTCGAGCAAAAACAGATATGAATGCTAAGTTTGTCGAAGCAGTTGATACAACAAGTGCTAGCATTAAAAAGGAATTTGCTGAGAAAGAAAAAGATTTCACTACAATTAGTTCCAAATTAATTGAAGATATAAAGGTATTAAATAATACTAGTGAAGTTAAAGGTAAGAATTTCATTAAGGAAACTGAAGAAAGTGCAAAGACAGCCATAGCTAAAATAGAGATGCCTGCTAAAACACTCTTAAATAGAGGTAAACAAACTGCCCTTAAATTCGTTAATGAACAAGCTAGTCTAGTAAATAGAACTATAGACCAATCACAAGTTGGTATAGAAGATTCCATAATAGCTGAGACAGCTAATGTTAAGAATCAATTCAAAGGTTTTGGTGAAAAATATAAAGAAAATAACAAGACCATTGAACGATTATTAGCAAATATGGAATTAACTTATATGGAACTTGTTCAGAAAATCAAAGATTTACCACGACCAAACATTAATACAATGAGCATTTTAGGTAGAGAAGCCATCTTATCGCAAATGGCAGAAATCTTCAAACGAGTTAAATCAACAGTAACAGTAATTTATCCTAAAATCAGTGATATACCTGTTTCATTAATGGAAAATAGTAATCCTAGAACCAGAATTATTATCATATCAGATTTTGATCCATTCAAGAATCAAGATGTCATTAAAAGATTAATGTCAAAAGAGAACATTCAATTGAAATCACTAGCAATAGGTTCGACAACAACACCTTATTATGGAATTGGACGAGATGCAGAAGAAGGACTTATAGGAACACTAGATGAATCCGGTCAAGTTACAGCGATAACAAGTACTTCACCTGCTTTTGTTGAATTGATTAGTAGTGAAATAATTAATGGTATAATTACACCTAAAACTAAAAGAGTAGTTTTACCTGAATCTCAATAAAGAAATGAAACCTGATTAATTTCAGGTTTTTACTATTTTTTTTTCTCAAAATATCTTATTGATTATTGATTGTATAAGATACCTATTTTTCTCACCCATTATAATCATTGGTTCTTCATCAATCAAAAACAAAACATTAAGCTCATCAGCCAAGCGTTTTAATTGCTTTCTTAAAAGGTAATTCTCCTTATCAGCAACCAAAGCGATAATATATCGTTCCGTTCTTTCTAATAAGATTTCAAAATCACCATGTCTTATCCCTTGTAAAAACCCTCTTTTTATACTAGGACCATTTTTACTTTCACCTATTTTTTCAGTAAAAGAAACTACTGCACCTAAAAATCCTGAGACTAATGTTTCATCTAGTGAACCATATACTTCAGTAAAATAATGCGAATATAATGGCAAACCACTTTGTGCCAATATTAACAATAATATTGGATTAGCTCCTAAATCAATGAATGAAGTCGAAGGATCAATACGAGGTTTGAATGCTGGTTTAATTGTATCGTCATATACAGAGAAGGTCTCTTTTATTAAAGGTTCAATAATAAGACCTTGACTTTCAAAATGATCTATTCTATTAATATAATCTTGAATGATCGTTATCTGATCATATAATCTGAACTCAAGATAAAATTTCTCTAGTCGTTTAAAAATAATTTTAGCTTCAGAATAATTTTTATTTGAAAAAAGTAAAATTGCTTTTAGAAGTTCCAATTCGTTATATTCAATAGATCTCTCATCCGTTTCAATTTGACTAACTAAATCAATTATTGCATAGCGAGCCTTTTTATAATTCCTTTTTGAGGGGTAAGCGATATTCTTTGTAACTAGAACTTTTACCAATTGAATTCCTGCAAGATTTGTCTGTCGAGGTAATTTACTTAATTCAGCAAATTCTTGAGCATTAGCAAAAAGATATTCTGCTTTACTAAAATTGCCTGATTGAAATTCAATCATTCCCTCATAATAGATCAAACAGAATTCTCCTGGCAGATCGCTTCTTCCTCTAAGGAACTTTCGAGATTTCTCGAGATAATTTTCAGCAAGATCCAGATCATCAGATTTTATGAAAGCATAAACAAGATTAAGATAGGTTTTAGGATTTTTACTACCTAAAGTTTCTAATTCTAATAACCTAGTTGTTGCTGTTACTAAATTTCCATAAGCTATTTGAAGATTAGCAATTTTTGATACAATAGCTATTCTGCTTTGTTCATCGTTAATTTTCTTGTATAATTGTTCAGCATGTTTACAAAACTTTATTCCTTCTTCAAGATTCTTTTGTAAACGTAGATTCGATCCAATAGTTTCTAATGAGAATGCTATCAAAAATGGATTCATGAGATTTTTAGCTAAATAAGCAGCTCGTCTATGATGTTGATTACCATTATCTATATCATTCAAATATTCAATTAAATAATTACCATAGTATAACTCAAAAAATATTTCAAATACTTGATTCCCTAGTTCTTTAGCTAGAGAAAGACCATTATTCACTATTTCATAGACTTTATCATAACGACCCATTTCTAAAAGGATTTTACATTCAATAGCTAAAATTTGCTCAGTCAATGAAGACTTAAAGGAGAGTCTATCAATTTGTTCTTCTAGATTTGCAAGAAATTCCTTTGCTGAGAGGATATGGAATAAACCATCTGTGAGATTCCCTACTGCGATAGAGTACTCAGCTTTTACTAAATAAAATTCAATTTGGTAAACTATATCATCAGGAGTAAGATTCATTTCAATAATTCGTATATTAGCTGCTGCTCGTGCCAAAGAATTCTTAGCTATAAGGCCTTTTATTAAAGGAATAATTGTGAAAATATTTTCTGATTTGTTGACAATCTTTTCCAAATCATCTAATCTTCGTATATCAAAGGCAATATTTGCTGCAAGATAATCCAAATTGGGATGTTTAGCTGAAGATGTAAGAACGAAATTAAGAATTCTTTTACAAAATTCCATATAAGAAATTGATTCAGTTTGTTTATGGATATTTAATGCTTCTTGAATTATGGTTATTTCATGTATATCTAGAAAATTACTATAAAATTTGAATTCTCTAGGAATTAAAGATATACCATATTCATTTACTAAATTGTCTAATCCCAAACATCTTCACCAATTTGAAATATTACCATTACTTCATTTAAACATAGCAAGTTCTTAATAAGCACTTATAAGGAGGCAATTTATAGAACACAAATATAAGACAATTCAGATAATTTTTAATTAAATAGTATAATGTTTATAATAATAATTCAAGGATACTTTGTTAAAATTGTTTGATAGGTTGATAAAAAATTGAAAAATTCTCAAAGAAAATTAAAATTCCGTATTTTCACTAGTGTACTAATATTACTTAGTTTAACTAATTTCTTTACTTTGCTAGCAAATGGTGATTACAATATTAAAGAAGGGGATTTTTTCAAATTTGATATTATTTTATTAAGGAAAACAGATGGAAGCAGGCAAGTAATTCATTTTGGTACTCTTACCATTCAAGAAAATGAGTCTTTAAAATTAGAAATTTCCTATCTAAAATTACCTCATATTAAATTTAAAATTACAATAAATGGTTTTTCAGAAGAAACAGCTTTATTGTCTAATATTATAGTTCAAAATAGAAGTTGGGATAAATTAACAACTGAATACTCAACTATGGGGTATGAAATATATGAGGATTCTGAAATCTGGGGGGTCAGACAGAATAATGCCACTAAATTACATATTGATTTTTCAAAAGCAGATGGGGTCTTAACAAAATTTTATGCTTTCAATCAAAGTGATTTGATAAATTTCCTTCATATAGGAGAGGTTGACATTATTCGTATTCAAACAGGCATCAATTATAAATTATTTTATATGATTTTTGGGGTATTTCCATTAGGAGCAGCAATCTACGGATTGGTCATCTATAAAAAAAATAGTAATAAAAAAATTGCTTTATATGAGGCTAAATATAAAAAAGAATAGCCCATTTTTTTTAATAAGAGAAAATTAAATAAAGTACTATTCTTTAGTGTTCCATAACCAATATTTTATGGCTATAAAATATAAATAACGAGGTTTTCTTCCATTGAAAATAGGAATAAATGGAACTGGATTAACAGCGCGAGCACTTGTAAAATTAGTAGCTCAAATTGAGGAATTTAAAGAGCTTGAAATTGGGCAAATTAATGGCCGATCAATGACTATAGATATACTCAAAGATAGATTGCTCTATTCTTCTTCTCAAGGACACTCTAAAATGATCATTGACATTGATAAAGAAAAAAATGAATTGATCATAAACGGAAAACGAGTCAAATATTCACAAGACACATCACCTGAAAATATTAAATGGTCTGAGGATATTGTCTTAGTGATTGAAGCAACGGGTAAATTTAGAGATAGTAGTAAAGAAGCTAGTGATCCTAACAGGCATTTTAAAGCACCTAATAATAAATTGAAATGTGTTCTTCTTAGTGCTCCTGGGAAAGGCGGTATTAAAGATTTCATGTGGCATGCATCTCCAAATCTTGAGAGTGAATTGAAAGCACTTGTAGAAAAGAAAGAGCCCTTTGTAATTGGAGGTGCAAGTTGTACGACTACTGCAACTATTCCAATTATTGATACACTTGATGAAGCTTTTGGTGTTGAATCATGTTTCTTAACAACAATCCATGCATTAACTCGATCTCAAGAAATCCTTGATGGCTCTGCTGGTTGGAGTGCTTTAGATACACAACTATATACAACTGGAGCTACCTCAGCAACAAATAAAGTGCTGAAAAAGAATATACCAATGGATGGAGTTTCTTATCGAACATCAGATAAAGATGGGAGTTACATTCAAATTGATGTTGTTCTTAAGAAGAATATTACTAAAGAAGATTTGATTTTAGCTTTCAAAAATTCAAAATATTCACCATATATTACTTATTCAAAGGTTCAAGTACCACCTTCAAGTTATGTCAGAGGTAATCTAAGTATGGTTCTTTTAATACCTGATGAATTTGCCATTGTTAATAATAATAGAGCAATTATCAAAGGATTATATGACAACGAAGAAGGATACGCAGCTCATTTATTACGTTTAGTGAAATATCTTATGAAAATCATTTAGAAAAAACATTGCAATAGTAGATTAAGTTTGGGTGTCTTATTCTACTATTAATTTTATTTTTCAATCTTAAAAGAAAAACGCTAGTAAGAAAATACTGGTTGCAACAACAATAGTTGTCAATAATGACAAACCAATTATTGTGATCGCTTTTTTGAAATCAGCTTTGATCATTTCTGGATAGTCGATTTCTCCTTGAATAAATTCAGGTTTTGGTAAGCTCTCTCTTATTACTAATATTTCATCTAACAATATTATTCCTCCAGTAGAAATATATGATTTATGTCTGAGTTATAATAGATAAACATATGAGAGATATATTAAAAAAGTATATCCTCTTATAATCTTAAGCAGAAAATTCGTATAGCAAAAAAATACCGGTTAACTAACACCAATTTTAATAATCTTAAAACTAACTATCAATTAAAAACCATTAAAAGTTGGTTTCTCAATGGATACTCAAGATGATTATTTAATAGGCGGAGATGAACTATTTCACGTTCCTAGATTTGTGGATCATTTCAATTATATGTTACAAGATTATACTCCACCAACTGGGAAACCAATTGTCTTCTTTCTTAGCTGTTCCAAATATAAGCCCTATTATAAATCACCCTATAGAAGAGTTCTCAATGCAATGATTGAAAAATCAATAGGTATTAGAAATCTAAGTCATTATTATACTATTTCAGAACCAGCTGTTCTTATCCCTGAAGAATTGGATGATACTAATATTACTAAATATGATTTTCCACCTGAAAAAATGAAAGAGGAAGGTAAACAAATTTTCATAGAAAGATTATCACAAGTTTTACCTCGAATTATTTCAGCTTATAAGATAGGATTTTATATTTTACCCAAACATCATCGAGAGATTTTTGAGAAAGCATTAGTATTAGGTTATGGGAATAATCTAAATACAGAAATTGCCTCAAAAGTTATTTATGCTCCACCAGTAACCTATAACCTACCAAAAACAAAGGAAATTATTTTTCAAGTATTAGAGAAAAATAATTTTAAAATAAATCTCTAGGCGAGTTTAATTATGGCATATAATTTGGAATTAAATGGTTTTGCAGTAGAAAAATCCACATTAATTAATGCCAAGAAATTTATTACCCCAACAATGATGTTAACATATTCTTTTAGAGAAAATAATCCAAGGCCATGGATGAAAATTCCTAATTGCTCTGTTATGACAAATGCTTATGATATAAAACAGAATAATCGTCTTGAGCAAAGAATTAGAAAAAATGGTATACATAAAGAACTTGGATTAAAAAAAGAAATTTGTGTTATGGATTCGGGAGGATACCAATTTATCTCAAGGGGTGAGGAAGAGAAAATTGATCCAAAAGCAGTTATAAACTTACAGAATGCATCTAAAGTTGATATCGCTGTAGGATTGGATTATCCAATTCTTCAAGATTTTTCACCAGAAAAAGCAAAGAAATTTGCAGAAAAATCATTTGCAAATATTAAGCTAGCAAATCAAACTATTGAAAACGGTATTGAGATTATGCCTGTTCTCCATGGCACCGATGCGCAAGAAATTATTGATTATTTTCAAAAGGTAATAAAAATTAATGATTTTAAGATTTGGGGAGTTGGTGGTTTAGTTCCACAAATGAAACAATCTTACACATCTCATACTAGATATTTCAACATAATTGACAGAGTTATCGCAGCGAGAAAACAACTAAATGTCTTAGGTGAGAATAGATTACTTCATGTTTTTGGTGTTGGAAGTCCACTTGCAGGCTTGGTTTTTCTTTTATCAGGAGCAGATAGTATAGAGAGTATTTCATGGATAATGAATGCTAAATATTTTCTAGTTTATCAAGATAAAATTGGTGCGAGGAAGGTTTCTAATAAAACTACTATGTGTACAACTAGTGTCAAGTGGGATGAATATTGCTGTACTTGTCCCATCTGTATTGGAAAAGATTTGGAGGATATAGAGGCACTTATGAAAATTGGTGGAAATGAAGGATTCAAAAATCGTGCTATGCATAATGCCTATGTTTATCAAAGTATTTTGGTGGAAGCAAAAGAAGCATTAGAAGAGAATCGTTTGATCGATTTCTGTAAAGAGAAATTAGGAAAACATCGATTTTTTAAAGGAATACTCGCTTACACCTTGGATAAGTTAGAAAAATACCGCTAACGTAACTATTCATTGTTATACCCTGGCTATGAATGGTAGGTTGAACAAGTTACTGGTTTTACTCTTAGTAGCATCGGAATAATAAGAAGAAAAAGAAGACGTTAAAATGCTGATCTTTCTTCTTTTTTACATTTGTAATTTAACTACTTCTTTTTTGAAGTCTTGAGGATCCATTTCTAAAGAAATATCTATAGTTCCACGTATACCTATGGCGACAATTCGATTTTTTAATCCATGAAGAATAATTTTTCTGTTCGTGAAATTTGCTATAAGTGAATTCGAACAATTCGTATATGATAATAGATTTGATTTAGAAAAAATAACATTCCCATCTTTATCTTTTGGATAAAGACTAGATTGAAAAATCTTTTGCCAATCTCCAAGATCATCCCATTCATCTAGATATTTTACTGTAGCAAAAGTCATATTCGGTATTAACAATCTATGAATGACCTTTGAAAAATCACAGAAAGGACATCTCTTTAGATATTCATCAGTACCCACTTTGCTTTCAATTAATTCACTAATTGTTGTTAATTGTTTTTGAATTACTAGCAATTCATCTTCTTTATAAGGATAGATTTCCTTTAATTGTTCAATAGTAGCATTTTTCCTTTCGGTTATTTGTTGTTTTAAGTATCCTGCCCTAACACATACAACCATTGTTTCAGCAATCATATCATCTTTAGGTATGGTGCCTTTTAGCATAAATTCAACTGCTATATCACCGTTTACCCTAATATAACTAAAAGCGGGATTTTTAGTACCATGAGCAAGCATAGTACCGCTCTTGAATTTTCCAGCTTTAATTTTCTCAAGAATTTTATTAACAGCAACATTTACAGCTGGACTTTGATATTGATCACAAGGTGATAGTATTAAAATATCCTCATCCTTTGCTTCCATTGATGCAGCTATTATTGGATTGCCTGTACCCTTTCCAGGATCTGAAACGATTTTTGTAGGATGATGATTTAGAGAATTTATCTTATCAATTATAGAGGGTGTACCAAATAAGATTGATTTATCATGGGGAATATTTAGTAAGGGCATCAGCAACATAGGAATGCCTTCATCAGGATCTATAGGTATAGTAGGAGTATATCTTTTGTTATCTTTTATGGGAATATTAAGGTCCAATGTTTTAAAAATTGGTGATAACCTTGTTCCACTTAATTCTGAACCAATACCCATATCAATTTCTTTCTGAGTTATTTCCCTTGCAATCATTACTAGTAGTTTCATTTACAAGCACTATATCAAAATAATTTACAACTTATTTTAACATTATCTATACATTAGATAAGAAAAATCATTCAAGATAAAAAATAAAGAAAAAGAAATAGATCTAATTTAAATCAAATCATATCTACTTTGTAATAAACATGATTCACAAATTAGTTCTATTACTATATATCCTGAAACGTTATTTGGTTCACCTATGGTTTCATAACTTGCAAACGTAGCATAGGAATCATTATTATTAATGGGTCTTTTACATTCTCTACAGCGAACTATATCTTCATCACAAAAAGGACAGTAAGCTAAAGTATAATCAATAGGATTATCACAATAGAAACAATGGTACTCGAAGTATGTCTTTCCGGTATGGGAATGGATAGAAATATCTTCTGATTTGAATTGTAATTTTTCATTAGGATCGGTATTATCAAAGATACTTGAAATTAATCGATTGATTGTAGAAACAGATTCACCAGTTAACAAAGCTAATTCCTTAATGTTATATGATTGATTATCAGGTATATTTGATAATAGATTCATTAATTGAATTTGCTTTAACTTCATCCCTGTAATTTTTCTAATAGGAGTCCTAAATTTGATTGGATGAATTAATTTGAGATCAATAGAAGCAAAGATACCAATTAGAACTAAGATTACTGTTACACCAGGTATTAAAATGTAAGTCCCAATAATACGGTCCCAATCATCCTTTCGGAGTGGATTGTGATTATTATTGATTTCCCATAAATCATTTAAAGTGTCGCCATCTGTGTCAACTGAGAGTGGATTTGTTTTATAGATATGCACTTCTTCACCATCCATAATCCCATCTTGATCAGAGTCCTGATTTAAAACATCAGTAAAGTAAATCCTTGCTTCATCGTTATCATTTAGTAGATCGTTGTCAGTATCAGGACATAGAGGATCACTTTTGTAGCGAAAGATCTCTAAACCATCATTTAGGCCATCTTTATCCATATCAGTTACTAGTGGATCAGTTTTGTAAAGAAATAGCTCCCATGAATCAGCAATATAATCTCTATCAGAGTCGGGAAAGATTGGTATTGTCAAATATATATGTACTTCAGCTCCATCAAGCAATCCGTCAAAGTCGGTATCACTACTAAATGGATTTGTTTTGTATATTATTTCCTCAGCATCGGTTAGTCCATCGAAGTCTGAATCAACATCACCTAGTGTAAATATATATGGATCAAATGTTGGAATTTCTGTTATAATATCTGAATCAAAAGGAGGAATACAAGCTAAACTTTCATTATTATATATAGTTGGTTGCTTTGCTACTTCAATTGATTGAGTTGTTATAATAGGTATTATGAAGATCACAATAGTAAGGAAAACCACTAGAAATAATTTTGAAAATAAGTTAGAAGTATTTCCAAACCTATTTTTTTGGCTGATTAAAGTCATATTTTTCATCCCAAGGATTAATTTTTTCCTATGAGGATCAAAATCCTGATTAAATACCCCAATATATTGTATAACTAACATTAGGATTGCTATTAAAGGTTACTAAAATTCAGAAATTTAATTTTGGATTATTAAATTTACTGTTTAACTTCTTTATATTAACCTGGAACCTAATGTATGGTCTATCCAAAGATTTTAAAACAATTTTCGACAGCAACGAGTTCATATGATATTTTACTCATGACAACTAAAAACTATCATTAAAAGTTAACTAATTTAAGTAATTGGTGAATTGTAAATTGGATAAATATTCTCAAGAAGTGTTAATTGCATTAACATCAGATAATTACGCAAAAGCAGTCGAGAAATATCTTCTTTCCTACGATATGTATAATTGGAAGATTTTTACCGAGAATTATTACAAATTAATTCCTTATGAAGCTGAACGTATAATTGATGAAATTATTAAAAAAATGGACATTCATATGATCATTGATATTTTATCCATATCCCATATTATCGGTCAATCTATTGCTTTATCAAATTCCATTATAGAAAAATTCACCAAAGTTAATCTCGCTGGTTATAACGATCTTATTAATGATAAAATCGAGAAATTATTAGACTCACAATTAGCTGAAAAACGTAGGATAGGTCTATTTGCTGCAGGTTATCTTGATAAAGATGAATTTTATGATAAAATAGAAAAAATGTCTAACTATGACATATTGTTCGAGGATGCTTATTTTTCATTAGGACTTATGAGCGATAAAAAAATAGTCGAAGCACTAAGTAATAAGTTCATGACTTTAAATAATAACTTTATTCAACAAACAGCGATAGCGAAAATACTTGCAAAAAAGGGTAATCCCTTAGCTGCACTATGGTTATATCGCAATAAAGAATTCAACTTTACTACACCTTATACAAAAGCAATATATTTAGCACGTGAATTATGTTGGGCAGGAATTAAACCAGCACTATTCCTTTCTCTTAATGATGATTTTATACAACCTATTACAATAAAATTCGTTGAAGTAATTTCAACGATATTTGTTTATGATATTGATTTAATAGCTGAAATTGAGTTGGAAAAAACAGTTAAAAAAATGCTTAATATGCTAAGTGATAACCTATCAATTGATTTACTTAAAGCAATCTATGCAGTTAAAATTGCTGTTGATGATATCTATCATAATTATGATCCATTTTCAATCAAACGAGAAAATAGAACGAACATAATTAATTCTTGGAAATTACTAAAGGATTTTCCTAATGAGAAAATTATTAATTATCTAAGTTCTTTTGTGAAAATTAGTCTTTCAACACATAGCGAAGATTTTATTTTAGCATTACGAATTATTCGTAATTTCAAATTAACTGAATATGAAAACGATATCACCGATTTACTTAACAAAGAAAAGCTCTCAAAAGAACAAAAATTTGAGATGATTAGTTGTTTAGGTCGAATTGGAGGAGAATCCTCAGTAGAATTAATTTTGGATTTGATAAATCAAGAAATTGATTTAAAGAAAAGAACTTTCTCTAGTCAAAATGATGATAAATCACTATCAGATATTGATTTTGTAGATGATTTTGATAATGAATTAATAATAAGTCTAAATCAAACATTTGAGCTAGATATTTTGAAATGGTTTAATACAGATTTCAATGAAATTTTTTATTGGAATGCTTTATTTGCACTAGGAAATATCAACTCTCCAAAAGGATTGCCTATCTTACTAAGGGCTCTAGATGACTATGATCCTAAAATTAGATTTCAAGCTATCAATAGTATAAAACAATTAAAAATAATTAACTCAGCAATTGAGGAGAAATTATTCGATATTGCACAAAATGATCCATATATGAGTGTTCAAAAGGAAGCAATTAATGCATTAGGTCACTTGAATTCAAAATTGGCAATTAATTACTTTATTAGCACCATCTTTAAAGCGATAGAAGATAGGATTTTAGAGTTAGCAGGTGAAATAGATTCTGTGTATGATGATAGATGGGAATTAGCGGAAAATCCTTCAGCTACTGATAAAGAAGAAGAAGAAGAAATCGGAACAACACCAAAAGTTAGAGATGGACTCATAGAAGCAGATAATGTAATAGATAATGATATCTCACGATGGATAAAACGTTTGAATCAATCCTCTTCTCCTTTAATTAGTTCAAAGGATCTTGAACTAAGAGAAGATATGATGGAATTCGATACAGAATTAAGTGAAAATATTGATTATCTTGAAGATGATGAATTATCAGCGATTTATGATCAAGTGGACATTGAAATCGAAACACAAGAAGATGAAGAAGATACTGAAGATGATGAATGGTTGTCCGAACTTGGTGAACAATTTAAACGTATTTCAATTGTTGAAAGTGCTATTGATGCTTTGAAAATAACAATAGCAGATATTCCTTTAATTGAAGTAAAAGAATTAATTGAGCATCCAGTTGATGAGGAATTATACAAAGACGCTTTAATTATTCTTGCTAAGAAAAATAATTCATTTGCAATTAACGAATTAATAGGATTGTTTAGTACATCTGATTTTATAAGAGCAAGAGAAATTGTAGATGTTCTTATAAAAATAAATAGTAATCAGCTAAATCAAATCAAAAATAAAGCTAAAAATTCAATAGATTGGATCTTGAAAGAAAAACTAGTTTCAAAAGATAATTGATTTGGTAAATCAAAGTTCATTTCTCTTATATATTTTCAATTAAATCAAGTACTCGTTTTTTAATTTCATCTCTTATTATTCTATAAAATTCAATATTCTGTCCATGAGGGTCTTCTAAATCCCAATTTTCACTTTTTGTTATGAACCAAGCTGGACACATATTTTCCGCACCACAACCCATTATTATCACATAATCGGCTGTTTTAGCATATTCAAAATCAATTTTTTTGGGGTATTGAGAGGATATGTCAATATCATCTTCTTTCATAACTTCAACTGCATTTGAACTAATTCTATCTGCTGGTTTTGTCCCAGCACTTTGTACTTCGAGAATTCCTTGACCAAAATGCTTTGCATACCCTTCAGCAATTTGACTTCTACCTGAGTTACCAATGCATATGAAATAAGCTTTTTTCATAATTAAAATATATAATAGAACATTTATTATTATTTCTTTATTACCCGGTACTTCTATAAAAACCTTCGAGAAATCTTATTCTTTGGGCAGATTTAGTATATTCATCATCTCTAAATCTTGCTAGTAATAAAAGTCCCATGGTTTCAAAAGCTTCATTCACACCATTGCCAGTTAAGGATGAAGTGTCAAAGAAAGCATCTATTTGCAAAATGCTTTTTAATGCATCAATATCCTCTTTCCAAACTTCAGTTTCAAGATCTAAATCAGATTTGGTAGAAATTAATATTTTTGGAGCATTAGGTTCGAGCTCATCTTTGATGGAATTATACCAATCTTCTAAATTATAAAAACTATCACGACGAGTAGTATCAAATGCTAGAAAGAGCCCTTTTGCGCCACCAGCAAAAGCAGAACGCATGCGAGCAAAATGGTCTTGCCCACCGATATCAAAAATCTGCAATGTAACACTTATATTATTAACATAAAGTCTTTTTATAAAAAAATCACAACCAACTGTTAAATGATAATCCGCGAAGAATTCTTGCGTAGTGATATGTGTACAAATACTTGTTTTTCCTACTGCACCATCACCTATTATAAGCACTTTGAAAAAGGCTGATTTATTTTCTTCACTCACTAATTTTTCACCAGTTCACCTAGATAGTTACTGATTTTTTATCATTTTTCTGTCGATAATTTTCTAATTTAGCATTATTCAAGCATCATTCAACTTTAAAAGTCTTATTTTGTAGGTATTTTTCTAATCAATTCTTAGTTTTAATTTGAAATCTATTTAATGACCAAAAATTTCATTTGGTATAATTTCACCTGGGGTTGAAAGCTGATATTGAGTTATTCTCGAGATAAATGAAATCTTTGGTGCTTTAGTTATTGCTTCTTTAAAGTACCTTAATGATTCATTTTCATTTTTTAACAAACGATTCAATTCACCTGCTAGATACAGATACAATTCTTCGGGATTTTCTTTGAACGTTTTTTGATCTAAAATTTGTTCTATTAAATCTAATAGATATATACGAGATTTTTCTAAATTAGAATCTTTCAATTCACGATAAGCATGGGTAGCTTGTAATGTTATGGAAATTTTTGTTTCCAACATGTTATTTCCCAAATATTCAGCAATTTCTAGAAAACCATCACCTGCATTGAAATTGGTTGCTTTTTTTCCAGTAAAATCTTCAACTTTAGATATTGCTTTTCTAACAATATCCAAATTGATATCAAAAACTCTGAATTCAACTGAAAATGCTGAAAAGCCACATTTAGGGCAAAGATTGTTTTGAAATAATACTGGTTGAGGATCCTCTTGACTTGCGATATATAAATCGCTATATCTAAGTCCAAAAGTATTGTAGCATCCTAACACTTTTGATTGAAAGATTGCTTCACAATTAGGACAAGTAAATAATTCATCATATAATAGTGGCATGTAATTTTCATCCCTTAAATAATAATATTAATCAGGTTTTTCTGTCAGTAAAAATTTCTCTTGTACTTCTCCTTTATAATGATGCGGTTGTCTTCTAACTTTATTTTGTGCTTTTTCAATTTCTCTTGCTTCTTCTGCTAATTTTGCAGCAGCAAACATCATTTCATGTCCTGTTGTAACTTGTGGAATATACTCTAAGCGTTCCACTATTTTGAAACACCCTTCTGAATTAATTTTAGCAACTTTTTCAGCTATCTCAAGAGCGGCTCGTGCTTTTGCTTCAGCATAAGGATTACTGAATTTAGCATATTTTACAGCTTTTTCAGGAGTTATAGTTATCTGTGGTGGAACAAACTTCTTTCCTTCGATTAATTGAACTAACAATTCATCAATTTTCTGATAAATTAAACTAAAAGCACCACCGATTGCTAAAACCTTAATCAAATCACTATTATAGATAGCCATTTCAACAGGATCTAGAAATTCTCTTCGAGCACCAATCATAGCATCAGATTCAACTATAATAAAACCAACTTTATTTTCAATTAATTTTTCTTTTGATTCTTTATTTAATTTATCAGTTAAAACAATGCAAGGGGTATTACTTTGAGTTATTTTTGCAATAACCTCTTGTGGTGCGGGTAGAGAAGCATTTGGAGTTGCAATAATAGCTAAATCATACTGTGATGTTGAGAAAAGATCACAGGCACGCATTATCACTTTCTTTTCTAGCTTTGCTCCTGAGGAAATTGTTTGAACATCAATATCTAATCTATCAGCACGCTCATCTAGTAGCATCTCTAAAAGAACAGAGGAAGCAATATTACCTAATTTTAATATACCAACTTTCTTTATTCGTATTTCTTCTTTTTTGCTCATTTTAACGGATTCCTCAATAGTAAATCATTTTTTTATTAATACTATAATTATGTCTTAACCGTTTTATGATAAAATATCAAATTATAGTAATCATTATCTTAAGAATTATATTTTAAAGATAAATATTGTTATGAACATTTAAAACTAGGAATACTAAAATTCTTTCCATTAAATATTTAGATTTGATAAGCTATCTTGAATATTATTCAACATAATAGGTTTGATATATCTTGGATGATGAAAACACAAGTTCTACTAACATTACTTCAACAATTGAAGATTACCTGGAAAGAGTTCTATTCCTAAGTGAAAAGAAAGGTTTTGCTAAGGTAACAGAAATTGCCAATGATTTAAACATTAGTAAAGCAAGTGTTACTGAAATGATTTCCAAATTAAAAAATCAAGGTTTTGTAGATTTTGAAAAGTATGGTACTATTACTTTAACTAATGAAGGAAAAAAAATAGCTTCAAAAATAAAAGATAGACATATTTTATTGGAATCTTTCCTTAAATTAATAGGTGTTTGCCCAGAAACTGCTAGTAAAGACTGTTGTGTAATGGAACACGATTTATCAAAAGAGACTATCACAAGCCTAAAAAATTTCATCTCATTTTTGGAAGAACCTGAGCAAAGGGATATTTCTGAACGTTTCAAAAGATATCTAAAATAAAGATAAGCATTTACAAAAAATAATTAATATAAACTTTGTATATAATTAAAACTATTTTCTATTTTTTCTTTTGAATCTAATTCGAATATTATGGAATCCTGATAGTTTATACTTTTAAGGAAAGTAAGCAATTCTTGCCAATCTATAGTTCCAGATCCAACTTCAGAATGAGTATCTGTCCAGCCATTAGTTGGACCATTATTATCATGAAAATGTAAATGGAATAGATGTTCTTTAAAACAATCAAAAAATTCATTCATTTTAAAATTAGTTGTATTTGAGTGCCCTATATCCCAAGTAATGCCTAAATTTTCATTATTAATCATTTGAATTAAATCTTTAATTTTATAAGGCGAATAGCCATCTTCAAATTGGTTCCAAGGTAGAAGAGGAAAATTTTCATACCCAATTCGGATATTTTTGGTCTTAGCATATTCAGCGAAATTATTCAAGGCAATCCTATTATTCTCAATGACAATTTCTGGATAATAAGCTCCCCCAGCAGATAATTCTCCTGGATGAATAGTAACTATTGATGCATCAATATCTGATGCAAAATCAATGCTTTTCAAAACTATGTTTTGTGATGCTTCACGGATATGAGGATTAAATGCAGCAATATTGATATCAGAAAATGTTGCATGTACAGTTAACTCTAATCCTAAATCAGCGGCTTCTTTTTTTATAGCACTTCTTTGAAGAGAGTCAAAATTACCCAAGAAACAAAATGGTGGTTCAGCAACTAATTCAACTACTTTGAATTGTTTATCTGTTGCATATTGAAGAAAATCACTTATTGTTGAAATATTACTGAAATTCATAATTAGGGAAATACCAAATTTCAAGAAATCACATCACAATTTTTTGAGTAAATTAACTCTAATTTGATTAAACCGTATTTATTTTGCTGATATATATTTATACTTAAGAATTCTATTAATTAAAATCATTATTAGTTGGTGCTTTTATGTTTGAAGATTATTCAGAAAAGCTAAAAAGAATTTTACCAAAAGTATTTCATGTTGAAGAAATTACAAATTTTAAAAATATGAATAATAAATCAGTTAATGATCTATTTTCATTTAATGTAGAAGAAAATGAATTTATTGTAAGAATTTTGATACGGCAACCAATGGTTGAAAATGAATATTATCGTTTTGAAAAAGAAGCAAAACTTATGCAATTATTCACTCAATTAGGAAAGAATGTTAGTGTTACCAAAGAAAATCAAGTATTTATCCCGGTACCAAAATTAATTCACATGGAATCTAATGATGATCTTATCGGTTATAAATATCTAATAATGGAAAAAATTGATGGAATATCCTTAGAGGGAGTTTGGAACGATCTTTCTTTTGAAAATAAGAAGAAGATAGTTTCTGAATTAGCACAAATAATCAAAGGAATACATTCGATTGATTATGAGATGTTCGGAGAAATTGAAGAATATGATTGCCCAAGAAGATTCTATTCAATGAAAAGTATGTTAAAGTCAAATGTTAGAAAAAGTGTTTTAAAATTAGGTAAGAAAGAATTACTTCCAATTAAATTGCTCATAGAGATACAGAAATTTGTTGAAAAAAATTTAGAGAAAGCAAATTTTAGTAATGAACCTAAATTAGTTCATAACGATTTAAATCCTTCAAATATCCTGATTTCAAACGATGCAAATTTTTCCCTAAAAGCTATACTTGATTTTGAATGGTCTTATGCTGGAGATCCTATAGTAGATTTTTGGGAATTAGAAAATCATATAATAAAAGAAGAAGAATTGAGAGATTTATTTTTTGAAAGATATTTTGATGGTAAGGATTTTAATACACAAGAATTTTCTTTAGAGAAAACTGTTCATAAGGCAATTTCAGCATTAGATACAGTTGCTTTTGGGTGGGTTCATTTTCATCCTACTGAAGAAAATATTAATCATATAAAAAGAGTATTAGAAGAAATAATAACAGAATAATAATTCATTTACTTCCATTTTTAGTTATTTCTTCTAGAATAGCTGTTTCCATAGAAAGTTCGATTACTTCATATGAATATAATTTCTTTAATCGTCGACGATAGTTTATTTCAAATGATATTGTAGTTATTATGATGGTTGTTAAAGGAACAAGGGCAATCAAGAGAATCTTTCGTAATTGACGGAGCTGTAAATTGTCTTTAGGATCCATAGGATCTGTACCAGCATTGATTTCAGACCTATCTGAAAAACCATCCCCGTCCGAATCAGCTAGAAAAGGATTGGTAAAAAATTCAAATATTTCTTCAAAATCAGTTAAGGTATCATAATCGGTATCAGCATTTAAAGGATTGGTTAAATAGATAAGAACCTCTTCACCGTCTGTTAATAGATCATCATCTGAATCTGAATCAAAAATACTTGTTTCAGCTAAGAATTCTCCAAGATTATTCAAATCATCCATATCGTCATCATCTTGTGAATCATCAAATATAAGATTCAGAGAATTTTGATATTCCCAATAATCGGACATTCCATCAGAATCTGAATCCGTTGATATTGGACTAGAACCTATTACTTTGATTTCTAAATAATCATCAAGAAAATCTCCATCTGAATCTTGTATTGTAGGATTAGAGAAATAGATCAATATTTCCTCTTGATCTGTTAGACCATCTCGATCAGTATCTTGTGTTAAAGGATCTGATGAATAAATGTTAACTTCTACTCCATCTATTATTGTATCCCAGTCAGTATCATTCAAGAGCGGGTTTGTATGGGAAGTTTTTATTTCATAACCATCAGTCAAACCATCCTGATCAGTGTCAGCAGAATTTGGATCAGTGCAAAAGATTACTTCATCAACATCACCAATTAGATCATTGTCTGTATCATATTGCGAGCTATACCAAGTAATTGAATTTTCAAAATTGTGAACAATATATAATTGATCGTTTATTGCATTGTATTTTATTATTGGATCAAACTTCTCATTATTGCTACCTTTTAGACGAGTTATCCCGCTCCAAGTTCCATTTGGGAATCTAATAATAAGTGATAAATGTTCTATTTCGTATCTCCACCACCAATTTCCAGAATAACTTCCTTCATAAAATACTAAATAAAGGGTATTATCTGGAGCTAAAGATAAGTCATAAAATCCTGCAGAACCAGTATCTCTCAAAAAATAACCATTGTAGACCCAATTTACATCTTCAGGCATTTTCTCAAAAATTCCAAAATCTGTCCAGAAAATATAACGATAAAGACTTACTTCTGTTGCTTCGTTAAACATTAATTGTAATTTTCTAGTTGAATCTTGAATAATTTTAGGGCTAAACAAGTAATCATATGAAGCTGTTAATAATTTACAAGGTGACCAACTACCTCCCAGAGGTTTTGACCGATAAATTAGCGAAGCTATATTATAATATTCTGTATATTCACAATTCGCTAAATGTAGTGTATCGTCCATATCAAGAAAAGTATAGAAATGATATGAATGAGATGCTTCTTGTGAGTTACTCAATCTCACTGGAATAGTAAATGTGGAGGAAATAGCTGTTTTGTAAGTATAAAATATATGGATAAAATACAATCCTACAGATGAATCATAGACACTTTGTAGCCAAATAACATGCATAGTTCCGGTAGAATCTATAAGAATATCTGGTTTATCCAACACCATCGGTCCAGTTGGTGTGAATAAACCCACAGGTTCAGACCAATTTGTTGGGGTATTTAATTTTTTAAGATAACAAATGGTTGTATCATCAGTCGTTGGTTCAATTCCAACATAAAAACAATAGAGTGTATTATTAGGCAATAAAACTAATTTCGGATCTACCCAATTACTGATGTTGTGATTTATATTTCCGTGTAGTCTCCAATTCGTTTCATTCATTAATTTTGTTTGATAAATCAACTCATGTCTTCCACTAGTTAATTGATAATAAACTAAATGCATAATACCATCCGAGTCAATGATCATACTTGGATCACTGGAATAACCAATTCCATAATAAATAAGCAAATCATCAGACCAAATCTCTGTAAGAGAATAAGTAATGGAATAAATAGAACCTTCTTTTGTGTAAAAGAGATTAGCACGATTTAATGATGAATTTTTAGCTTTAAAAAAGAATAAATTTTTGTAACCATGATCAAGTTTCATTTCTATCAGATTGCTCCAAGACTCATTCACAGCAAATCTTTTACGATAGAATATCTTATAATTAAATCCCTTTAAGTCATTAATTATTAAGTGACAATCTCCAGATGCTTCTTCTATTATAGTAGCATAACTACAAATATGTAGAGGATCATTTATTCTCCCTGTGATATTCAAAATAGATTCATTAGAGGCACATTTAATGTATCTTAATGAATAATAATTATCTTCTTTTATCCAGAGAAGATGGAAGCCACCATCTAAGCTTGTTTCAATATTAATTGTATTGATTGTTTTATCTGATCTTGTCAAGTTTTTAGGAGTAGTCCAAAGTTTGGTATTTTCGTTAAATGTAATAATCATTAAATCTTGAACAACCGTAAAATTATTACTGGTTGACCAAGCAATTCTCAAATTATCATAATCACCAGCAATATCGAATTTTATTGGATTAGTAGAATTTTGGAGATACAAAGGTTCTGGTAGCCATTTATGTGTTGTAATATTAAATCTTTGAAGATGAATTAAACTGTTCCAACCAGGTATTGTACTTGCTTTGCTTTTGGCTATCCACGCAACATTAATTGTATCATTATGTGATATTGTAGCCTTTAAATCATAAAGAACGAAATATCTTGTCGTAGCAAGGAAATTTACTTGAATTGAGGAGTCAATTAAATTATAATATAAATGAAAGACTCTATAATAAGAACCTAGCTCCATGATAAAGAAAATGTGCAATATTTTGTTACTATCAACAATTGCCTGAAGATAATCAGCTGTTTTTTCTATGCGAAATATAGGTTTTGGTGTTGACCAATTTGTTCCATCAGATGTTAATGAATGTGTAAATGTTATAGTATAACCCGTTACGGTAATTACCTCTAAAAAAATACAATAATAAATTCCATCTGAATCAATTGCAACAACATAATCATCATAATAGAGAGAATTAGGTGATACGCGCAAACTTTCACCCATAATTATACCTTCATCACCAAAAGAATTAGTTGTAACAGAATTAACGATAGAATCATCCATATTTTCATCTAAAGAAATTGATTCATCTGCAGTCGAATTATTTGAATTAAGATTTAGGGTAAATCCTTTAGCAGCATAGACTGTAGGAATTATGCTTGAAAAGCTTATAATTATAAAAATAAAGCAAATAATTCTTTTAAAATTGGTGATTTGAGTCATAGATTATCACTTCAACATTTTACTTATTACTATAATTTATTTATTACCTTATTTCTCATTTGAATTAGAAAAGATTATTTCCTAATTAGGATTTTAGAGTACTAATAACTTTCCCTCATAGGAGATAATTTAAAAAATAAAAGCTTTAGTTAGATATTATATTAGAATCATTTGAGAGAAATATAACATGAATAGAACCAAAGCTATCATTGGAACATATGAAGAAATGGTTTCTGAACTTAATACAGAAGCGTGCAAAAAAATGATAGTTATATTTGGTTTGTGTATTGCTATCTTTGATGGTAGAATAAAATCATTCCTTCCTGAAGGAGATCGATTACTCTTTATAAAAAAAGATGAAACATTAATTCTTCATAGTTCGAAAGGAGTCAAACCGGTCAACTGGCAAATTGGTGGTGCAGGTAAAATAAATTATATTTCAGAAGATAATAAACTAGTTGTGAGAACTTTTAGACCGAAAACAACCGAATCCTTGGAAATTATTTTTTCAGATATTTATCAGATCACTGTTTTTGATGCTCATGATAGTGCCTTGTTAAGTGTTTATGGTTCTGAAGCTGATTTATCCAATTATCTCTACAATAATCCTTCAATAATCAATAAGGATTTTCAACCTACTGCTCGTGAGTACGAAACACCTTTTGGTTTTCTAGATTTACGTGGTGTTGACAGAGAAGGTAATATTGTTATAATAGAAGTAAAAAAAAGAAGTGCCACACCTGCTGACGCTCACCAGCTGAAACGGTATGTTGAATATTTTGAAGAAGTTGAGAAAGTTAAAGTTAGAGGTATTTTAGTAGCAAAAGATTTTAGCCAAAAAGTAATGGCTGTTTTACAAGCAAATGATCTTGAAGCAGTAGCTGTTCCTTGGCAAGAAATCTTTCCTTCCTTATCTAGTGAAAAACCAAGTGCTACCTTAGATGATTTTCTTGAGAAAAATAAATAAGAGATATTCTTTTGTAATAATAATGTTTAATAGCTATTTCAAGATTATAATCATTTAATGAGAGGTTCCATAATGTCTGAAACCAATACTAGAAGAAATACTATAGTTTCATTTATTTCAGTATTACTTATTGCTATTTTTACAGTTATCTTGTTGTATCTACCTTTTACTACTAGAGATTATTCCTATCTTTCAGATGAATATTCATACAAAACCTATTATTTTGGTTATTGGGTTCATTTTAAAAATGGTGAATTATGGGCTGAAGGTGGTGCTAGCTTATTAACTAATTTTCTTATTGCTTCACCGATAATGATCATTATTGCTTTGGTTTTTTCATTTATTACTTTACCAAGTATATCATCTTCTTTAACAAAAGGTGACAGCTATTATACTAGACATCGAAGAATTTTCGGTATTTTATTCTCACTAAATGGAATTTTTGGTTTGATAGGCTTACTACTAAATTTAAAATTCATAAATTATTTACAAGAAGATCAGTTTGGAACAAAAATAGGTATAGGATTCATTTTAGCAACTATAATTTTTAGTCTGTATGTATTAGTTGGTATAGGTGTAGCAGTTTATTCCAAAGTAGGAGAAAAAGAAGTATCTACTTCAGTAAATTATGAATTTTAATACTAAACTCATAATTATTTCTGAAGTTAAAAAATTCTACCAAGAACATATTTGTCTACGAAAGGATATTTCTAATAATTACTAAAAAAGAAATACAAAAATAAATTAATTTATTGAAATTCAAATACTTTGCCTTTAAGATTCTAAGGAAAAACGTTATTTATACTAACAAAGAAGTAGAAATTATGACTTCATTTTCACTTGCAGGCAAAGAAGATATTTCAATTGTTTTATGTGGTGCAGCTGGACAAGGGATAAAAACTGTTGAACAATTTTTAACTCAAGTCCTTCATGAAGCTGGTTTCCATGTCACCGCAACTAAAGAATATATGTCAAGGGTTCGTGGTGGAACAAACTCTACACAAATTAGAGTGTCTTCAAAAAGAGTTAGAGCATTTATTGATAGAATTGATATTTTTATACCTTTAAATAAATCAGCAATATCCCGTTTACGTAATAGAATAACAAAAGATACAATTATTATTGGAGAATCTGAATTTATTGAACATGAAATTGATCCTAATAAATACAAAGTTATTGAAATACCTTGGACTCAAATCGCTCAGGAATTAGGCAATCAAATTTATTCCAATATAATTGCAGCTGGAGTTATAACTGAACTTTTCAAAGTTGATAAAGAACTTGGTGAGAAGTATATCACAAGTAGATTCATATCAAAAGGAGAAAATGTCCTTAGCAAGAATATTGAAGCTTTTACAAAGGGATGTGAAATTGCTGATAAACTCATAGAAGAAAAAGACCCAAAAATAGCAATAAAAGGAAAACAGGAAACAAGTAAAGAATTGATGTACGATGGAGCTTCAATTGTAGGTATGGGTGCAATTGCTGGAGGATGTGATTTTATTTGTTCATATCCTATGTCGCCTTCTACTGGGGTATTAATTTTCCTAGCAAAATATTCTCATGAATTTGATATATTAGTAGAACAAGCAGAAGATGAGATTGCAGCAATTAATGCTGGATTGGGTGCTTCATTTGCCGGTGCACGATCACTAGTATCAACTTCCGGTGGTGGGTTTGCATTAATGGGTGAAGGATTGAGCTTAAGTGGAATGACAGAAATTCCAATTGTTATACATATTGCACAACGACCAGGTCCAGCTACAGGTTTACCTACTAGAACAGAACAAGGAGATCTAGAACTTGCATTATATAGTGGTCATGGTGATTTTCCCAGAATAATTCTTGCACCATCTACATTGGAAGATGCTTTTTATCTAACACAAGAAGCATTTAATATAGCTGCTAAATATCAATCTCCTGTTATTATTTTGACCGACCAATATTTTATGGATCTTTATTATGATTTTCCAACTTTAGACATTTCAAATATTGAAATAGAAAAACATGTAGTTGAAACGCCTGAAGATTATCAAAGATATCTACTTACTAATAATGGAATATCGCCTAGAGGCATTCCAAGTTATGGTGAGGGGTTAGTTAGAGCAGATAGTGATGAACATGATGAGGATGGTTTTATCACAGAAGATTTAGAAAATATTCGACCAAAAATGGTTGAAAAAAGGATGAATCGTCTAAAAGAAATCGAGAAAGGATCAATTGCACCATGTCTATTAGGACCTAAGAAATATAAAACACTTGTAGTAGGTTGGGGTTCTACATTCAATGCAATTAAAGAAGCACTCGATGAAATTAACGATGATACAGTAGCATTATTACATTTCACTCAACTTTATCCATTACCAAAAAATACTAGAAAATTTCTTGAGAAAGCTGAGAAGCTCATTATAGTAGAGAATAATGTAACTTCTCAATTCAGTAAATTACTGAAACTATATACTGGTATTGATATAGATAATAAAATTCTGAAATTCAATGGTATGCCATTTTCTGTGGAGGAGTTAAGTAAGAAGATTAAGAAAATCTTGGAGGTTTAAAAATGAGCAACAAAAATATCTTTGATTTAGAAAATGCCAATAATGCTTGGTGTCCTGGATGTGGAAATTTCCCAATTCTAGCAACTTTGAAAGAAGTTTTTGTAGAATTAAATATTAAACCCAAGGATTTAGTTATGGTATCCGGTATAGGACAAGCAGCAAAAACGCCTCAATATTTGAAGTGCAATTATTTCAATGGTCTCCATGGTAGATCATTACCTCCAGCTTGGGCAATAAAAGCAGTGAATCCCAATCTAACTGTAATAGCTGAAAGTGGTGATGGTTGCAGTTATGGTGAAGGAGGCAATCATTTTATCCATACAATTAGAAGAAATCCGAATATTACTAATATTGTTCATGATAATTTCATTTATGGATTAACCAAAGGACAAGCTTCACCAACATCAAGGTTTGGTTTAGTAACACCTGTCCAAATTGATGGAGTAATATTAGATCCATTTAATCCCTTGACAATAGCTATTGGTTTGAATGCTTCCTTTGTAGCAAGGACATATGCAGGAGATAAAAAACATATGAAGGAAATGATGAAGTTAGCTATCCAACACAAAGGATATGCATTACTAGATATCCTTCAACCATGTGTTTCATTTAATAAAATTAATACATACAAATGGTTCAGTGAAAGGGTTTATTATCTTGAGGATACGCATGATTCAACTAATCGTTCTGAAGCCTTAAACCGAGCTGCTGAAACTGATCGTTTTCCATTAGGTGTCTTTTATATAAATCAAAAACCTACATTTGAAGAAAAATTAGCAATTTATAAAGATAATAAGAAACCACTATTTGAAAGAAATCGAGACCTGAAGAAATTTGTTAAAAAATTCCTTTAGATCTCCTTTTTTTAAAAAATAATTTTATCCACCCGGTGAACCATGGAAAGGAGCAAATTTGAACATCCAATCCTCTAATTCATCACTAGTAAGAGTTTCTTTCTTAACAATCGCTTCTAACAATTTTTGTAAGAAGGTATGATGACGAATTTCATCTTTGAGAATTTCACTTATAACCATTTTAATGCGATCATCTTCATTAGTATTGAGAATTTCACGATAGGTTTCAATAGCTTTTGCTTCAAGAGCAATATGCTTTTCAATTGTTGTTTTAATGCTTTCGTAATTACTTTCTTCGATTAAAGGAGTGGGTTCAGATAACATTGCTTTTAATGCTCCTAACAAAAGAGCATGTTTCTGGGAATCCATAGTTATTCCACGAATGAGTTCTCTTACAAGAATATTCTTTATATCTTCAACACTTTGTTTTGAAATATCAATAATTTGTTTTTCTAAAGAAATCTGTTCTGTTAGAAAATCGACTAATTTTTTATCAACCATTTATTTACACCCCATTCAGAGTAAGTAATAATCAATAATAATACGATTTAAATATTGTCTATAAATAAGTTAAGTATAGCAAATAAAAAAGTCTTTAACTAGATTAACTAATTAGTTAAAAAGAACTAAACATTTGATGATATAGGAGAAAATATGTATGGTCGATTTTAGTCCAGATTTGCCTTGGTTATATTTAGTTATATTCGCAGGATTCATGGCTTTTGTATTAGTCTTTGGTTTAACGTTAGCTTTAACACAATCTAAGAAAAAGAAAAAGAAGCTTCAAGAAGCACAACAAGAAGAACAAGTAACTACTTAACTAATAAAAAAGGTACCCTAAAAATAAGAAAGTAAATTTTTTTACTGAAAAACTTTACATTCTTTCTCATAGTTTTTATTAGGAAAAAAGGACTATTCTTTATTTGAATACAAAAGAGGTTACAGAAATGCTTGAGAAGTTAAAATTTACCAAAGAACAAGGTGAAAAAAATCCTTGTGATATTGAAGTTTATGCACTTTCAACATGTGGTTTTTGTAAAAGAGCATTAGAATTTCTTAGAACAAACAAAATCACTTTCAGATATATTTATGTGGACTTGCAAGAAAGTGATCTTAGAATGAAAATAAAAAAGGAATTAACAGATCGTTTTGATGAACGTCTAGGTTTTCCATTCGCCGTTATTAATGGCGGAGAAAAGATATTGGTTGGTTTTACAGAAGAGAAATGGAAAGAAGCTTTTCTAAACTAGCTAAAGAAATAATAATGGTGAAAAAAAATGGCTCCACCAAAAGTAGAAAAGACCAAAGAGGAAGTTAGAAAATTCGTACAAATGGTTGCTGAAAAACAAGGTTGGCATTTACATCCAGATAAAGAATTTTTTGAAATGCTAATTGATGGTTTAATGACCAATTATAATCGATTTGGTTATTATGGTTGTCCTTGTCGATTATTGGAAGGAGATAAAAAAGCAGATGTTGATTTAGTGTGTCCTTGTGATTATTGCGTTCCAGATCAACAGGAATATGGTCATTGTTACTGCGGTCTTTATCTCACAGAAGAATTCTTTAAAACAGGAAAAATGCCAGATGGTATTCCTGAAAGAAGACCAAAAAGTAAATGGTAAAAATAATTTTATCATTTATTGTTTTTTATTTAATAGTTTATTTTGTACTATATTTTCTTTACCAGTAAACCATATCCATCAATTTTTAGTTCTGGTAATGCTGTTCCGCTTGTTCTATTTAATACATTAATTACAGCATCTCTTTTTTCATCTGTTACTAAAGCAATCATATTATCACCTTTTCCAGCACCAGATAATTTTGCTCCAATAGCTCCTGCTAAAAGTGCTGATTTAACCATATCTTCTAAGATTGGAGAACTTACGTCCATTTGTTTTAAAATAGAATGATTCTCATTCATCAAAATACCTAATTTTCTGAAATCAGAGGCTAGTATAGCGTCTTCAGCTTCACTTACTATTTCACCTATTCTAGTAAAAAGCAAATTAGCCATTCTAATATTTTTACTTTCAAAATCTCTTACAGCTTTCACAATAGGTCCGCTAGGAGCTTTAACACCTGTATTTCCGATTACGAAGTTTAATTTATCAAATGGGATATGTTCAGGCTTTTTGCTTTGTTGGAATTTTATTAATCCACCGAAAAGTGAAGTTGCAAGATCTAAACCACTTCCATATCCTTTGATTGATTGATTAATTTCTGTTGCTAATTTGAGCATATCTAATTTAGTAAGGTTAGTTTCAAATTGAAGATTTAACGCACCTAATACAGCAATCATAACTGCTGCTGAACTACCAAAACCGGATTTTAAATCAGATTCAATAACCAATTCAAAAGGTCTTTGATGATAAGTTACTTTCTCAAAAAATGAAGAAATAGTATTTGTTACAACATCTAATTTTGCAGTTGGATATTCTTCTTTGTAAACATTATATTCTTTACTAGTAATGAGTATCTTACCTTGTGTAGGGCTTGTATTCAAGGTAATTTTTATTCTATTATTCACAGCAAAAACTAAAGCTGGAAATCCTCGACTACTTGCATGTTCACCAAATAAAATTAATTTTCCAGGAGCAGAACTTTCAACGGTCAATTTTTTATACTCTCCAATCTAAATCCTCATATTAGAAAAGATGTTCATCAATAATAATTGTTCCATCACCAGGTTTAGCCACAATAATATCTTTGATATATGGAATTTTTCTTAAAAGAGTAGCAATTTCCTCAGCATAAGCAGGTAGAGTTAAAATATGCATATTAGAACCTGTATCAATTGTAAAATAGGCTTCCAAGCCACCATCTCGTAATGACTTAACCAAATTCATGATTGCTATTGTGTCACCTGTCCAAAAAATCATTGAAGGATCAGAGGTAATCGCAACTGAATGCATTGATAAACAATCTCTTTCAGCAGTTTTACCCAATACTGAAAAATTTTTCTCCTTAATTGCTTGCCTTACTTTTGCTAGATTTTCTTCAATAGTTTCTAGCCTTGTTTTAAAGAAAGGACTTGTTTCCATTGAAAGCTTCATTGCTTCTCGAGTGGAGATTTTCCTTTCATGTTTTTCAAAAATAACGATTATATCACGTATGTCAAACCAATTTTTATCAGCTAATTGGATTACTGAAGATTCATTATTTTCATCACTGATCAACCATTCAACATAGCCACCAAGAATAGATCTAGCAGATGAACCTGAGCCTTGTCGAGAAAGAATAGATAGCTCTCTTGGATTTTTTTCTAAACCTAATGCTTTACAAGCAGCCACTGTTAAAGCAGCAAATCCCGATGCTGACGAAGCTAATCCCGCTGCAGTCGGGAAATTATTTTTTGATACTACTTTAGCTTTCAAATTAATTCTAGCTATTGATCTTAACATATTCAAATGCTTGACTACTCGTTCTAATGCTTTCCCATTTTGTTTCTCATTATTTAAAATAAAAATATCCTTGAGATAATCATGCGAAAATTCTACTGTGGTGATTGTAGATAAAGAGTCTATTGTTAGAGAAATGCTATTGTTCATTGGAATGATAAGTTCTTCATTTTTCTTACCCCAATATTTAATCAAAGCTGTATTAGAGTTTGCTTTAGCAGTAGCCTTCATATTTATCACATGCGAGCATTGAATAAGTAAATTTGTTTTATGTATAATTTATATAAATTAAGGTTCTTTTCCTCTTTTATCAATTTTTTATTATAAATATAATTTTATTAGCTATCATTCAAGTTTATTTTGGAAACAGTGAATTTTTTAAACATTAATGTATCTAATATAGTGGCAATATAGGAGATAAGATTCTTGTCTAAATGCTATATTCACTCAAAAATAGCATCTGTTCGTTATTGCTCAAAATGCTCAAAAGCAATTTGTAGAGATTGTGTGTTTGAGGAGATGGTTTCATCTCGAGTTTTACGTTCAACCCGAGTTGATCGAGAAATTGAATATGACTATGATTTCTATTGTCCACATTGTTTCACTACATATGCAGAAGATAAAGGGTACAATCTTGGTTCTCGTGGAGTTTTTTTCAGATTCAAAAAATCTCCCAGTTTGATTGGTATAATTATCCTTTGGGCACTCTTTACTATTGGTTTTATTATTAATTTCTTCTTCCCAATTGGTTATGTTTTATGGGTTGGTTCGATTATTGCAATGATAGTTCTTAAAATAACTGCAGATAAAAATTATAAAAAATATCTAGGAGCGCAACAAATAACAAAAACACCTGTTGCTGTTCAACCATCAAAAAAGAAAGTAGAAGTTAAAGAGAAAGTAGTAGTGAAAGAGAAAGGTAATTTTTGCCCAGCTTGTGGAGCTAATAATCCTTCTGGAAGTAAATTCTGCAATTCTTGCGGGAATATTTTGTGAGGTGTAAAAAATGATACAAAATAGAAAAAAGAAACTTGGTTTAATATTCATGACATTTATTTTAATGTCACTATTTATAGCTTTAATAACACCATCAATAAAAAGTAAAACAGTCTCTGACACCATCACTTTATACCCACTTGACGAACATTTTGTAAGTTTTAAACTCCATGAAGGTGATACTTTATATCTTACAGGGACAGTTCATAGCGGATCCATAGACATAGCGATTTATGATTCAGAAAATTATCCTTCTTCCTATTATTATGAAGAATATTGGAGCAATATCTACTCATCTTTTACTCGAAACTTTGATGCCATTTGGACTGATACATTTTATGTTGTTTTTTATAATCCTGATACAACCGTAACAGCATCACTTTCATTCACTATTGAATCTGAAACCAATTTCATGACTAATACAATAATAAATATCAGTTTAGGAGCAGTTTTTCTAGGAACAGTTTTAGTACTTAATTTCTCTGGTAAGAAAAATAACCAAACTCAGCAATGATTAAAAAAAACAGAAGTGTTAAGAAATTTATTTCATCACTTTTTTTTCTTTTTTACTGGTACAGGTCTAGGGATACTACTAGATTTACTTGTTACTTGTTTGGTTTGCTGTTTTGGTTTAGATTTAATAACAGGTTTTGGTTTCAATGAGCTAGAGGGGTCTGCTTTTCTAATGATCGGTTTACTTGTTGTAGGTTTGTTAGAAACGGATTTACTTGTAAAAGTAGGTTTCATAGAAGTTACTCTTTTCTCTGGTAATTTAGGAACAACCCTCTTTTCAGGCATCTTTTTTATAGAAGATACTGGTTTAGTAATTTGAGTGGGTCTTTTTATTTGGGTTGACTTTATTGTTGGTTTAGATATTGGTCTCGTAACTGAAGATTGAATTGGTTTAGTAGGTTTTTTCATTTGATGAACCTTATTTGGTCTTGAGCTAGAGGTTAATTTTGTTTTTTGTTTAGTCATAGGTCGGGTTCCTTTATTCCTCAAAGGATCCACAGGTTTTCTTACTTTTTGAACAGTCCTAGAAGCTTTTACTTTAGGCTGTTTAGTTTTAGAATTAGCTTCCTGTATTTTCTCAATTGCATAAGTAGCCTCCTCTTTTACCTTATCATCTACATCTTTCTGTTTAGCATATTTTAAAACAGATAATGCTTTTGGATCCCCTATCTTGGCTAATGCTTTTACAGAATTATTTCGAACAAATCTATCAGGATCAGTTTTTAGTGCATTTATTAACGGTTCTACAGAACGTTTATCTGGTACTTGTCCTAAATTCCAAGCAGCTTTTCTTCTAACACTAATATCATTATTTTTCAGATTTTGTATTTCTTGAACAACAGAGATGTTTTGCATTTTAACCACAATCTAACAAATTTTCCATATAATTAGTTATGAACTTCTCATATTTATAGTAATGTTATAAGAGAAATTTTTGTTTTATTAAACTTCAAAATGATTAAAAAAAAATTTTTTCGTTAAAAAAGTACTTGGCTAACTATTTATTAGTTTTTTAGAAAGATTTATTACAGAATTCTGTAATATACATACAGACAATTAATCGTGCTTTGAATAGTAATTATGAATTGTCAGGTGCTTACCTCACTGATAAATTCTGATTATTAGTCACAAAAGAAGACACTCGAACTTCTAGCGATTGATTTGTTGATATACAATGAGGTATAGCTATGAAAGATGTCGCTCGGAAAGAGCTATTAAAACAAATAGCAGAAGGAAGAATTTCTGCTGATAAAGGGTATGAGCTTCTTCAAGATTTAGAACCTGAAGATGAAGAACTTGCACGTTTAGATGAAATCAATTCTAAGGCAATTGTTTCTCCAGAAGCTTTTGATGATATTTCGTCTCAGATCGCTCCTTATGTCAAGCCTGAATTTTTACAAGCTTTGAAGGAGGTTAATTTTGAAGAAGGTATGAGCTATTATGAGCTTAAAAGGTTAATACTTACTAACATAAGTAATGACTATGCAAAATCAATAGCTAAATTTGGGTATAAAAAACTCTCAGATGATGATCTCTACAGTTTTCTCATCTATGGTATCACCCCCGAATACTTGTATGAATTACAAAAACGCGGTCACAAAGAAATTCCTGTTTCTCAATTGATCAAAATGGGTCTTCATGATGTTGAAGTAGATTTTATTGATGACTTGAAGGATCAAGGATATACTAACTTATCACCTAATCAATTAGTTAAATTACGATTACGAGATGTTTCACCCGATTTTATTTCTACGCTAAAAGATCTTGGTTATCATAATCTTTCTGTTAGTCAATTAGTTAAACTTCAAGCTAATGGTGTAACTCCATCCTATATTGAGCAATTAACAGAAATGGGATTTACTGATCTAGCCCCAAGTATTTTATTAAGCTTACATAGTGCAGGGGTTGATAAAGAATTTATCAAAATTGCACGAAATCAATTTGGTAAAGATATCCCTCTCAATCAAATATTAAAGATGAGAAAATATGGTGTAACAGAATCTTTCGTAAAAGAAATGAAAAGTTTGGGTTATGACAATCTCTCTCCTAATCGTTTTGTTGAATTGAAAAAGAGTGGTGTAGACACTGCACCTATTTCCTCTTTAGAAGAGCTTGGTTTCTCTAATATCTCTGTAGATACACTAATTGAACTTCAAGAACATGAAGTTAATCTAAAATATATCAAGAATATCCTTGAGGCTGGTTGTAAAGTGGATTCTATTAGTGATTTTATTGAACTACGTGACCATGAAGTTTCTCCTGAATTTGTGAAAGAAGTCATTGAATCTGGATTAAAAATCAAGAATGTCGATGATATTATAGAATTGCGTGATCATGAAGTTTCAGCAGGATACATTAAAGGAATAATGGATTATGGTTTAGACATCAATGATATAGATGATATAATTGAGCTTTATGACCATGACGTTTCTTTACAATATATCAGTAAACTCAAAGAATACAACATTGACTTCGATGACATTGATCAAGTTATTGAATTAGCAGATAATGATGTTTCTGCCAAGTATTTGATGAAATTAAATGAAGCTGGTATTGATTTCAAAGATATCGATGATCTGATTGCTCTTGCTGAAAATGATATTTCTCCAGAATACATTGTTGGTCTTAAAGAAGTTGGATACAAATTCAAGGATATTGATGCATTAATTGATTTAGCTGAGAACGATATTTCTGTCAATTATATTCTCGAACTAGAAAAACTTGGTTATAAAAAACTTGATTTTGATGAAATCATAGAACTTCATGAAGCTGAAATCGATGCTAATTATATCAAAAAAATCAAAGAACTTGGTTTCGATAAATTGAGTGTTGAACAGCTGCTAGAATTCCATGAATATGAAATCGATGCTGAATTCATTGAAAAATTAAAGAAAATAGGTATCAAAAATCTTACACCTGAAAAAATCATTGAAGCTAAAGAAAATGATCTTTTGGATTTCTTTGACTAAGTATCCTTAAATGGTAAAGAGTGAGTACTTCACTTTTTCCTTTTTTCCCTTTTTTATCAAAATTACTTTTTTAACAAATATGATTTTTGTTAGCATAGCGAATCTTTAAATTTATAACAGTCTGAGTATGGGTAATATTTTTGTGATTAACAAAAAGTCTCTATCAAAATAAAGAAGCTGTGATTATTATTTCAGAAGAAGTGCCAAAATCAGATAATGAAATAAATGATGATTTTTTCTTAGATGAAGAGATAAAATCACTTCCTTCTGAAGAGGAAAAAACTGAAAATAAAAAAGGACTTTTTGGAGCTATTTCTATTACAAATTCAACTGGAGAATCTTTTTTCAGTACATTCTTTCCAGCTTTTGCTGCTTTAGCTGGTTTGAGTGGAACATTATTAGGAGTTATAACCTCAATTAGAAATCTTTTAGGAAGTCTATTTCAAGGTCTTTTTGGTAGACTCAGTGATAAAATAGGTCGAAAATATTTCTTATTCGCAGGCTTTACTGGTAATTTTATTGTTATTTTTCTTCTGCTTTTTTATGATAAAACAATAATGATAATTATAGTTTCAATAATACAAGCTATATCGATAAGTATAATCGCTCCTGTTTGGAATGCTTCTTTAGGTGATATCACAAAAATAAAGGAAAGAGGATTTTTTATTGGTAAAATATCCGCTTTAGGACTTGTTATTTCAGTTGGATTGCAATTACTAATCACAATTGGCTTTTATTTAGCTGATACTGTTCTTAAAGGTAGAATAATTTTAGGTTGGGCAATTAACATCCCAGAAGATATCCAATATAAGATTATTTTTGGAATCGCAGCTATTAATTACCTTATTTGTTGTTTTCTAACTTTAACATTAAGGGAAACAAAGAAAGTAAATACTGATTATAAAATACCTCACATTTTAGATTCATTTAAGGATCGCTCTTTTAGGAAGTTCTTAATTATCAACTCAGTAAATGGATTAGTGATGTCACTTTCATGGCCTCTTTATCCTCTCACTCAAGTTAAAATTCTTGCGATGGATTTCTGGGAAATCTCAATTTACTTTGCAAGCTTTACAGTCTTTATTGGTATAGGGCAATTAGTTGGGGGGAGAATAAGTAATCGTATTGGTTGTAAAAATTTGATCGCAATTGGTAGAATTTCACTGTTTATCTTTGGTCCTTTATGGATTTTAGCTGTTTTTTACGACTCGTGGTGGTGGTTGTTAATAGAAGGTGTAACAACAGGTTTTCCTGTTGGTTTAGCATTTGTTGGTATCAATACTTATGTTCTAAATATTGCTCATGATGACTTGCGTGGAACATATACCGGTTTAATGCAATTTTTCTGGGGAATAACAACTTTTATTGGTTCCTTTATTGCTGGTATAATCTCCGATGCACTTACAAATAATCTTGGATTAGAAAACATGGCTTTTATTATGTTTGGAGCTATTGCAGGCATTCGATTAATAATTTCATTGGGATACTTATTCATCGACGATAGCTCATCAAAAACAATTGTTACAAAAATGAGTAGTTAATCTATTTTCTAATAGAAATTTTATTTTACTTTATATAATAAAGCAAATAACTTTTTTTTATAATAAATCATCTTTAACTTGATAATAATAAATTATATGTTTTAAGTGATGAAGATGAAATTACAAAATGAAACAGCTATTATAACAGGATCGACAGAAGGAATAGGGAAAGCCATTGCTGAATTATTATTAAGTGAAGGTTGTAAAGTAGCAATTTCTTCACGAAGTGAAGTAAAGGTTAAGCGTACATTAAATGAATTGAAAACAAAATATGGAGGATCTGTAATTGGTTATCCATGTGATGTAACCAAAATAGAAGATCTTCAGAGATTGGTTGACAAAACTATTGCTGCTTTTGGTTCTATTCGTATACTAATAGCTAATGCTGGTATTAATACTAAATACGGTCCCTTTAGCTGTATGTCTTCTGCTATGGTTGATGAAAATGCTAAAGCTATTCTTGGAGTCAATTTAATTGGTGTTATGAATACTATTGCTGCAGTTATGCCTACAATGAAGAACCAAAATTATGGAAGAATCATTACCTTCTCAGGTGCTGGTGTTGATAGACCCATTGATAATATGTCAATTTATTCTGCCTCTAAAGGTGGTGTAGTAACATTTTCCGAATGTCTAGCATTAGAATTTAAAGAGAATTTTGAAGATATAAAAATAAACATCTTCCAACCTGGTATGATTAGAACAAAACTAACTACTAGTGTAGAATGTGTGCCAAATTGGAAAACTAGTGAAGATATCAAAGAGGATGTTGAATTCGTTCTAGAATATCTTGGTGGAGATATAAAAAAGAGTACAAAGAAAATCATTCCATTTGTCTTATCTAAAACCAAAGCAAATGGTAAAACATTCAGAGGATTTTCTCTTTTTAAACTAATTATTAAAGCAATTAAAATGCAAAGAGTATTAAAGAAAAGAAAGGATAAGGAATTAGTTTAGATAATACTTTACTGTTATTATTTTTTATTTTTCTTAATTTCTAGAATATCTCTTTTTTTCGTTTTTTTTGTAACTGAACTCATTTTTTCCTCATTAATTATTAACTGAAAAACATCAGGACGTGAATAATGACCTACAACATCAAAATCAAAGCGCGAACGAGGAATAGCTGTTAGATCTAAATCAGCATAAAGAATTCCCGCTTTATCATATAATGGTCCATCTAAAACCTTTCCACTTGGATCAATAATAATGCTACCACCACGACATAGAATTTCCGGAGAATTTTTTAATTCATCATAACAAGCTAAATCTTTTGGATACATTTCTTTAGTAACAAATTGATTGCTTGATAGAACAAAACAACGTCCTTCTAGAGCAATATGCTTCATCGATGCAATCCATTCATCTCGAGCATCTGCAGTTGGAGCAACATAAATATCAATACCTTTCGAATACATTGCTGTTCTTGCTAATGGCATATAATTTTCCCAACAGATTAATCCACCTATTTTGCCATAAGGTGATTCTATTACTGTTAATGTACTTCCATCACCTTCTCCCCAGATTAATCTCTCAGAACCTGTAGGTTTTAATTTTCGATGTTTGCCAAGTAAAATTCCTTCTGGACTAAAATACACAATTGTACAATAAAGAGTTCCACCACTGAATTCACTATCTTTCTCAATAATCCCTACAATAAGGTAGATGCTGTTCTTTTTTGCTACGTTGGCTAATAGTAAAATATCTTCACCAGGAATAGTTAGTGAATTTTTCCAATAACGAGCAAAATCCTGTTTACCCTTATCTAATCTACTACCAATCTTTGTTCCAAAATAAAGACCTCGAGGATAACCGGGAATAAATGCTTCAGGGAATAACACAATCTTAGCTCCTTCTTTGGCAGCTTCAGTTGATAATTTCTCAATCTTTGTTATACAAGCTTCCTTGTCCATTATTTCAGATGAATCTTGTATAACAGCTACTCGAACAGAATTACTATACTCGACCATAATAAACAAAAATAATCTTTTAGAAGATAAATAATTAGTGGTTAAAAATACTTAGAAAAATTAATTTTTGCTAATTAATGAATTGTTTAGAAAAATAAGGTAGTGAATTGAGCATTTAAGCTAAATTCACAGATTATTGTTTTACATGTTTATCAAGAAATGAGATTATATCAGAGATAACTTCATCGCGAGAAGTATCATTTAATGTTTCATGTCGAACATTTGGATAGATTTTATAAATAACTTCTTTCAAACCCAATTTATTATATCGTTTGACTAAAGGTAACAACCATTTGCCACTTTTATTTACTTGATCTTCATTACCACGAATTATAAATATTGGCAAGTCTTTTGGGATTTTTGTCTCAGTACCCCAAAAACGAAGCAAAGCTTTTGATGTTTCATAGAAGAAACCATTTGTTGGTCTGAAACCACACATCGGATCATCATTATAAGCTGTAACAACTTCGGGTATCGTACATATCCAAGCATTTCGTATATTCAATTTCTTATAGGGTTTATTAAAAGGTTCAATTGCTAAGTTATAAGCTAAACCAGCTTCAGACTCTTTACCCTTTCTTTTGATGATAAATTTACTTAATGGAATAGAGATTTTTAGTAAAGGTTGTGTACCAAAACTTCCACTTAAAATTATCCCACTTAAGAGATTACCATATTGCTGCATAAAATCTTGAACTATAGCACTACCCCAGCTATGACCAAAGAGAAACACAGGTAGTTCCGGATAATCTTTCTTCATTATATCAATTAATTGTTTAAAATCGAGTATAACACCGTCCCAGCCATCTATACCCAAAGAACCTTTTATCCCATCTTTACCTATGGTTTTCCCATGGCCTCGTATGTCTGGAGCATAACAAACATATCCTGCTTTTGATAATGCTTTAGCAAAATAATCATACCTCAATGAATATTCTGCCATACCGTGAAAAATACAAAATAATCCTTTAAGAGGAGTATTTTCATCTGGCACCCATTTGTTTACAAAGATATCCATCCCAATATGATCAGTAAAAGTAAAGTTGCTGTATGTCATATGCGATTCTAATGTGAATTGCTAATAAAACTTTTTGATTCAAATAGAAAAAAAAGCTAAAAAATTAACATATATTAATAAGAGAAATGATTTCTTTATTCATTGAGAGAAGAGGAAGATTTTCTTATGGATCAACTACCTAGAAAATATCATCATGAAGAACCACCTAAAACATCAGGTGATGAATTTTTATTGCCTATTATGTTTGGTATTTTTCTTTTAATAATTCTTGATATTGTTATTATTATACTTGTAAAAAGTGATCCAACTTTAGTTATAATTACTATTGCTGTTCTTGGTTTATTGATCGCAGTTAATTCAGTAATCATTACTGCGCTGATTATTATTCGTAAAAATAAAAAAAATCGATTTAAAATACTTGAATTCGATGATGAGAACTTGCCAAAAATCACAGATGAAGATATGGAACGTTTTATAGGGGTTGAGAAAGAACCTAATTTGCTTAGACCGAAAATTGTCATAAAGTCATCTATTATTGAAGCGGGTTTTAATCAAATAGATTTAATTTATTCAGGTGATATAAAAAACAAACATTGTATTATTTGTAAAATAGAATTAAATAAAAAAGATATAATTTGGAAATGTCCATATTGTGTAGCTCTCTTTCACAAACAGCATTTCATAGATTGGATTTCAGAAAAAGCTAAATGCCCTGTCTGTCATGGTAAAATAACTATTAATGCATAAGAAAGGAATATAGAAAAAATTGGTCTTTTGGTCAATTGTCTCTAATAATACAATTATTTTTTAATTTTAGATTTAATGGTTTTAAGTGCTTTCTTAGCACTAATGCTAATTGTTTTATTAGCGTCTATAGTTAAATCTTGTATTTTCCTAAGAGCTTTGTAAATATTATCTTTTGTAATATTGTATTGTATTCTTTTTCTTTCCATTTCTTGACTAATACCAATAGGAGTTTCTAGTTCTATTCTCGATAGAAGTTCAGCTTTTGGATCAAATGGTTTTTCTAATTTATTAAGACCTGTTTCAAAATTATTCTTAAGTACTATCCACATTTCTTTATTACTTGAACATTTAAGTATAGTTAGCAAACCTTCAATTGGATATTCCTTAAGAAGTTCACTGATATAAAAAACGATATCAAATAATAAGTCATATGATGGATTCTTATCAATTATTTCGCCCATTTCTACTAAAAATTCTTTTGAATCAATTCTTTTCATTGATTGTAAAATTTCATTCTGTTCCTGTTCATTAAATTCAAAGATATTCTTAGAAATATCTTTAAGAAATGGTTTTGCCTTTAAACCAAAATAGCCTAAAATTTTAATTGCGCCATAGACTCTTTTATTTTCTTTACTTTGTAATTGTTTTTTTACTAGATCGAGCTCAGAAGCATCAATAGTAATGTAATCTGATTTCGTCATACCTGTGATTTTTACTCCTTCATCTACTTGGTCAAATGATACCCAAGGGGCATTCAAAAGATCATCTAATTTTTTAGATTTATCATTTAATTTTGTCATAATTGTTTATTGTTTTACTTAATTATAAATTTTAATAGTAAAAACAAACTAAAGAAATATTCTCTGATTAATACAAATACTTTAATAAATTTGTATCTTACAAAGAGTATCTCTTTATTTTAACAAAATTTTTTTAGTTTGTGCAGGTGGAGTAAATTATGAAATATAGAAAGTTAGGTCGTACTAATTTAGATATAAGCGAAATAAGTATTGGTACTGAATGGTTAGCAAAAAAGAATCCAGATGAAATAACATTAGTACTAAATAAAGCAATTGAGTATGGAGTAAACTATTTTGATTTAATCTTTAATATGCCTGATTATCTTCATAAGATAAGCAAGGCAATCGAAGGTAAAAGGGATAAATTGATTCTTTCACATCATTATGGCTCTTGCTATAAGAATAATAAATATATGAAAACAAGGTCCATCAAATTATGTCAAGAAACTTTTGATGAATATCTAAAGATTATGAATACAGATTATGTAGATTTACTTTTCATTACTTTTGTTATGAATGAGAAACAATATGAAGAATGCATTAAACCGAATGGTGTTCTTGATAAAGCCTTAAAATTGAAAGAAGAAGGGAAAGCACGATTTATCGCTATGAGTACACATAATGCTAAAGTAGCAATAAAAGCTGCTACAAGTGGTATAATAGATGTTATTATGATCCAATTAAATCTTGCAAGTAATGCAATGCCATTTAGACAAGAAATGCTAGCTACCTGCGCTGAAAATAATATAGGACTTATTGCGATGAAACCTTTTGCGGGTGGCAATCTTTTGAAAGCTAATAAAGTAGTTTCTTTGGGTGGTTACAAGATAGGTGCGTATGATATACAAGGTGATAAAGACTTTTCAAAGAAGAAAATTGCTGAAGATGCAACAGCCATCAAATGTTTACACTATATTCTTTCTCAAGTCGGTGTTTCTGCAGCTGTTCCAGGAGTATCGAATATAGAAGAATTAGATGATTGCATGTCATATTATTCTGCTTCAGAAGCTGATCTAGATTATTCGAATCTGATAAAAGAATTTGATGAATATATTTCAGGTGTTTGCGTTTATTGTAATCATTGTCAACCTTGCCCAGAAGACATTGATATAGGACCAGTTTTTCGTCTCTATGATTTGGCCAAGATTGTTAAATCTGATGAAATAATAAAAGAATATAACACTATGAAAGCTAAGGCTTCTGATTGCACAGAATGTGGAATCTGTCTTAAACGTTGTCCATTTGAAGTTAAAATTATTGCACAAATGAAAGAAGTTGCTAATTTTCTTGATTAGTGATTTTTCTTTTTTTTCTCTTAAATTTAAGTAAATTTTTCAACTAAATTATAAACTCTAAAATTTTCTTTTTAAAAGAAATAGCTAAATTAAATCAATTAATTATTAAATTAATTATTTAAATATAATAATAAATTAATTGATTATAAAATATAATTAAATCTATTTTATAAAGTAAATTACTTAATTAGTCACTTTTCGCAAAACCCTTTTAAGTGTTTTTCACTATGTATAATATATTAGATCGGTATATATTGATATGATAATGCTATTTACTATCATTTAGTGAAAATATCTTATAATCATGAACAGCAAAGATTTGATATTATTATGCTCAATTAAAGTATAAAATTGAATTTTCACTATATGTCGATTTTTATTTAATATGAGATTTATTCAATTAGAAGATGATTAAACAACAAAATAAAGTAAGATAATTAATTTATGAGGTGAAATAAAATATGGTATTTAGTATATTCGAAAAGAAATCAAATGTTACTTCAGATATAATGTGTCCAGGTTGTGGTAATGAAATAAAGGAATTTAATATAATTGAATCCTTAAAAGAAAAATCACAGCTCTGTTTCTACTGTAATCGAAAATCAATTCCCAGATATTAATTTCATTTATTTTGA